>Ga0181539_1002531_pt1 | contig 18082 bp, 16 predicted proteins | sample PEATcosm2014_Bin_46_FD_119767 | JGI IMG/M metagenome (GOLD analysis project Ga0181539, IMG submission 119767) | Peatland microbial communities from MTU Mesocosm Facility, Houghton, MI, USA - PEATcosm2014_Bin23_60_metaG | ecosystem: Environmental > Terrestrial > Soil > Wetlands > Peat | place... | reverse complement strand
GCAAAATGGGTCGTTGTCGGTAGCGAACCATTGGGGGGCCTCACCACGGACAAGGAATCTTCCCCTAACAAACAAAAGCAAATTCTTAGAGTCTTGTGACGATACAGCCGACAAGAAACAGGCCCTCTACAAGCTCTTTGCTGCCTAGAGCACACAATGCCACTTGCAGAGCTTCTCGAAAGTCTAGAACGCTCTCGGCGAGAAGCGCAACTCCGCTATGTGGTAATATACGGGGCGGCCTGTAGCTACTGTCTCGCCAAAGCCAAGCGACTTGACGGATCGTACCTGCGAACGTTTGCACTGGAGTTGAAACAACAGCTTGCCCAGACCCTCGCCGCGTTTGTTACGTCGATTCTCGTGGGGCCGCGAGCGCACCTTGACGGGGTAGAGCCACCTCTCCGCCAAATCATTGACGTGTTGCAGCAGGTGATGTGCACACACGACGCGGAAAAGCTTGCGATTTCGGTGCTCGAAATCTGTGGTGCAAAGCGGTAAAGCATTGGTCATGTCGCAATGTCGCAATGCTACAATAGTTAGAAGAAAATGGCAAGCGACCTAGCCGGTGCGCTTATTTCTTGTTGGCCTCTTGTCGCTTCTTTTTCCCCGTATCAATCAATGCTTTTATCTCGTCATAGCATGCTCGACATAGTACTTTGTCGCGCACATCCGGCTGCACATAACGATTCCATTCTTCTTTAGGTACCATGAACAACAAAGGGCCTAACTTCCCGCATCGAGCGCATACGTTGGGATACCAAATAAATGGCACACGTCCCTTCTTTTTTAGTACGGCAAGCCATCTCTCGCGCTGGATGTTTAGCCACGAATCGTTTATCTTCTGAAAGTTCTCGCATGGTACGCCTAAAAGCTCGCAAATGTTAGCCAAACCGACCTCTGAAATGTCGCTAAGTTCGCTAGGGGGCTCATACATATGTTCTGTGATACAGTCGCACCTTGTGAGCGGTCCACTACAAAACGGGCAAGCTTCCAACTCGCACCCGAAATGATGCAACTCGCCCTCGTATACTCCGCAACTGAAGCACCACGGTATTATTTCTCTCGCGGATATGCCCTGACCTTGGTCCGTCTCATTTACGGCCCTATGCGCTTCGTAATGGTCTAAAAGGAAGCGAATAATATCGTCTAGGATGATTTGTCTCTCTTGTGTTACCTGACTGAGACTGTTCATAAGGTTGAATTCCCGTTTCAAAATGTTGAGTTGCTCGCGCGTGGCATGCGTAACCGGCACGCTTGATCTCTCTTCTCTTTTCATTGGTTCTGCACTTTTTTCTCGCGAAAGTTTGAGACGTCTTTGCACGCGGATAATAGAGTTTTGTGCGCGCAGATTGGTTGCAGTGGTAAGGATAGGCAATATCAAGTAATACTGTAGGTGACCTCGAGCAGACGATGTTAGTAATTAAGCAGTCGATGAACTTATTCGTCAAACAGAACGGCGTCAATTCTGGGTTTTAATCCCTGATAATCGACGTAATAGCTCTCAAACCCGCACTTGTCGGAAAACGCTTTGCATTTCTTTTCGAGCGGTGATAGGCTAATCTTCCCTTGCTTATTTAGACGTGGATCGTTTTCTATTTCGTCCGTAGGCAACACCAAGAACTGCCATTTGCTGACGTCCAGCATCTCTCGATTAACAATTTCAGAGTCATTTAGTTTTGTAAGATCTTTGTCGGGATAGACGGAAAAAACGTAGCAATCTGCTGAACGAATAGCTTCTGCACCCCAAGTGTTCGTTCTAGCATACCAAGGCTTCTTTTTGCCAATATCAAAATCAACGTTCCACAGCTTTTCTTGTCGCCAGCGTTGAATGAAAGCTGATGACTTTACCTCGATTTTCTTGTCTCGATAATAGAGGTCAACGTGATCCCACGCGATTCGTGGCAATTTAGTTGCTCCCAGAGCGTAACCGACAAGGAATTCAGCAAATATCGGACGAGTGGTGTTGCACACAATGTCGGAGTACGCCCATGACCAAAAATCTCCCACGGTCAAATCAGTGCCGGAGATTTTGTAATGAGGACTCAGTTTTCGGAGAGGCATGTTATCCCCATAAGTTCATACAATGATGGTATTAATGATCGATGTCGAAATCATTGCTTTGATTATAGCTAGAGTTGTCGGTTCTTTTTGAACACAACATTGGCGATTTGAGATTGTCAGACGTCCGAATTGATAGTGCCTGCTATAGCACGATCTCGGTTCCTTTTTCAGGAAGAATCACATTGTCGTGGAAGTTCTTGAAGACTTCAGGGTGCTGCGTGTGTACTGGAATAAGTACATTCGGCTGCACGGTCTCAACCACGTCTCGTATCTCATCGTAGTTCAAGTGACCTGACGCGTGGATCTGTGTATAAGGATACAGGCCGAAGTGCGTCAGCCAGTTCTCAGCTTTCTTTAAATCGAGTTCCATTTCGACATCGAAAGGCTCACACACGCTCCGGATGTAACTGCTGCCTATCTCAGGCTTGACGTCGATCAGCTCTTTGAGTTCGAAGAAATCACAGCGAAAGATGTATTGATCCTGATTCTCGCTGATATCTCTGGCTGTCACGGCGTTGGCGTGATCGAGGAACTCACGCTCCCAGTAGTCATAATCCTCTCGTTGAATCTTCTCTGAGAATCTGTCGTCCCCGTAAACTCCCCACGTTTTGCGGGGAATGTACGCTCGGAGGTGATCATCATCAATCCTCGGTGTGGCAATGCCGGACGCCCTAAAGAGTTCGAGTAGATACGCTTGCTTGAGGTTGATGATCAGCGCTCTGTCGGTCTGTTGAGCGACCTCGAAGAAACTCTGCATACGATCAGTATCCCTCACTGGGAAATTCACAACAACAAGGCCGTTAGTCTTTTCCACACGCTCTTTGGCAACTTCCTTGACGTGCTCTTCGCTGTCTGCTTCTGTCGAGTTGATGCGCGTCCCCTCGCAGATCATGGCTACCGGCTCGACTGCAGCGGCCCGTTCAACAAACCGTCGTGTCTCGTCTCCCTTGTAGCCGTGGAACCGAAAGTCACCGGTATAAACAATAGGCCCAGCGCTTGTGTGCAGGATATAAGCCGTCGCACCTTCGAGTGAGTGGCTGACGGGCAGAGCCTCCACATCAAGCCCCGCTACAGTGAGTTGGTTCTCAACGATGTTGTAAGGTCGCGGTTTTTTCGCGTTCTCGCCGTGTAGCTTCGACTCATCGCCTCTCTTGTTCACGTACGTTTTAAATGACTCTTTCAGCGAGATTAGCTCGCACGTTCCTGATGAACCCGTCTCATCTAGAGCTTGCATGATATCTTTGGCGCCCTGCGTGCAATACAGCGGAATGTCATCTCTGAGATAATGGATGTAAGAACAATGATCCATGTGGGCGTGGCTGAGAAGAACGCCATCAACGCTACGCGCTTCTTCTGAGGGGAGCTTGCAGTGGTCGAGGTAATCGCAGCGGTATATCCCTTCCAGAGTAGGAAGCAAGCCAAATTCAAGGAGATCAAGTATGCCATTGCACTTGCGCGGCTGCATGAACTCGTCAAAATACAGGTTGGCGAGACTGAAGCTCATGCCGAAGTCGAGGAACAGTCGCGTATCTAGATCGTCGAGGAGAATCTTGTTGCCGCCGATTTCGTTGACTCCTCCGTAAAAAGTAAGCGAGGTCATTTCTCCTTTCGGAGGACGGCGCATTTGCAGAAAAGGCTTTCGATTAGTTCTTTCCCTGATTTTAAATTCATCTGATATTCTTTTCAGAATCAGGAACAGAGCTCTCGCAAACCGCTCAAAAACACAACGTAAACATAGGTGCAACTCATAATAGTGGATTGCCGACCGACTGCTGACCGAGAATGAAATATATTAAATTCGCGCTCAAGGGAAGACATCGATATGTTCAGTGCCCGCATCCAACGTGGAATACCGACAAAGGGCGAACGACGCAAAAATGCAAACGCTGCAAATACTACAGAGGCGTTACCGATAGTCAACTGATCTGCGGATGGGAGCCCAGAATGAAAATCGACATCCACTAAAACAGGAATTGACATGCGCCTTTAAAGGCGACCGTAGCGTTTAAACCGCAAAGCTGCTTTTAGCCTCGTTGTGTTTACGGGCCTGTGGTGCGCTCAGTAACTTTAGAAAATTAGATCCTTTAGATAGGCCGAACCGCATAAGGTTATACGGAAAAACATAGACGCAAGTTAGAATCTGTGATGACGTTATGACTGATGTCCTGACAGAGGAACAGCGCAGGTTCAACATGTCCCGGATAAAAGCACGGGACACAGGCCCTGAGTTACGACTGAGGAAAGCACTTTTTAAGACGGGCGTGCGGGGCTACCGACTGCATTATAAGCTTACGGGGAAGCCGGATCTGGTGTTCATAGGGAAAAGACTCGCCGTCTTCATTGACGGCTGTTTCTGGCACAAATGCCCTGTGCACTTTATCCGGCCGGAAACAAGAACCGAATTCTGGATGAATAAGATCGAAGGAAACGTCGCGCGTGACAGAAGAATAAATGCGAAACTGAAAGAAGCCGGCTGGTGCGTCCTGCGGTTCTGGGAACACGAAATAAGAGAAGATCCCGAAAAAGCTGCCCGGAAAATAGCGGAGCATCTCGGTCAGGAAAACGATCCGAGCTGCTTCTGAACAGAGTAGGGAGACTCCCTTCTCGGTCTTTCAGTGAGCGTCTTCACCACCGCTTTTGCAAGAATTTCTACCACCGGCATTGCAACCGAATTGCCAAATTGTTTGTAAGCTTGCGTATCAGAAACGGGTATTCTGAAAGCGTCAGGGAATCCCTGCAGGCGTGCGCACTCCCTCGGTGTGAGCCTTCTTGGGTTCCTGCCGCTCTGCGGTATGAGAATCTCACTCCCGTCCTTGTAATAGCGTGCCGATAGCGTCCTCGCGCAGTTGTTCATATCGACCAGACCAAAACCAAAACCGTTGCCCTTCATCCGGTGTTTTTCGGCGTAGTCCTGCAGATACCCCCAGAGATGATCCGTCAGCGTATACTTGTCCGGAACCGCGTCCTCAAGGATGTCGCCCAGCCTTGGTTTCGCGTCGGGGATATCCGGAAAGGCGAAGTCCAGCGAAATGTCCCGGAAGCCGACCATGAAGATTCTTTCTCTGTTCTGCGGAACAAGTAGCTTGGCATTGACCACACTGTGGTACAGGCTATAGCCCAGTTCTGCGAGAGCACCTTTTATGACTCTGAATGTCCGTCCGCGGTCGTGTCGCTCGAGATTTCTCACGTTCTCAAGGAAGAACGCCTGCGGCTGTTTCTCTCTTACAATCCTGACGATATCATAAAAAAGCGTGCCCTGAGTCTCATCGTCAAACCCGTGTGGCTTGTCCAGACTTTTTTTCTTTGAGACGCCTGCAATGGAAAACGGCTGGCACGGAAAGCCGGCACACAGAATGTCAAAGTCAGGGATTTCAGAAGCCGGAATCCCGGTAATATCCCCTAAAACGAAGTCTTCCGCTCCGAAATTGTCGGTATAGGTCTGCGCACTGAATTTGTTGTTGTCATTAGACCAGATGCATCTGCATCCCGCCCGTTCGAAGCCGATTCTCATTCCGCCAATGCCGGCGAACAGGTCTGCAAACGTCAGCCGCCTGTTTTCCACGTGTTTCACTGTTCCTGCGCACCAAACCGCGACGAGAGTTCTGCGCCAAACTGCTTCGCCACAGCTTTTACCTCTTTTGGTAGGTTTCCCATTTCTTTCAGGTGGTCTTCTGATATAGTCTCACCCGTAAACGCCCGGAAATGATCATAGGGCAGACGTATGGTCTGAGTGCTCTGACCGCCCATCCCGGGGCCACCGGCCTGAAGATTCCAGCTGGCAGTCATGATTATGTCGCTAAGGGTCATATATTTCCAACCTATGAATCTCCCCGACTCGTCGAGTTCTCTGATGAGATAGACTGCGTTGGCATCGTTGGGGAGGCACAGCCGCAGCAGCATCATGATCCGGCCGGCGTCGATGCCGAAGAATAAATCTTTCCCGCTCTGTCCGGGAAACTTCTCCTTGATCTCCATCGGAAAAATGTGCCTCTGCGAGATGCTGATGAGGAAAGAGTCTACATCATAAGGATCACTTAGGGATTTTCTGAGCACGCCCTTTAGGAACCCACTGAAGAAGACTTCCGTCAGTAGGAGTTCCGTCAGCACCGTCTCGTCAAGTCCTGCTATCTTGTCCCGGGTTTGGGGTTCCCACGGCGTTCCGTGGCTAGGTCTTCCCCTGCCGCCTCCCCATTTTCCGAAGAATTCATGAGGATCGCTCGGCAGAAAGCGTCCGTTGCCGAAACCAAAGAAGTGCCAGTGTATGTTTTCAAAGCTCCTGTTCGCAATCTCTTTAAGTGGTAAATTCCTGTCCGGTGTAGCCGGCACCGCATACGTCACGCCCACTCCGGCGGCATTCATGAACTCTGCAACGGCGTGAAACGGTCTGTACAGGTCGCCGAGAAGCGTCTTTGGGCTGCTGTCCAGAACATCATCTTTCAGGACTTCCGGATGTGTGAAGAAACAGAATCTGAACTTGTAAAAATCATGTTCCTTTGGTGCCAAAAGCCAGCAGCCGGGGACCAGCTTCTCGTACGCATCTGATCCAAAAATACCCGAGCCGATCTCGTTGGAAAAAACCATTTGGGCAAGCAGCCCCTTGGCTTTGTTCTTCGCCCAGAGGCTCTCAAGTATCTCAACAATTTCCTGAGTCATTTCAAGCATGATGATCCGCGCGAGCACACTTCAATCTGCCGATCATGCTTGCCACTTGATTGCAGTGCGCTTGTGAATCTTTTCTGGACGAAATCTACACTGCGTGTTTTTGAACTGAAACTACCACGCTGACCTTCTGTGAATACTGTGGAACAAACAGTCCCGGGCCAGCCTGTTCAGCCTAAGTTCAGAAACTTGTGGAACTCAGCCGGCAAAATAGCTAAAATCTCTTGCCTTGTCATTGAATACAAATCGAAGGTGAGGTCAAGCTGTTGGACAACATCTACAAACCTTCTCAAGGTCCCGGGGTCGTGCGCCGTCGATCTCACACCTCGACGAGGCGCTGATTTTTCCGCGTCCCAGTATAACGCATTGGCCCCTTCGATCAGGCTTGGGTTCAGCGCGATATCCTGTCGGCTCATCAGCTGCTCGACAAACTCTCCCATTTCGTCAAGCTGACCAGAGAGCAGAATCATGCAGCTTTCGCCGTGGGTATTGTACATTCTGACTGGGGCTGCCAGCAAATGCCGATAAAACCTCCCCCATTCAAGGTTTAAGATATGTCGTTCATCGGCAAGAATCTTCCTGCCGCCGGAAGAGGTTCTCGGGCAGACCTGATCGAAGTAATATGCAGACAGCCAGCTCCATAACCCAACGTTTTCATAAGGATTCCCTTGAGGGTAATTATTTCCGATTTCGGATATGAGCCCCCCCAGATATATCGCAGCCTCAAGTTTTGACTCGAATTGTTGCGGCTCGATGCAGAAATCTCCTATCTCGCGCGTAAGGTTTGCATCTTCAAGCAGCGAACGCGGGAACTCTGAGAGTGTGTTTTCGCGGAAGCCTGCAAGAACGTCTCGGAATTTTTCTACGCCTTCGTCTGTGAAGCGGCGGAGCTGATCAATCACTTTCCATCGCCTCCCGATAAGTGTGTTCAAAAGACTCAAAAAAGTGATTTTGTCGACAGAACGCCTGGATTGCCGTATCAACCCACTCAGAGAGTTCGTCATCATTCAGAATTTTCCCGGTCTCCTCCTCGTCAATTTCAGGAGGCAGCGGCGCCCCGCAGATGTTGACTATGTAGTACAGCCATCTGTTTTGCCATGCATCGTCTCCGGTTTCGTATATCCTGTCTGTGAACAGAATCTGAAGCAGTATGTCTTTTACAACGGAGGGAAATGCGAGTGCGAGGAAGACAGGATTAGTTTGGGCCATCTCCCTGATATCTATCGACTGCAGCCGGTTGTTTACCAGCAGTATAGGCTCTTCGTGAGTGGAACACTCCACGTCATACACAATGTCGCCGAGATCGTCAGGGCGAAAAAACAAGATGCTGTTTGGCGGAAGAGGGTCCTTTGTTGCAATGCCGTCGAGAGCTGCGAGAATAAGCCCGTGCGACTGTGTCTCATCTACTACCTTGATTCGGAATCGGAGCACATCTTCGCTTGTGAATGCACCGACCTTTTTGCTATCCGGCTTAAAACTTCCGACCGGCCCCAAGCTTAGCCGCTTGTATTCGTATTTGTTATAAACTTCAAGATACAGCTCCGCGTTGGCTGGAAAGCCGTAACTTTCAAGTTTGAGGTCAATATCACAGGATAGGGGCTGATTTTCACTTTTTTTCAATCTAAGAGTGGCTGATTCCCTTTTTATCTTGGTTCGACCGGTATAATTAAAATTTCGCTTCATTTCAGCCTCCTTTCGATTTTACGTCAACGGCAAGATCGCGGTTTCCATCAAAACCGGTAACGTAAACCACAAACGGGTCACCTGTGACTTCGAATTCGATGGTGTTCTGCTTGCAGTGGCCAAGCTTGTAATTCTCTCCGGTAATTACAATACCCGAAGCTGGGTCTGAAACATCAAAATCAGCTTTTTGATACTTGCTGAACGGGTTCCCAGCGCGAGTGGCATAAGCCACTTTCAGGTGGATTTTTCTCGGCACGGCTGAATTAGGTGAGCCCTTGCTGATCGAAAATCCCTTTTCGATTCTGTCCACTCTGACGGGGGCAGGTCTCGAAAGGGGAACCCCCCTAGGCGGAGCCACCCACCCGCCGCGTCTTCTTATCCGCGCTTTTTCAGGAACTCCTCCGGATTTGTCGTCCGCCAGCTCTTTTTCAGGAACAGGTTCACGTTCGGCGTCTATGCTGTCAGGAACCGCAAGCCACGGAAACGCATTTTTTTCCAGACCCGCGGCCGGCCGGCGGAGAATGCTTTGAATGGCACTTAAACAGCCTTTTACGAAACTAAGGGTCCCTGGGCCGTAGAAGTACCTGTCTTTAAATCCCGGCTGATCCTTGTCCCACGCAGTGTGGGCGATATTCTCCGCATTGCCAAGCATCGACGAGACTGGGGAAGTCGCGAGCGGGGAGGGCGAATCAACAAGCACGAGACCCCGGATTCCCTTTGTCTTTTTGGTTTCCATAGTGATTTTGATTCCTTCTCTGATAAAAATGCTGAAACCCTTTTTCTGCGGGTCTATTTTCTGCAAAAAAACCTTAAACCAGCCTATTTCGGGCTCCTTCCTTCCTGTTTTCTCCCGAATTGTCACAGGAACTTCAAATGCGAGGCGCTCCCCCCCGTCATATCTGATTCGGATATCTTCCAAGTCCTGTCCGGAAAAGAGGTCAGTGCTCCATTTCGGTGACGTTTGATCCCGCGGTTCTGCTAGACGATAAAAATCAGAATCATCTCGACCAAGCGCGCACGTGACAAAGTCGGGGACAGAGAGGCAGTCCTCTTTGAAATCTTCGTCACCCATTCCTTCTATTATCTTTTTTATGTTTTCGTTATCTATCCGTACCGGATCTGACCTGCCCTTTTGAACGTTTGCGACGAGGTCTCCCTTGATGATGGCGAAAAAGTACTCCTTAATTATCGCTTTGATAAGATCGTCAGCGGTTACATCTTCTTCCGGATATAGCACAACGATAGACAAACCAGGCTGGTTCTTTCGTTCCAGATCAAACAATTCAGAAAAATAAGCGCAATACTCGTCATCTTCGACAGGTCGCACAAGGCAGTCTTCGTTTCCGGTTTCATAGCAGAGTCCAAACAAGCCATAAGGTTTGTAAGGTTTAGTCCCGCATTTGTGGTCTGTTTGAGGAGACTGACCCATCAGCAACCGCCTTTCGTCGCTTTTTCTTATCGTTAGTCCGAAATATGTCTTGATTTGCGAGACCTTCATAAACACTGCTTTTCCAAGACCATGCCTGCCGATGTCCTTGCCCGTCTTCTGGGAATATCCGACCTTTCTGAAAAAACAAGCGAACCCGCCTTCATCTTTTAATACAGGATCCCCATCCAATCCGCTAGTGTTAAAATCTTCAATCACCAGATAGGGCGCAGGCGCTGTCAAATCAGGCAAATCGCTGCTGCTGGCTTTAAGATGCTCTTCTAGTGTGGCTAGGATCCTCTGCAGTTCTGCTGATGGTATCATGTCGTGTTTGTCTGACAACTTGAAGCGAATAACTACGGGGTTCTGATCTCCAACTCTGGCGTCCAAAGCGTTTTGAATGGTCTCGCGAACCAGAGTCGCGGTATCACTGCCAGTTTCCGCGTGTGTAATCACTCGGTCTTGGTAAGCTGCCTGTGTGACTCCGGTCCCCGTTTCTCGGTCAAATTTCCAGATCGGATCTACTTTCAAAATTCTTCCTCCGTTCCAGCCTCACGATTCATAATACGCTAGGGTTGTTGGGGCCCTCACTTTAGGGAAAACTCAGTCCTTGGTTTGTCAAACAAAGATTTTGTGCGCTTTGTTTCTTTTTCTATTGTCGAGAAGATCTTGTTGACGTCTTCCTGAGTATATCGGTAGTTGTTAGAGTTGGAACAGTTTCCGAGTAAGCGCAAGTCTTCCAGCACCCTCAGTGTTCGCATTGACGCAATTCTTTTGAATTTCTGTTCTTTTGTTTCGCCTTCAAAACGTGGTTTTACCATCGGTTGCCTTCCTGACAGGAATGTGCGGCTCTGGCCACCAAATATTACTGTATAAATTATCTTTATACTATTTAAAATTTACTAATGTTATTAGTATAATATAATTCATTTAAATAGACTAAATCTGCAAATTAAATGCTATTAAATTACATTCTAGTTGCTTCATATTGCAATTATATCGGCTCAATACGTGATCGTTGTTGCGTCGGCTGCGTTCAGAAAAAAAATCTGACGGTCAGCAAACGTTAGACGAGAGAGCCCCCGAGAACTTCCTCGACTGACCTTAATCGGCCGGTTTCAACAATCTGTCGAAAACTTTTGTGAGGGCCTTTTTGGCAGCTTCTCGCACTTCCCAGTCAGGGTCCTCTGAGCTCTGGACGAGTGCGTTAATTCGTCGTGATTCAATAGGATTAGCGATTTCGTCGGCGCTGAGATTGCCGAGCGCACGAACCGCCGCATATCTGACCAACTTGTCTTTATCGCGTGTCGCGGTTATCAGCGGAGTGATGGCCTCTCTTCTACCCGTTCGTCCGAGGGTTGTCGCAGCTGATTTTCGAATATCAGCATGTGCAGCGGACAAGCCAAGAACTATTTCGGGACAAGCAGCCCTTCCTATTTCCTCGAGCGCACTCAAAGCCCTTAAGCGGATGCGCCGGTCTTCATCCTCCAGTGCTTGACCTAAACACTCGCACGCTTCCACACACTTCATCTTGCCGAGCGCATCGATGGATTGCAAGCGCTTTGCAGAGGAGTTATCAGTAACGCTTTCGATAAGCAGCTGCGGAGCCCCTGCGACAGACGTCTGGATACACTTCGGCTCTTTATCCTCCCGCTCCTCGGCGACCGCTTTTTTCGCCGATTGCTCGCCGATTCCTGCTAAATTGGCCTCGGGCCTGCCATGCTCGATAAGGGCCACTTTCGCGGGGGTCAGCCTGATCGGCTCGCCGATCCCCGTTTTTTGATTGTTATGAAAGGTCGAGACGGCTAGAAGTTGTCGATCAGAATCGCTCAGTTTTTCGCGACGGCTTCCCGGCTTGTCCTCTATCGGCTTTGGCGCTGGCCTCTCAGACTCCGTTTGTGCGTCGAGATCGTCAAACCGTCCCGCCTCAGGGTTCCATTTATAGGTACGGCGCGTAAACGGATCGAGCTGATCCCACGTTATATTGAGTGTGTCAGCGAACCATTCTCGCAAGCCCCGCTTATACTCAGCGACCGATTTTCTGCTGTTCCTTGGCAGGTGAGGGCGTTTGCCGTTGATGATTGCAGTTCTTATGTAAGGAGTGCTGACGATTTTTACTAAATCGGCCTCGGGCCTGCCATGCTCGATAAGGGCCACTTTCGCGGGGGTCAGCCTGATCGGCTGCCCTATCTTTTTGTTTTGCTTATTATGAACGGTCGAGAGAGCCCGGCGCTGTTTTTGGGCCTCGGTCATTTTTCCGTCTTTCTCAGACGCAATCATTCCTGTTTTTTTCTCTTGATAGTGTTCCTTGAAGAACTCGCCTCGGTCAATGACCTTATATTTCTGGTTTGGTTCTTCCTTGAATTGCTCCTTCGGTCCCTGCTCTAATTTTATCGTCTCGGGTACCAGTTCTGTTTCTTCAAAGCGAATCCAAAAAGAGGAGCCAACCATGCCTGATTTTTGATATAGAGCTTTGAGCAAATAGTCTCTAAGTTTGTTGCTTTGCACAAACTCTGGGCCATGCTCAAGGACTTTTATTATGTACGGCTTAGGACAGCCTGACTCTTTTTCGAGTTGTCCAATGGTGATTCCTAATTTTGCTAGCGCGTAGGACCCGATGAACGCAACAGGGAAGTCCGACTCGATTATATCTACCATTATAATCTCACATCATAAAATCAAGAGGAGTGTCGGAGCTTGAGCAGCTCAATCTCTGAGCGATAAGCATTGTCAGCTCAGTTATCATTTTTTTGGCCAAATAAGACAAAAAGAACTTATTCAACTTAATAGTTTCTTTCAGCTCTAAATGACATACAGGGGAATTAAATACAAAAGAGAGAAATGCTGCCTGAACTATCCGGCGTAGCCCATTCTTTTTGAATTTTTTCGAGGCTTTTGCCTTCGTTTAAAAAAAGAAGTGATTTTAATCCCTAGAATTGCGATTCGAGTCAAGAAGACCATCTTTGATATCAGCACGTTTTTACCGCAGCCTTTATCGTGACTAGCAGCTCGTTATATTTCGTAGATTGTAGAGGCCGAATTGGATTCAACTTCGGTGGGTGATTGGCAGTGAGACTATCACTGAAAACAACCTAAAAAGAGCGGCAATGAGGCGAGTCCGGCCAAAACGAATAAATAAGATACTGCGGTATTCTGACTCTTTGCGTTCGCAGGTCCGACGATTAAGGCAATGAGTTGCAGAGCAACATCCGCTAAAACAAGGATTGAAAAACGAGACGTCTTGTTTCCCCGCCCATAACCGCTCCAGTTTGCGGCTGGATTTCTAAAAATAAAGGATATTGAGAAGTAATCTTCCCGACAGCGATGCACTGTTGCTTTTCGAGGTGCTGCAACGCATTTATAGACTTCTGATCGATAAGTCCCGAATGAGCTAATTGGCGCAGTTCATCTTCATTTCGGAAACTGAAGGCAATCAAGTTGTCGAGCAACGCAAATACGTCGTCTGGCAGCGTTCTTGGCGTGTTCGTGATAAACGTCGGAAAGATCCCCGAATGACGCATTCTCGTGATGACGTCAATCATGTTGTCTCGCTCGACGTAGAGCTGTGCCTCTTCGAGGAATAACGAAACTGCCTCAAAATCCTTCGCTTGCCCCATCCGCACTAACCTACGTAATATGAATTCGACTGCAATTCTGCGCTCCCAGTGACTGATTTCAGAGAGATTGAATATGATCGCCCCCCCTTCTTCGTGCATAGCTTTGATAAATCCCGTTACAGCGTTTGCGCCAAAGAGGCCCGATATTCGCGCCACTTCGAGCCGCTGAAGTAGGCCCTCTCTAACATAGTCATTCTCAATGCCAAGAACGAATTGCTCGAGATCGTCTAGGGTGAAAGCGATGTCGTTGTTCTTTCGCCAAAACTGGATCAAGTAGAGATACGTGGCAGAATCGCGCTGGATGTTCACGAAGGTCGCAAAATCATCATAAGACAGCTCATGGATGGGTATTGTTAGTGGAAGTTCGAAATTAGTCTCCTCAGCAAGGTAAGGTGTAAACGTGACAATCCGATCTGCGTACCGGTTTGGCGTATGATCGTCAGCTTTTCCTAGATTAAGATACTCGGCGTTAATGTCGAAGACAAGCGTCAGTACGTTTTTATCTATGAGCTTGAACAACAAGCGTTTGGCAAGATATGATTTTCCAGAACCTTTCATCCCAGTAATCAGGTTAATGCCAAGTTTGTCGATTAGAATGTCAAAGTCGGCGCATTCATCAGACAGCGTTTTTGCGAGATCACTGGTAGGGGGGAATGATAGATCAAGTGCGTCGAAAAGCGCGTCTTGGGGGAGCCTCTGAATATCTGCGCTCGCTCTGCTTATGTTAAACTCGCTCAATCCTGTTTTGAACACGTTTTTCGCATTGCTAGCATCATCTGAGACGAGATGACCCCGTATCTTCGTACGGGCGAGTTTTTGATCAGTTAAGGAGTCCACAACGCTTTGCAACTCAGGCTGCACGTGTTCTTCGGTCTCAGATTTCGCTATGAGCGATTTGCGTAAAATGTGTTCAAGCACGCCCGGGAGATCTGCAAATTGAATATCTACGACTTGTGCGACGATATCGTCGATGAGAAGTGTGTCACCTAAGCGAACGGCCTCGTCAGGTGAAAAAACCAGCGCCAACTCATCCCCATATTTTGTCAATACGTACATCTTGATCACAACACATTACATCGGAAACAACTTCCTTCGCACATTTTCACGCAGTTGCAAGCCATACAAGTTGATGGCAGCAGCTTGTAGTTCGATAACTTCGATTGAGCTGAAGACGCTCGTCATATGAGCAAGCTTGAGCGCTTCTGGATATCCGTGCTCGCCAGATAATCCGCTTACCATCGAGAAAACCTCTTCGTGCGGAAGGGCAGCATTTTCGGGGATGTCGAAGCGAAAAGCCTCTCCGTTTGGCGTCAGCCGACCGACATAGACGCAGCCCACGTATCTGTCCCGTTGCTGTGCAATGTGCTCTCTCAAATCCCCTACGTAACACGCATCAGCAATGTCGTCAACCAAAGAGAGGATGCCCAGCTGATTCTCATGCAGCGTTAGAGTGGTCGACTTTGATAGAGCCACAATCGTATTGCCGTGTGAGGCAGCATCACGCACAAGTTTCCGAATCACAAACACAGGGTCTGCAACAGCCCCCGCCATCAAGCTCCCATCGACGAGAAGGAGCGCGTTGTTAAAGGTCTTGACTGCTTCAAATTGAAGATGGCGCTCCAAGAGACTTCGCAACCGGTCAAGTGTTTTCCTTAGATCTGGCGCTTTTGCGCGAGTTGCTTCGCCGTAGACCATCTCGCGGGTGCTCGCATAGAGGTCATCTTTGTTATAATTCGTGATAACAACAAGGTAAGCCCCATACTGCTCCTTTCTATGGTGTTTTTTGCCTTTAGGCTTGATAATGACCGACGCTCGAATTGCGCCGACCAAACCCTCTGGGACGTACCCAAGAACAATACTTGTGCTGTCGATGGCGATAACGTCGCGGTCAAATGGGAACTGGGCGTTAAAGGAGTTGATCCGGGGTTGGTTATCAACGTCGAGGCTAACAAACCGGAGGGGTTCTTCGTTAGTTTTAGAAGCAGAGATAGCAAGATCGGATAGCTGAACATCAGTCGGTTCAAAAGCGAGGTGTTTCGGTACTTGCTTGCACAGTTTGGCAACGACAGAACTGACATCAAACACGCAGATCGCTTCGACTTACATCGAGCATCCTTTAGCTTATAACTTGAGGAAGCGACCTGAAACAATTAAAATTTAAGCGCTTATTGTTGCTAAAGATGGAAGAGAAGAGAAGAGAGATAAAGATTTGAGGCTCGCCGCGGTTTGCGTCCTATGTTCAGCCCCTTCGTATCTAATTTGCCATTCGACCTGTCGCAGCAGCTGCACTCATATGCTCGGATGCGCGGCCTATGTGTGATTTTTGGACTATCTCATTGCCCCAAGCCGTCCAATTAGGGTGTTCTCGACGCGCAAACAGCTCAAGATAACTGCCTTGTGGGTACATCTTCTCAATTATGTCGTAAACCACCATCGGCTTTTCGCTGTGCTTCGTGCGTTTCTGTCTGATGACTGAACGGGTACGCGCCGATGTGTCTGGCACTGGCATCTTCCCTTTTTTGCCAACTAGCAGCAACTCATGCTGAATGCGGAAATAGTAGCCGAGTCCAAGGAGCTCTTTGTCCCAGATCGCGCAGGTGCGGTAGCGAAAGCCCCACGCGTCCATTACTTCCAAACCCGCCGGAAGCATGGGTGCCGTCGCCCAAAGGAAGAGAACTGCGTCCTTCGCAACAGGTAATGATTCACCGAGCTTTTCTATTTCCTCCAAGCTCATAGTGGGGTAATGGTACTCAATTGTGCGTTCTTCGTTGATAGTGCCTGCTTCGTACTTCCACGGTGGATCTGCGTAAATGACATTATGCTTATCATTCGTGGCCAAAGGCACAACTTCTGCCTTCTTCTGCGCCTTACTTTGCCTCGCTATCTTGACGACCGCTGACGTAGTGAGTTCTTTCTGCTCCCCCTTCGTGTCCTGAATAAATACTTCAAACTTATCCTCAGGCACGCTTGCGACAGCTTGCCACATTGAGGACTGGTGCCTGTCTATGCCGAGTTCTTTTAGTGTTGGCGGTTTGGTATTTTCTATGCCGGTACGTGCTTCGTACTGGCATGTGTTATATAAACCAGCGTAGCCGCCTTTATCCTTCTCCATCGTAGCTAACAGTTCACCACCCCGCCGCTGCGCTCGTATCTTTATCTCGGCTGCGTGGTTCTGCGCCACGAGTCCGAGGTCGACTTGTTTGGCATAGATTCGCGCTGCTTCGGCGAGGTTCGTTAGTTTCTTCACGTCTTCTACCGTTCGCACCTCTTCAAGCATTTTGGTTGCCTGACCCAGCAGAATTAAACTTGTGTTCGCTCGATGCTCGACCATTTCAACTCCTAGCCCTTACGCGTCTTTAGCCACTCGTCAAATTGCTTTTGGAGGTAAAACCCAACCGCGTCTAGTATCACACTCGCTAAGCCTGAGCTCAGCGGCAAGTCTAACGCCCGTTCTAGGTCTTTGACAATCGAGCGCTCCCGCTCCATGAAAGCGTCACAAAAAGAAGGGCGTTTCGGGCAGGTATATTTGGAGCAATATTCTAGCCCCTCCTTTTGTAAGCACTTGTTAACCTTTTCGTTGAGTGCTAGCGTTTTGGGGCTTCCTAATATTCCATAGTCCCGCTCGAACCAGTCCGATATATTATGCGTATCTCTATATTCCTTACCTAGTTTTGTGCTATTCATCTATACTACCTATCTTTTTCTTTTTCATTCACTGAGAGCAGTGATTGGAAATCTGCCTTGCATACGCGATTCTTCATCTGCTTGCATCACCCGTCTCACGTTGATATACGTCTGCTTCGCTGTTCGATCCGCGCACCAAAGGTTCGCCGCCACAAATGGAGCTAACAAGGATGCTAATTTGAGCATCTTCAGAATTTAGCCGATCGTAATAATCTAAGACTGTCGTCACAGAATATCGGCCGTCGCTCAAATCATTCACTTTGTTGGCGACCATTGAGCTTAGCAAGTCTTGTGGAAGCGGTTTGCCCTGCTGTTGCTGTTTTACATCAATGAGATAGTCGTGGATGAGTTGAGGGAACTGCGATAAGTCTTGAGGTTCATCGGCGGTGTCAGGAGAACTTCCAGTGTTTTTTATTTCGGAACTGCTTCGGCCACCTTCGGATCGTGTTTCCGAAATAGAATGAAGGGCGTTTTGGGCATCTGTTTCAGGTTGGGAGGGTGCTGTGGGCCTATTCCACTTGGCGTTTGGGTCTGTTTCGGAACTTCGATCGGGTGCGGGGGTGGAAGAGCCAGGGAGGCTTGTCTTGTGTTCCTCCGAAGTAGCGAAAGTAGTGTTAGTGTTATGTACGATAAGACCGTTAACCCCCCCTAACCTGGAATCTAATCCCTCCTCGCCATTCTCGCTATTTCGGAAGTCATCTCCGAAACAGTCCGAAACAGACCGAAGTTGCTGGTCTTCTTCTTCCCAATATACAATCGATTCGTAACTTTTGACCAGCGTCCACTCGGCAGGCAAAGAGTAATGATTACGCCCCCACCTATCACCTGTTTCGGGGTCAACATCGCTCTTTGAATAGAACTTCAGTTCAGGTATCTTTTCAAGCATGCCCCTGTTATCGGACTTATACTGGCCGTGAATGAGTTCATAGATGTAACTGTTGCTCAGCCTGGTCTC
>Ga0181539_1002530_pt1 | contig 18082 bp, 13 predicted proteins | sample PEATcosm2014_Bin_46_FD_119767 | JGI IMG/M metagenome (GOLD analysis project Ga0181539, IMG submission 119767) | Peatland microbial communities from MTU Mesocosm Facility, Houghton, MI, USA - PEATcosm2014_Bin23_60_metaG | ecosystem: Environmental > Terrestrial > Soil > Wetlands > Peat | place... | reverse complement strand
GCGGGCGCGCTGACCGGCGGAACTACGACCGCGCTCACAGTGGTCACCTGGGTCGGCGCGTTCACGGCCGTCTTCGCGGCGCTGATTGCCGTGGCGCAGAACGACATCAAGCGCATCCTCGCCTACTCCACCGTTTCGCAACTCGGTTACATGATGGCCGGGCTGGGCATCGGCGGTGTGGCCGTGGGCATCTTCCACTTAATCACTCATGCCTTCTTCAAGGCGCTCTTATTCCTGGGCGCAGGCTCAGTGATTCACGGCTGCCACGAGGATCAGAATATTCGCCGCATGGGCGGACTGAAATCCGATATGCCGCTGACATTTCTGACATATGCCATAGGAATGCTGGCGCTGTGCGGCTTTCCGCTGCTTTCCGGTTTTTGGAGCAAGGACAGCATCCTGGAAGCAGCTCAACACTGGAGCGTAGCCAAAGCGCCGTTCTACATGCTGGTCTTTGGCGCGCTTCTGACTGCCTTTTACATGACGCGCCAGGTGGCGTACGTCTTTTTCGGTCACTGGAGGGGCGGCAAGCCCGCACATGAAAGCTCGGCGGTGATGACCGCGCCGCTCGGGATTCTGGCCTTCTTTGCCGTGACGCTGGGATTCATCGGAACTCCGGCCTGGCCATGGTTCAGAGCCTTTCTGGATGGCAAGGCGGCGGACTTTGATATGAACGCTCTGATGGAGCCGGGACTGCTGACCCTGATGGGCGTTTCGACTGTGGTGGTGTTGCTAGGGATCATTCTTGCCTGGAATCTCTATGGAGATCGCACTCCCCGGCCCACAGCGCCGGATGCACTGGAGAAGGCCGCGCCCATCGCCTGGGGCTGGCTGAGCAACAAGTTCTATGTGGATGAGTTCTACGGCGCGACGGTGATTGCGTTTTACGCCTGGTGGGCGCGAGTCTCCGACTGGCTGGATCACTGGGTCTGGGGAGGCGTGGTAACCGGTGTTGCATGGCTCTTCAGCATGTGCGCTCGTCTGAATCGATTCCTCGACACAAATGTAGTGGACGGCGGCTTCGACAAGGGTTGCGAAGAGCTGACTGTAGGCGGAGGTCTGCTCTCGCAATTGCAGACCGGCCGCGTGCAGACTTACCTGAGAATTCTGGCACTGGCCGTGGTCGTGTTGGCCGCGATCCTGATTTGGAGCAGTTGGACATGAACGGAATCCATCTATTGACGCTGTTGACTGTGTTGCCCCTGGCGGGGGCTGCGCTGGCGCTCTTTGCCGGCAAGCACGCGCGCGCCGTGGCTCTGACCACCGCCATAATCAGCCTTGTACTGGCGCTTTTGGTGTGGACTGAGTGGAGCAGGTTGCCCGCTATCGGCGGCTATGGATTGATCGAGCAGCACGCCTGGGCAACGTCGCTGGGTATCAATTACTACCTTGGCGTGGACGGGCTGAGCGCGCTGATGCTGGTGCTCTCCGCCATCGTAACGCTCATGTCAGTCGATGCGGCGCATCGCGTACATCACCAGCCGGGGCTTTACTTTGCGCTGGTGCTGACACTGGAGGCCGGACTCTTCGGCTCCTTCACGGCACTCAACTTCTTCCACTGGTTCCTGTTTTGGGAGTTGTGCCTGATTCCCGCCTTCTTCCTCATCAAGCTATGGGGCGGAACGCGGCGCGGCCCGGCGGCGACGCAGTTCTTCATCTACACCATGGCCGGCAGCGTGGTACTGCTGGTCGCCTTTCTGGCTGTCTTTCTATCCACTGGCAGCATGGACTTCCCTCATCTGACTCTGCTGGCTTCGACCGGTGAGCTCGAAGAGATGGTCACGGCCCACCTTGGGCCGGTAATGCTGTGGCTTGCCATCGGCGTGCTCGCCGGCTTCGCGGTCAAGGTGCCGATGTTTCCCTTCCACACCTGGCTGCCTGCGGCCTACGCTGAAGCTCCTTCGCCGGTGACCATGCTGCTGACCGGCGCCATGTCCAAGATGGGCGTCTATGGCCTGTTGCGCATTGCGCTGCCTCTCTTCGGACATCAGATCGCGCAGATTCGCATACCGCTGCTGGTGCTGGCTGTGGCCACCGTGGTGTTGGGAGCCTGCGCAGCAGTAGCGCAGAAGGATCTGAAGCGCGTCTTCGCGTACCTGTCAGTGAATCATCTGGGATATTGCTTGCTTGGCATCTTTGCGCTGGCGATTCCGACAGCCTCAAGTGGATCAGACACCGCCGTACTCGCCAGCCAATCCGCGGCCCTCAACGGCGTGATCCTGCAGATGTTCAACCACGGCATTACGGCAGCGGCGCTCTTCTGGTTTGTGGCTATGTTGCAACAGCGCACTGGCGGCCATCGCGGCATCGACCAGTTTGGCGGCCTGCGCAAGCCTGCTCCGGTGCTGGCCGGGCTGATGGGCATTGTCCTGTTCTCGTCGCTGGGCCTGCCGGGGCTGAACAACTTTCCCGGCGAGTTCCTCATCTTCCGCGGCGCCTTCCCGCTGGCCTGGGTCGCGGCCACCGTCTCACTCCTCGGCCTGCTGGTGACGGCTGCTGTGATTCTCACCGTGAATCAGAAAGTATTTTGGGGTCCGCTGCCTGAGCACTGTGTCAACTTCCCTGATCTGCACCACGGCGAACGGCTGGCGCTCGCCCCGGTCATCGTCCTGATGTTTCTCGTCGGTTTTCTGCCCTCGTTGATTTTGAATACCGTGAACCCAACGGTCAATTACCTGCTGGCGCACTGGAGATTTTAGATGTTAGCGTGGACGATCTATCTCTCCTTTGCCGGAGCGCTGGTGCTGGCGCTGGTACCCGGGAGAAAGCCTGCCCTGGCTCGGTGGCTGGCGCTGGCCTTTGCCGTGGGCGGGCTGGCACTGGCCGTGCAGGGCTTTGTTGCCGGCATGGGACAAGGCCGCGTGACGCTGGTCGATCTCGCCTGGGTGCCTTCCATGGGCATTCACTTCCTGCTGGCCGCCGATGGCATCAGCCGCGTACTGGTGTTGCTCACCGGCCTGGCCGCGGTCGCCGGAGTTCTATTCAGTTGGAACATCAACCTGCGCACCAACGAATTCTTCGCCTTTTATCTCGCGCTCATCGGCGCGGTCTACGGAGTTTTTCTCAGCTTCGACCTGTTTCTGCTCTTCGTCTTCTATGAAATCGCCATCGTACCCAAGTATTTCCTGATCGCCATCTGGGGCTCCACGCGGCGCGAGTACGCGGCCATGAAACTGGTCATCTATTCCTTCGCGGGCTCAGCGATGGTGCTCATCGGCCTGCTGGCGGCTTACACGACGGCAGGCAGCCATTCCACAGGCCTCGTAGAACTGGCCCACGCCGGCCTGCCCGCCAGCTTCCAGATGTGGTGTTTCCCCCTGGTCTTCACCGGCTTTGCGATTCTAGCCGGCATGTGGCCCTTTCACACATGGGCGCCAACCGGCCACGTCGCCGCGCCCACCGCCGCCTCCATGCTGCTGGCAGGCGTGGTGATGAAGCTAGGCGCCTATGGCTGCCTGCGCGTGGCAATTGCTCTCTTTCCGCGCGGCCTCGACCCATGGGGCTTTTCGTTCATCGGCATCGGCTCCTGGCGCGACGTCTTTGCCGCGCTGGCGATTATCGGCATCGTCTACGGAGCGCTGGTTGCCCTGGCACAAACTGACTTCAAATTCGTTATTGGCTACTCCAGCGTCAGCCACATGGGCTTTGTGCTGCTCGGTCTCATGACCATAAGTACGTTAAATCCGGCGAATTTAAATCCGGTCAATCAGATCGGCGTCACCGGCGCGGTTTTGCAGATGTTCTCCCACGGCATCATTGCCGGGCTGCTCTTCGCCATCGTCGGCCGCATCGTCTACGACCGCACACACACGCGCCAGTTGGCGGAGCTGGAAACCATGCACCTATCCCGGCGTATGCCCTTTGCCGCATGGGCCTTTGTCGTTGCCGGAATGGCCTCGATAGGAATGCCCGGCTTCTCCGGCTTTGTCGCCGAGTTGCAGGTACTGGTAGGCGCATGGGCCGTCAACCCGTGGTGGGTGGCCGCAGCGGGCATCGGCATCGTGGTCGGCGTTGCATACATCTGGCGCGCCATGCAGAAGGCCTTCTTCAGCGATGCGTTGCCCAGCGTCCACGTTCTGGAGCAGGAACAAGGCCATGCCTTCGCCGCCATCACCTGGCCTGAAGTCACTGGCGTAGTACTGCTGGCGGGAGTCAGCTTGTTTGTCGGACTCTACCCGAAAATACTGCTCGATGCCATCGAACCGGCGGTGAAGGCGCTGCTTGCGGGAGGCGCGCAATGAACTACGCCGACCTCTTCCGTGTGACGCTGCCGGAGACGGCGCTGGAAGTTGCGGCGCTGGTGGTGCTGGTCGTTGACCTCGCCTTCCTGCGCAAGGCCGCGCTCAAGCTGCGCGTGACTGTGGCTGCACTGTTGGGCGTGGCCGGATGCGGAGCAGCGCTGTGGAATATACAGACTGCTGATGTATTGCATTCCAAATTATGGGGTCCCGGATTCAGGTTTGAGGCAGAAATGCTTCTTGGGCAGGGTAGTTACGTTAGAGTGGCGCAGTCTGGAATCCTTGTATTAACTGCGCTGACGCTGCTGCTACTGATTGATTCAGATTTCACAAAGCACGTAGGCGAATTCGTTGCCGTCGTGCTGATGGCTGCGTCGGGCGGATTGTTAGTCGCCGCCGCGCAGGATCTGCTTGTTATTTTTGTAGGTCTTGAACTGCTGAGTTTGAGTCTGTATATTATGACGGCGTTTGCCAAGAGTTCAGGCAAAAGTGCCGAAGCTGCAATGAAGTACTACTTATTCGGCGGAATGTCGGCTGCTTTTCTGCTCTTCGGGTTCAGCTATTTTTACGGATTGAGCGGGAGCACGAATCTATTTTGGATTCAGTTTGTGATTGCGAAGACTGGATCGAGTCCACTGTTTTATTTGGCGTGGATTTTAGTCGTAGTTGGGCTTGGCTTCAAGGTCGCAGCGGTGCCGTTTCACTTGTGGGCTCCAGATACGTATGAAGGAGCGCCTGCCCCGGCCGCGGCGTTTATTGCTTCGGTTTCCAAGGTGGCCAGTTTTGCGCTGCTCATTACGCTGACCGAAATCTGGTTCAGTCCCGGCGATAAAATGACAGCCGAAGCATTTCGGATCTGGCAACCATTGACGATGGTACTGCTCGTGGTATCTGCCGCGTCGATGGTAGTTGGCAATCTGGCTGCCTTGGCGCAAGTCAGTGTGCGGCGATTGCTGGCTTATTCAGCAATCGCTCATGCGGGATATATCCTTTTGGGCGTTTCTGTTTATCAAATGTACGCAGGCAACGAAACGGATATTTCCTATGAACTGCACCAGATGGTTGTTAGCGCGAACGCCGTCCTCTACTACGTCCTGACTTACGGCCTCACCATCATCGGCGCATTCGGCGTGGTTTCCGTTGTCGAGCGCGCCACCGGCAGCGACCGCATCGACTCCTTCCTCGGCCTGCACAAGCGCAATCCGCTTCTGGCGGCTGTTTTGCTGGTGCTGTTTCTCTCTCTGGCCGGCATTCCTCCGCTGGTCGGCTTCTGGGCCAAGTTCAATCTCTTTGCCGCCGTGCTGGGCGTCTCCGCTGGTCCGGTTCCCTTCGCTCTGGTGGCTCTTGCCATCGCCATGAGCGCCGTTTCGCTCTACTACTACCTGCAGGTCCTCAAGCGGGCCTATGTAATGCCCGCGATCGACGAGACGCCAATTAAAGCTCATCCGGTCACCATGGCCGTGCTGCTTTTAATTGCCGCAGCTGTTGTAGTGCTGGGTTGCTTCCCTGCATTGCTTCTGCGGTGGATCGAGAGTTTTTATCCTGTGATGTAGCTCCCACAAAAATTCGGCAAATAGGCCACTATTCTGTACTGGACTAAAAGTCACCTATTTTGTCAGAGAATGTATTACCAGGGTAATACCAGCAAACTATCTGGTAATCTTACACATATTTAGCTTTATTTGATCAACGCAAATCTATAAAATGAATCTAACAAAACAGAACTATTGCACAGCATTTTTTCCCCATTCATCTCGCCACACCTTGCGAGTGTGCGCGAAAAGTATGTTGGCGCATAACCGTGCTCAGCAAGAGTCAGGGCTCGCCCACGAAGGGCAGAAAAGGAAACAAGGGAATGAAAAAGTGGAATGTTAGTTTGGCTCTGTTGATCGTTGCTGTTTTTGCCTTATTGACGTTCAGCCCGGTGAAAGCTTACGCGGATGCGATCCTTTCTATGGAGGTCACAGGCGTTCAGGGAACGAGCTACAATGGGGAAGACGTTTATCCCTACTATGGCACCGCCAATGGCAATCCAGTAACGCTGATGTGTATCAGCTTCTCCGCTGATATGAACCTCGGGGAGACATGGACAGCAGAGAAAGAGAACATCCCATTAAGTCCTACGTTTGAAGAAGCGGTATGGCTTTTCAATGACGCCAATGCTGCCTTAAATGGAACATCTCCGTACTCTTCCTACAGTCAATCCTATCAAATTGCCGATCAGTGGGCTGCGTGGGAACTCTTCGATACGAGCGCGTATAGTACTGCCCCCCCCCTCGCGGCAACCCAGATGGCCGCTGCTGTGGCTAATTACGGATCCGAGCCTGCGAGTTTCTACCAGGGATTTATTTTGTATGCTCCAATACCCGGGACCCAGAATGAGAATGGCACTGCTCAGTTTTTTCTGGGAAATAATACTGATACACCCACCACTCCACCGGCTCCTTACGGCGGAACTCCCACTACACCGGCGTATGGTTCAGCTCCCGAGCCCGCCAGCCTGACCCTGCTCGGAACCGGCATGCTCGGTTTTGCCGCCTTTTTGTACCGTAGAAAGCGAGCCGCTTGAGAACCCGCGCATAAATCTAGTATGCTGTTTGTACTCACAGTCAAAGCTCATTTAGTCGATCGGACTCGCCCTTGAAAGGCAGAAAAGGAAACGAGGAAATGAAAAAGTGTAATGCTGGTTTGATTCTGTCTGTCGTAGCGCTGTGTACGCTGCTGTCGTTCAGTCCGATGAAGGCTTATGCAGACACACTGAATTATTCTGGCCCCGGTCCGCAATACTCCGGCATCGGGTACGTCTACCCCTATTACTTCTACATTAACGGCAGTGCGACCCTCACTCCGCTAATGTGCATCAGCTTTACCTCGGATATCGAACCGGGGGAGAACTGGCAAGCTGATATCTTTCAGGCCGGCGGCTCGAGCCCCGAAGACCAGTACTACGAAGAAATGGTTTATTTCTTCTCACTGGCCACCGCCCCCGGCATAACACAGGATCAACTCAATGAAGCGCAATGGGCAGCCTGGGATCTGTCCGATCCTGGCGATTCCAATTTCTTGGCTGACTGGGTACCCTCCGGATATTGGAGTGCAGTAACCTCTCTGTTGTCCAATGCGAGCACTTTTGTCGCTGACAATCCCAATTCGGGCCTCTACTCCGACTATGTGATTTATGCTCCGGTAAGCGGCACATGGCCCACGAGTGATGGCGAACCACAGTATTTGGTCGGATTTGCGCCTGAGCCCGGTAGCCTGACCCTGCTCGGAACCGGCATGCTCGGTTTTGCCGCCTTTTTGTACCTCAGAAAGCGCACCGCTTGAGAAACCATATTGCATGTGCTCATAACCGCAGTTTGCGTGTGTGTGCATAACCAAGCCCCGTCAGAGGACCAAGCTCGCCCTCGAAGGGCAGAAAAGGAAACAAGGAAATGAAAAAGTTGAGTGTTGGGCTGGTTCTGTCTGTCATAGCGCTTTGTGCGTTGCTGTCGCTCAGCCCGATGAAGGCTTATGCAGACACGGTTGTAACACTCACCTTGGATGGCAATTGGGGAGACTATACCGATTACTCATGGAGCTCCGGTGGTAATACATATACGGAAGCCGCTGGTCCGTACATTGCATATCTCAATGGTGGTGGCTATAACAATCTGGCTGTCCTTGTGATGTGTTACGACATGAACAGCCCAACCGGTGTTGGAACGGCTTATTCCGGTACTGTCGAGCCGCTCACAGTCAGTAATCCAAACTACCTGGCACTCATGGAAGCCACATACCTCGACAATGAATTGATTTCTTCTGATGGCGGCCTCAATGCACCGTTGGCCACCAGAGGAGCAATCTCCACGGCGATCTGGCAGATTATGTACCCGTCTTCCACTACCAATAGCACTCCGTTTCCGGATGATCCGGCGGCCCAAACTTATATAACTGACGCAATCACTGCTGTGGGCAACGGCACGAACGGCACATGGACTCTTGAGGATGCCAATCAATACCCAACATGGGGGCCTGATATCACTACTCTTCAGCGTTTTGGTGGCTTCCCTCCTGTGCCCGAGCCCACCAGCCTGGTCCTGCTTGGCACTGGACTATTCGGGATCGCAGGCTTCGCTTATCGCAGGCGGCGTCATGCCTGAGCAGCCTCTTCGCAAAGCGGGTCTATGTGCTGCCCGCAATCGATGAGACGCTAATTAAAGCGCATCCTTTCATTCTGGCCGCGCATCTATAAATTGCCGCGGATATTAGAGTGCTGGGTTACTTCCCTGCGTTGCTCCTGCGGTGAATCGAAGGCTACTGTCATATGACGTAGCTCACACAATACTAAGCGCCAGCAGCGAATCCTACTTTGGATTGTTTGAAGAGCATCCCCCAATGCTCTGCATCGCGCTAGGATGCCAACATTTTGGACTGAATGACTCTGAAAGCCGAGCCGGAATTCTGTCTGAAGAAAGAGTGTGTTTAGGCGCTGTTGAGGGTTTCCCCACCCGTCTTGACAGATGTTTTGCTGCTCACTTCGCCACACGTAGCGATGCAGGATTTGTGTGCGCACAACCAGGCCCCGTCAGAAGACCGGGCTCGCCCTTGAAGGGCAGAAAAGGATGAGGAAAATGAAAAAGATGAATGTTAGTTTGGCGCTGTTGGTCGTTGCGGTTTGTGCCGCGTTGTCATTTAACCCGCTAAAGGCTTACGCGGATCCTGTGACTATGACGCTTGAAACAGTCGGAGGACAGTCTGCTGGGCCGTATGTTTACCCTTATTATTTCAGCATTGATGGCGCATCAACCTACACCCCATTGATGTGTCTTGGCTACTTCGAACATATCGACTTTGGCGAGACCTGGGAAGCAACGATTGTGCCGTCCGCGATCAGCACGCAGTTTGAAGAAGCCGCTTACATCTTCTCTCAGGCCGCCGCTCCCGGCGCATCGGCTACCACTGTCGCGGAATCCCAGTGGGCAAATTGGGAATTGTTTGAGCCTACTTCGGCAAGCGACCTTCCCTCCGGCATGAGTCAGAGTGACATAACTACGTTGTTGGATAACGCAGCTGCTTATGTCAGTCAGAATCCCAACTCAAGCCTTTACGCAAATTACGAGGTATATCTTCCCGTTCCCAATACCCAGACCGAGGGCGGCACGCCTCAAGTGTTTATTGGAGCGTCGACGCCTGAGCCCGGCAGCTTGATCCTGCTCGGAACCGGCATGTTCGGAATCGCGGCATTTTTGTACCGCAGAAAGAGAATTGCCTGAGGAACCTCTGCCCACGCATCTGAAGCAGGCCTTCTGTGGACTGATTCCATGAAGGCCTGTCCCGGAAAAGGATGTGACCCGCCGCAGCCACGATATGGAAGCGTGGCAAGCATTCGTTGAGAATCGTAGAGCGAGACGCCCTGAGGCTCTCGCCCCGGCAACGACGCATGGTTGGCGTCTCATTTTGCTTTATTCAGAAAACACCCGTGTGGATTCCCGCCTGCGTGAATCTCTCGCCGGTGAGCAGCGCGCGGAAATGAAGCACGCCCAACAGGCAGGAAGGAGCAATCGTAGAGCGGGTCTTAGCTGTAGTTGACCGAGCGGCGGGCCGTTGCACGTGATTTCGCTCCAATACAGACGGATTGGAAAGGCGAATCATCTGTGTAAAAAGCCCGGAGTGTTGCATGGCTGTACAGTTTTTCTGAAAAGGTTACCATAGTAACACACGTTAGTAGCGTTGCTCTCAAAAAAAAAACCGCTACACCCATTTTTAGCCTTTGACAATACAGGACAAGCTGCGAGAAACTTGATATAGTTCAGGGAAGACATTCGTGTCCCACGAAGTCTTTCTTGTTTCGATTGGGCACCTACTCCGCTCCTTCCCCCAGGAGGATACAACGGTTGGCGGCAGGTGTGCGGAGGTTTTTCAGCGATCTACCCATGGTAGACATTGCAGGTTCTTGGTGGCCAAAGGCAGTTGATTTAGTCAGGGAAGATGTCCGCGAATGTGAACGTGGAGGTTTCATGAAGAGGTCTTTGTTAATTGGACTCGCATTGGCAACTGCGCTTGCGGCTGCGCCCGCCGCAAAGGCTGATTTTACGTATTATTTCAGCCTCAGTGGCTCCGCCATCACCGACACGGGCAACTCCAACTGCTGTGCCCCCAGCATCAGCGGCAGCGGTTTCCTCACCGGCATATGGGATCCGAGTAATCCAGGCAGCTTTGACATTAACAGTTCAAGCGACGTCACGTTCACATTTAGCTGGGGAACCTCCAGTCCGGCCAGCCCAAATCTGGTTGGAACCTACAGCGCAAGCATCTATTTGGTAGGTGAACCCACTTCTCCACATACGATCATGTACTTTCCCCCTGGCTCAATCTCCAGCAACTATATCTTTCCATACGACGACATTCTCACGCCGGGATCCATGCCGGTTGTGGACAGCAGCGGCGGACTTCTTTTCGAGCTCTCAGGTGCTGGAACAAATGGTTACGAAGCGGTGATTGCTATCTATTCCGGTACTGCTGAAAACCCTGGTAATCCATGTACCTCTTCAGCTGACTGCGTCTACTGGTGGGATGAATATTGGGCGTCACCAACTATTTCAGGCTCCCCGTACTATGGGGTACCCAATTCTTTTTACGACCCACTCGGCGCATATGGCGACCCGCTTGATAAGTTTATCCTCTCGCCGGAGCCGTCATCGTTGTTGTTGTTCGGCACCGGGCTGTTCGGCCTCGCAGCCTTCTTGTACCGCAGAAGGCAGACAGGGCAACACTGTACCACTTGATTTGGCTTTGCAGGTCCTCAAGAATTTTAGTCCTTTTGGACATCCACCAGATAGGATTTGCGTATGACGAAAAGTCACCTTAAATACGTTCTTATGGTGCTGGGTCTTGCGCTCGGCATTTGCGCCTCCGCTCATGGAATGATCTTCAGGAATCCACCTCACAGGCCCGAGATTGATCCCAGCATGGCGATCAGCGCCGTCACGCTGCTCGCAGGATCACTCGCGGTTTTGAGCGTTCGGCGTAAAAAGTAGACGGAACTTCCACCATAGTGATGAATCAACCCAATGACGCCTCGACAGGGGTAGATAGTGCTCGTTCGATATTGGGTTTAAGATTGCCGGCCCATCTCCTGGGCCGGCTTTATTTTTTGTTTGTCTTGGTGGCAATTGAGTATTTGTTCTGCTTTGGCGGCAGGGGAACAATTCCCGGCCAACCCATTCCCGGCCACCTGACTTTTTACGGGGATAACACCGACACATACGGCCAGATTCCTATTTTTGCGTATCTTGTGTTTCTGGGATTCGGGCATTTCAGGCTAAAGGTCCTGCAAGAAAATATTTCATTTGGCCGCATTTTATTTGCTTGCCACCTTCTTTGCATGGCCGTGGTGCTTACCTTCACAGTTGCAGCGCGGATGGGCTTAACCTGGCAGCTCTACGATACCAACAGTTATACCAAGAGCGCTTTCTACCTGGCGGGAACTGCATTGTTGGCCTTTGCCTGTGTTCCGCTTGAAAGTTGGAGGGCGGCGATTCGCGCTACCGGCAGATTGTGGCTTTACGCGTCCATTGCCGGCGTGGCGGGTTGGTGGTTTGGCGCACAGGTCAGGTTGTTCTGGGGCGCAACCATGACTGCTCAAAGCGGCATCATGCAAAGAGCAACCCTCCGCGCAGTAGGAGCGGTTCTAGGCCACTTTCTTCCGGATTTGGTTACTGATCCTGCCACCTTCACAATCGGGACATCTCGGTATTCAGTCGTGATTGCGGGTGGATGTTCCGGAGTCGAGGGCCTTGGATTGGTTCTGATTTTTACCAGTCTATGGCTCTGGGTCTACAGAAAAGAGTGCCGCTTCCCCCAGGCGTTTCTCCTCATCCCCTGCGCGCTGGGATGCAGCTGGCTGTTAAACATCCTCCGTCTTTGCGCGTTGATTCTCATCGGCAATGCAGGTGGTTCCATTGCCTTCCAGACCGGCTTCCACATTCAGGCTGGCTGGATTGCATTCATTCTTATCTCGCTGGCTTTTTCCCTGGCCACACAGAAAATATCATGGATGCGAAAAATGCCCGCCCCCGCATCCGGCAATACCGGAAATCTGCCCGGCGGAGGGTTGGGAAACATCTCAAGCTCATCAGTGCATCTGGCGGTGCAATCCGGAGAATCTCCGGCAACTCGCGCCTATCTGCTACCGTTTCTTGCGATACTGATTGCGGCTACAATCTCCAAATTGGTTTCAGGATACTTTGACTGGCTTTACCCCTTGCGTTTTATCGCCGCGGCTATCGCTCTGATTTATTTCTGGCCGGAGCTGAAAAGAATCAACTGGCGTTTTGGCTGGTTTGGCCCTGCTACCGGTGTGGCCGTCTTTCTGATGTGGATGGCGCCGTCCTGGTGGGCGCATCAACCCGCAGCCAGCAGTTTGGGCGCGGATCTGGCAGCGCTTTCTCCCATGGCTCGTTGGACCTGGATTGCCTTCCGCGTCGCTGCCGCCGTCGTTACGGTGCCAATCGCCGAGGAGCTGGCATTTCGCGGCTATCTGGCGCGCCGGTTAATCAGCCGGGAGTTTGTCCAGGTCTCATTTACTCGCTTGACACCGTTTTCCATCGTCCTCTCCTCTGTTGTCTTCGGCATGGAGCACATGAAGAACCTGGTGGACTGGCAGCACCTGGCGCTCGGCACCTTGGCCGGCCTGGCCTTTGCCGCGGCTCTCCGCTGGCGGGGGCGCATGGGCGATGCCGTTGTTGCGCACGCCGTCAGCAATCTCTTGCTGGCCGCCTGGGTGCTTGGTTTCGGCGACTGGGCACAGTGGTAAGGCCAGCTTTCCAGCCGCATCCTCAGCCTTTCGCAGCAACTTTCTAACCCCGTGCAGCGGGGGCCGGCTTGCTGCATTTTCGCTAAATTCATGTGTTGGCAATTAGATTGGAACTATGGGGCAAGTGCAGGCCAAATGGCGTCAGGAACTCGCCGCAATGGTGGCTCTGGCGGTTCCAGTAGTACTCAGCGAACTGGGCTGGATGGCCATGGGCATCGTGGACACCATCATGGTGGGCAGGCTGGGTCCGGCAGCCATCGGTGCAGTGGCCCTGGGCAACGCCGTTTACTACACCCCGGCTTTGTTTGGCATCGGTGTATTGCTCGGCCTGGACACGCTGGTGGCGCAGGCTTACGGTCGCAAGGACCACGACGAGTGTCACCGCTGGCTGGCACAGGGTGTCTATCTTGCTTGCATCGTTACGCCGCCGCTGATGCTGCTGATCTTTCTGGCCAGCTTTGGCTTTGCCCCCTTCGGCATCACGCCCGAAGTCGCCGCTCCGGCCGCCTCTTACCTGCGCATCCTCAACTGGGGCACCCTGCCGCTGCTGCTCTACGCCGGCACGCGCCGCTACCTGCAAGGGGTGGGAGATGTGCGCGTCATTACTCTCACCTACGTTGCCGCCAACCTGGTCAATTGGCTTGGCAACTGGGTGCTCATCTACGGCAAGCTGGGGTTTCCGGCGCTGGGCGTGAACGGTTCGGCAGTTTCCACACTGGTCGCGCGCGTCTTCATGGCTCTGGCGCTGCTGGGCTTTGCCTGGCGATATGAGCGCAAGCGCGGCCATCCGCTCTTCCGCCACTGGGCCGGACCCAGCCTGGCCAGGCTTCGGGAACTGGCGCGCCTGGGCGTCCCGGCGGCAGGACAGATTGTGTTGGAAGTGGGCGCATGGAATCTGGCAACGCTCTCGGCTGGCTGGTTGACGCCTGTAGCTCTGGCCACGCACCAGATTGCCCTCAACTACGCCAGCCTCACTTACATGGTCCCGCTGGGCATCTCTGCGGCCGCCGCGGTCAGCGTCGGCCATGCAGTAGGCGCAGGAGATGGCCAGCGAGCGCGCCGCGCCGGATGGCTCGCCCTGGGGCTGGGCACGAGCTTCATGCTGCTGGCCGCAGTAGTCTTCCTGGTGGCGCCCGGCCCGCTCATCGCCCTCTACACCCGCGACTCCCAGGTCATGGCTGTCGGCCCTAGCCTGCTCGGTCTGGCGGCGGCCTTCCAGATCTTTGACGGCATCCAGACCGTCTCCACCGGAGCCTTGCGCGGGCTGGGCGAGACGCGGGTGCCCATGCTGGCCAACCTGGTCGGCTACTGGGTGCTGGGATTGCCGCTGGGGCTTACGCTGTGCTTTGTCCTCCACTGGGGCATCTACGGCCTGTGGATCGGTCTTTTGCTTGCGTTGTTTATTATCGCCACGATGCTGCTTGCACGCTGGCAAAGGGATTCGGCGCGACTGGTATAGCAAGCAAACCCGACAGCAAATACGAGGTGCAGCTCGAAATTGTCATCGATTTTCACGCCATACAAAGAATAAAGTCGGAAAATAAGGAATCGCTTCCAGATCGATGCACATCATATTGTATTGTAAGTAGCAAAATTATTTTCCATTCGGAAAGTTTATCTGCACTTTATTTGCCGTTTCAAAATGCGAGCGAAGCCATTCATCGTTCGCACGAATCAGAGCGGTCACTTTCGGTTTTTGCAACGAGGACGCATGTCAACGACGGTGACTATAATCTAAGTTGAGCGAAAGATTGACTTTGCCCGAATTTATCTGAAGGGAATCCCGCCAAATGGCGACAGGCAATCCAGCCTTGGAAGAAGTGCAGGGCGCAACATACTCGCGGCAGCACGTCACAAACGATTTCAGCATCAATATAGCTACGGTAAACGGCTCCGGCTCGCAATCCGCCAACAGCGTTCTGCTGAAGAGCATTTTTGCAATGGGCGTTCCGGTGAGCGGGAAAAATCTCTTCCCATCCAACATTGCCGGGCAGCCAACCTGGTTTCTGATTCGCGCCAGCAAGGACGGATACGTCGCCTGCAAGCGCGACTCTGAGATTCTGGTCGCTCTGAATCCTGAAACCGCCCACGACGACGTAAAGGCTCTACCCGCAGGCGGCGTGGCCATCTACGAGGAGAGTTTCAAGCTCGATCAGGCGCGCGGCGACGTGTTTTGCTATCCCGTGCCCTTTGACAAACTCACTGCCTCCATCTGTCCCGATGTAAAGCTGCGCAAGCTGGTCAAAAACATGGTCTACGTGGGAGTCGTCGCCCAGTTGCTGGCCATCGATATAAGCGTATTGGAGAACAATCTGCTTCGCCAGTTCGCCAAAAAGCAGAAGGTCTTCGATTTGAACTTCGGCGCGGTCAAAGCCGGCTTCGAGTATGCCCAGGCGAATCTGACCAAGCGAGATCCCTACTTTATCGAAAAGATGAATCTAACCGAGGGCAAGATCATCATCGACGGCAACGCCGCCTGCGGCATGGGCGCGGTCTTTGCCGGCGTAACCGTGGTCGCATGGTATCCGATTACTCCCTCCACCACGGTTATCGAGGCAACCACTGACCTGCTCAAAAAGCTGCGCGTTACGCCGGAGGGCAAGGCGACATATGCCGTGGTCCAGGCCGAGGACGAGCTGGCCGCCATCGGCATGGTGCTGGGCGCAGGCTGGGCTGGTGCGCGCGCCATGACCTCAACCTCCGGACCCGGCATGTCGCTGATGGCCGAGTTCTGCGGCCTGGGCTACTACGCCGAGATTCCCGGCGTGATCATCGACGTGCAGCGCACCGGGCCCTCCACAGGTCTGCCTACGCGAACCCAGCAAGCCGATCTGCTTTCGGTTGCCTTCCTCTCCCATGGCGATACCAAGCATCCGATTCTGCTGCCCGGTTCGGTCAAAGAATGTTTTGAGCTGACACAGATGGCCTTCGATCTGGCCGAGCGCTTGCAGACCCCGGTCTTTGTGCTCACCGATCTCGATTTGGGCATGAACAACTGGATCTCCGAGCCGTTTGATTATCCGGCCAAACCACTGGATCGCGGCAAGGTGCTCACCGCCGCTGACTTGGAGCGGTTGGGCGGCTTTGCCCGCTACCGCGACGTAGACGGCGACTCTGTCGGCTGGCGCACGTTGCCCGGAACCCGCCATCCCAAGGCATCGTACTTCACCCGCGGCTCGGGACATAATGACGCCGCCAATTACACTGAAGACCCGGACGAGTACCAGGCGGTAATGGACCGGCTGGCGCGCAAGTTCGAGACCATGCGCAAGCTGCTTCCCGCCCCGGTCACGGTCAGGAACGGTAAATCCAAGATCGGTTTCATGGCCTTCGGCTCCACCGATTGCGCGCTCGTCGAAAGCCTCGACCAGATCAAGCAGCGCTACGGGAAGAACGCGGATTATCTGCGCATCCGGGCCTGGCCCTTTGCCCCGGCGATTCACGACTTTGTGGCCGCGCATGAGCGTGTTTATGTGGTTGAGCAGAACCGCGACGCTCAATTGGCCAGCTTGCTCAAGCTCGATCTACCCGCCGCTCAGGCAGACAAACTTCGCAGCATTCTCCATTACAACGGATGGCCGGTGGACGCTGAATCCATCACCGTGCAATTTGCGCATCAGGAGGGCCTCTAAATGGCAACTGCCACGCCTGCTTCTAAAGTCAACTACATCGGCCTTCCCATTCTCGAATATCGCGGCGGCAAGAGCACGCTTTGCGCCGGATGCGGCCACAACGCCATCTCCGAGCGCATCATCGATGCCTTGTTCGAGATGGGCATCGAGCCGGAGCAAGTGATGAAGATGAGCGGCATCGGCTGTTCATCCAAAAGCCCGGCTTACTTCCTGGGCCGCGCGCATGCATTCAACGGCGTGCATGGGCGCATGCCGGCCATCTCCACCGGAGCCGTTCTTGCCAACCACACCATGACCACGATTGGGGTTTCGGGAGACGGCGACACCGCCTCCATCGGCATGGGCCAGTTCATTCACCTCATGCGCCGCAACCTGCCCATGATCTACATCATTGAGGACAACGGCGTCTACGGGCTCACCAAGGGCCAGTTCTCGGCCACCGCCGACCTCGGCTCCAGGCTCAAAACCGGTGTGGTCAACGACCTGCCCGCCATTGACATCTGCGCGCTGGCCATCCAATTGGGCGCCACCTTCGTGGGGCGCTCCTTCTCCGGAGACAAAAAGCAGTTGCTCTCCATGCTCAAGGCTGCCCTCGCCCACCAAGGCACGGTGATGCTCGATGTCATCAGCCCCTGCGTCACCTTTAACGACCACGAGGGATCAACCAAGAGCTACAAGTTCATGCAGGAAAACGACGAGCCCATCAACGAGATCGGCTTTGTGGCCAGCTTCGACGATATCGAAGTCGATTACGACTCCGGCGAGATTTACGAGGTGGAGATGCACGACGGCTCCAACCTGCGCCTACGCAAGCTGCTGGAAGACTACGACCCCACCGATAAGGCCAACGCCGTGCGCACCCTGATGGAAGCCCACGACAACGACGAAATCCTCACCGGAGTCTTCTACATCAACACCGAGCAACCCACCTTCATCGATCTTCTGAATATCGTTGACGAGCCGCTGGCAACCCTGCAGGAGTCGCTTACCCGGCCACCGAAATCAGCCCTCGATGCCCTGATGGCCACCTTGAAGTAATCTCTACTTTCCGGCTCACAACAGCAGAAAGGGCCTCGCAAATGCGGGGCCCTTTCTATTGTCGGACCTTCTCGGGTGGAACCGTCCTAGTTTTGCGGCATGGGAGGGGGCGCTACGTTGCCGCAGTCCGGGCCTTTGTAGACGGACGAGGAATTGATGGTGTATTCGATTGTCCTGGTGTTCTGTCCCATCTGCATGGTGCTGACAAAATGGACCTTGCCGATGGCATGATTGGGGTCGGGCCATGAGGACTCCACGGTTCCTTTGCCCGGCATTCTGCCGCTGCAAACCCAGTCGGCGGTCATGCTGGTGGCTCTCCTCACGACGTTGGTGATCTGGCAGTCGTGGTTCTGCGGCATCGGCGCGCCATATTTGTC
>Ga0181539_1002529_pt1 | contig 18085 bp, 17 predicted proteins | sample PEATcosm2014_Bin_46_FD_119767 | JGI IMG/M metagenome (GOLD analysis project Ga0181539, IMG submission 119767) | Peatland microbial communities from MTU Mesocosm Facility, Houghton, MI, USA - PEATcosm2014_Bin23_60_metaG | ecosystem: Environmental > Terrestrial > Soil > Wetlands > Peat | place... | reverse complement strand
GCGCGCGGCGGCGGCGCCGCGGGTTCGGGCAGATCGGCCGCGATTGCTTGTCCAGCGGCAGCAAATGCCAATGCTGCAACTATCGATAGATGCTTCATCCGGCTCTCCCGTGTTGGCGCGCGATACAGTGTTATTATTGATCTTAACCGGCCAAGGTTGATTATGCTTCAACAACCCGGTTGCTCGAAACCCGCCTGAAGACCCCGAGCCGCCACCCCCACATTCTCTATAACTACCTGATCTGGCGTGAAAAAGGTGTCACCGAAAAGCAACAAGGCGGAACATTTCTGATGCTATTTATGGTAAACTTGTGTCGCGATGATGGTAAAGTTTTGCTTACCGGAACGCCGATCCGTGCCGAAGGTCGATGCAGTGGGCTTCCGTCTCCTTGCAACCCCCTTGCGCCAAGCCGCCGGAGAGCCTAGAACGAAACAAGAACAAAATCGAGCGGCACCGGCTGTGAGCATATGCGTGTGGATAAGGCGCAGGATGCCGGCTGCGGATCGGTATCGCGCTGGCGTCCGGCGGCGGTGTCCGGCAGTAGTGTTCCGGGCAAAAGTGTTCGGGACCGTAGTGTTCGGGACCGTAGTGTTCGGGACCGTAGTGTTCGGGACCGTAGTGTTCGGGACTGTTGTCGCGAGCGAGAAGAGCTTACGCGGTTCGCACGCAAGCGCGAACGGGAGCGTGAACGGGAGCGTGACATGGCGGGAAGCGTGAACAAGGTTATTTTGGTCGGCAATCTCGGCGCCGATCCCGAAATCCGTCGCACCCAGGACGGCCGGCCGGTGGCCAATCTTCGCCTCGCCACCTCGGAGTCCTGGAAAGACAAGACGACCGGCGAGCGACGCGAAAAGACCGAATGGCACCGCGTCGTTATCTTCAACGAAAATCTGTGCCGGATTGCCGAGCAATACCTCAAAAAGGGCTCGAAGGTTTACATCGAGGGCGCCTTGCAGACGCGGAAGTGGCAGGACCAGTCCGGCCAGGAGCGCTATTCGACCGAGGTGGTGCTGCAGAATTTCCGCGGCGAACTCACTTTGCTCGACCGTGCCGGGGGCACGAGCGGCGCCGGCAGCGATGTCGGCGGGTCCGAGAGCGGCGGCGAGTTCGGCTCGCCCGGACCGACGCGCAAGGTTGCCGCCGCGGGCGCCGGGCGCGGCGACATGGATGACGAGATTCCGTTCTGAGCCGTCGACATTTTACCCTCCCCTGCAGGGGGAGGGTACCGATCGCCGTACCAGTCGCATCGCTGCGACTTGCACGGCGATCGGGGGTGGGTTCGGACATTGGCGCGGCTGACCCCCACCGGCGTCCTTCGGACGCCGACCTCCCCCTGACAGGGGGAGGTGAAAGAGATCGATGATCGACATCATCTTCGCCATCAAATTCGTGCACGTGCTTGCCGCCGGAGTTGCGGTCGGCACCTGGTCCTGCATCGCCTTGTTCATGGTGCTGGCGCACCGCTCCCGCAACACCGCGGTCGTCGCCTTGACCGCGCAATTCGTGGTGCGCGCCGAGTTCACGGTGATGACGGCCGCGCTCGCGGTGCCGGCGGTCAGCGGAGTTCCGCTCGCCTTGGCGATCGGGCTGTCGCCGCTCGCCGAATTCTGGATCGACGTCTCGCTCGCGCTCTATGCCGGCATCGTCCTGTGCTGGCTCGCGGCGCTGCGCATCGAGCTGCGCATCCGCGCCGTGACGCGGCAGGCGGCGCTCGATGCCGTCGTGCTGCCCACCGCCTATGGTCGCTTGTTCCGGCTCTGGTGCATGCTCGCGGTCCCGATCCTGGCCGGCATGATCGGCCTCTACGCGCTGATGATCTGGCAGCCGCGGCTCGATTGAGTGGCGGTGCGAGGAGCGGCCTTCGCGGCGCATGTTTTTCGCATCCGGTTTGGAAGCTTGAATCGCGTGTAGGGCGGCACCATTAAGCCGTACGGGAGCCAATCGCAGCAGATGGCGATACTCCGATTTTGCCTCCGCTTTTAGCGCTTAATGGAAATGGCTGAACCTGCTGCTGGCTCGATCCCGTCGCGATTGACCCAACTCGGATGTTCGGTTTAGGCGAGCCGATGATGCTAACAGCCAAGTTTGGAAAGTTTATTATTTGCTCTTAGCGCCGTAGGCTCTACCCTTTTGGACCTCTTCCAAGAAGGAGGCTCCCCATTTGAACTAAGGATGGCGTCTTTTTCGGAGCGTCCGCAAATCCCGAGGGCTCTTTGACAATAATCAATTGCGCGAGGGGTATTGATATGACATAAATATCTCTAGTTGCGTAAACGGGGAGTGAGACCATGCGTGTACCGCCCCGGTTGGGTATTCTTTTCTTCGGTTTTTTGTTGCTCGTCAGGACCTCTTGCTTGGCTGCGACAGTCGAGCCGGTCGAGGGCAATGTGTTCGTCAGCACGAGTCAGGGCTTTCAGCCGGTAAACGAACGCATCAATGCCAATGTGGGCGACTCCGTTATGGTCGCTCCTGGCGCTACTGCGATGGTTGCCTATCCGGACGGATGCAAAGTCGCCGTTCAGCCGGGAGAGGTTACGACAATTGGCCGAGTGTCACCCTGCACGAATCCCTTTCCTCCAGATGGGACTGTCGCGCAGGACGCCCCATCCAACAACGCTGGTCTAGCCTGGGGAATCACAGGCACAGTACTCGGGGCAGGGGGAATTGGCGCAGCCATATACGCCATCACGAAAAGCAATAATTCCGGCACCACCACCGTCAACACCGGTTTCACGTGCGGGAGCGCTGCAAATCCTTGCTATACTAAAGTTAGCCCATGAATGCCGACCTACTCTGTCGATATTCAATCCGAACGATATTCAGCGTAGTAGATAGGCCGCGTCAGTTGGCGGCCTCTTTCATTTCAAACAAAGCGTGGAGTGGCGCTTACTGGCTTTGGCTGTGTGAAAACTCCGAAATCGAATTTGCGGATAGAACTTTCACCTCGAGTTCGTCAATTTGAAAAACAAACCCGCCGACGTCACCCGCCGGATTAAGACAATACAGAATACAATTCTGCGTCTTCCCCACACCCGCACGTTTTTACACAGCCAAGGCCCATAGCGACATGCGGTCCCGACAAGGTTTCCGCTCGCTTTCGGGGTAAAGCGGTCTCTCATAAGTCGTTCGCCTGGGCGCATTTATCAGTTCATGCCCAAGTGCGCGCAACGACGCTAAACGGCGAGCGCCAGATTGTCCTTATCGCGGCCGGCGAGCGCATTGAGCGCCGGCCCGGCCAGCACATAAGTGAGGCACTGCGGCAGGTGCTGAAAGCCGGCGCCCTGATAGAAAGCTTGCGCCGTATTGTCGGCGCGCACGGTGAGTTCGACGATCGGGCTGCGGAGCTCGCAGGCCAGAGCGGCGACGCGTGCCACCAGCGCGCGGGCAACGCCGTGTTTGCGATGGGCCGAGTCGACAAACAAATCTTGCAGGAACAGCACCGGCCCGTTCCAGCCGGTGATGATGCGCCGGCTGCAGGTCGCCATGCCGATGACGCCGTCGCCGTCCGCGCTCTCGGCGACGAAGGCGGTGAAGCCGGCATCGGCGCCGAAGCCGTCGCGCAACCAGTCGGCTTCGCTAGCGCGCACGGCGTGGAGCGAATCCTCGGCCTGCGCCAGCAGCCGCTTGAGCCGCATCAAGGCCGGGATGTCGCGCGGCTGCGCCGCGCGGATGCTGAAGGAGGGTTTTTGCATTTCGCGGGTTCTCGCTGCGTCCACGGGTTACGCCTTAAGGTCCACTTTGCTGCCGACCCGACCGGTCGAGCGGCTCGGCGCGGCGACATTGGAGCCTTGCGCATCCACATCGCTGATCGAGGGCGCGTGGCCGCCGTGCCGCTGATGGCCGGACGATTGCGATATTTGCGGATTCGCTGCCGCGACATTTGCTGCCGGGCCTATGCCCGAAACGGCCATTGCGCCATCTCCGCCGGTAAAAGCTAAGCGATCGTGAAGGCGGATGGTTAATGGACGGTTAGCGCGATCGCGATCGCGTTTTTCCGGACGGCCCGGGCGCTGATCGTCACGCGATGTTTTGCGATCGCTGGCGAACCATCTGCCGTATCAGTAACGCCAAACGGCCCTTCATCGTGGCGCGAAAATTCCCGCCGTGGGCTCGGACCATGCCTCGCGCGACGAGGCGATTCGCCTGATCCCGCGTAAGCCCGTCTGGACGAAGGCCGGACGCAACATCGACGAGCGAATAGAGGTCGCCGCGTCTTAAGCCTCGGGTGATCCAAGTTTGGGCGCCAAACTTGATCGCCAGGTTGACAATAATAGCGAGGAGCACAAAGCCACACGCGAGATAGACGTATCCAGTCTCTATCATAGATGGCCTCCGCCAATAGACTGTCGCAGTCATCCACGATCGCCGATTCGATTAATGAGCCGTTAAAGGGGAGGTGCGGGAAGCCGCTCCACCTTTGCGGCCTTGCTCCTAGCCATGCCTGTGATCTTGCTAAGGCAGGTCTTTGATCCGCCGGGCACGACTGAGCCTGTCGCACTCGTCGCGCTCAGAACGGCATCGAACGAATTCGTACAGCGCAGCGTGAACACGCGCGATGACGTTGTCCCACGCGCGCGTGTCATCCTGCCGAAACAGGCGGGCGGTCGAGTACCAGGGGCTATCATCGCGCTCGAGCAACCAGCGCCAGTCGGGTACGAAAGGCAACAACACCCAGACGGGCTTTGCCAGCGCACCGGCGAGGTGAGCGACGCTGGTATCCACCGAGATCACGAGGTCCAGATTCGAAATGAGCGCTGCCGTATCGGAGAAACTCTTCAGCGCATCGCCGAAATGAAGAAGATTTCCTTGATCTTTCAGCACCGCCGCATCGTCGGCGCGAACATCCTTCTGCAAACTTACAAATGTCGCTTCGATATTCAAGAGAGACAATAAAGAGCTGAGCCTGATCGATCGATTACGATCATTCTTGTGCGTCGGGCTGCCAGACCAGGCAAGGCCGATCCTGGGGCGACGTTTGGTCGTCAGCCGCGTATGCCAATTTTCCAAAAACTGTGATGACGCGCGCAAATAGGGCGTCGCAGAGGGGATCGTATCAAGCCGCGTTCCGAACGCCATCGGCAAGCTGAGCAATGGGCAATGTATATCGAATTCGGGAAGGGGGTCGCCCCTGGATAGGACTTGCGCAGTGGCACTGAGAGTGCTCATCAACTCGCGTAGTGGACTTGGGACCTCCAGAATCACACGCGCGCCGCGCGCCGCGACGAGTGGCACATAGCGACAGAATTGGATCGTATCGCCAAAGCCCTGCTCGGCGTGGAGAAGAACGGTCTTGCCCGCGATCTCGGTCGATCCGATCAACAGCGGTTGTGCGAAATTCCGCTTTTCATTCCGCAATTGCTCGGATTCCCATCTCCATTCGTTCCTTTCAAAGCCGCGATCGAAGTCGCCTATCAAGAGCAGGCATAACGCTTGATTGTTGAGTGCCTCGGCATAGTCGGGCCGCACCGTGAGTGCGCGGTCGTAGCTCGCCAGCGCCGCCTCGAACCGCTGCAGCTCCTTCAAGGTGACGCCACGATTGGAGAGCGCCTCGACATAGTCGGGCCGCGCGGCGAGTGCGCGGTCGTAGCTCGCCAGCGCCTCTTCGAATCGCTTCAGCTCATGCAGGGTGACGCCACGGTTGAAAAGCGCCTCGGCAGAGTCCGCTCGCACGGCGAGCGCGCGGTCGTAGCTCGCCAGCGCCTCTTCGAATCGCTGCAGCTCATGCAGGGTGATGCCACGGTTGTAGAGCGCCTCGGCATTGTCCGGCCGCACGGCGAGCGCGCGGTCGTAGCTCGCCAGCGCCGCCTCGAACCGCCGCAGCTCTTTCAAGGTGTTGCCACGATTGGAGAGCGCCTCGGCATAGTCCGGCCGCACCGTGAGCGCGCGGTCGTAGCTCGCCAGCGCCTCTTCGAACCGCTGCAGCTCCTTCAAGGTGACGCCACGATTGGAGAGCGCTTCGGCATAGTCCGGTCGCACGGCGAGTGCGCGGTCGTAGCTCGCCAACGCCGCCTCGAACCGCTTCAGTTCCTGCAGGGTGACGCCACGGTTGAAAAGCACCTCGGCAGAGTTCGGCCGCACGGCGAGCGCGCGGTCGTAGCTCGCCAGCGCCGCCTCGAGCCGCCGCAGCTCCTTCAAGGAGTTGCCGCGATTGGAATGCGCCTCGGCATAATCCGGCCGCACGGCCAATGCGCGGTCGTAGCTCGCCAGCGCCGCCTCGAACCGCTTCAGCTCATGCAGCGTGATGCCACGGTTGTAGAGCGCCTCGGCATTGTCCGGCCGCACGGCGAGCGCGCGGTCGTAGCTCGCCAGCGCCGTGTCGTTTTCGCCCCGGCTTGATTGTACGACGGCAAGAAGATGAAGCGCGTCAAAGAAATCGGCTTTGGCGTTTATGATTTGTCGGCATATCTGCTCGGCCTCAATGAGCTTCCCTGCGTTGTACGCAGAAAACGCGTGGCTGAGCGCCTGTGACAGAGTGAGCGTAAGCTTGGCCATTCGAGCGATGCCGGAGTGTCATGCACCGCTATGTGGCAACGCCGCGCCGAGTATGCGCTCGACTTGGGGCCAGCTCTGGCGACCGAATGTTTTGAGATCGTCGGTCAAATCCGGGGGACACCAGGTCAACAGCAATGACGGGAAGCTCGGCCGGGCTTTGCAGCGCGCGAGCCACGCGATCGCTTTTTCCGCGAGAGCGAGTCTCGCTTTGGCAGCGCAAACTGGGGACCCGTGATGATAATGTTCGATCATCCGTTCGCTCCCGGTCAATCGCAAACTCATACAGCGCATTCAGCGTTGCGGTGCAAGTTCGCGGCATTGGCCTGGCAAGCGAACGACACTTACGGGCTTCGCCCGATCCGTCGATAATGCTCGTCAAGCGCCTTCTTGAAGGCGGCGAGGTCTTCGGCCGGCACCGGCGCTCCGCATTCGTAACAGCAGTCGGTCTGCCGATCGAACCACCGGCAGCCGCATTCGTCGCAGGCCAATTCCGGCGCTCCGGCGGGATTGGAAAAGATCATCGGCACAGCCCCATATAGGCGCGGCCCAGCGTTTCCAGGAGATCGTCCCATCCGGCTTCCGTCAGATCGTCGCGGCGCTTGGTCACGAACATGCAGAGTTCGCCGCGGCGCAGCGCCGCCTTCATCTCCTCCAATGGGCGCTCGGCAAGCACGTCATAGATCGCGTTCAGGCCCTGGTCCTCGGCAACGAAGAGCAAATCGACGCCGCATTGATTGTAGCCGACGTAAGCGCGCAGCTCCGCCCGCATGCCGCCCTGCGGCGCGCGCCCCCACACCAGCATGTTGCCCGAGCGTTGCGTGGCATCGGCCTGCGGGACGATGCCCAAATTGCTGCCGGGCGTCACCGACGCGAATACGCTCTCGTGCCGGGCCAGCATCGCGTTCCAGGCGGTGAGGTCGGCGATAATCTCGTGGGCGATCATGCTTCAGCCTGCCGCAGTTAAATTCTGACGCCCAGGCGGTAGCCGTCGTGGATCGCCTGGGTCAGGCCGCGCGGCACCATGGCGTCGCCGCAGCCGTGCAACTCGTCGATCAGCCACTCCAACTCGTGGAACAGTTCCTGATTGCCGCGGCGCATCACCGCGCCGATGACGGTGTCGGCCGGGATGAAACGCTCGCCGTCCTTGTCGTTGACCACCGTCACGCCGCCGGCGGCCACCTTGGTGGCACGGGTCTTGGTGAGGGCAGGGATCTGCAACTCCTCGACCCAGGCGGTATGCCGCCATTTGAACGATGGTTGCACGTCACTGCCGAGGCTGCGACCGGCCTCGACGATCGTCACGTCGTGACCCTTGGTTTTGAGCGATTCGGCGAGAACCAGGCCGATCTTGCCGGCGCCGAGAATGACCACGCGGTGGCCGCAGGCGACGCGGCCAGCGGCAACGTCGAGCGCGTCGACCAGGAGGCCCGGCTGTTCGGCGGGCGGCAGCAGGTGACGATCGATGCTGGCGCCGGTGGCAATGATCGCTACGTCATACTGGTGCAGCACGCTGCGCATCAGTTTGGGATTGACCTCGGTCTCGAGCTTCACTTCGATGCCGAGTTTCCGCGTCATCACCTCGTAGTGGCGCACGACGCTGAGCAGATCGTCGCGGTTGGCGAGGTCGTGGGTGGCATAGCTTTTGAAATTTCCGCCGATGGCGTCGCTCTTGTCGAAGACCGTGACCGTGTGGCCGCGCTTTCGCGCGGCGATGGCGCACTCCATTCCGGCGGGGCCGGCGCCGATCACCATGATGTTTTTCTTCACCGCAGCCGCGGTGACGGCATATTCGGGCTCGACCTCGTGGCCGAGCGCCGGATTCATGGTGCAGGTGTAGGGCAGGTCGCGGAATACGCGCGACAGGCAGTTGAGCGAGCCGACGCAGCGGCGGTTCTCCTCCAGCCGCGCTTCGGCGGCTTTGCGCATCAGTTCGGGATCGGCGAGCAGCGGACGGCACACTTCCCAGAAATCGAAGTCGCCGTCGGCGACGCAGCCATTGGCCATTTTCGGATCGGGCAGCCGCACGCCGAAGGCGATCGGCACATTGGGCAACAGATGCTTGGCGCGCCGCGCCAAATAGTTCCAATGACCGGGGGCGACATCGCGCCCGATCGAGGATTCCGGGGCTTCCTGCCAGCCGACCGTAATGCTGATCATGTCGACGCCGCGCTGCGCGGCCAATTCCATCAATTCGAAGCACTCGTCTTCGGAATTGCCGCCCCAGCGGTCCATCAGCTCGGCGCCGCTCAGCCGCACCACCAGGGGATGATCCGGCGTCGCCTGTTTGATGGCATCGATCATCTCGCACATGAAGCGGCCGCGATTTTCGAGCGTGCCGCCATATTCGTCGGTGCGCTGGTTGGTGAACTTCGAATTGAAGGTGGCCAGCAGGTAGCCCATGAAGCTCGTGACTTCGGTGCCGTCGAAGCCCGCCTTGATGGCGCGCCGGGCGGCAGCGGCGTGCTGGTCGATGGTTTCGCGGATCTGCGCCTTGGTGATCTCGCGGGGCGGGCGGAAGTGCGGCAGCGTCTGCGGCACGATCGACGGCTGGATGCAATAGCCGAGATCGATGCCGCCGTAGCGTCCGGCGTGAAGAATTTGCTGAATGGCGATGCCGCCGGCATCGTGAATGTAGCCCGCGATCGTCTCGAATTCGGGCAGGAAACGGTCGTCGTGGAGGGCTACCTGCCGGAAGTAGGCTTTGCCCTCGCCGAGCGGATCGGGATAGGCGCCCTGGTTGGTGATGATGCCGCATCCGGTGCCGGCGATGACCTTGGTGCGCGCCAGTTCGCGGGGCGAAATCCTGCCGTCCCGCTCGTTGTAGTTGGAAACGCAGCAGGCGCCGTATTTGATGTGGTTCTTGATGTCGAAGCCGGCCCATCTGGTCGGTGCGAACAAAGACCGCAGCCGCGTCTCGCCAACTGTTTGCGTCATGTTTTCACCTTGCGGTCCGTAATTTGCCTTCGCCGGCGAGTTTTTGTTCGATGAGGGAGCGCAGTTCGCGGCGCAGGATTTTGCCGGCGGGACTGAGCGGAAATCCGTCGACGACTTCGAGCCGCTCGGGAAGCTTGAATTTCGCGATCTGCTTTTGCGAAAGAAAATCGACCAGCTCGGCAAAGCCGATGGTTTGGCCGGCTTTGGGCTTTATGAAGGCGCAGGCGCGCTCGCCGTAGACTTCGTCCGGCATGGCTACGATGCAGACATTCTCGACCTTGGGATGGGCCAGGATGAAATTCTCGATTTCCTCGGAGCTGAACTTTTCGCCGCCGCGATTGATGACGTCCTTTTTGCGGCCCTCGGTGTAGACGTAACGGCCGATTTTCCGCACCACATCGCCCATGCGGTAGAAGCCGTCGGCGGTGAACGACTTGGCGTCGGCTTCCGCATCGTCGAAATAGCCGCGGATGGTGTAGGGGCCGCGGCAGATCAACTCGCCGGTTTGCCCGTCCGGCACATCGCGCCCGGCGTCGTCGATCACCCGGATCTCGTCGTCGTCGCACACCGGCGTGCCGGAACTGTTGAGGACCCGGTCCTCGTCGTCATCGAGCCGGGTCATGTTGAGCAGGCCCTCGCCGGTGCCGTAGCTCTCCTGGAAGCGGCAACAAAACTCCTGCTGCACGCGCCGGCGCAATTCCGGCGCGAGCCGCGCGCCGCCATTGCCGATCACCCGCAGCGATCGGGTGTCGTAGCTTGCGCGGTCCGGATCGGCGAGCCAGTTGACGATCAACGGCACCGCCGCGGCGACGTGGGTGACTTTTTCTTTTTCGATAAGCGGCAGCACCACATTCGCGGCGGTGCCGGGCGCGATCACCACGGTGCCGCCATAAGCGAATGTCGCGAGAATTCCCGGCGAGGCGAGCGTGTAATTGTGCGCGATCGGCAGCACCGCGAGGAAGATGGTGTTCTGATCGAAGCCGCCGACCCGGCCGCTGAGCTTGGCATTGCAAATGTAGTCGTCGTGGGTGCGCGGAATGAGCTTGGGCATGCCGGTGGTGCCGCCGGACAACAGCATCAGCGCCACGTCGCTCGGATCGGGCCTGGCAACGGCGCCGCCGTTCGCCGAGGCGGACTCAAGGACCTCGTCGAGACTGCGCTGTCCCGCATTCGCGGGCCCGGCGACAAAGACATGCCGCAGATGGCCGAACTCGGCGCGCAACTGTTCGGCCATCGGGCGAAAATCGAATTCGCGGTGGATGGCCGGGATGCAATAGCCCACGGCGCCCGACCGCTTGACCAAATGGCGCATCTCGGTCAGCCGGTGCGAAGGCAGCGCCATGACCGGAATTGCGCCGATGGTCGCCAGCGCCACAAACGCGAAGACGAGTTCGGGAGTATTAGGCAGGTGGAGAATGACGCGATCGCGCGAGGCAAGCCCCGCAAGCCTCAATCCAATGGCAAGGCGGTCGCTGGTTTCGCCAAGTTCGCGATAGCTGATGCGCCGCTCGCCGAAGATGAGCGCCGGTTTTTCGGCGTGATCGTTTATCGAACGGCCGAGCATTTCCCGAAGGGTCATGCCCTCCCAATAGCCTTGACGGCGATATTGCTCCGCCAGTTCAACCGGCCACGGCGTGCAACCCGCAAGCATGAAAGAGGCTCTTTCAGGCCTTTTGGCTGCGCGAGCCGAAGTCTCGGGCAGCTCGAATCGATGCGACCTCATCTCCTCGTCGCGAGCGGCGGGTGAGGAGCCATGACCGTCGTGAAAATGAGATTATCAATGCGGCGGAACGGCCAGTTGATGTAAATCAAGTGTCGGCTAGGCTATGCCCTCGCTGCCCACGCGGCAGGACGTGGGCGACCGAGATACTGGGCGATCGCAATATTGGGCGACCGAGATTTTACGGCGCTTTCGATTTTTTGCGTGCAACGGAAAAACACACCTGTCGCAGCGCCTGGTGCGCCGCCGCGGTTTCCAAAATGTCCGTTAGTAAACATTTGACTCGACTGTAGCCGCTTACCAGCGCAGAATGCGATCGGGGCAGTGTGGCTCAGGGAGCGCGACGGAACGATTTTTCCGGCGCGGCGGCATCATGACATCGCCAGTGAAGAAGCGTTCGATTGTAATCCACAGTCACAAGACCAGCCTTTCCCTTGAAGACGAGTTTTGGGAAGGCCTCAAGGACATTGCGCTGTCGCGGCAGACCACGCTGTCCGATCTGGTGAGCGTCGTCGAAGGCGAGCGGGGCCAGGCCAATCTATCGTCGGCCGTCCGGCTCTTCGTCCTCGATCATTACCGGACGCGCCAAGTCGCCTGAGCGCGGGCCTGACTAACCGCTCAAAACGGCGCGAATGCCGTCGACCACGTATTGCACGGCGAGCGCGGCAAGGAGCACGCCGAGGAGCCGCGACAGCACGATATTTCCGGTCATGCCCAGGAGTGCGCTGATCCGCGCGGCAAACAAGAACGTGATCAGGCAAGAGGCCGCGACCAGCACCACCACCGCGATCAGCGTGCCGAGCAGGAGCAAATCGCCGTCGGCGCGTCCGGCCAACAAAACGGTGGCGGTGATGGCGCCGGGTCCGGCCAGTAGCGGGATCGCCAGCGGGAAGGCCGCGATATTGCGCACGTGCTCCTCGACCGCCTGCTCCGCGGCTTCGCCTTCGCGGCGCATGCGCACGCCGAGCACCATTTCGGAAGCGATCGAGAACAGCAACAACCCGCCGGCGATGCGGAACGCAGCGAGCGAGATCGCGAGCGTGCCCAACAGCCGATCGCCGATCAGCGCGGCGCCGATCAGGACGCCGCCGGCAATCAGGCTGGCGCGCGCCGCGACGTTGCGGCGCGCCGCACGCGGCAGACCGTCGGTTACCGCCAGAAAGGTCGGCGCGAGCCCGATCGGATCGACCACGACAATGAGCGTGATGAGCGCTGAGACCGCGTAATTGAACAGCATGGCGGGTTCCACACTTGGATGCCGATCGGGTCGCCGCCGAGTGTGCCAGGATCGCGGGTCGGGGTCACTTGCCGCGGCCACTTCGAGCCGCCGCGGGGCCGCTTCGCACCGGGACCGCCCAGCAGCCCATTTGCCGCAATAAGGCCTTGAAAGCTCAGTAGAAAAACATACCTTGCGGGTGCCGATAAAGATGGCGCGACGGCGCTCTTTCGGTTATGAGATTCTATTCGATTCTTACGGGATTTTGCGACCTTGTCAGATCAGGACAATGCCCCGCCGGCCGGTGGCGACGATAGTGGTAGCGGCGGTGGACCGTCCGATATTCGCCCGGTGTCGATCACCGAGGAGATGAAGAAGAGCTACCTCGATTACGCCATGAGCGTGATCGTGGCCCGCGCTTTGCCGGACGCGCGCGATGGTCTCAAGCCGGTGCATCGGCGCATCCTCTATTCGATGCACGAGAACGGCTACGAGTGGAACAAGCCCTATCGCAAATCGGCGCGCGTCGTCGGCGACGTCATCGGCAAATACCATCCCCATGGCGACCAGGCGGTCTACGACGCGCTCGTTCGCATGGCGCAGGAGTTTTCCATGCGCCTGCCGCTGATCGACGGCCAGGGCAATTTCGGCTCGGTCGACGGCGATGCCCCGGCGGCCATGCGCTACACCGAGGTGCGGCTCGAAAAGGTGGCGGGCTCGCTGGTCGAAGACCTCGACAAGGACACCGTCGACTTCCAGGCCAATTACGATAATTCCGAGCGCGAGCCGGTGGTGATGCCGGCGCGCTTTCCCAATCTCTTGGTCAACGGCGCCGGCGGCATTGCGGTCGGCATGGCGACCAACATCCCGCCGCACAATCTCGGCGAGGTGATCGACGCCGCCGTGGCGCTGATCGACAATCCGGCGCTCTCGATCGAGGACTTGATCGCCATCGTGCCCGGTCCGGATTTTCCGACCGGCGGCATCATCCTCGGCCGCCAGGGCATCCGCTCCGCCTATCACCTCGGCCGCGGCTCGATCGTCATGCGCGGCAAGGTCGAGTTTGAATCCATGCGCGGTGACCGCGAGGCGATCATCGTTTCCGAAATCCCCTATCAGGTGAACAAGGCGCATCTGGTCGAGCGCATCGGCGAATTGGTGCGCGACAAGAAGCTCGAGGGAATTTCGGCGCTGCGCGACGAGTCCGACCGCGACGGCTACCGCGTCGTCATCGAAATGCGCCGCGACGCCGTCCCGGACGTGGTCCTCAATCAGCTCTATCGCTTCACCGCGCTGCAATCCTCGTTCGGCGCCAATATGGTGGCGCTCGAAGGCGGCCGGCCGCAGGTGATGAACTTAAAGGACCTGCTCACCTCCTTCGTCGCCTTCCGCGAACAGGTGATCTACCGGCGCACCAAGCATCTTTTGAACAAGGCGCGCGACCGGGCCCACGTGTTGGTCGGCCTCGCCATCGCGGTCGCCAATATCGACGAGGTGATCCGGCTGATCCGCGCCGCCAAGGACGCCAACGAGGCGCGCGAGCAGTTGATGGGCCGCGATTGGCCGTCGCACGACGTCGCCACGATGGTGATGCTGATCGACGATCCGCGCCACATCGTTTCGCCGGAAGGCACCACGCGGCTGTCGGCCGAGCAGGCCAAGGCCATTCTCGATCTGCGGTTGCAGCGGCTGACCGCGCTCGGCCGCGACGAGATCAAGGCCGAGCTCGACAAGCTCGCCGTCGAGATCGCCGACTATCTGGACATTCTCCGCTCCCGCGCCCGCATCCAGACCATCATCAAAGACGAACTGGCCGCGATCAAAAACGAATTCGCCACGCCCCGCCGCACCGTGATCATCGATCAGGAAGGCGAGATGGAGGACGAGGACCTGATCCAGCGCGAGGACATGGTCGTCACCGTCTCGCATGCCGGCTATGTCAAGCGCGTCCCGTTGTCCACCTACCGCGCGCAAAAACGCGGCGGCAAGGGCCGCGCCGGCATGCAGACCCGCGAGGAGGATTTCGTCACCCGCCTGTTCGTCGCCTCGACCCACACGCCGGTGCTGTTCTTCTCGTCGCGCGGCCTGGTCTACAAGGAAAAAGTCTGGCGGCTGCCGCAGGCCGCCCCGCAGGCGCGCGGCAAGGCGCTGATCAATATTCTGCCGCTGGAGCAGGGCGAGAACATCACCACCATCATGCCGCTGCCCGAGGACGAAAAGACCTGGGACAAGCTCGACGTGATGTTCGCGACCACGCGCGGCACGGTGCGGCGCAACAAGCTCTCGGATTTCGCCGATGTGCGGCGCTCCGGCATCATCGCCATGAAGCTCGACGAGGGCGACGCCTTCGTCGACGTGCAGATTTGCAAGGAGGACGACGACGTTCTCCTGACTTCGGCGGCCGGCCAGTGCATCCGCTTTGCCGTCGACGACGTGCGCGTGTTCCAGGGCCGCACCTCGATGGGCGTGCGCGGCATCAATCTTGCGGACGGCGACAGGTTGATCTCGCTGTCGATCCTGCGCCATGTCGAAGCGAGCGCCGAAGAACGCGCCGCTTATCTCAAGCGCGCCAATGCGGTGCGGCGCGGCGGCAACGGCGAGGTCGAGGACAGCGGCGCGATCGATACCGAGGAAGCCGAGGGCTCGATCGAGCTTGGCGAGAGCCGCTACGTCACGATGTCGGCGGCCGAGCAATTCGTGCTGACGATCTCGGAAAAAGGCTTCGGCAAGCGCACTTCGTCCTACGAATACCGCACCACCGGCCGCGGCGGCAAAGGCATCGTCGCCATGGCGGTCACCGAGAAGAACGGGCGGCTGGTCGCCTCGTTCCCGGTCGAGGACAGCGATGAAATCATGCTGGTCACCGACGGCGGCCAGCTCATCCGCTGCCCGGTCGACGGCATCCGCATCGCCGGCCGCTCGACCCAAGGCGTCATCGTGTTCTCGACCGGCGAAGGCGAGAAGGTGGCGTCGGTGGAGCGGCTCTCCGAGGAGGGCGGGGAGGAGAACGGCGGGGAGTGACTGTACCTCGCCTTCGTCATACTGATGTGCGAGCGTGGCGACCCATTGAGGCTCGAGCGGCCATCAGTTGGAGGGTTTTTTTGTAAGGTCTGCCTCGTTTCGCTGGAGCCCTGAATGAAAAAGCGGCAGATCGCTGCGATGACCGTCGGCTTCGGTCTCTTCCTCGGGGCCATTCACCTCGACGATACGATCGCACAGGCGCGACAGGCTTCAGATACGCGGGTTGCCGATCTCGTACGGGCCGGAAAGATTCGTGTCGGACTGGGCTTAGGGAATCGCGCATCGGCCGTCAAGGATCCGGCGACGGGAGAGATGCACGGCGTGGCGCCGGACCTTGCCCGCGCGCTGGCGGCGCGCATCGGCATAGAGTTGCAAGCCGTCGAGTATCCAAGGCCAGGCGCTGTTTTCGACGGCGCGCGCAGCGGCGCGTGGGACGCGACGTTTCTTGTGGTCGACCCGGATCGAATCGCTGAGGCCGAGGTCTCGGCTCCGTATATGCAAAGTGACTTCACTTATTTGGTGCCGGCCGGCTCATCGATCCGCGACGTTGCAGACGCCGACCGGCCCGAGATCCGTATCGCGGTGCCGCGCGGGGATGCGGTTGACCTCCGTTTAAGCCGAATGCTGAAACAGGCTGAACTGGTGCGCGTCGACAACCAAGCGGCCGGCGCGGATTTGCTGCGCTCCGGAAAGGTCAGCGCCTATGCGGCACCACGCCCTGCGCTCCTCGTGCTATCGGCAGAATTGCCCGGCACGCATGTATTGGACGATTCTTTCGCGACTGTTTCTTGGGCGGCGTTCGTTCCGAAGGGGAATATCGAACGCCTAGCCTATGTGAGCGAATTTGTGGAAAATGCCAAAACCAGCGGACTGGTGAAGCAGTTCATTGAGCGCGAAAATTTGCGCGGAATAACTGTGGCTCCGCCAGCAAAACATGAGTGAACGAACCCGGCCGCTTGCCGTCAAGCTCGTAGGATAGGCTGAACGAAGTAAAACCTATCGCTTCGGCGGCGCCGTGATGCAGAGAGCTGATGGGTTTCGCGAGGATCTCAACCCATCCTACGCGCTTCCCGGCGGCCTTAAGCCCGCATCGATCCGGTCTCGATAAAGCGCTGGTGCCACGACAGGGCTTCGTCGAGCAGCGACGGCGACTGCTGGCCGTAGGAATGCTCCTTGGCGCGCCGGAAGTAATCGGCGAGCGAGGGCCGGTAATCGGCGTGCGCGCAATTTTCGATGATCGTCAGCGCGCGCTGTTTGGGCGACAGCCCGCGCAAATCGGCCAGGCCTTGCTCGGTCACGATCACCTGGACGTCCTGCGTGATGTGATCGACATGGCTTGCTTGCGGCACGATGGCGGAAATCTTGCCGCCCTTCGCGGTGGATGGCGACATGAAGATCGAGACATAAGCGTTGCGGGCGAAATCGCCCGAGCCGCCGATGCCATTCTGAATCCGCGATCCCATGATGTGGGTCGAGTTGACATTGCCGTAGATGTCCGCCTCGATCAGCCCATTCATGGCAAGCGATCCAAGGCGGCGGATCAGTTCGGGATGATTGCTGATCTCTTGCGGACGCAGAATGATCTTGCTGCGAAAACGCATCATGTCGGCGTTGAGCAAGGCCGCCGCCTCGGGGCTGAGCGAAAAGGCGGTTGCGGAGGCAACGCGGAGCTTGCCGGCGGCGAGCAGGTCCAGCATGCCGTCCTGGATGACTTCGGTATAGGCGGTCATGTTCTCGAACGGGGAATCGAGCAGCCCGGAGAGTACCGCATTGGCGGTATTGCCGACGCCTGACTGGAGCGGCAGCAGCGAAGCGGGCAGACGACCTTTCTTCACCTCGTGACGGAAGAACTCCAGCAGGTGACCGGCGATGCCGCGCGCCACCGCGTCGGGCGGCGCGAACGGCAGATTGCGGTCGGGAGCGTCGGTCTCGACGATGCCGACGATCTTGTCGAGGTCGCAGCGCAAATACGGCTCGCCGATGCGGTCGTCCGGACGGACCAGCGGTATCGGCACCCGATCGGGCGGCAGCGCGGTTTTGTAGTAAATATCGTGCATCCCCTCCAGCGCTTCATTCTGCCAGCCGTTGACTTCCAGGATCACCTGCTGCGCCCGCTCGAGCCAGGTTTTGTTGTTGCCGACCGAGGACGACGGGATCAGCGCGCCATCGGGTGTGATGCCGGCGATTTCGATGACGGCCGTGTCGAGCGGGCCGAGGAAGCCCTGCCAAGCCATCGGCGCCACCTGGCTCAGATGCATGTCGAAATATTCCATCTCGCCGCGATTGATCTTGTCGCGAACGATGGGATCGGAATTGTACGGCAGGCGAAACTCGATGCCGTCGACTTTGGCGAGCGCGCCGTCGAGCTCCGGACCGGTGGAAGCGCCGGTCCAGACGCGCACCCGGAACGGCTTGCCGGCGGCATGTTCCGCCTCGATGCGCGCCGCGAGCGCAAGGGGAACAGCCTTCGGGTAGCCCGAACCCGTGAAGCCGCTCATCCCGATCGTGGTGCCGGAAGCGATGAGCAATGCCGCGCTTTCCGCACTCATGATCTTGGAGCGTAGGCTATTACGACCGATTCGCATCCGACCTCCCCCCCGACCAAGCGATTGTGAGTGCGTAGTGCGTAGTGCGTAGGATGGGTTGAACGAAGTGAAACCCATCGCTTCGGCGTTATGGAGAGAGGTGATGGGCTTCGCAAG
>Ga0181539_1002525_pt1 | contig 18117 bp, 11 predicted proteins | sample PEATcosm2014_Bin_46_FD_119767 | JGI IMG/M metagenome (GOLD analysis project Ga0181539, IMG submission 119767) | Peatland microbial communities from MTU Mesocosm Facility, Houghton, MI, USA - PEATcosm2014_Bin23_60_metaG | ecosystem: Environmental > Terrestrial > Soil > Wetlands > Peat | place... | reverse complement strand
TTCCTCCAGCATCCTTCGACGTAGTGGGGTCACAGAAACCTCCTTTCTGTAACCCCAAAACTAACGCGATCGACCTGTCGCCTACCGCACCAATCTAACTCCGCCGCGCCAGCGGCTTAGTTCAAACGGCCTAACCTCCGAGATGCGCGCCGCGTTGCTGGCCATTTCGCATTACGTTGGAATGGTCCTACACAAAGGTCTCCGCCTGCGAATGGCGCTCCGTCCGCATTGGGGGGCGCGGTTTTTCCCTGCGAATCGAGGAAACCTTGCGGGCCGATGTGCCGCTGCGAGGCATAGGGACGGCACCGTGCTCGCTTTCGCCCCGTGCCCGCTTTCGCCCCCCGATTCTCTCCACCTCTTGGGGTGGTCATTTTGTTTGCTTTGTAGGTAGCATAATCTAGCCTCACTTTTTTATTGACAAAGCCTATGAATGTCTATATACTTATCTAGTGGCTAGGAGCTAGTCATGAGGTTTTTATGTCGGGCGATAGCGAACCGGAAGTGGAGAATGCCAACGAGCCGAAAGGGAACGCCCCCAACGCCCCGGAGGGATCGATGCCTGAGGGCGAAGCCAACTCCGCCATGGCCAATTTTCGGCAGGGATTCTTCACCGAGTCGCGGTACGGAGTTCTGCTGGCGCTGGGGGAAGAGCCACAGGAGTATCGAATGGAGGACTCCTGCTTGCGCCGGATGTGGCGCCTTATCAACGCCTTCGGGAAGGTCCGGCAGGGGGTGCGGCAAAAAAAAAGATGTTAAAAAAAATGCGAGCAAAGCCAGTATGTGTATGAAAACAAACAAATATCTGACAAAATGACTGGAAAAAATTCGGACATTTATGTCTAAGATTCGGACATTTTCGTCTAACCAGCAGGAATTTTGCAGAAAAAAGCGGCTTGGTGATGACAATTCGCCACTTCAATTTGCTATTTCAAGGGTTTTTCCGCGCACAATGCCACCCGCTCAGAAACCAGTTGCGTGGACCTTCGAAAGGGAGCAAAATGGTAAATGCGGTTGAAATCGGTCGTTCGGCTTTGCGCTGGGCGGAAGGCGGGTTTCCGCTCAGATGGTTTAAGAGAAGCGCCGTGCTGGGCCATGCAGGGAACGCTTGATGCACGTGAGCCAATACTAATTTGAACTGATACGGGACGTCGAGCAGCTAGCCTTTGTCATCCACCCCGAATTGGAGAAGAATCATTGGAGCCAGCCTCCCAGCTCTTCCCAAGTTTTCAGCTTGATGTCGACAAGTTTCATGATCATTGCGGGGTTTTTGGCGTCTATGGACACCCGGAAGCCGCCAAACTCGCCTATCTCGGACTTTATGCCTTACAACATCGCGGCCAGGAAAGCGCTGGCATTGCCTCCTCCGACGGCGACAACATAATCTGCAAGAAGGGCATGGGGCACGTGGAAGAAATCTTCCCCAAAGAGGTCATTGCCAGCTTGCCGGGAAGGCACGCCATCGGCCACACGCGCTACTCCACTGCCGGCGATACGGACCTGAGAAACGCCCAGCCGCTGAAAGTGAGCTGCCACAAAGGCCAGGTTGCCCTTGCGCACAACGGCAACCTGGTAAATGCCACGGCGGTGCGCAAGGAATTGGAGGCTCGGGGCGATATTTTCCAAACCACCAGCGACACGGAGGTCATCCTGCACTATTTCGCCCGCTCGCGACAGGCGGGCATTCCCGAAGCCGTCGCCGAAGCGCTCGACAAAGTGGTGGGGGCTTATTCCTTGGTCATGCTTTTCAAGGACGCGATTTACGGCATCCGCGACCCGCGGGGCTTCCGGCCTTTGAGCTTGGGAAAACTGGATGGCGCTTACGTCCTGGCGTCGGAGACCTGCGCTTTCGACCTGATTGACGCCCAGTACATTCGCGACGTGGAACCGGGCGAGATGGTGATTCTTGACAGCCGGGGCGTGACGTCGCTGCATTTTGCCCCGCCTGCTCATGGGGCGCAGTGCATTTTCGAGCATGTCTACTTCTCCCGTCCGGATAGCATGGTGTTTGGCCGCTCGGTTCAGCAGAGCCGCGAATTGCTCGGCCGCTACCTGGCGCAGGAGCATCCCGTGGATGCCGACGTGGTGGTTCCCGTACCCGACTCTGGCGTTCCCGCCGCCACGGGGTTTGCCGAGGGATCCGGCATTCCTTTCAAGATTGGCCTCATTCGGAATCATTACGTGGGCCGCACGTTTATCGAACCCACCCAGGCCATTCGCGACTTCGGCGTGAAGCTGAAGCTCAACCCCGTGCGCAGCTTGCTGGAAGGAAAGCGGGTGGTGCTGGTTGACGATTCCATTGTGCGCGGAACAACCAGTCGCAAGATTGTACGCATCGTACGAGAGGCGGGTGCTCGCGAGGTGCACATGCGGATCAGTTGTCCGCCCACGGTGTCCCCCTGTTTTTACGGGGTGGATACGCCGACGCGGAAGGAATTGATTGCGGCCACCCATTCGGTGGAAGAGATCCGCGAATACCTGGGCGCGGATACCCTGGGTTACCTCTCGATTGAAGGGATGCGCCGCGCCGTCGGGGATAGTGAGGGCCGCTACTGCCTGGCGTGTTATACGTGCGAATACCCCACCGCCATTCAGGAACCGCTCATCGCCATACGTAATAGGGATTGAAACGGATGGAAACACCCGAACTGAAGCCCGAAGAATTGTCTGTCCCGGAGCCGGCCGTCGAAAGCAAGCCCGCAAAGCCGGAGCGCCAGGAGACGGTGTGGGACACTCTCCGCTCATTGCTGATAGTGCTGGCGGGGGTGCTTTGCATTCGCACCTTTGTGGCGGAGGCCACCGTCATCCCCACCGGATCGATGGAGTCGACGATCCTGATTGGCGACCACGTTTTCCTCAACAAGCTGCTCTACGGTCCCCGACTGCCTTACACTTCGCTGCGCTTGCCCTTGCTCCGAGAAATTCATCGGCAGGATATTGTGGCGTTTCGTTATCCCCGCAATCCCTCCGTCATGTTCGTCAAGCGCGTGATCGGCGTGGGCGGCGACGTCGTGAAGCTCGAAGACAAAAAGGTTTATCTCAACGGGCGGCCTTTGTTCGAGCCTTACGCGCAATTCCAATATTCCACAGCGCTGCCTTTGCGCGATGACTTTCCTCCCTCCCCCAGTTTGCTGGAAACCCTTCCCGCCGCCTGGGGACTTGATCCCGCTTGGGCGCGGGAAATGCCCAGCTTCATTCGCAATGACGGCCTGCACGTTCCCCCCGGTTACCTGTTTGTGATGGGCGACAACCGCGACAATTCTCTCGACAGCCGCTTTTGGGGATTCGTTCCACTTGAGAACGTGGTGGGCGAGCCGCTATTTGTGTACTGGTCCTATGATGCACCCACCAAAGACTGGACGGCAGAAACCTTGGAAGCGCGGCTGAAGTTTGACGCTTCGATTGTTTGGAACTTCCTTAAACACACACGCTGGTCAAGAACCGGGCAGACGTTTTAAGAGCAGGGACACGGGATACGGGACTCGGGAAACGGGATACGGGAAACGGGATACGGGACACGGTAAGGCATCGCGGCCTTGAATTTGTTAGGGATTCGCGCCCAGTACATGGAAAGTTGCTTCTCGACTCCTTGGCCCTCACTTCTTTGACTAGGTTTTAACTCTAAGGTCGTACTCCAGATCTCGGCTCGTTACTCTGACGCCCGAACCCCGTGTCCCGTATCCCGTGTCCCGTGTCCCGTGTCCCGTTCTTCTATGCGCTATCGTGACGCTGGCGTCGATATCGACGCCGCAAGCCAAGCTAAAGCTCGCATCAAGCAGTTGGCGCGCAGCACCTTCAGCCCTCGCGTTTTGCGGGAGGTCGGCGCTTTCGGCGGATTCTTCTCTATGCAGGGCCTCCCGCGCGACGCCGTGCTGGTGTCCAGCGTGGATGGCGTCGGTACCAAACTGAAGCTCGCCTTTGCCCTCCATCGCCACAACACCGTGGGCGCGGACCTGGTGAACCACTGCGTCAATGACATTGCCGTGCACGGCGCTGCGCCGCTCTTTTTCCTCGATTATCTGGCGACCGGGAAGCTGCACCCCAAGGTAGTGACCGAAGTCGTCAGAGGCTTGGCCGCGGCTTGCCGCAAGGTGGGCTGCGCCTTGGTGGGTGGTGAGACCGCGGAAATGCCGGGCTTCTACCCCGAGGATGAATACGATTTGGCGGGCTGCATTGTGGGCTGGGTCAAGCGTAGTCGAATCATTGACGGCCGCGGCATCCGGCCGGGGGACGTGATCCTGGGACTGCCCTCGCTGGGTCTACACACCAACGGCTATTCGCTGGCGCGCAAGGTTTTGTTGGAGCAGGAGGGCCTGCCCCTGACCGAGCCCATTCCCGAACTCGGTCGGACGCTCGGCGACGAATTGCTCGCCCCGCATCGCTGCTACTGGCCCACCGTCCAACCGCTCCTCAAACGCGGCTGGCTGAAGGGCTTGGTGCACATTACCGGCGGCGGCATTACGGACAACACCCCGCGAATCCTTCCCGCCGGCGCCCGGGCGGAAGTTCGCTTGGGAAGCTGGCCGGTGCTCCCCATTTATGATTTGATTGCTCAACGGGGCAACGTGCCGCCCGACGACATGCTGCGAACTTTCAACATGGGCCTGGGCATGCTCCTCATTGTTTCCCCACGTGACCTGCCGAAAGTTACTTCCAACCTGAAAAAGCGCCGAGAGAAATTCTGGAACATCGGCCGCATCATCCCCGGACGACGGGGCGTGAAATACCTGCAAGGGAAGTAAGTCTTCAGTTCTCAGTTTTCAGTCGTCAGTAACCCCTCCTCCGGCCGGGCGAGGGTGGAGTGATTTGAGATCTCTTCCCTCGCCCCCTTGGGGGAGAGGGGGGACCGCAAGGCGGTGGGGGCCCCACGTTCTGCTTGTTGTGGGGGTGAGGGGGTCAAACGCTTTTCGGCGTTACCCATGCTTCTCCAGCCCAAGCGGGCCGTGCTAGAATGGGCGACTAATGGACAGAAGAATTCGTGAAGCGATCTTCTTCGTTGTCACATACGCTACGTGCGCTCACGCTGCCGCAGATTTACTGCCCAGTGACGGCCAAGCGGTACGAGAACCGCCCATACTTGAATTTCCTGACACGCTCCCGCCACCGACCATTCCCAAGGTGATGATAACGACACTGCGGGTAGCCAAGGTGCCGATTGTTCTCGAAAAAACCGAGCTGAAAGACGTGCAAAGGCGCCTCGGAGGCAGTATTAGGGCAAGCGGCGACGCAAGCGAGGCAGTTGCGTGGCTCGACCTTTGTGGAACCGACACGAACGGGCGATGGACGTTGCGGCTTGACAGTAGCGAGTTGGGGGGCCTCCGCTGGATCGATGGCTTTACGTTGCAGCGTTTGGATGCGAATGCAAGGACAGTTGGGCGCTGCCGGATGATACCACAAGGCGAGGGTGGGATCGAGCTGCCTTTGCGCTTCGGCTTGGCCTGACCGAGATGCAGGTGCGCAAGATTCTGGGCAGACCGACCGTTAGATACAGCAACACTCTGATCTTCGATCACGAACACAAAGAAACCATACGCAACGTACCCTACTTCGTGTCGAACACCGTAGCGGTCGCTCTTCGTGGTGGAGTAGTATGGGCTATCCAAGTGTCGAAGGACACTGAGAACTAATCGTCTGCCGGACCCCCCACATCGTCCACCGCTTTGTTCCCTTTGCGGCCTCTGCGACGTTGCGCCTTGGCGTGAAATGCTCTTAATCTTCGCTGAAAAACCTCTTCTGAAACGAATCCTATCTTAACTGTGTGAGCGATTTCAGCTTGCGGGCGCAGTTCTCATCGTGCGGAGCGATCTTGCATGCGATTTCCAAATGCTCGCGTGCTTCGGGGAGAAGCCCCAAGTGTTCGTCGGCGACGGCCAATTGGAAATGCCCCGTGTAACTTTCTGGCGACAAGACCACCACCTGCTGGAAGCGCAAGCGCGCTTTGGCATAGTCCCCCTGCGCCAACCAATACTGCCCGATAGCCTCGGCGGCAGGAGCGTACTCCGGGTCCAGCTTGAGCACGGTGGCCCATTCGCGCAGGGCGTCCTGTGGCTTTTTTATCTGGAGATAACACTCGCCCAGATGGAATCGCGCCAGCGTGTTTTGCGGGTCCGATTTCAGAATTGACTGAATCTTGGGAAGCGCTGCAGCGGTGTGTCCTTCCGTGAAGTCCACAAAGGCGCTCTGGTAAAGCTCGAACTCCGCGAAGCGGTCCTTGGGGTCGGGTAGGGGCACGCCATGGCGTGCCCCTACGTCATCGTGCGCATCGACGCCGTCGCGCCGCGGTTCCGCCGCGAGGTAACCGAGGGATTCGAGTTGCGCCAGGGTCTCCGGCGATAGAGCGGCAGGAGTGGAGCGCCGGCGGGGAGCGTATCGAGTAAGCACCTTCGCCAATTCGTTCTGGAGTTCCGCCGCCATCGCGGTGTTCTTGTGCAGCAAATTCGCCTGTTCGCGCGGGTCGGCATCGAGGTCATAGAGTTCCGCCTTCGGCGCTTGGATGTATTTGTACTTTCCCACGCGCATGGCACGCAGCGGCGCCCAACGGAAAGCGTCGTGGGCGTAGAGGCTTTCGCTGTAGACGGCGCCAGGCCTCGCGGGTTCCCCCGCCTTGAGCGCGCCGAGCTGGCTGACACCTTCGAACGAAGCGGGGGCGGGCACGCGCAGGTAATCCAAAATCGTCGGCGCCACGTCAATCAGCCCAATAGGAGAGGACGAAACTCGAAAATCGGAAAGCGAATAGGACGAAACTCGAAAATCGAAAATCGAAACTCGCGTCGAATTTCCAGTTTCGAGTTTCCAGTTTCGATCTTCGATTTTCGATTTTCTGGTTTCAGTTGTTTGGCCGTTGAAGGACAGAACCCGGAACTCGGCATTCGAAGCTCGCGCCGAGTTTCCAGTTTCGAGTTTCCAGTTTCGAGTTTCGATTTTCGATTTTCGCCTTTCCGCAGTCTGCGGCCAATGGAAGATCAGCGGCACGTGCAGCGTGCTCTCGTAGATATAATAGCCGTGGTCGGTTTCCTGGTGGTCGCCCAGGCCTTCGCCGTGGTCACCAAACACCACCACCAGTGACTTCTCCCACCACCCGCTCTGCATCAACTCCTGCTGAAAGTGGCCCATCAGCTTGTCAACGTACTGGAGTTGCGCATCGTAGCGGGAGATTCCTTGCTGGCGCGCGACTTCCGCCGGCAGGGTGTAAGGGAAGTGCAAGTCAAAAAGGTGTACAAACACGAAAGCGGGCTGGGCGCGATGGGCATCGAGCCATTGGCCCGCGGCACGCACCACCAGGGCGCCATCACGCCGCAGGCTCATCGCGAGAGGATTGGCCACCCCAGTCGCTTCGTGGCCGAACGGGCTGTCGTAATCATCGAAGCCCTGGTCCAACCCGTAGCGCCGGTCCATGAAGTCGCTGCCGATGAAAGCGGCGGTTTTGTAACCGTAGGATCGCAACACGGAAGCGAGCGTCACCACGCCGGCGGGAACGCGCTCACCGTTTTCTTCCACCCGATTCTCGAAGGGATAGGTGGAAGTAAATAGCGACGTGTGCGAAGGGAGCGTGAGCGGAACCTGCGCCTCGGCCTGGGTGAATAGCGTGCCTCCTTGCGCGAACGAGTCGATGTGCGGCGTGTGGATCTTGGTGTAGCCGTAGGCGCTCAGGTGGTCGGCCCGCAGTGTGTCAATGGAAATCAGGATGACCGGGGCCGGTGCAGCCGCGTCCTGTGCGGCGCAAAGACTGAGCGGGCAGCACAGTATCACCAACGGGCCGAAAGTTAACGCGACGCGGAGAATACGCCGCGCCATCTGCCCGCGGACACGCTCGATCCCGTGAAGTGGAATCCGGCAAGGCAGGACAAATGGTAAGCGGCGTCGCATATGGTTGGAGATCAGTATATCCGATGGCGTGAGGTCGTAGGAGGCTGCCTGCATCGCCTGCCATCTCCGGTAGCTCGCGCCGGCCCTCGACCTGACCAAAGCGGTCAAGATGACACGGCTTAGCTGTCATCGGTTCCGGGTCAACGACGTCTGAGTGCTGACCACGACTCCAAAAGTCGTCGCTCCAGGGCGACCTGCACAACGGGCGAGCTCGAGTCTATGCTAGAATAGGGCCTGAACCGCTGGGGTCATCAGACTTTCGACAAAATATAACCAGGAGCCCATAAGCTATGAGCTCGCATTTTTCACCTAAAGCTTTGAGCCGCCGGCATTTTCTTTCGCTGGTCGGAGGGGCCACGACTGTAGCCGGCGGCGGCCTTTTTGAAACGATCAGGACTTTTGCCGCGGAGGACCCAATCTTGGCGGGCAGGCCCTTGGTCCGTTACCCGGAGAAAACCGACCTGATACTGCTGACTTCGCGACCGCCTCAGCTCGAAACGCCGATGAAGTACTTCGAGCATGCAATTACTCCCAACGAAGCTTTCTTTGTCCGTTACCACACTTTCCCACCCCCTACCCATATCGATCTCTCGACTTGGCGGCTCCGCCTGGGGGGGCTCGTCGAACGCCCCCTCGAGTTATCCCTGGATGACCTGAAGAGTGAATTCTCCCCCACGCGCCTCGTGGCAGTGAATCAATGCTCCGGCAACAGCCGTGGGCGCTCCGAGCCCCGCGTGTTTGGAGGTCAGTGGGGCGATGGGGCCATGGGGAACGCGGAATGGACGGGTTTGCGATTACAGGATCTGCTTCGCCGGGCAGGGGTAAAGACCGGCGCAGTGGAAATTGCCTTCCGGGGTTTTGATGAACCCGCGGCACCGACGATTCCTCATTTCGCCAAGTCACTCACGATGCATATGGTGGCGGACTCTCCCGATATCCTGGTGGCGTATGAGATGAACGGACAACCTTTGCCCACGCTGAATGGATTTCCGGCGCGGCTCGTCGTGCCCGGCTGGTTTTCCACCTACTGGGTGAAGCACCTTGCCGAGATCACCGTCCTCGATCATGAATTTGACGGCTTCTGGATGCAAAAGGCTTACCGCATTCCAGCTTCGCCCTGCGGGTGTGTGGAACCCGGCGGTACGGCGGCGCACACCGTGCCCATCAACCGCATGAAGGTCCGGTCGTTCATCATTTCTCCCAAGGAAGGCGCGCGCGTTCCGGTTGGACGCCCTGTGGTTCTGAAGGGGATCGCTTTCGACGCTGGTTATGGCATTGCCAGCGTGGAGATTTCCACGGACGAAGGAAATTCGTGGCGCCGCGCCGCGCTGGGTCAAGACCTTGGTCCTTATTCGTTTCGGGAATGGACGGCCCATTGGGTGCCCACGAAGCGAGGGAACTTCAGCTTGCTCGCACGCGCCGTCAATCGAGTAGGTGAATCCCAACCTTTTGAAGCTACATGGAATCCCAGTGGTTACATGCGCAATGTGATTGAGAGAATCCAGGTGACAGCCGTTTGATGAGAGGATAAACCGTGAGGCGAACTTTTTTGGGACTATTGCTGATTCCGGGAATTGCTATCGCGCTTGGCGCCAGCGTTTTTCCGCAAGTCAGGTCCATCGAACTTCCCGGTGACAACGCCATGGCTGAGCTCAAGCCGGGGCCGGGGGTTGAAGTCGTGCACGCCAACTGCATCGCCTGCCATTCAACCGACTATATCGTGCGCCAGCCGCACAGTGACGCGAAGCGTTGGGAGGGCGAAGTGAAGAAAATGACCGGCGTCTATGGAGCGCCCATCAGCGAGGCTGACGCGAAGGTTATCGTCGAGTACCTTGCCGCGGCCTACGGGCCTGCCCAGGCAAACGCAAGGAAAGAAACGAAGCCCAGCAAGTCTGGCACTAAGGCGCCATAAACCCGCGTCAGAAGCTAAACCGCACTTGCAGATCAATCCTCCGGTTGGCGGCGTTGCTGGAGAAGAATCCACCGGACAGGGCCTCGGCTTTACCAAAGTATGGAGAGCTGAGAACGCCCACGGGCGCGGCATAATTGACGTTGTTAAAGATGTTCCGGGCGGAGACGCTGAAGGTGAGGTTGAACCGGCGGTTCACGGCGCTGCTACGGCCAAACATATTGCCGCTGTTGCCCATGCTGCTGAGCCCTCCGGGGCCCAGGCCCCGACCGTAACGTCCGCCCCCGCCCCCAGGCCCTCCCGAGTTACCGCCTTGCACTTCTTTGCCGAAGCCGAAGGTCTTGCTGAGGCGGAGGTTGGCGGTGAACTGGCTGAAGCCGATTCCATAATTGGGCGGGATGATCGTCTCTCCCGCGACGGCCGCAGTGTCAAACTTGCCCCAAGGGGTGGTGACGACGTTGGCAGGATTGGAAAGACTCGAGGCGAAGGCAGGCCGGTCATTGTAAATCGAGTCGCCGTTCAGATCCTGTCCCAGGGTAATGTTGAAGGGCGGGGCGGAATTCGCCACGACGAAGGGAAAGAGTTGAATCCCCCGCGGCAAATTCCAACTGCCTCCAAGGAAGAGTCGGTTACGCACATCGTATGCGGCGCGACCGTAATCCTCATCCAAATTGTACTGGTTCATGGGGAAGCTGCCGCCGCTGGCAGTGTTGCTATCAACGTAACTGAGGGTGTAGAAGCCAAAGAGCGAAAACTTCGAAGCGCGGACATTGAAGTTGGCGATCATCTGGTTCTGGTTGTAAAGGCCGGCGGACTCGTATTGATACAAATTGGAGATGCTGTTGTTCGGCCGCGGAGTGCTGGCGGGATCCGCCGGATCAGGGGCATTGATGTTCCGCGAAATGAGCTGATGTACGCCGTGGGTGTTGAGATAGGTCACGGAGACCGTGGCGTTCTTGGTAAGTTGCCGCTCCAGCCCCATTCCTGACTGCATGGTATAGGGGGTGCGCAAATTAGGATCAATTTGATAGATCGTGGGTGTAACCAAGCTTGCGGCAAGCGTGCTGACGGCCGGAATAGTCGGGAAAAAGTTGGGTGAGGGGACAATGTATTGCTGCTGGTTGATCCCGTTATCGCGTTCCGCGTTGAGGATGTAGTCCTCCCGGAAACGATCGTAGAAAACTCCGAAGCCGGCCCGCAGCACGGTCTTGGTGGACTTGCCTTTTCCCAGCCCCCAGGCGATGCCAATGCGCGGGGCGAAGTCAGCATGGTCATGAATGTGGTCTTGCGTTTCGAAGCGCAGCCCGCCGCTGATGGTCATATTGGGGCGCGCCTTCCAGTCGTCCTCCGCGTACGGTTCGAAGTCATAGTAGCTTACCGTGGCAAGGGGGTTTCCAGCGGTGAGCCTGAACTGGCTTGCGCCACCGCCGTTGGCCTGGATCTGGGCGGGGGTCAAACCCGCTTGCAAGCCCTGTTCGGTTATTTGATAGGCCTGAATCGAGTTAAAGGTGAAAGCGCCGTTGAAGTTGGAGGTTGAAGTGGAGGACTCAGGTTCATCGCGCAATCGGGCTCCAAACTTCAAGAAATTCTTGTTCAGGGTGACGGAGGTGTAATCCTGAACCTCATAAGAAGTCGAAACGGAGTTGCTGGCGCCCCCGCCGTATCCTCCGCCGGTGAATGCGCCCGACACGGAGATCGCCGGCTGTGAACTGGTGGGGGTTAGATGCTCAGAGTCGCGGGAGTAACGGAACCGAATCTCCGTGACCGCCTTCTCGTTGATCACTTGGGCGTCGCTGACCTGAAAGCTTTGGTACCTTTCGCCATAGGTGTAAGCGGCGGAAGGCAGTGTGAACTGCCCCACATTAGGATTAGTCTCGCTGTTATCCCAAAGCTGATAGCGGAAGGTCAAAGTATTGTTGTTGCCGATTTGGGTGTCAATTCGGGGGCTAAAGGACGTCTGCGTTTGGGGGGTGGGGACCGCCTCGACCAGCGAAGTCTGATTGAAGTTTGGGTCCAGGACGATGGCGTTCACGATGCCGTCGTCCAGGATATCGCGGCGCTGCGCATCGAGATAGAAGGAGGTCTTTTTGTTGAGCGGCCCTCCCACATTTCCGTTATACATCTCCGAGTGATAGCTCGGAATCTGCGTCGCAAAGGGGTTCCGAGTATTGAAGGCCGAGTCATTCTCGCTGATGAAGACTTGGCCATGAAGTTTGTCGGTGCCCGGCTTGGTCAGGATTTCAATCCTCCCATAGCCTAATGAATCGTATTGCGCGGAAAACGGATTCTGGTTGACGCGAATTTCCCGGATGGAGGATTTGTTGGGCAATTGACCACCGGTAAACCCGTCGATGTAGATCTGGCCGCCGTTGGGTCCTGCCGAGGGTCCCGCCAGGGCTTCAAGTTCCGATTGCAACTCATCGGGGTCGTCGGAGAGCGATTCCAAGTCCTTGCCTTTGATCACCAGCGCACTGGCATTTTCCTCGGGGTTGACGGTGACCTTGGTGGTCGTGTCCGTTACCGTAATCTGTTCCTTTTCCGCAGCTACGGACAATTGAGCGTTCACCACCTGCGGCTGGCCATGGGCGATGACGATGCCGGCCTTCACGAAGTCATTGAATCCCTTCAGCCGAATGGTGAGCGTGTAGGCGCCGGGCGCCAGGTTGCGGAAGGCATACTTGCCTTGGTCGTCGGTCTGCGCAGCCAATTTCATCCCCGTGGGCCCCACCACCGTAACGGTGAGGCCAGGAACGGCCGCGCCCGAGGGATCAAGCACTTGGCCGCGCAAACTGGGAGCAGGTGTCTGAGCAAAAAGCACGGCAGGCAGAAGTAAACATAGGAGCAGGAATGCGTTAAGCATTCGACAAACGTATCGTAACAAGGTCATTTCTCCTCAACAGTGTTGTGCGCAGAAATCACCGAAATGGTGTTCTGTTGCGAGGGGGATGCTAGTCGGACTCGATTCCTTGCAAGAATCTCGCCAGAGGTGCGTTACATGGGCGTCCTAGGGCCCACCTTCACCACCAGCAGCACCACCGCCGAGCTGCATATTCCAGGTACCGAGGTTCATTTCACCGCCGCCCTTGGGTTGCGCGGCAAGAATCGGCTCTACCCCGGTGAGGATATATATCGCTGTTACTTCCGACGGGCTCGTGCCTTCCGAACTGAATATGACGATGGGCTCGCCGCGTTTAAAATCGTTAAGGGTTATGGTCGGCATATTCTCCAGCATCTGACCAAGATTACTCATGCCGCCACGACGCATACCGCCCCCGCCCCCACTTGGGGGGGCTCCACCGCCCGGGCCACCACCGGGGCCGCCGGGGCCGCCACCGCCGAAGCCATTAGCACCGCCAGACCCACCTGGTCCACCTGCGCCGCCTGCGGGTCCACCTCCAGCCCCTGCTCCACCTGCCTGCCCGCCGGAGCTGAGCCGGGCGATCGTCTGGGCAAGGAAGGGGGGGAGTTCGTGCATCTTGCAATCCGCGTTGGCATGCACAACGATTGACTGCTTCGTCGCCAAATTCCTCACGGTCAGGGTGTTGGCTTGCGTATCAACGGAAATGACTGTCGCTCCAATATTGTGGAAGGTTCCGAAAACCACCTTCTCAGCAGCGTAGTGGCTGCCGTCTTCACTGATAGTTCCCAGCGCGCGCAATTGATCGCCAACCTTGAGCCCGGCAATATTGGTGGGCAGGGCGTCAGCAAACTTGACGGAGTTCGGTGCGTAACGCAAGAGCACCGTATGCGGGGTCGTGGTCAAGATCACGGGATGAGTTAAGTTACCCGGTGTCGGTGGGTGGTTCGGCGCGGAGATGGTTATTTCCATTTTGGCCGGGTCCACCGTTTTCACCACGCCTTCGATTCCGCGGGTCTGCCACTCCCGAACCTCTGCCTCATGGAAGCTGGTAAGGTCCGACTTCGACATCACCACAATTCGCGTGGCTTGAATGGTTTGCTGGTCTTCTCCGAGATGCCCAAGAACCACCGCGCGGTCACCTGGGCTGATATCGCTGACGGCAATGGGAGTCGCCGACTTCAAATCCTTGGAGCCCGGTGGGACGCGCATAATCTTGACGCCCTCGGGTAGCTCCACTTGAACGTCGCCTTTTTCCGTGTGCACCGTAAGATGCCCGGGTTGTATCTGGGTCACATCACCTGTGGCGCGCGCTGCCTGGGCAGTCGGCGGATTCTGCGCGGGAGCCTGCGCAATGGCTAGTCGGCACGCCAACGAAAGCCCTGCTAAGACTATCACAATATAACAACTTACCTTATTCACCGGGTGTCTCCTCCACCAAAGAAATTTAGACGGTTTTGCGGCAGGTCGCGTTACTCATCTCCTTAACTTTTTTTACATTCTTCACCGCAACGTGTCCGGGCGGATAAAACCGCTCCGCATCCCGAGCGCTTCCTTAGTCGAGCAATTTAATGACAATTCTGGAGCCAAGCGTTTAACGGGTTGCCGCTTTCGGCGGTTGGTGCGATATCTAGACAGCGACTTATCGTTCTCCACAGTTTCCCTCGCTCCGGAGCGAAGGTCACTTGCTCAAAGAGTCGCAAAATGGCAAACTCAGTTGAATGTTGAGAATGAACCGGAACTTAGGCGCCACACTTGTGGCGTTGGGACTCTTCCTCATGAACCATTTCGCTTGGGCCGCCGATCCCAGCGAAGGGACGATTGCGCGGTCTGGTTTCGATCTTCACTATCGTCTTTTTGGGCAGGGAAAGCCCTTGCTGCTGCTTTCGGGCGGGCCGGGGTTCGACTGCGATTACGTGGAACCTGTGGCGCGCGAACTGGCTTCTTCGAACCTGACAATTCTGGTGGAGTTGCGGGGAACCGGGCGATCGCGTCCGCCGGAAATCAACCCGCAGACCGTCAACCTCAAGCTGTACCTCGCCGACCTGGAAGCCCTGCGCGAAAGCCTGAAGGTCGAGCGCTGGGCCGTGCTCGGACACTCGGCTGGAGCAAACCTGGCGATGAATTATGCCATTGCGTTTCCGGCACGCGTCGAAGCGCTGGTGCTGGTGGATTCCGGGCCGGTGCGCGAATCTCTGCGGGGGGCGATGATGGACAACATCTCCCTGCGCCTCACCCCCGAGCAAGCGGCGGCGGCCAAGCGCGCGCCGTCATTCCAGACCCTGCTCCCGGGGTATTTCTACGATCGCGAAAAGGCCGCAAAAATGGTGGCCACGTTCCGCGCGGATTCATATCACGATGACGTGGGGCAGTTGATAGCGGCGGATGAAATGGCCTCCGGAATGGATCTGCGCCCCGCTCTCGAACGCCTCTCCCTGCCGGCGCTGGTGATCGCCGGCCGCCAGGATCCCATCGACCCGGGCATGCAAGATGAAATTCACCTCGCCCTGAAAAATTCGCGGCTTGTGCTCTTGGACCGCTGCGGGCACTTTTCCTGGCTCGAACAACCCGCCGCGTTGTATAGCGCCATCCGCGACTTCCTCACCGAAAACGACCGATGAGCCAAGCGCCTTCGCCATCATTCTGAATACCCCCCCATGAAACCTTCCTCCCCCGGCAAGGTCTTAAGTGGCAAAACCATTTTGCCCGCTTGTGCGGGGACCCGGTCGGATGTAGATTACTCACCCGTCGGAGCAGCGCGGCAAGAATGCCGCGTTATTTAACAGTTGTTGGTGGAGTGTTCCCATGTCCCAAAACCAGCGCGGGACCCGCCGCCGACCTTCGCCACTCGCGCGTGGTGCGAAGCTTTTCATGGAGGAGCAAACTCATGGAGCGACGAAGATTCGTGCGCGATTCATTGATTTCCGTGGCGGGGTTGTCGAAATTACTCATTAACCCTGCGACGAACGGGTTGGCGCTGTGGGGCGCGACACCCGCCGGTGGGGGTTCTGAGGAAGCGGCCTCCACAAATCTTTTCCCCACGAATCTTCCGGGGTCAAAGTGGGTACAGTTTTCCGCCGCAGGCTTTTCCCATCCCGTCACGGGAGTGATTTACCGCAAATCCCAACCCGCCACCAACGGGATGCCCCTCGGCGGTGTCGATACCGGTTGCATCGACCTTGAGACCAGCGGCTTGTGGGGTTACAGCACCATCTTTAACAGCCACGTGCCGCGCCGTGGCCCTCTCAATCTGCCTTTTCTGGGACTCAGCGTGGGCGGGCAAACCTGGGTGATGTGCGATCCCAAGCAAATCAAGCAATACCAGACAACGGACGGCATCATTCCCGTCGAGCCCTATAACAGCGAATTGCAATTCGACAACGTTCGTCTGCCCAAGGAAATTCACTACTGGGGACACTACCCCATCGTGGACATGGAATTTGATACGGATGCTCCCATCAGCGTGGGTTTGCGGGCGTGGTCGCCTTTTCTTCCCGGTGACCTTAACGCCTCGTTGCTGCCCGGCATGGTGCTGGAAGTTCACCTGCGCAATGCCAGCGCCTCCGAGCAGCAAGGGACCGTGGCGTTCAGCTTCAACGGTCCGTCGCACAAAGAGGCCGGTGCGGATCATTACTCCCGCCACCCCCTGGAAGGCGCGGCGGAACAACTGACCGGCGTGGTGGTGAACGGCGGGTGGACGAGCACTCCCCTGATGGCGCCGCGGGCCAGCTACGCCTTGGGTGTTGTGGGCCAAGAAAAAGTCCGGCTGGGTGGAGAACTCGGCAAGGACGGCGAGGCTTGGGCGAAGATCGCGCAGCAGCTTCCGGAGGGAACAACCAACCGCGGCGGCTCCTCGGCGGCAGTGGATTTTGAACTCGCTCCCGGCGCAACTCGCATCGTCAGGTTTTTGGTGACCTGGCACAGTCCTCAATGGAAGGGCGGAGGGAATCCCGCCTCCGACAAGGGAGATACGTTTACGCACATGTACGCTCTGCGGCATCGCAGTGCGCCCGCGGCGGTGCTGCTGCTGGCGCGTGAGCACGCTTCGCTGCTGCGGCGAATCCTGGCTTGGCAGGAGGTGATTTATTCTGACGCAACGATTCCCGGCTGGTTGCAGGATTCGCTGATCAACAACCTGCATTTGATTACCGAGACCGGCCTGTGGGCCGCGGCCGAACCCCCGCTGCCGGATTGGGTGCGGCCTGAGGACGGTTTGTTCGGCATGGATGAGTGCCCGCGCGGCTGCCCGCAAATCGAGTGCATCCCGTGCAGCTTTTATGGAAACATCCCGGTGGTTTACTTTTTCCCGGAGTTGGCGCTTTCCACTTTGCGTGGATATAAGGGTTACATGTATCCGGAAGGCGCGGTGCCGTGGATTTTCGGCGGCGCCACTGGTGGCACCCCTCCGCTGAATATGAACACGCCCACCCGCGGTTACCAACTGACCACCAATGGGATTTGCTATGCCGCCCTGGTGGACCGCTACGCTCTCTGCTGGGGCCACGATAAACGATTCGCGGAGGAATTCTACGAGTCGGTGAAGCGCAATACCATCTTCACCATCAACCTCCGGCCCGAATACGCCGTGGGCGACCGCGTCATCAGCATGCCCACCGGGAATGAAGGCACGGAGTGGTTTGAAGCCGACAAGCCGGGATGGTCAGGAATGGTGGCGCACGTGGGTGGCCTGCACCTGGCCGAGCTGCGGATCGCACAGAAGATGGCCGAGCAGGTAGGCGACCAGGACTTTGCCCGCCAGTGCCGTGAGTGGATTGAAGCCGGAATGACATCCATGGAAACCAAGATCTGGACCGGCAGTTACTACTTGAATTTCTGGGAGCCTGAGTCCGGAACCAAATCCGACCTAGTTTTTGGCTACCAGATGGATGGGCAATGGGTGGCGGATTTCCACGGCCTCTCACCGGTTTTCCAACCTGACCGCGCGAAGCGGACGCTCGAGACTATCAAGCGCTGCAACGTGGCGCTGAGCAAGACGGGGGCGGCGAATTACGCGCACGCCGACGGCAGCCCCGCGCCCGTGGGCGGCTACGGCACATACAGCTACTTCCCGCCGGAAGTCCTGATGCTCGCCATGACTTACATGTACGCGGGGCAGCGCGAATTCGGACTGGATTTGGCGCGCCGCTGTTGGGAGAACATCACCTGCACTTGGCGCTACACGTGGGACGCTCCCAACATCATGCGCGGCGACAAGGACACGGGTGAGTCCGTGTACGGCCACGACTATTACCAGGATATGATGCTCTGGTCGCTGCCCGCTGCCCTTGCGGGCCAGCCCATGGACGGGGTGGTGAAACCGGGGGGATTGGTGGATCGCATTCTTAAGGCGGCAGGTGGTAGGTTGTAGCACTACTACGTTAAGTTATTGACCTCCCACGGGAGAGGTGTTAAGCTCCGGTCCATGACCGAGAGCGAAATCGAGAAATGTCGAAAGCGCTTGGAACAATTCTTGGCCGACCTGCTGGAG
>Ga0181539_1002523_pt1 | contig 18133 bp, 11 predicted proteins | sample PEATcosm2014_Bin_46_FD_119767 | JGI IMG/M metagenome (GOLD analysis project Ga0181539, IMG submission 119767) | Peatland microbial communities from MTU Mesocosm Facility, Houghton, MI, USA - PEATcosm2014_Bin23_60_metaG | ecosystem: Environmental > Terrestrial > Soil > Wetlands > Peat | place... | reverse complement strand
TCGATGCGGCCATGATGTTCTTCCACGATACGGCGGGCAAGGGAAAGACCAAGACCTGTGCCGTTTCCCTTGGTGGTGTAGAAAGGCCGGAAAATGTTTGGAATGTTCTGGGGAGGGATGCCACGCCCAGTGTCGCTGACAATGACACTGGCGTAATCATCTCGCGAACCGATTTCGACGCACACTGTGCCCGCGCTCTCCATGGCTTGGACTGCGTTCAGGAGCAGATTCAGAAGCACCTGGTGAATCTGATCGCTATCGTGCTCGACTTCAGGCAGATCGGGTGCCTTCTGCAGTTCGATTCTGATTGGTTTTGAGAGTACCTGCTGGCGAGCCAGCATCACGGCATGTTCCACGGTCGTGTTGAGGTTGCTCCGGCAAATCTGCGGCGGGTGAGGCCGTGCCGTTTCCAGAAGATCGGTCAATATGCGGTTGATCTGCGCAATTTCCTGGCGAACATCTTTCACTACCGCGCGCGCCGGACTGGTCGAAGGCAAATCGCGACCGATGATTTCGATGACGCCTGCGATTCCGGCAAGCGGGTTGCGAATTTCGTGGGCCAAGCCTGTAGCCAACTCGCCGAGCGTCGCCAGGTACTCGGCGCGAGACACTTGCGTATGATGCAGACGCTCAATCTCCTCGCGGCTCTCGCGCAACTGCTGCAGCATGTGGTTGAAGTTGCGGCCGAGGTCTCCGATTTCGTCGTTGCGCTTGGAGAAGCTGACCGCAACGTTCAGGTCGCCGTCACTCACCAGCGCGATCTTCTCCTGTAATTCGACCATGGGCCGTTGAATCACATAGGCAAGCGCGACGATCAACACTCCACATATGACGACCGCACCCGCTCCCGCGACGATCAGCACGGCGTGGCGTTCCGGGTTCCGCAGAGACACCGTCGCTAGAATGAAGAGCAGCAGCCCCGCCAGCAGCACCAACCCTACCGGCAAGATTGCCTTGAGCTGCCAATTCATACCTACGGAACCCAATCGGAAGTCCTCCGCCTTTGACGAACCCGTAGACACAGTGTACTCGCTGCCACCCGGCCCACCCGGAGGATGGTGGGCCGCAACAGTCGTATAGACCGTCTCTGCCAGTGGCTCAGATGCCTTCGCCGCGGACTGAGAGCGGCTAGGCATAAGCGTGCAGTCCGGGCAGCAGGTAAGTCACACCGAAGAAAGTGAACATCACTACGGCAAAGCCGCCGATGGCGAAGTAAGCGGCGCGACGGCCACGCCATCCCCGAGTGATGCGCATGTGCAAATAGAGGGCGTACACCAACCAGGTAATCGCTGCCCAGGTTTCTTTCGGATCCCAGCTCCAATATGAGCCCCAGGTCTGGTTCGCCCAGTACGCTCCGGAGGCGATCATCAGAGTCAGCAAGGGGAAGGCAAGACAGATGGTTTTGTAGGTGATGCGGTCGAGGTTGTCCGCGCTGGGCAGCAAACGCCCCAGATCCGGGCGCCGCCATACCAGCAGCAGATAAAGCAGCGAGATAAATACTCCGCCCACCAGACCCGAGAGGATGAAAGGGCTGGCGGCAAGGCTGGTCGGAAATAACCCTTCTGCGTCGAGTGACGGATAGCTGCCATCACTCGCGCGCACCAGGAACATGACCAGCGTCATCACCTGGAGGAGAATGCTGAGGAACACAGCGCGATTGGCGAGCGTCAGGAAGCTATCGCTGTGCTTCCAGCGCGCCAGTCCGTAGAAGACCAGCGGCGATGCGACCACCAAAAGCGTTAGCGTCATCAGCCAGCCGAGGTCCGGAATGGTTACGAACAATCGCACGCCCCTGGAAAGGAAGACCTCCGATTTTTGTTCCGGATTCCACGCCACCAGGCTCAGCCCGCCCCACTTCTCAAAGCGCGTTAGAACAACGCTGGCGTAAATGGCAAGTGTGCTGGCACTGGTCGCGGCGAGAAAGGTCTCGGTCTTCACGTTGTCCTGGATCAGGAACATCGCGGCCAGAGCGAAGCTTAGCGCACAGGCGGCGTAGGCCAGCATGGCCAGCGTGACGTGCACGTGCAGCCAGGTCGACTGCAGGGCGGGAACCAACGGATGCACATCGGTTCGCAGCAATTGCATCAGCACCACGCCCACAATTGCCACAGGCATGGTGACCGTGCCAATGACCTTGACGCCATACTTCTTTTCGGCCACCAGCGTGAGTACGGCCAGCGTCCAGACGAAGCTGAGCAGCATTTCATAAACGCTCGAAAACGGCGCATGTCCAGCTTCATACCAGCGATGGGCAATGGCTGCGGTATTGGCGATCAATCCGAGCCCGGTGGCGAGCGATGCGAACTTCACGTACGACTCGGTGCCGGTGATTCCAAATCCCAGATACAACGCGCCGGCGCCGGAGTAGAAAATCAGAGCGGCGAAGAGCAGGTTCGTCTCGTTCAAGAGATTGCCACTCTTGACCACGTTCAGAAATGCCATGAACAGCAGAAAGGCAATTGCCAATCCGACCAGTACGATCAGGGTCACGCCCGTGGCCGGTTGCTGCTGTTCTACCTTTACTCGTGCCATTTACATCCTCCAATGAGCCGGTTCGGCTGCCGGTTTCGCGGCTTCAGTTACTGATGCCCGTAGCGACCTGCTCGCTCCGGGTCCCGGGAATGGTTTTCAGTTCTCCTTCCACCAACGCTACCAGATCGTTGAAGCGCTGCTCAAACGCGTCCCGGTTGCGGTTCGCAGTTCCTCCGATCCACAGCAAGGTCTTGCCCGTCTTGGGGTCGCGAACCGGTACCACCCAAAACCGCATGTGCACCACGTAGAACACGAATGCCAGTCCAATGCCCATCAGCACCACACCTGACCAGACTCCCCATTGTCCCGGTTCGTGCGAAACCTGCAATCCCGTGAAGTGGCCCATCTTCAGGTCGGTGGCTTGGAACTGATAGGGCGCCAGCGAGTTGTCGGCAACCCCGTCCATCGCTGGAAGCCACACGTCGAAGTCTTTCCCGGCACGCTTCGAAGTCACCACCAGGTGGGCTGCTGGATTTTCCAACTGGTTCGATTTCCGATATACCTCCCCGTCCCGAACTGCGAAGTCGGGGAAAAATTCGGCGAAACGCACCGTAGTGTCGGCGTCGAGTGGAACAGTGTCGTTCAGCGCCAACCCGACTTCCTGCTTCTCGCCAGAACTTTTGTTCGGAGTTGCGACCAGCAGCAGCTTATCGACCTTGCCATTCGGACCGTAACTCGACTGGTAGAATCGGACACCGCTGTAGAGGAGCGGATCGTTCACCACAATCTCCTTCTTCTGTACATCCCGTCCGTCTTCCACCACGGCCAGCTTGGACCACCACTTCTTCGGGGTGCCGTCCTTATAGTTTTCCTGACCGGCGGCATCGCAGCGAATGGCAAACGGGAGCGTGCGCGTGCTGCCATCGTGCAATTCAACGATGTTGGAACTCTGCCCCTCGTTCAGACTGAGATATCCGCGCCAGCCCCAAATGCCATCCACGATCGTGCCAAAGAAAATGAGCAGGAGGCTGGCGTGAACGATGTACACCGCGAGCTCGGAGATCCGGTGCCGTTCCGCGAAAATTCCGAAGTGGTCTTCGCGCACCACCCGTTCAGGTTTGAATCCCAGCGAATGCAGTGCACGCTGAGCCGCCACTAACCCCGATTCTTCGTCCGCGATGGCCAGCGATTTCTGTGGATGTGAAGCGCGGCGGAAGCCTTCATCGGGATATTTGTACGGACGCGAAAAATAGCGCCACGAGTTGGGGAAACGATCGATGGAAGCCGCTGTGATACAGAGGCTGACGAGCAGCACCAGTCCGAGGAACCACCAGGAGTGAAATACATCGGTCAATCCGACCGCGTCCAAGATCCGGAGCACATGTGGGGAGTAGGCGCTCTGCATCTCGTCGGCGTCGGTGGTCGGCCTCTGAAGCACGATGGTTCCGACCGCCGAGAGAATCACAACCAGGATCAAGAGAACCACGCCGGTCTGAATGGAAGCAATGGTGCGCCAGGTTTTGTTGGCGAGTGCGCGCAAATCTACGGCCATATCCTCTCTCTGTTCCGATGCCTAAAATGCACGTTCCACGCCAGATAGGCTATGGCGCGTAAGTAACAGATGTGGCTGGATTTAGCAGGCAAGAGGACGACGACGATGACCGCCAATTTGGGCTAAATCGCGCATTCTCGCCCAGTTCGACGGGGATTTGACGCATCACAGTGTGTTCGTGACGCCGCTCACCCGCTTTGGTGATTGGGGCGGCGTCTGCAGTGCCGCGTTCAGCCTCGATGCCTTCAAAATAGCCGATCAGCAGCGATCTTCAAGACATCGGGGTCTATCGTCCGATGTCCCTTTTTGTCGGATCCTGCACGCGCTGCTAAACATCGACTCGATGAGGCTCCCTCAGAAATAGTTCCGGCAAAGGACGGCCATTACCGCACATCAAGATGTGACTTTTATCACTAAAGTCAATTCCCTCAAGATGTTTCAGGCGGCGAGGTTGTTCAAGCGGGCGCGGGATTTCACGCATGATCGCGTGTAATAACTCATGTTGCAAAGCTCGCGGCTTCCCTTAGGGGCAGTCGAAGTCGGAATCCATAAAAGTAAGTCCATTGTTTCTAATCAGTTATAGGTTTCCCCGCTCCTCCCTGCGACAGAATAGCTAGACGGCGAGCAAGGTGCTTGTACTCAAAGCGGAGGAAACCGCAGTGAAGTGGGGCCCAAAGCTAGCAGCAATCATGATTCTGGCAAGTGTATCTGGGATTTCGGCTTGGGCCGCTAAGCATCCCGTGCCACTGGATCCGAACACTGACTCGGCCAAGTGTCTTGAGTGCCATGCCGATAAAACCAAAGGCGCTTCTGTTCACTCTGCCATGCAGATGGGCTGTCTATCCTGTCATGAAATCCGGATCATCAAGGCTCACGACAAGAAACACGAAGACGTAACAAGGGTGAAGCTGATCAAAGCGACGCCCCTTTCCCTATGCCTCACTTGTCATGACGGAATGAACGGCAAGCCGGGAAGTTCAAAGCCTCATGCTCCCGTTACCAAGAACTGCCTCCTCTGTCACGACCCACACAACTCTCCCAACAAGGACCAGCTCTTAAAGCCCACGTCAGGCGACAAAGATGGAAACCTCTGCCTCAAGTGTCACACTCAGGGACTGAACGTTCCGAAGAAAGGCAGTCGCCACGCAGCTCTGGACATGGGATGCGACACATGCCATACGACACATAAGATCGGCCCGCCCGACAAGCGTGACAATAAATTCCATTTGACCAAGGACGCTCCCGCTCTTTGCTTGGATTGCCATGACCCGAAGGACGAGGGCTTGAAAAAAGCGCATCATGGGCAGCCCTTCGCGCAAGCCGACTGCCTCAGCTGCCACGATCCTCATCAGTCGCAAAAGCCGAAGCTCGCCCAGTATTTCCAGCACAATCCGTTCGAGAGCGGCTCGTGCGAGGTTTGCCATGAAGCGCCCGCAGACGGCAAGGTGGTGTTGACGCAGAAAGATGTTCGTTCGCTGTGCGTCACCTGCCACGATAAGCAGGCCAAGGAGATTGAGACGGCGAAGGTGCCGCATCCGGGCGCACAGGGCGACTGCACAGTCTGCCACAGCCCGCACGCCAGCGCATACGATCGGCTATTGCGGCCGGATCCAGTGAGCGTCTGCGAGAACTGCCATGCCGACTTCGCAGAGATGCATAAGAACAAGCCGGTACTGCACGCGGCCGCATTCCGCGATGGCTGTTTCACTTGCCATGATGGTCATGGTGGGGATCGTACCAACCTGCTGCGCGCCGAGGGTAATGCCCTCTGCCTGCAATGTCATTCCCCCAACCCGCAGTTCAAGGTGGACAAAGACACCGGCGTGGTGACCATCTTCGGGGGCGCGGTGCGGCTGCCGGGCGATTACTTCACACGGATGCCTGCGCTGGATCTGCGCTCAGGCGACACCATGGGCCATCCAACCAGCCTACATCCGGTCACTGCCGCTATCGATCGTGGCGATCCCGATAAGAAGCGCGCGATGGGCTGCACCAGTTGCCATCTGCCGCATGCCGGTGAGGGACCTGGAATGTTCGTCACCAATACCGCTTTGACGGCGCCGCTGTGCAACCGCTGCCATACCGGCACGATCGGAGTGCCGACCGAGCCTGTCGCGCCGGCCAAGCCTGCACAACCGACCGACAAGAAAAAGAAGAAGAAGCAGCAGCAAGGACAGCAAACACAATGACGACCACCCAAACCACGAGTCACTGCCGGTTGCGTGCTGTTGGAGCTACCATCCTGCTCGCCGCGCTGGTAACTGTAGGATCGTCCTCCTTCGGCTTCGCGGGGGACAAGAAGACCCAGAAATCGCCACCACCCCCGCCAATCGACACCAGCAAGCTAGTTTGGCCGCCCCCGCCGGATGTCCCTCGGATCAAGTGGTTGGCGCAGGCATTCGGTGAGGAAGACGTGACCGGGGCCACCACAAAAAAGAAGAAAAGCAGTTGGATGGACAAGATGGCTGGCGTCAGTCTGCCGGGGGAACGAGGCAAGCCGCGTATGGCAAAGCCCTACGGCGTTGCGGTTGACTCCAAGGGCCGCATCTTTGTCGCCGACCCACCGCAAGGCGGGGTCTTTGTCTTTGATCTGGAAAACAAGAAAGTGGGGTACCGCGGTTTGCAACAACTCAAGGCCCCCATGGGACTGGCCATGGACGACAACGACCGCCTGTTTGTCTCCGATGCCGAACAGCACGTGATCTTCTGTTTCAAAGCGGATGGTGGGGTAGAGGGGACCTTTGGGGCTGACTACCTAATCAAGCCCATCGGGATCGCGCTCGATCTGGATAACCGCTTCCTGTACGTGGTGGATTCCGCCGCCAACCGCATCGCCGTGTTCGACGCGGACACCTACAAACTGCTCCGCTTCTTCGGCAGCAAGAGCGACGCCCTCATGGCTCCCGGCACTTTTGACCGGCCCACCAACGTGGCGGTAGACAACGAAGGCAATGTCTATATCACCGACACCTTCAACGACCGCGTCGAGGCCTTCGACGCCGATGGCCAGTTCCTTCGCATGTGGGGCAAGGTGGGAAACGTAGCCGGCACCTTCATGCGCCCCAAGGGCATCGCGGTGGACGGCGACGGTCACGTTTACGTGGTGGATTCGGAGTTCAACAACGTGCAGATTTTCGATTCCGAAGGGCGCACCTTGGTGTTCTTCGGCGATCGCGGCACAACACCCGGCACTTTTACGCTGGCCTCCGGGATCGCTTTCGACCAGAAAAACAACCGCGTGGTCGTCAGCGAGCAATGGGTCGGGCGCATTCAGCTCTTCCAGTACAGAACGGACGCCGACGCTAAGCCAGACTACGAAAAGCTGGAAGAGCAGCTAAAGAAAGCGGCCGCAGAAAAAGCGGAAGCTGAGAAACGCGCCAACGCAAAAGATTCCGCCAAGTAAGGCGGAGAAAAGCTTGTGCCGGGCCAGTTTGCCATTGCGAGCCGGGTCAAGTGCAGTAGCAAGGAAAGGTAAGTGTCATAAACAACTCAAACAGGAGGTCTCATGTTGAGAAAGGTAATCGTAGTTGCGATTGCTACGCTTCTGGTGGCAGCAGCTGCGTGGGGGCAGGGGACAGATCCTCTACTTGGCCCGCATAATGTGGGTGGAGTTGGGTGTCAGTCCTGTCATGAACCACACAATGCTCTTGCTGGACCGGGAGCGTACCTGTGGGGACGCGCCATTCCGACGCGCACCTATACAACCTATACGACGTCAAACGGTGAAGGCGGCACCTTGTCCACGTTGCCAGCCACCGGCACCGGGATGTTAGGGAACCAGACTGCGACCATTAGCACCCCCAACAACCCTGGAGCCTTGGCTACCGTCAACCAACTCCCTCAGGCGCATACCATTCTGTGCCTGAGCTGCCACGACACATCGTTTAGTACCATGGGCTGCACCAGCACCACCCTTGCCGGGTGCGGCAGTGGCACTATCTACCCGGGCACTGCCGGCTCCGGTGGTGTCGGTATCCTAGCAGGCACCAATTACGCTGTCGGCAACAATGGCGACCTGTCGCGCGACCATCCGGTGGACGTACTGTACCCGACCAATGATCCCACCTATTGGGCGAATCTCCAGTATTCGGGTTCGGGCAACCAATGGACCGTGACCTTCGGGGATACCACCTATCCTTACGGTCACCCGGCGCGACTGTTCTCGATCGACGGCGCAACCGCCTACATCGAGTGCGGCTCCTGCCATAACCCGCATGCGCAGATGAACGCAGTGATAATCACCCCCGGCACGAGTGGAACTGGGACTACGATGACAGCTGTGCCGACATCCCATTTTATCCGGGGCCAGTACCGTGACAATACTGAAGCACTGGCGACACCACCTGCATCCTACAGTTCCACAACCTTAGACGTTGACAATGCCAACTTCTGTATGAGTTGTCATTCCTATCCATCCGCCCAGTTCACTGGGACGGTACACTAAAGGAGCCAGGAGAAAAATATGAAAAATACTAAAATCGCTCTCGTCCTGGCCATCCTCATACTGACGGTTTCAACCGTCACCTGGGGCCAGGCTACGCTCGGTTCGGGTACGCCATTGGCCATCACTAATGAATCCGCCGATGTCCAAGCTAACCCCACGGCCGGCGGCCACATGTCGCATGGCTGCCTTCTGTGCCATACCCCCCACAACGGTGGTGGCGTGACTGTGCAAGGTACCACTTCGGGCATTACGACCTGGAATGGTGCTTGCCTTGTCACTGCCGGCTGCACCGGAGTTCAGGGTGCGGCCGTGGGCAAGCTAACACAGGGCAACGTTTACCTGTGGGGCCAAGCCCTGGGTCAACTCACCTATAACAGTTGGGACAGCACCGGCTTAACGTCGTTCAGCAACGCCCGGGTCACGGGTGGCGCTGGGGTGCTATCAGTTCCGGAAGTCCACAGCCTGATGTGCCTCTCCTGTCATGACGGCGCGACCACTGGCAGCAGTTACGATCTGGGCGTCAACACTGCCACCGGCTACGGCGGCTTAACCGGCACGGGCACGGCGCAGGGCTTCGGACCACCGGGTCTGAACGGCGTTACGTGGTCCTACTACAACGGGGCGTGGAGCAACGGGTCGCTGATGAATAGCCACCCGATCAACGCCCACTACACCGTAGGCGGCGTGACACTCCCGGGGCTCTGGCATGTCACGATCAATACTACTCAATATTCGGTCAAATTCAACGACACGAACTTTAATTACTGGCAAGCGTGGTCGGCCACAGGGCACCCCGCTCGCCTGTGGACGGATGGAGCCGATGCCTACGTGGAGTGCACGACTTGCCACGAACCGCATCGTTTCTCCCAGTACGCCTACCCAAACAACGGCTCTTGGAACCCCACGGATGCTGGGACGTGGGAAGTCGGTATCCCCAACAGCACGGTGTACTACCTCCGTGGGCCGTATAGCGATGCTAGCGCTACCACCGACGGTCCGAAGCACGCCGCCGTTGGTACCGGCAACACTACCCAGAACGGGGAGATGAACGCCCAGTTCTGCCGCAGTTGCCACTATGAGAAGTCCATTGAGTACTTCAACCAAGCGGGAACTCAACCCGATTAGCTCATCGGGGGAGGAGTGGGCGACTGCTCCTCTCCCAATTTTCAAAGTTCCGAGTAACAAGGAGGAGTGATGAAGACGGTTTGGTGTGTACTCATTTTTCTGGCTCTGCCGCTGGCAGCCCAGCAGGGACCGGTCGCATCGCACGCCCCCGACCCGGCATTGGCCAAGACACAAACCGTAACTCCACCACCCGTCAGTATGAGCAATGTGGTGGCGCGCGTGAACGGGGCGAGCATAACCGAGCGCGATGTCGCCGAACAGAGTATGCGGCTGTTCCCCTATTACTCCATCCATGGCGGGAAAGTGCCAGACAAGTACCAGGCCGAGATCCGGGCGAAGGCCATCCAGCAGCTCATCAACGATGAACTCATGTATCAGGCGGCCAAGCGCCGCGGCATAACGGTTCCACCGGCCACCATGCAGGACGTCCTGCGCCAGGCCCGCGGCCGTTTTCCAAGTCGCAAGGAATATGAGGAGTACGCCAAGGCGCAGTACGGTTCGGTGGAGAACTTCGAGAGGCGCATTCGTCGAGCGGTCATTATAGCCAACTACCAGCACCGCGAAATTGAGCTGAAGGCTAAATTCACGGATGCGCAGGTGCGTGAAGTTTACGAGAAAAACAAGAAAAGTTTCCTGCGACCGGAAAGCGTGTGGCTCCAGACGATTACGGTGAACCTGCCGGCCAACCCAAGTGCGCAGCAACGCGAGCTGGCGCGCGAACGTATGGCCGACATTCTGAAGCAGGTGAAAGCCACCAAGAATTATCAAGATTTCGGCCTGTTGGCGGAGAAAGTCTCGGAAGACGACTATCGGGTCATGATGGGGGACCATAAGTGGGTGCACCTGGTGGCCCTGCCTGAGGATGTCAAACAGACCCTCGCGCTCTTGCAGCCCGGGCAGACCAGCGACGTGGTCGAATCGTCTGCGGGATTGACCATCTTCCGCGTCAACGAGCGTCGTCCCCAAAAACAGATGGAGTTCAGCGAAGTCCGCGACCAACTGCGCCAGCAAATGGAAGAGGGCGCACGCAAGGCAAGAGCCGAACAATTAGCACAAAATATGCAGAAAGGCGCCCGGATTGAAATGCCATGACCAAGGCCTGGCGCACATTCCGGTTCTGGTGTGTGCTTCCGCTTGCGGGGTGGGCGCTGACATTGGCAGCAACAGCGCAGGTCGAGCCTATCCCGGAAATGCCCATGACTATGGATGGAGCTGTATCCGTCGGCTATGCCGGTGGCGGTGGCAGCGGCACAGGCAGCGCGGGATCTAACAGCGTCGATGTAGGCGTGAATGCCAATTTGGTCGGCTATTATCACGACCCGCGGTTCCTTTCCTTCGGGGTCTCGCCGAGGTTCATGTGGAACCACTTTGGCGAGACGAACGCCGCAGCTTCCTCGTTGAGAAATGACGGGCTCACCAGTAATTTCCGCTTTCTCGGCCAAAGTAACACGCCTCTGTCCTTTACATACGACGTTTCCCAAGTCAACTCTGCGACGCTGTCCGGAGGAACGGTACCGCTGACCGTCTCGGCGAGCGGGCTCTCCAGCGATTACAGTCTCAACTGGTCACCGCACCTTTTGGGGTGGCCGTCACTTAGCGTCACCTATGCCTGGGGCTCCTCGGATAGCACCGCTGGCGGCACGGGAAACGAGTTTCTATACAGCCATTCGGGTCTGACCGCCATGAGCATGTACAAGCTTCTGGGTTTCTTCGTGACGGGATTCTACTCCCGCAACAAGAACGAATCCCAGACGCCGGATCTGCTGAACCTCGGCGTTCCACAAAATATCGGGCAGACCCACCAGCAGTCAGAGGGCTTTGGTGTGAACCGCTCTCTCACTTCGCTAAGTGGTTCGATCGGCTTTAACTATGATCGTAGCGATAGCGATTTCAGTGTGCTGGGTTCGCCGCAAAACGAAAATTACCAGAGCATGTCTGCAAGCTTTTCGACTAGCCCAACTCCCCGGCTGCAAATGGGTTTCGGTGCGAATTACTCATCCAATTACGGCGCCCAGTTATTGACGCAGATATTGGCGCCTCCTGCGGGCGGAACGACGACGACGCCCTCGCAGTCCTTCCTCGGGACGGGCCGCGGCACGTCCTACGACGGTAGCGCCACCTATCAGATAGGCCACGGCTTCTACTTCTCGGCAATAGGAGGGCAGCAGACCTCGGATGAGCCCGGACAGGAACAGCTCGTCGTCGACCAGTTTGGGGCGGGACTTTCCTATAGACACATATTGTTTCGGGGCATGTTTTCCGCTAGTTACAATCCCGGCGTAGAGGAACTGCACTATAGTGTGGCGGGTGAGAGCGCGTCGGTCAGTGCTTTCACGCAGACGGGCTCAGCCTCCTACACGCGCAGATTTGGGCGCTGGGAAACCCAGGAAGGTTTTGTGTATTCTCATGCGAGTTTTGCGGAAAGCCTGTTGATTCCGACGGTGGTCGATTCGGTTTCGGGCTCGGCACGGGTTGGCACACGGTTAAAATACCGCTGGAATCTCAGTCTTGGTGGGTCCCTCAGCGATCAGCGGGTCCCTGGTATGAACAACAGCTTCAACAGCGAGTTTGACGCACAATTATCGACCCGCTCCTGGAACGCCAGTGCCCAGTACCAGCAGAATAACGGTTACGTGCTGCTGACCACCGGCGGGATAGTGGGTATAAGTAGTGTGGCTGCTGCGACCACCGGTGTGCCGACGCAATATACGGATTCCAGAGGCCTCTCTTTTTCAGGCGCCTATACCCGCCGTCGCTTACAATTGACAGGGACCTACAATTGGGTGGACGTTAACTTCACGGGCACTAGTGGGCCGGCGGTCACCAGCAAGGACTCTACCTTCGATGCCAGGCTGATTTACAGGTTTCGCAAGGTTGACGTGCAGGCCGGATACCGCCGACTGTCGCAGTTCGCGACCAGCAATTCGGGGCTGAACGTAGCTTCAGACACGTACTGGGTGAGTCTCGTCCGCCGGTTCCACGCCTTCTAGGCAGTCCGGCGGCGCAGGCCGTCAGTTGTTTGAGGGACAAGAATGTGGGGGCCGGACGAGCCGTTCTTCTTAACCGGTCAAGTCTGGCGGCTCTAAGAGCGATGAGAGGGCCCGGGTTTCAAGGAATATTTTCTCGGCAGAGCGCCCGTTGCAGGGAGGAAATCCTGAAGAGGAGTAGAGTTGCCATGCGGAAGTGGTTCGCGTGCGCTCTGGTGTTGCTGCTGAACGGTGGGTTTCTGTTCGCAAGGACCAAGCGTGCAGAACTACCAGCCTCGGTACCTGTTCTTTTGCTCGACGGCGGCCGGCAGTTGCAGTACGTGCGCGCGTTTTCCTCCGAACAGGAGGTGAAGACAAAACGCTCTTTCTGGAGCCGGGTGCTCGATGCGATCGCCGGTCCCCCCGACATCCACCGCATGGTGCGCCCCTACTTCATCGCCACCGATTCCCAGGGGCGCATCATCGTGACCGACCCGGGAGCCAGGTTGGTCCACATTTTCGATTTTGAAAAGCAGAAGTACCACAAACTGGAAGGCAGCGGGAAAGAAGATTTCCAGTCGCCCATCGGTGTTGCCGTCGATAGCAGCGACAACATCTATGTAGCTGATTCCGAACTGGGAAAGATTCTGGTCTTTGATGAGCGCGGCAAATTTCAACACTACATTGGCGACATAAAGGGCGAGGGGTATTTCAAGCGGCCCACCGGAATTGCCATCGATTCGGCGCAGCGGCGCTTGTATGTCACCGATACCTTACGGGATGCGGTGTACACCACGGACTTGGACGGAAATATCCTCGGCCATTTCGGAAAGCGCGGCGACGGTCCAGGGGAGTTCAACTATCCTACCGAGATACTTGTATACAATGACGAGCTGATTGTGGTGGACGCGATGAATTTTCGCGTGCAGATTTTCGATCGCAAGGGAGGGTTCCGCACACAGTTTGGTCAGATGGGGAACGTGACAGGGACTATGTTCCGCAGTAAAGGGTTGGCGATCGACAGCGAGGGGAGCTTTTACCTCGCCGATGCCTTTCTGGATGTCGTCCAGATTTTTGATCGCCAGGGGGAACTTCTCTACTACTTTGGCCAGCCGGGGACCGGCGCGGCAGAATTTCAGCTGCCGGCCGGCGTGTCGATTGATCGGCGCGACCGAGTCTACGTGGTGGACTCCTACAATCGGCGGGTGGAAATATTCCAGTATGTCGCCGCAGCACCTGTGGCGCGACCGCACTCGCCTGTGAGCGGCGATCCGAAGACGACTTCAGAATGCATAGCCGCACCCCAGGGTGACTGTCCCAGAGGGGCTGAACCAGCCAAGCCTGGCGCAGGTATCCAATGAGCGTTCCCTTTCGCGGCTTGATTTTGTTGTTGCTTGTAACAGCGGCTGCACGTGCGTCGGCGCAGAAACAGTTAGTGGTGGAGCCCCAGCGCCAGGCGGTTGAACTGTCGCTGCATAATCTGTCCCCAACCACGAAGAACGTCCAGTCCTGTATGTATTGCCATTTTGCCCACTCAACAGCGCCGGTGAAGGGCTTAAAGGGCCTGTGGAACCACCAGCTATCGGACGCGCACTATCAATTGTACAGCAGCAGCACCTACAAAGAGGGCACGCCGTTATTGACGACGACCTCGCCAAGCCGGCTTTGCCTTAGCTGCCATGACGGCACAGTGGCCCTGGGCGCAACCTACAATTCGAGAGCCCCGCTGGTCACCAGCCAATCCTTGTCAGCCGCAGGCAATATGGGCACCAATCTTCAGAGCGACCACCCGTTTTCATTCGACAAGTGGGAGAAGGATAACAATCTGCGTCCCGAGCTATTTTCGACAACGGCGCGTGCGACAGGGAACGCAAGCGTGAAGTTGCCCAATGGTCGCATCGAGTGCACCACCTGTCATGAACCACATATACAAAATGTCGATCCCAAGCGGCCGACCAGTTTCTTGGTTGTGAACAATGCGACTGGCACATTATGCGTAGCTTGCCACGACCTGAACAATCCCAGCCCCAACATGATTAACGGCTGGAGCACGGACGCACACGCCACCAGCACGACGGCAGAAGGAGCCGCAGTTACCGGCTACAGCTCGGTCGCCCAGGGCGCGTGCATGAATTGTCACACTCCTCATGGTAGTCAATCAGCCAGGCTGGTGCGCGGAGTCGATGCCAATGCCTGTTACACATGCCATGCCAACGCTTCGTCGCAGTCTCGCTGGGCGCGTGTTTGGGTCGGATACGATGACCCCACCAAGTTTATGCATCCGATGGAGGCGACAGGGCACGATCCGAATGAAGATATCAAGTTGACTAGGAGCACGCGCCATGTCATCTGCTGGGACTGCCACAATCCGCACGCGAGTCAACCCAGCGCTTCGAATCGTTCGCAGATGCAACTGTCTCAAGTCAGAGGGCTCGACAAGGATGGGAATGAAGTTGACCCCGCCAGCCATACTTACGAAGTCTGTTTCAGGTGCCACGCAGACAGTCCCAACAAGCCGCAATCGACCCCCGGCTACGTCAAATTCGGCTACACACCGACACGCCAGGTCGATGCGCATAGCGTACGCTTGGACTTGATTTCGACCTTCGCAAGCCACAATGTGGTACTCCCCCGTAGTGGCAGGACTTTCCCGGATTACCGCCCGGCGATGCTGAAGCTCGATGGCAGTATCGGGCGGTCATTGAGCAGTGGTTACCTGTATTGCGGTGATTGCCATAACAACAATAATGCGCAAGAGTCTGGAGGAACGGGCCCCAACGGCCCGCACATCAGTGCTTTTGAACATCTGCTCGAACGCCGGTACGATATGAATCGTCCCGCCGCATCAGCCCAAATGCCAGTCATTTCATTAAGCATACCGAGTGATGGCGGGGACCCGCTTAATGGCCCTTTTGCCCTCTGCAACAAGTGTCATAATGTCCCCCAGTTGCTAACCATGGGGGATACGTTATTTCGCCACCATGGCTCACATGTTGTCGCCGGAGGTATTTCCTGCGCTGTCTGCCATGCTCCTCATGGAGTACAGGGCGGCGACGCGGCCCACCACGGCAGCGCAATCAACCTTGATCTCAACATGGTGGGCCCTGACCCCAACACAGGGCGTTTGGAGATCAACACGGCAGCGAGGACCTGCTACGTCTCCTGTCATTTCAGCAATGCGGTGGCGACAGTGCACAGCGGGACCAAGTATTGAGTCAGAGAAAACTAATGAATCGAACAGATCGTAGAGCGATTCACCCGAAGAAAGGGCCGAAGTACCTCCAACGCCTCCGGTCACATGCGAACATATTGCCCATCGAGCCCATGGCAACGGAAGAAGAGATCCCGCCAGATCCGTCTGCAGAAAAAAGCGCGGACCAGCCATGGCGGCGCCTTTTTCGCTGGCATTTTGCCGTCTTGTTGGCCGTCATCGTTTTCTTTGGAACGATCCGCTGGCGCCTGCTGGACATGCCTTTGGAACGCGATGAGGGCGAGTACGCCTATGCCGGCCAACTCATGCTGCAGGGCATTCCTCCCTACCAACTGGCCTACAACATGAAGTTGCCGGGGACCTATGTGGCCTATGCCGCGATCCTCGCGGTGTTTGGGCAGACGGCCCGCGGAATCCATCTTGGGCTCCTGCTCGTCAACGCGGTCTCTGTCATCCTGCTCTACGTGATCACGTCGCGCCTCTTCGGTACGCTGGCTGGAACCATAGCGGGCGCGAGTTACGCCTTACTCTCTACGCACCAGTACGTCTATGGATTGGCGGCGCACGCCACTCACTTCGTCGTGCTGGCAGCGCTCATCGGGCTCATTCTGCTCTTACGAGCTGAAGAAACGAGACGCACAGCTTCTGTTTTCTTGAGCGGCCTGGCGTTTGGCATTGCCTTCCTGATAAAGCAGCCCGGAATTTTGCTGGGCGCATTTGCGTTTTTCTATCTGGTCGTGCAATGTTGGCCGAAGAATGAGCGCGAATGGGCGCCGTGGGCAAGGACGTTGGGCGTTTTCCAGCTCGGGGGAGTACTGCCGTTCGCGCTGACGTGCGCTCTCCTCTTCCGAGCTCGTGTCTTCCAGAATTTCTGGTTCTGGACTTTTTCCTACGCAAGCCAGTACGCCACAGCCGTGCCCTGGCTGGCGGGTTGGAAAAATCTGAACGCCAGCTTCTCCCTCATACTGCACTTCACCCCATGGCTCTGGATACTCGCTCTCCTGGGCGTTTCCACAGCGTTTTGGAATCCCACCGTCCGCCGCCATGCCGTGTTTGTCATCGGGCTGCTGGTGTTTTCTTGCGCTGCAGTGTGTCCCAGCCTTTATTTCAGGGAACACTATTTTATTCTGGTGATGCCCGCCGTCGCCATCTTGATCGCGGTTGCCGTCACCTCCGCCATCCGCTTGCTCACTACGAAGTTCACTTCTCGCTGGGTTCAGGTCCTTCCAGTGATCGTGTTTGCCGCCGCATGGGCGCTCCCGATTCGCCGTAACGCCGAGTTCTACTTCGAACTGACCCCAATCCAGGCATGCCGCGTATGCTATTTTCCAAATCCATTTCCGGAAGCGGTGCCCATCGCTGAGTATCTGCGCCAGCACACCGCGCCGTCCGACACCATCATGGTGTTTGGCTCGGAGCCGGAGATCTACTTTTACGCGCATCGCCACTCCGCCAGCGGATATATCTACACTTACAGCCTGATGGAAGACCAGGTTTATTGGCCTGCTATGCAGAAGCAAATGATGCAGGAGGTCGAAGCCAAGCGGCCCGCATACGTGGTCTTCGTTGATATCTGGCAATCCTGGCTAGCCCGCGCAGGGTCGCCTCAAGTTATTGCCTCGCGGACTTGGATGTATCAGTACATTTCTAACGGCTTCGAAAAAGTCGGCATGGTCGAATTGGCTGAGCCGGTGCCGCGCTATCCCAACGGCTTAGCAGCCAGCACGGTCGAACTGGACGATTTGGAATCGAGCTATTTCTGGGGCGATGAAGCCGGTGGACATAGCCGGCCAGGCTTAGAAATCCGCATCTTCAAGAGAAAGGCCTGAGACATTTTGGGCAGGTTCTATAAACGCAGTTGACAGTGTCTTACGCACAGTCACCGGTGCCAAAACCTAATAAGTCATGCTCCGCCTCTTGGGGTCTGCCCTCGCTGCTGTTGCACGTTCGCACCAAGAGCGGGATAATTGCGCCAGCCTTCAGAGCCTGGATAGCAACTTCTGCATGATACAGGTCACATACGTAAGTGCCTCTCCCTTTGAGCGATTGATTGGCAATTTGCGCCAGAAACCGATCCTGCTCGGCGCACTACTGGTGCTCGCCACTCTGCTGTTGTATGGTCCTGTCACGCATCATGAGTTCGTGTGGGATGACAGCCTATATATCACCAAGAATATTCATGTAAGCACAGGTTTGAATCTCGGCAATGTGGTTTGGGCTTTTACTAGTTTTCACGAGGCGAACTGGCATCCGCTCACGTGGCTTTCCCACATGGCGGATTGTCAACTGTTTGGTCTGAATCCCGGCCCCCAGCACATGGTCAATGTCTTTTTGCATGCAGTCAACGTCCTACTGCTGTTCTT
>Ga0181539_1002519_pt1 | contig 18170 bp, 12 predicted proteins | sample PEATcosm2014_Bin_46_FD_119767 | JGI IMG/M metagenome (GOLD analysis project Ga0181539, IMG submission 119767) | Peatland microbial communities from MTU Mesocosm Facility, Houghton, MI, USA - PEATcosm2014_Bin23_60_metaG | ecosystem: Environmental > Terrestrial > Soil > Wetlands > Peat | place... | reverse complement strand
ACCTGATATTGAAGGTTGCGCCCACAAAAAACGATTGTGGCCATCCTCCACGAAGTGCAGAGGTCCAGTCTTACCTAGTAAATTGAAAATCTCACCAGTTATCACTTTATCAGCTCGAAGGAGGATCGCGAGTAGACTGAGAGCTTCGACGAGTCGCCAGGCTGGAACTTCAGGGAGTTGCATCCGGCTGTCAACACGGATGGGCTTGCCAGGCGTTAAGGATACATAGGCTGTGCATTGTCCCGAAAGCCTGTCTGCTGCCTTTAAGACAGCGTGCCAAAGTGCTTCCCGAGCCTCTGGATCAGTTTGATATGATTTATGAGTCATTTTAGTTTCCATTGTCGCAATTATAAGCGAGCTTCTTCATATCCCCCAAGGGTGGGCTCATTGTCTCTTTACTGCTTTTGACATGGGATGTCACGCGTGAATCTTTGCGGAAATCTGATAGAGCTTGTCACCTTATCCGCGTTTAGAACTGCCAACCAAAATCTGCCACCGAGAGGCCATTTTCATGATATTCCCCATATCCAAACCCGCCTTTTTAGAAAACGCCATTTTCAGCCAGGAGCAAGAATTTAGAGAAATTCGTTCCTAAGCAACCGTGGGTGATACTGTAAAACGCGGTCGCGCTGAGACATATCTTGCATGTTAGATATCAAACTGCTAAGAGTGAAGCTAAAAAATGGTATGGGGTAAGAGGATGAGAAAAAAGACATGGGAGGCTAACAACTACTGCATCACCTTTATTGACCTCCTCGGGCAGAGAAAGGCATATGCGAAAGAAGGGTTCTTACCAAGGTTCGCATCCGAAGAGGATAAACAGGCGTTTTTCGGAACTATAAAACAGACCATACGGCCTATTCACGATCTCCAGAAATCCGCAGCCGCAATGGTTGCGGCGGTAATTGCCCCTCGATCTTCCACGCGAGAGATGCTGCCGGAGGATTTCCGGTCGACCTTCGATCAGATGCAGTTGACCAAGATTAAGCAACAGCGATGGTCTGACGGATTGGTCTTTTATACCAGCATCGCTGCCAGTGAAATGAAATGCCCAATAAATAGCTTGTTCACTATGTTCTGTACCGCTGGGAGCCTGTGTTTTCTTGGTCTCGGAAAGCGAATGCCTCTTCGCGGGGCCATCGATATTGCATGGGCTGTAGAATTACATGAAGGCGAACTCTACGGTGCCGCATTGGCTAAGGCATACGAGTACGAGAGCTTGATCGCTCAATACCCTCGTATAGTGGTAAGCGATAGAACCGTAGAGTACCTTGAGGCATTCCGACGTAATCCAGAGTCAGACCACTTTTCACAGTTCAATAAAGTTCTTGCTGACCTTTGTCTCAGTATGCTCGGGCAGGACGCGGACGGTTACCTGTTCTTGCATTATTTGGGAGAGGACTTTAGAGCAGCTGTATCGAAGGGGCAACATCCTTATCTGTATGATAAAGCGCTCGAATTCATTCAGGCCGAGAGTGAGAGAATTCGCCGCGACCGAGAAGTGAAGCTTGCTCTCAGATACAGTCACCTTCACTCATACTTTCTCGCTCATCCTCCGGCAGAACACATTACAAACGAAGCCCCAACAATACAAGGGGGTCGGGCCTAATGCCATTAACTTAACAGAAATAGCTGTCCTTTCAAATCCTTACGGGTTTCGGGTTGTGGCCGCAGCGGGGTTGCTGCTTTGCTCTTGGGCTTGCGTCCCGGACAGCGCTTCTTTTCCTCAAAGGGCCAAGCTAACAAATTGAATTTACATGACAATAGGCCCAAATCATGGCTTATTTGGGGTTCATCCGGCAAACGAGTACCTGCAAGACGAGATAGGACAGCGTCTGTCTGCTGTGAAATCGCTCTGTGGGGGCTGCTTTTTGACTTTCTTGCCCTGAAAGGGCTGCATAGGGTAGCCCAGGGTAAGCGGAGCGCCACCTTGGGGATAATAGCAGTACAAATTATTTATAATACCCTGAAAGGGTAACATAAAAAGAATATTTAGGATGAAATCACGGCGCGCTTAAACAGCAAGGAATTGGCTATGCAACCCCTGCAGGGTAAAAACTGGTTTTTGTTGGGGTCACAACTCCAGGGTGGCGCTCCGCTTACCCTGGGCTATTATATATAGCCCCTTCGGGGCATGAAAATCCAGACCCTAGGAGCCTGTCGGAATAACGGCTTCTATAAATAGACTTGGAAGCATGGCTTAGCGCTTTGAGCAGCAGCGCTTAACTTTTCAACGAGCAATTCGATAACTATTCCAGGACAGTAATTATTTGCGGGCCGATTGTTGACAGCAGACCGTAGAAAAGGGTTCCCCCACTCAATTAGAAGGGGCCACCATGCCGATAGAGCTTTAGTAGATTGTGAGACAGACACCACATCTGCCACTCAGAGGATACGTTCTCGTATCCTCTGAGTGAAAATTGCCTTAAACCCCTGGCCTGTTTTATCTGGCCAAAGACCGGTTCAACCGTTGACTTTCTCTTGGAGTAAATTTCTTGGCCCTTTTTTGTGCAAAGCTTTCTTCTCATCCGATCCTTGGGCGTCATATCTATTGGGATTCGCCCCCGGACCTGTGGAAGGACTTCGCCGTGCTTCATCTGTTGCGTAGCCATAAAGGGGTTGAGCAGGGCATCTTCAAAAAGCATCACATTGGTTTCGCTGAAGTAGCCGGCATCGGTTGTGATTGCCGTATGGTGCGGAATCCCGCCAAGATTTTCCTCCAGAATATCCAGAATGGGTTCAACTTCTTCCATATCATTGGTATTTTGGGAAAGACCGGCTGCTACAATCACTTGGAAAGAATCATCCACAATTGCCTGGCCGTTGTAGCATTGATCAAAGGAGTTGGTGCTGGTTACCTTCATTATCCGGGAATCGGGGTCGGTGAAATTTCTCTGTGCCTTATCGGAAGGCACGACTTCCGCAGGAGGTTGGATTCCGGAGTCCTTTTTGCTTTTTTTCCGGACTTCTTTTCCCGCCTGTTTTTCAGCAGCCTGTTGTTTGGCCTCTTCCTCAAGGGCACTCATTGCCGCTTTGATCTTCTCAAGGCGAGTCTCACGTCTTTTGAGTTCATCGGGCAAGTCCCAACCCTTCTTGCCCTTGCCGTACTTTTTATCCTCTTCCTTGTCCACAGCCTCGGCGCTTTTGAGAAGTCCATTGATCTCTTTTTCGAGCTCCTCTTTTTTCTTCTTCATCCTCCCGTAACTCATCGCCTTGTGTTTGGAGGCATTGGCCTTGATCTTTGTCCCATCGAGAGCTACATGGCCAAGCCTAACGAGCCCTGCTTCCTGGCAAAGTCTCAGGATCTGCACAAAAAGACCTGCAAGGGCTTTGAGATGGCGCTTCCTGAACTCACAGATGGAGTCATGATCGGGCTGCCTGTTTGCCGCAATCACACGGAAGGCAACATCCTCATAAGTTTTCTTCTCAATCTGGCGGGAACTGGGAACGCCGGTACAGTAAGCATAGAAAAGAAGGGCTGTCATCATCCCGGGATCGTACGGGGGCTGTCCCCGGCCGTTTCCCTGGTAGGAGGCGTATATCTTTGAGAGATCAAGCTGCTCTACCATATCCAAAATGAAATGGGCCAAGTGTCCCTCAGGAAGCCAGTCCAGCAACGAGGGCGGGAGCAGCAGCATTTGTTTTCGGTCGCAGGATTTGAAAGTCTTTTCCATAGTGAGGACATATTAGCATAAACCGGCTCTAGACACCATTATTCCGACAGGCTCCTAGGTACTCGTTTGCCGGATGAACCTTATTTTCCCCCTTTTGCCATTTGCCTTTTACCTTAAATCAAGACTCTATCAACAATTGAAAAGATATCCCCGGCCACAATCAGTTCGACTCCTTCCCGGACCTCGGTATCCAGGTCTTCGATGTCGATCTTGTTTGCTTCAGGGAATATGATTGTTTTCACGCCCGCTCTTTGAGCGGCGAGAACTTTCTCGCGGATTCCGCTAACGGGGAGCAGCCTGCCGCTCAGAGTGAATTCTCCGGAAAGGGCAACATCGCGGCGCGCCGGTTTGCCGGTTAGAAGCGAAATAAGCGCCAGAGCTATTGTAACGCCCGCCGAAGGGCCGTCCTTGGGAACAGCTCCGGAGGGAATGTGCACGTGGATGTCGCTTCCCTCGAAAAAATCCGGGTCCAGTGAAAAATCCCGGGCGTGGCTGCGTATATAGCTCAGGGCCGTCTGCGCAGACTCGCGGATTATCTCTCCAAGGGAACCGGTCAATATTAACTGTTGGTTTCCCTTCATCCTGGTTGCCTCGATAAAGATTATCTCTCCTCCGAATTCGGTCCAAACCAGTCCAGTGGTAACTCCCACACGGTGACCCGCCTCCGCGATCTCATGAGTGAATCTTCTTGGCCCGAGCAGGTTTTCGATCAGTTTTTCATCCACCAGGATAGACGAGTTATCATTTTCACTTTGAAGACAAAGCCTGGCAAGCTTACGGCAGACGGTTGCAATTTCGCGCTCGAAGTTGCGCAGTCCGGCCTCCAGTGTGTAATCCACGATGATTTTTGAAATCGCACCCTCGAGAAACTCGACGTTCCTGTTTTTGAGGCCGTGTTCTCTCAACTGGCGGGGAACGAGGTATTGTCTGGCAATAGCTCGCTTTTCTTTTTCAGTGTAGCCGGGGAAAGGGATCACTTCGAGCCTGTCCAGCAGTGGGGCGGGGAGCCTTTCGACCACATTGGCCGTTGCGATGAACATGACGCTGGATAGATCGAAGGGGACATCCAGGTAGTGATCAAGAAACCGGCCGTTTTGCTCTGGATCCAGGATTTCCAGCAGAACCGAAGCGGGATCGCCTCGGAAGTCCTGGCCAATCTTGTCTAGCTCGTCAAGCATGAAAACCGGGTTCCTGACCCCGATGCGCCGAATCTCAGTGATGATTCTGCCCGGCATCGATCCGACATAAGTCCTTCGGTGTCCTCTGAGTTCGGCTTCGTCACGCAAACCGGCAAGAGAAATCCTGACGAACTTTCTCCCCAGCGCTTCGGCAATAGACTTGCCAATGGAAGTCTTTCCGGTTCCGGGGGGGCCCGAAAAACACAGAATCGGGCTTCTTGTCAACTGGATGTATCGTTTCTTTTCGCGAATCTGCCGCACAGTGGAGCGGAGTTCTTCCAGGTCAATGGGTTTGGGCAGATAGTGGGCGGCTCCTTTTTTGAGAGCGTCAACGGCCGAACTCACCGTGGCATAGCCGGTAATCATCACAATCTCGGTGTTCGGGGAGATCTGTTTTGCAGATTCGAGAAGCTGAATGCCGTCCATCTTCTCCATCTTGAGATCGGTAAGGATCAGCTCGAACTCTTTTTGCCTAAGCTGGTTCAGAGCGTCCTGGCCGTTGACCGCAGTGCTTACCTGGTAGCCTTCCTTGCGCAAAACATATTCGAGGTTCGTTCTGGCTATCTCCTCGTCATCGGCCACGAGGATATTGAAGCCGGTCAAGTTACAAAGGGTCTTGACCGCCAGATATTCCAGGATTCTTTCTTTAACGTGTTTTAGCCCATAATGCTGAAGTTCAAGGATTTTTTCCGCGCGCGCCATATCCAGGCTGTCGTCGGTAAGGTTCTGCCAGGGAAGCGAGAGGAGGAACTCGAGATAACTCACCCCGATTGTGTATTCGGGTATAGAAGGGTCCATTCTTTCAAGCCGCTCAAGCTCCTTAGAGGCCAGTTCCGAAACCGGCTTGGTTATCCTTGCAGCCTCTATGGCTCTACGAAGATCAACCAACTCGATCGATACGTCTTCAGGGGATTTTTCTTCGATCCTCTCAATCTTTTTAAAAAAACCCATATTCTGCCTTTCGATACCTGTTGCAATTCGCAACGCGCTTAAGCCCAACGTTGCATTATCGAACATTGCTGTTTTTGTGTTACAGCATCGACTCAGCCTGATGCTATTGCATTTTGCAACACCCTGGAGCCCCTTTAACATCGAGGCAAGGAGTAGCCCAAGCCTTATTTACCAATGATTTTGTTAGCTTTTTACCAGATGGCACGACTCTTGACTATAGAAGATTGAAAAATTCATGCTCAGGTGGGTAGACCATGTCAGATTTAATGGGAACAACTCATAAGAACGAGCTCCGCAACGGCCGCAAGATCCTTGTGGTGGCAAAGAACGGGGTTTTTGCGGAGACTGTAATCAATCATTGCGTGCAGCTTGCCGGGCGGCTTGGATACGATCTGGCGGCCCTGAGCGTTGATGCGCAGTGTGAAGGCAGGGCATTCGAAAACAGGTCTGCCGAATCGGCAAAAAAATTATGCGAGAGGGCCGTTCGCGAGGGGATACATTGCAACGCCATGATAAGGAGTGGGGATATTGAATTCGCCGTTGAGAACGCAATCCACGAGATAAAGAGGGTGGAGATCGTAGTAGTAGATTCGGAGACAAGCAGCGAGAGCACCCTAAATATATCGGTCCCGGTAGTGAGTGTCTTATCCGCTTTAAACGACAAAGGAGAAAGTGCAATGCCTGCTAAGAGCGAATCATCTAAAGCCAAGGCGATTGGAAAAACGGCTGGGTATGGTGTAGCGAGCGCCGCCTGTTTTGCCGCTGTCTTTACAAACGCTGACGCTGTCACTCAAATTTTTTCCAGAGGCGGCTGGTACGCAGCTCTTCCCATTGCCACCGTTCTGGCAATTTCGTTTGTGCACGGTGCCTTTGCGCACAATCTCTGGTCCCTTCTGGGCATCGAGGCCTTCAAGAGAGATCAGGTACGGGAGACCGAACACAAGGTCATCCAGAAGAGAAAACAGCAGCGAAAAAGACCTCGCGCCTATGCTTACGTCAATCCGTTTCACAGGATAGACTTATAATCGCTCAATTTGGTGAAAACCCTTTATGCTTCGGTAAGGATTCAAAATGCACGACATAGCAAATGAAACAGTCAAATTCATCGATCTCAATTTGATTTATGTGGTTTTCCTTTTTCTGGTCGGCTTTGTCGGCGGCCTGGTGAGCGGGTTCATAGGTTCGGGCGGCGCCTTCGTTTTGACTCCCGGCATGATGAGTCTGGGAGTGCCCGGGACAGTAGCGGTAGCGAGCAATATGTGCCACAAATTCCCCAAAGCGCTTGTCGGAGCGTACAAACGTTTCAAATACGGCCAGGTGGATTTGAAGCTTGGTCTTGTGCTGGCTGCGAGCGCGGGCGTCGGTGTACAGGTAGGCATACGAATCCAGCAATTAGTACTGCAAAAATGGGGACCGGCTGGGTCCGACCTCTATGTGAGCCTTTCTTTTGTGGCGGTGCTGCTGGTTGTCGGAGCCTATGTTTTGCGCGACGCAATGAGTATATCGAAATCCGGTCGAAGCGAGCGAGTTGCCCTGCTTGCCAAGAAGCTCCAAAGCATCAACATTCCGCCAATGATTACCTTTAAGACGGCAAATGTGCGCATCTCCTTGTGGTTTACACTTCCTGTGGGTTTTGCGACCGGCATGCTCGCTGCCACGATCGCTGTCGGCGGTTTCATAGGCGTTCCCGGTATGATCTATATGCTTGGAGTCTCGGGGCTGGTAGCTTCTGCCAGTGAGCTGGTGATCGCTTTCGTGATGGGTATGGGCGGTTCCATAAACTGGGCGATGCATGGAATGATTGACATTCGGCTGGTCCTGATCATACTGGCCGGGTCGCTTTTGGGTGTTCAGCTTGGGGCAATCGGGACCACTTATGTAAAGGAATACATGATCAAAATCGTTATGGCGGTCATCATGCTCGTAGTTGCTGTGAGCAGGGCGTTTGCAATCCCAAGCTATCTGAATCAGCTCGGCGTCATCTCAATAGGTCATGGTACGATCACGCTGCTGGGCGCGATCAGTTTTGTCTCAATGTGTCTTGCTCTGCTCGTAGGGGCCACAATCATTCTGGTCAGCATGTGGAGAGCAAGGAGGCCGGCCTACAGTCCAAAAGCCCTGGCTGAAGCCAGATGAATGAAGTGGGGCTATCCTTTTGATTCCTGCCGTATTTAAGGCACGGCTCTCCCCTTCTCTGTAAGCGTTCAGAGAAGGGGAGAGCCTTTTTAGGGGTAAGTGCACGGAAACAAAAATACAAAAACAATAGTCAAACCGGGCATTCTGCCGCGCTGGTGTGTCAGGACGCTTCTCAGCGAATGAAAATTGGACTATACTCACTGCTCGTTAAACGTCGGTAATTCTACCGCTATCCGGACTCGATCTCAGGATCCGCCTCTAGCAGGGTGCTGAAAAAGGGTTCTCTGGTGGGAAAAGAGCCTTAAAAACACGGGTGATTTCGTCATTCCGGCGGGGCCTGCCCCGGAAGTGTCCAGTCCGGGGGCCGGAATCCAGAGCTTTTTTGAACTATTTGATTTTAAAGCAAAACACTGGACCCCGACCTTCGTCGGGGTGACGGCCCCACGGGGTTTTTACTGCAAAGTGGGAATTTCAATCCTTTTTCATCACCCTGCTGGGTTTACCGATTATGCTCGCGCAGTGCTTAGCCGGCAAAGAGAAAAAGTCCAGGGGAACACATCGGAGCCGTCGATGCCAATAAGATTTCCGACAATTTTAAACATCCGACAGAAGGTGATGGCCGGTTTCACTTTACTGCTGATCGTCGCCGGCTCCTTCGGCACGGTTTCGTATAGTTACCTTCGGGAAGTTGAGCGAAAGCAGCATTTTGTTGAGACAGCAGATGATCTTCGAGATTTTATTCTTGAAGCCCGCCGGTACGAGAAAAACTTTCTGCTGTACGGATCCGGTGACGATCTGAACGAGAATCGCAGATTTACCCAACTTGGCTTAGAGCTGCTCGATAAGACATCCCCGGAGGTCAATGATCTTAAGGGTGTTCCCCTGCTCAAGCAAATCAAATTGGAACTTGGCGGTTATAAGCACCTGATGAACCAATTAGCCCCCGGCGATTACGGCAGTTCGGGTTTGTCCGTGGTTGAAGACCGGTTGCGGGAACATGGCAAGACGTTGGTGGACTTGTCCCAAAGGCTTGTCTCCTTCGAGCGCGAACGTATTCTTCATATAGTAAACTCACTTAAGACACAGCTTCTGATCTCGTTGGGCGTTACGATAATAGGTGGTGGTCTGCTGATTCCGGTCATTTCGAGAAAAATCGTTCGTCCGCTTCGCTATATCGAAAAAACTACGCACCGGATTGCCGGAGGGGATTTCACGCCGATCAAGGTTTACGATACGCGCGATGAGACACAGCGTGTAGTCGAGGGGTTCAACCGGATGATTTCCGAACTGGAGAAGCGGCAGGACCAGTTGCTCCAGGCAAAAAAACTGAGTTCCCTTGGGACATTGACTTCGGGAATAGCTCACGAGTTAAATAATCCTCTTAACAATATTTCCACCTCCTGTCAGATACTTTTGGAGGAATTCGATAAGCCGGACGCCCAGTTTTCTCATCGGATGCTCAGCAATATCGAACACGAGGTACATCGCGCCCGCGATATCGTGCGAGGCCTCCTGGAATTCTCACGAATAAAGGAATTCTGCCTCGCCCCGACAGCCCTCTTCCAGGTCGTGGAGCGAGCCGTCAAACTCATTTCCAGTCATGTCCCGCCCGGAGTCGAGATCTTATTGGATGTCCCCCGGGATCTTTCACTCGATCTTGACGCTCAACGGATGCAACAGGTCTTTTTGAATCTGATTGAAAACGCTGTTCATGCAATAGAGCCTCCAGGGCAGATCAGTATCAAGGCAAGAGCCGACCTGGCTGAAAAGCAGGTGCTCGTTGCCGTTGAAGATACCGGAAAAGGCATCCCTCAAGGAGAACTTGGAAGGATTTTCGATCCATTTTTTACCACAAGGGAAGTGGGCGCAGGGACCGGCCTTGGGTTGTCGATAGTTTTTGGGATAGTCCAGAAGCATCGCGGCTCGATAACGGTTGACAGCAAGGAAAGTGAAGGCACCAGATTCACGATGCGTTTTCCAATCGAAACGGAGTGCTGAGAGAAGAGGCTCGATGCCTGGAAGCCGCATTTTGATAGTTGATGACGAACAGATAGCCCGAGAAAATCTCGAGCATGTGCTGCGCAGAGAGGGCTATGAGACGGTAAGCGTCAGTGACGGGATTTCCGCGATCGGGGAACTCGAAAAGGAAGAGTTCGACCTGGTGTTGACGGACATCCGGATGCAGCCTGTGGATGGGCTTGAGGTGCTGAATCGTGCGCGTGAGCTTTATCCCAATATTGAGGTGATAGTCATTACGGGATACGCTTCGGTTTCTACCGCTGTCGAGGCTATGCGCAAAGGGGCCTACTACTATATTCCGAAACCGTACAAAATCGATGAAGTCAGGGTCCTCGTAAAACAGGCCATTGAGAAGCGAGGTTTGCGCAGGGAGGTGATAGAGCTGCGGCAGCGGGTTGGCGATCAGAGCAAGACTTCGTTGCTGATCGGCAGTAGTGCCGGTATGGAAACCCTGCGAAAGATGATCGATCAGGTCGCGGTTTCTGATTCGAGTGTGCTTATTCTTGGGGAAACCGGGACCGGCAAGGAGCTTGTGGCCAGGACCATTCACAACATGAGCCTTCGGGTTGAGAAACGTTTTCTTGCGATCAATTGCGGTGCGTTCAGCGAAGAGCTTCTTGCAAACGAACTGTTCGGGCACGAGCGCGAGGCGTTCACCGGCGCAAAGAGCATAAAACGGGGTCTGTTGGAAGCCGCCCAGGGGGGCACCATTTTCCTGGATGAAATCGGCGACATGCCCCTGTCAATGCAGGTGAAGCTGCTGCGGGTGCTTCAGGAACGAGCGATGATGCGGGTGGGAGGCATACATGAAATACCTGTTGACATCAGGATTGTTGCAGCGACCAACAAGAATCTAAAGCAGGAGATCGAGTTTGGGACCTTTCGCCAGGATTTCTATTATCGGCTAAATGTGATAACACTTCATGTGCCCAGGCTTACGGATCGCAGGGAGGATATACTCCTGCTGAGTTTTCATTTCCTTCAGAAGTATGCAATGATGCAGGGAAAGAAGGTGGGGAGCATTTCGGACGAAGCGGCCCGAATCCTTCTTTCTTATCAATATCCTGGAAATGTGCGGGAACTCGAAAACATAGTTGAAAGGGCCGTTACCCTCGCAAACGGGCATACCATAGATCCAAGCCATCTGCCGCCCGATCTGCGGCAACTGGCATTCAGGGTGCGGCGCCCGCAGAAGGAGTTGCTGACCCTGGATGAAAATGAACGGGACTACATTCTTTGGGTGCTCAAACAGGTAGATGACAATAAGACTCGGGCAGCTGAAATTTTGGGCATAGACAGAGTATCGCTCTGGAGAAAAATAAAGAGGTACAGTCTCCAGTAACCAGACTGCCTGGCGGCGTGCGGACGAAATATGGGCTGCGCCGCCCGGCTTAACTAGTTTCCGTCCGGAAAGGGTCCTTTTCCGTCCTGGGGCGGTGGGACCGCCACGCCTCGCGGAGCGTCGAGATCAGCTCGGCGGTGGCCGCAGAGGCTTCGGCGGGTTCGATCGCCGATCTCGACGCTCCGCGAGGCGGTACTCCTTCCGGCTAAAGCCGGTGAAAGGAATGAACAGATTAAGAACAGATTATCTCTCCTTTCCGAATCGGAAACTGCACGTGTCTCTTCCGGTGTTTCCGGATGGACACTAACTAAAGGAGGACAGTAGCAAATGGCGATTATAACTATTTCCAGAGGCTCCTACAGCAAGGGCAAAGAAGTGGCCGAAAAAGTGGCTCAGAAGCTGGGCTACCAGTGTTACGCCCGTGAGGTTATTCTGAGGGCTTCAAAAGAGTTCAACATCCCCGAAATCAAGCTGGTGAAAGCAATACATGACGCTCCTTCCATTCTGGAAAAGTTTTCTTACGGCAAGGAGAAGTTCATCGCATACTTTCAGGCCGCTCTTTTGCAGTGCCTCGTGAGGGACAACGTGGTCTATCACGGCCTGGCCGGACATTTCTATGTCAGAGGTGTCTCCCACGTTCTCAAGGTCAGGATTATTGCCGACGTCAAGGACCGGATCCAAGCGTTTATGGACCGGGAAAAAATCTCTTATGAAAGTGCCGTGGCGCTGCTCAATAAGGATGATATCGAAAGGCAGAAATGGAGCCAGAATCTATACGGGATCGACACCAACGATCCGATTTTGTACGACCTGGTGATTCGCGTGCGGAAAATGAGCGTGGATGACGCGGTGGACGTGATCTGCCATGCGGTAGGACTGAAAACTTTCAAGACGACCTTTGAGTCTCAGAAGGCAATGGAAGACCTGGTGCTGGCATCCGAAGTAAAAACTACCCTGCTCGAGCTCAAACCCGACATCCAGGTATTCGTGCGCGACGGCGTCGTTACTCTTGGCGCCAGCGCGCAGATCATGAAGGCCCCCGACCTGGTCCGGGAAATGGAAAAAATTACCGCCTCCATTCCCGGCGTTAAGAGTGTCAACGTCAAGTCTTCCCACCTGGTTGAATGGAGTGACTGAGCCGGACATTGGAGCCGCAATGATTTACTATTTATTCCAATGAACATTATTTAACATTTCCGGAGACCAAATGGGTGGTGAGCCGAACAGGATCATCTGCTCCATGATCGGGGTAAGCAAATTCTTTAACAAACGACCGATCCTGAAGGATATCTATCTTTCCTTTTTCTACGGCGCAAAGATCGGAGTGGTTGGTCTGAACGGCGCCGGCAAGAGTTCGCTTCTGAGAATACTGGCCGGGGTGGACGGAGATTTCAACGGCAAGACTGCCATTGCTCCCGGCCATACGGTGGGTTTTTTGGAACAGGAGCCTCAACTGGATGATGCCCTGAGCGTGCGGGAAACAGTCGAGCAGGGGGTCCAGGAGACCGTTGATCTTCTGAATGAATTCAACCGCATTAACGAGGGGTTTGCCCAACCCATGTCCGATGAGGATATGGATAAACTGATCGACAGGCAGGCAAAGGTGCAGGAAAAGCTCGATTCCATGAGCGCCTGGGACCTGGACTCCAGGCTCGAGATGGCTATGGATGCACTTAGGTGCCCTCCGGGAGACACGCGGGTCAAGGTCCTTTCAGGAGGTGAGAGACGGCGCGTTGCCCTTTGCCGGCTACTGCTCCAGGAACCCGACATTTTGCTGCTCGATGAGCCTACGAATCACCTTGACGCCGAAACCGTCGCTTGGCTCGAACACCATCTTCAACGCTATCCCGGCACCGTAATAGCCGTTACTCACGACAGGTATTTCCTCGATAACCTGGCCGGATGGATACTGGAGCTTGACAGAGGGCAGGGGATTCCATGGCAGGGGAACTACTCGTCCTGGCTTGAACAGAAGAGCGTCAGACTGAAGCAGGAAGCAAAGGGAGAAACCGAGCGGCAGAGGACATTGGAGCGTGAGATCGAATGGATCAGGATGTCGCCTAAGGGGCGTCATGCGAAATCAAAGGCTCGTATAAAAGCTTATGAATCGCTTCTTCATCAGGACCATGAAAAGCAGGCAAGGGAGCTGGAGTTATACATCCCACCCGGCCCGAGGCTTGGAAATGTTGTTATTGAGGCCGATAACCTGAGCAAAGCGTACGGAGAAAACCTTCTGATGGAAGGCTTTTCGTTTGCCCTGCCCCCCGGTGGCATCATCGGGGTAATAGGGCCCAACGGCGCCGGCAAGACCACCCTTTTCCGAATGATAACCGGCCTGGAAAAGCCCGATTCGGGCGAGCTCAAACTCGGTGATACGGTGAAGCTGGCCTATGTGGATCAGAACCGGGAGACGCTCGACCCCGTGAAGACCATCTGGGAGACTATCTCAGAGGGCAGGGAAATCATTGAACTTGGAAGCCTGTCCGTCAACTCGCGCGCATATGTTGCAAGGTTCAATTTTTCGGGAGCAGATCAACAAAAGAAAGTCGGTCTGCTCGCGGGAGGCGAGCGTAATAGGGTTCACCTGGCAAGAATTCTGAAACAGGGCGCCAATGTAATTCTGCTCGACGAGCCTACAAATGACCTCGACGTTAACACCATGCGCGCGCTGGAATACGCTCTCGAGAATTTCGCGGGGTGTGCCGTAGTGATAAGTCACGACAGGTGGTTTCTCGACAGGATCGCGACACACATAATAGCCTTCGAGGGCGACAGCGATGTCGTCTGGTTTGACGGAAACTACTCCGAGTATGAGGCTGACAGAAGGTCCCGCCTCGGCCCCGCAGCCGACCAGCCGCACAGGATCAAGTACCGCCAACTGACTCGGGCGTGATGAACCGCTATTGGATGTTGGATGTTAGATTCCGGGCAGAAACCGCCCATTCGCATCCAACAGCCGGTATGCAGCAGTATCCGGCGAGTGGCCCGGAACAGTTCGCCCCTTACTCGCCACATGTCTTCGAAGATCCAGTCCTGCGCCGGTGATTGTGAAACATTTACCCATACTCCTTCGATGGACAGGGGGAATGTTGTCAACGTTGGCATTTGCGATTCGGGAAAATATCCTTTGCGCGCGGAAATGATTTAAATCACCTTAATTATATGCACTCTGCTGCCTACAGAGTTGTGATAAAAAGTACTTGACTTTTAGGCCGTTATGTCATTTTCTGAGGAGGTACGCACGAACTCAGGTATTTTTCAACCCACCCCACAACAGCTATTCAGGAGTTGAAGGAAGATGATGGCGGATCAAACTATTGCTCGAGTGGATCCTGTTCGAACTGAGGCGTATTTGGATTTTCTCCAAATGCTTACCGGAGTCGGGCTCGTGGCGTTTATGTGGGCGCATATGATTCTGGTAGCCAGTGTTAACTTCTACCTTATAGGGCTTCAGGGTAAGGTGATGGACTGGATCGCCCATTTCTTTGAAGCCACTTATATGGCTCAAATCGGCGGTCCAATGATTGCCCTGACCATGCTGGTTCATTTTATGCTCGCGGCCCGCAAGCTTCCCTTCCGTGCCCGTGAACAAAAGGCGATGTGGAGGCACACCGTCAATTTCAACCACTTCGATACCTGGTTGTGGATGATCCAGGCGGTGACTGCTTTCATAATTCTGATCATGGGGTGCATCCACATGTGGACGGTGCTCACCAATCTGCCAATAACCGCAGTGAGGAGCGCCGCCAGAGTTCAGACCGGATGGTGGCTGGGTTTCTACCTTGTCCTGCTCCCGATGATAGAGCTTCATGTCGGGATCGGAATATACAGAATCGGCGTAAAATGGGGATATATCAAGAGGTCTAACCGTAAGGCGCTGCACGGCTTCGAAAACAAGCTCACCCTAGTAATGATTGCCATAGGGCTTGTCACTCTGTTCACATTCTTTTTCATCGTTAAAGTAATGTAAGGAGCTGAAATTGGATACCTTCTACACTGATCTCTTATGCGTCGGAGCGGGCCTGGCAGGCGAGCGTGTGGCGGTGGCAGCGGCCTCAGCGGGATTCGAGACCATTTGCCTCAGTATTGTTCCGCCGAGGCGTTCCCACTCTTCCGCCGCTCAGGGCGGAATGCAGGCTTCTCTTGGGAACTGCTGCATGGGCGAGGGGGACTGCCCGGACGTCCATTTTGCCGATACTGTTAAAGGGTCCGACTGGGGATGCGATCAGGAAGTCGCGCGTCTTTTCGTGGAGACTGCGCCGATTGCCGTTCGAGAAATGGCATTCTGGGGCATTCCGTGGAACCGCGTAGTTCCTGGAAAAGGCATCTACTATAAGGCTGGAAAACAATACGACAAGATTGAGAAGGAAGAGAAAGAGGGCACAATCGCCGCACGCGATTTCGGCGGGACGGCGAAATGGCGCACCTGTTACACATCGGACGGGACCGGCCATACTCTCCTTTTTACGATGGACAATGAAGTCGTGCGCCTGGGCGTCACCGTCCACGACAGGGTTGAAGTGCTGTCGCTGATCCATGACGGCACGACCTGCATAGGCGTAGTGGCCCGCTGCCTGAAGACAGGCAAGCTGAGGACATATCTGGCAAAGGCGACGTTGATTGCCACAGGCGGTTACGGCAAAATCTACCGCGAAAGCACCAATGCGGTAATCTGCTGGGGTGACGGCGGCGCAGTCTCGCTTGACACCGGGCTTGTCCCCATTGGGAACCCGGAGGCTGTGCAGTTCCACCCGACGGGAATTGTTCCCACCAACATCCTGGTAACCGAGGGCTGCCGGGGTGACGGGGGGACCCTCAAAGATGTCAATGAAGAAAGATTCATGCACATTTACGAGCCGGGCAAGCAGGAACTTGCCTCGCGCGACGTCGTTTCCCGCTGGATGTTTCATCATATGAGGATCGGTAAAGGGGTGCCGAGCCCATACGGCCCACACTTGTGGCTGGACATCCGGCATTTGGGGGCGCATCACATCAAGACCAAGCTCCGCGAAGTCGAAGAAATCTGCAACGAGTTCCTTGATCGAGATCCGATTACCCAGTTGATTCCTGTTCGTCCGTGCCAGCATTACAGCATGGGGGGAGTTCGCACAAATAAAGATGGCGCCGCTTACGGCCTCAATGGCCTTTATTCGGCAGGCGAGGCTGCGTGCTGGGATATGCACGGTTTTAACCGCCTCGGTGGGAACTCACTTGCCGAGACAATTGTGGCCGGAAGGATCGTGGGCGAAAAGATAGTGGAATTCCTTAAGGGCTACCAGGGTGATTTCAAAACCGCTGTTGTCAAGGATGCCGTCAAGAAGCAGCAGAAAAGGATTGAGAGTCTGATTCGCGGGAGCGGAAAAGAAAACGCTTACGATCTCCGTGCGGCGATGGGTGACGCGCTTATGGACGGGGTAGGTATTTTCCGCAAGCAAGAGGATCTTAAGGTTGCCGTCGATAAGCTGCAGGTGATCTATGAGCGTGCGAAAAATATCGGTCTTCGCTCCACCAATACATACGGCCCAAATCCCGAACTGGGAGTGGCCCTGCGGGTGCCCGGAATGCTACGGCTCGCACTGTGTATTGCCTACGCGGCGCTGATGAGAACCGAGAGCCGTGGAGCGCACGCACGGGAAGACTACCCGGAACGCAATGACAGAGACTGGTTGAAACGTACTCTGGCCTACTGGAAGAGTGAGAAAGACACGCTGCCGACCCTGGAATACGAGAAGCCTTCAAAGGTCTGGGAGATTCCGCCAGGTGAGAGAGGGTATGGTTCTACACAGATAATTTGTACCGAAGACCCCGAGATCTGCATTCAAAAGCCGGAAACCAACTAGCATAAGCGAGAGGTGTTTTGATGGGAAGAACTCTAAAGTTCAACGTCTTCAGATTTAACCCGGAGGACTCGGCTTCGGTTCCGCACATGGATGCGTATTATCTCGAGGAAACCGAGGCCATGACTCTTTTCATTGCTCTTAACCGCATCAGGGAAGAACAGGACCCAACCCTCATGTTCGATTTCATGTGCAGGGCCGGTATTTGCGGCTCATGCGCCATGATGATAAACGGGCGGCCCGACCTTGCATGCCATACCAAGACCAAGAAGCTGCCCAACGAGATCACGCTGATGCCGATGCCTGTATTCAAGCTGATCGGGGACCTCTCGGTCGACACCGGCACCTGGTTCCGCGGGATGAACGAAAAGGTGCAGTCGTGGGTCCATACCGATAAGGTATTCAAGCCAAACGCGGAAGAAGACCGGATGGACAACACGCTCGCCGAGGAGATTTACGAACTCGAGCGCTGTATCGAATGCGGCTGTTGTGTGGCCGCCTGCGGAAAAGCTAACATGCTGCCTGATGGCTTCATGGGAGCGACCGCCTTCAACCGCGTTGCCCGGTTCATGATGGACCCGCGCGACGATCGAAGCAACGATGAGTATTTCGAGGTAGTGGGGAACGACGATGGAATCTTCGGCTGCCTCGGGCTTCTCGGATGCGAGGACATGTGCCCGAAGAAAATCCCGCTCCAGGATCAGCTAGGCATGCTTCGCCGTAAGATGGGCTTCTCCCAGGTGAAGCATCTTTTCCAGTGGGCCGGGAAGAAGTAGACGGCCTGAAGGGAAATACCCGGGGTAATTTGCCCGCTATCGTACATATCCGGACAAAATGCGGGATGGCGTTAGCCATCCCGCTCCAGCCCCACTTTGCAACCGGCATTACTGAAGAAAGAATTGCCCGTTAAGCCGAAGTTCCACAGCTAAAAAGAAACAAGTATCTGATACTCCAGGATTTATCGTCATTTCCAGTTGCCGGTTACTGGACACAACCCAGGAGTTCGAAGGCCCTTTTTTGTAAGGGTGTCGGT
>Ga0181539_1002512_pt1 | contig 18197 bp, 17 predicted proteins | sample PEATcosm2014_Bin_46_FD_119767 | JGI IMG/M metagenome (GOLD analysis project Ga0181539, IMG submission 119767) | Peatland microbial communities from MTU Mesocosm Facility, Houghton, MI, USA - PEATcosm2014_Bin23_60_metaG | ecosystem: Environmental > Terrestrial > Soil > Wetlands > Peat | place... | reverse complement strand
TCGCCGGCGACCGCTTCGTCGACGGCAAACTCCAACGTCAACCGTCTCAGGAGGGCGCTGCCGCATAGCTCATCTCACCGACTTGCTGGAAGGCTTTTCCACAAGTCTTGACAAGAGCTCAGGTGTAGCGCCCACGGACCCTGTTGACAAAGGGAGAGCCATCCCGGACGGTCTGGGACTTGCCTAACAGTTCCGGACCTCGGGAGGGCTCCTGGTGTCCCATGGTATGCCGCGCCTCAACGTCTACGGCAGGGTTCTGATCGTCCGCAGGGTGCTGGAGGAGGGCTGGGCGCCGGCCGCCGCCGCGGAGTCCCTGGGGATCTCGAGGGCCACCGCCTACAAGTGGCTTCGCCGCTTCCGCGACGAGGGGCTTGCCGGGTTGGCCGATCGGTCGAGCCGGCCGCATCGGAGCCCCCGACGGCTCTCCAGTGCCGCCGAGCTGGAGAGCCTGGAGCTCCGCCAGGAACGGAAGCTGGGGCCCCACCGTCTGGCCGGGATCACCGGCCGTCCGCGGTCCACCTGCTACGCCGTCCTGTGCCGCCACCGGGTGCATCGCCTGGCCTGGATGGACCGGCCCACGGGCCGGGTCATTCGCCGCTACGAACGCGATGCCCCGGGGGAGCTGATCCACGTCGACGTCAAGAAGCTGGGCCGGATCCCTCCGGGTGGCGGGCATTGCGCCCTGGGACGGTCACCTGAGACCCGCCGGCTCAAGACCAGAGCTAATGGCTATGACTTCGTTCATGCCGCGGTCGACGACCACTCGCGGCTGGCCTACGCCGAGGGCCACACCGATGAGCGGGGCGCCACCTGCACTGCGTTTCTCCGTCGCGCTCGGGCCTTCTACGAGGCCCATGGCATCCGGATCCAGGCGGTCATGACCGACAACGCCCTGAGCTACGTGCATAGCCAGGCCTTCCGGGAAGCCCTCGTGGAGATCGGCGCTCGCCACGTCCGCATCGCCCCTTACCGACCCCAGACCACCGGCAAGGTGGAGCGCTTCAACCGCATCCTCCTCGAGGAATGGGCCTACTGCCGCCCCTACTCAGACAACCAGGCGCGGCTGGACTTGCTCCCCGGGTGGCTCCACCTGTACAACCACCATCGGTCTCACACCGCCCTGGGCGGCCTCCCACCCATCGCTCGCGTCAACAACGTCCCTGGGAACTACAGCTAGGACCGAGCACCTCGCTGAACCGTCGCAGAAGGCTTTGCGAGATGACGTGTTGCCGGCGGACCGGGCCCGGCGCCTGCGCAAGGACGCGCTTGGCCTTGTTCAGGGCGAGCGTGATGGCCTCGAGCTGGGAGGTGGCGGCAACACCGAGCTCGAGGCTCAGCTGTGGCAGGTGTTGCTCGACGTATGCAGGGCCGATGGTGGCGACCAGGAAGGCGAGCTGCGCCCCCCCTCCTGGCGTGGTGTCATTCGCCAAGACCGCAAGCGCCTGGATTCCGTCGGGGAGACCAGGTGGGTTCACGGCCTGAGCTACCGCGCCACCACGTGCGGCGACGCCCCCAGCGACTCCATGAGCGCCTCCGTCTCCTCGCTGGGCACGCGGTCACACCTCTCCGACAGCTCGTGGGTGAGACGCCGGTAGAGCTCGCGGGCAGCTTCCTTCCGCCCCAGACGGTACTGCCACAGGATCTGCTTCTGGAAGAGGCGTTCCACCGGGTCCGGGTCGATGCTGAGCGCCTGGTCGAGGGTCTCGATGGCGGCGTCCAGCTCACCGGCGTCCGCGTACAGCTGGGCGACGGTGCTCAGCGTGTCGATGGCCAGGCTCCGCACATGCTCCTGGTCCTCCACCAGCCAGTTGTAGTCGGCGCCGGCGAAGGGCTCGCCCCGGATCCCGTCCGCGGCTCGGGTCAGGACGGCAAGCCGGTGCTTCGCATCGGTGCTCCGCCGGGCGGCGTCGCGGCCGGCGACGAGACGTCCGTAGTCCGACCCGATGACATCCGCATTGAGACGGAACACACCCCCCACGCACGGGATGGGGTCGATGGTGCGGTCGCCGAGTGCCTCACGCAACGCCGGCCTGGTGCCCCGGGTTCCTCGCACAAAGCGGCTCTTCCAGAGCTGGTCGGGGCTGCCCGCGCCGAGCGCGTGGATTCCCTCCTCCTCCGTGAGCCCCCCGCGAACCGCGAGCAGCGCGAGGACCTGACGCCCGGCCCCAGGAAGAGCCCGGAGAACCTCCCGACCCTCGACAAGGACCCGCACCCGCCCATAGACGCGGATGTCCAACCGCCTCACCTCCAGGGCCGGCGGGATGGTCAGCGTGGCAGCCGGCCCCTCCGTCGAGGGCGCGGGCACGGCCGGGCTACGGTCGCCCGCGAGCTCGGCGTCGCCCGCCTCTGGCAGGATCGCGAACGACTCCTCCTCCGCGGCGGTGATCTCGGGCACCAGGTCAGGCCCGCGCCCGCCGGCGACGACGGCGAGCAACTCGGCCGCCTCGCCCTCACTGAGGGTGTGCAGGGTCCGGGCGCCGCTCAGCACCGCGGCGCTGAGCGCATCCACGCCGCCGGCGGCATCGACCTCGACCTGGTCTCCCCACGATGCAACGAGCGCTCCGACCACGACGACGGCGATCGCGAGCCCCCGTGCGGAGTCGATGGCGCTGGCGAGCCGCTCCAGCTGAGCAGCCGTGACGTCCTCGGCCCGAAGGACCGCGAGAAGAGCGGGAAGAGGATCGGGGCTTCCAGCCCGCTGCCTCCACTCCGTCAGGTGGTCGCGCTCCAGGATCCCCCGCTGGTAGCGGATCTCTGCCTCTAGGCGCTCGAGCAGCGAGTCGACGCTGAGACACGCGAGACCCGGGGTACCCTCCGGCGCCGGGACCAGCGCGGGGGGCGAGTCCTGACCGACGACGGCCTGGGCCATCTCCCAGGGATGGTGGGCCAGGAAGGAGACCACCATCGCGCGAGCCGCACCGTCGGCCCCGGGTCCGGTGAGGATCAGGCGGTGGAGCTGGTCGATCTCGACCACCGCGTCGCTCCCGTCCCCTCCGCATCGCCCGAGCACGATCCGACCTTGGACGGCTTCCACCGCCTCCAGCCGCTCGTCCAAAGAGGTCGCAGCCGCGAGCGCACCCTCGTCGCCCTGGTCATGGGACCAACCGCGCGCCGTGGCAACCGTGGCCCGGATCCGCCCGATACTGGGACGGCGGGCGAGGACGGCGACGCGCGACCCGCCCGGGTCCCCGGGCCGGCGCCGCCACCGCTCGTAGCGCTGGGCAGCGAGCAGCAGCCCGCAGATGGCGGCCGCCGTGAGAACCCCTACTGTTCCCCCCTCCGCCAGCGACACGGGTGCATCGACCGCCGGGTGCTTGGAGTGAGGTGGACCCGCCGCGGATGACGGCGGCAACGCCGGAGCCGGCGCCACCGCGGGCGCTGGGGTGGGCGCCCGTGTGGGGGTCGGGCTTGCCGTGGGCACCGGGGTGGGCGCGGAGACCGCCGGAGCAGCCGCCGAGGACGGTGCCGGCGTCTGCGGGACGGGAGCGGGAACCGGCGTCGCCGGAGTGGACACGGGGGCCGTTTCGACCGCTCCCCCAACGCCCGGGACCTCAAGTTCCCATCCCGGGTAGATCCAGTGGGGATCGGTGAACACGCGGCCGTCGTCCTCGGTCTGCCCTTCGTTGGCTTCCCAGATGCGCGCCCACTCGGTCGGGTGCTGGTACTCCTCACCGGCGATCGCCCAGAGGGTGTCGCCAGGAACCACCGTCACCTCCTGCTCCGGAGCGGCCTGACCCGTGAGTGAGCCGACCCCGCCCGCCGGAGTTGCCACCGGCGCCGGGGAGTCCGACTGGAGCGCCCTGTGGTCGATCAGATCGGTGAGTGCGTCATGCGGCGCGGCGAGGACCGCGCTGTGCTGGACCGGCGCCAGGGCTGCGGCGAGGGATGCCGGGCGCGCCGGCGCGGCAGGCCGGCTCATCAGGGCGATGCCGAACATCACCACGCTGACCAACAGTGCGGCGAGTCTCTGGCCGGGGGCCACCCAGGGCCGGCGCCGCCCCTGCACTCCGCGCAGGGTGGCGACGAGCTCCACCGCCATGCCGAGCATGAGATAGGCCCAGAGGACCCATAGGGCACAGGCGAGGATGTGCAGCAGCGCGCCGCTGTCGATCCCCTGCGTCTGGAAAGCCAGCGTGATCTGACTCCAGTTCGGCAGCGTGTGGGGTAGCGGCCAGCCCACCAGGAGAACGAGCATCAGCGGGACCCCGGCGAGGAGGAGGAGGAGGAGGACCGCCACCCCCGCCAGCGTGGTCGCCACCCCCGCGATCCGTCGCAGTACACCCATGGTCATGTCCCCTCGATCGCCGCGGCGGTGGCCGAGGCCGTCATCGTGAAGCTGTTGATACCGAAGAGACCGAGGAACACCGTGGGCACCTCGGCCGAGACGGCCACGGTCAGGTGAGCGCCATCAACAGCGCTCGGCGTGCAGCTCACCAGGTCGTCGCCGGTCTGCTCGACATATGCGGCGGCCGCGGTGCAGGCGCCCGCCCCGTCGACCGTGGGCGTGCCCCCTCCGTACACCGACGCCACATCGAGGACGTCGGCGCCGGCACGGGCCGCCTCCTGCGCCTCTCCGGAGGCGTGCAGGAATCCCTGGAGTGCGCGGGACCCGTCCACCCCCAGCCCGATCGCCGCGATCATCGCCAGCAGCGCGCCCGCGATAAAGATGCTGATGGTGCCGCGCTGGAGACGACGGAGGGTCGGGCTCACGTGCCCACGCTCCGGTACGGGTCGATGGGGGCGACCGAGCTCTCGGCCACCTGATTGTTGATGGGGAGGCCCAGCCCGCTGTTGGCGAAGTCGCAGGTGACCGTGACCTTGACCGTGCCGCCGGGCTGGAAGTTGGTGGTGTCGACGGTGACGTCGGTCTGGGCGTTGAAGTTCACGCAGTCGGCGCCCGACTGCTGCAGAGCGGTGGTGACCATCGCCTGGGCCGCTCCTGGAGCCTCGGCGGGCCCCGGGGCGAGCGACGCCGCTCGGGCTCCGCTGACGGCGGCGTCGTCCACCATGGCCTGGGCGCCGGAGAGCCTTCCCCCGGCCACACCGAGCAGGAGCAGGAAGACCACCGCCGGTGCCACCAGCACCAGCTCGATGGCCACGGCTCCCCACGACGTCGACCGGCTCCTACGCGCGGATCGCTCACCGCGGAGCCGGACTGTCGCCCCCGGGGTACTGCCTCCGGTCGGAGGAGCGTGGCGGAGGGCAATGCCGAGCCGGCGCGGCAGAAGACGAGTCATGGCAGTCGCTCGATCGGGCCGGCCGCCGACTTGCTGACGGGCAGGTTGAAGCCGGGAACCAGCTGCATGGCCGTGCCCGTCACCACCACCGTCACGGTCTGATGGACGAGGTCGACGCTGACGGAGGTGCTTGGCTTCAGGAGCAGCTGGTCCTGGGAGGTGACGGTGGCATCGGCCGCCGCCTGGCCCGCCGCCCCGGGGTCGGGGACGCCGTACGCGGTGGCCGCCTGCAACCCCTCGGTGGCGGCGGCCTCGGCCACCTGATCGGCGAACTCGAAGAGCGCGTACTGGATCACCGCCATGATCAGCAGCAGCACCACGGGCATGGCGATGGCGAGCTGGACCACGGTGACCCCGCGCTCCGCCCGACGCCGTCGCATCGCCCGCAGCCCCGCCATGCGCCGAGACCTCAGCAGCCGCTCAGCGCGTTGCTGGAGCTGGAGATCGTCGTGTCGTTGAGGCAGTTGGTCCGGCTGGTGACGAACGCCATGACGCCCACCACGATGACGGCGGTGATCACCAGGGCGGCCACCGCCCAGATGGCGACCTGGATCATCTCCACACCGCGCTCGCCGACACGACGTTGCGAGATCCGCCCCCTCGCGCCCCGTTGCGCTGCCCTCTGTCTCGTGAACCGCGCCATATCGTCGCCTCCTTCTTCCCGTCGATTGACCCGCTACTTCAAGAGCGTGAGAAATGCCGGTGCCGCCAGAAACAGGGTGAAACCGACCAGCGGCAGGACGCTCACCGCCGCCATCCGCTCGCTGGCCACCTGCTCCTCGGCCTCGACCCGGATCAGCCGCCGGCCGCGGAGGGTCTCGCTGAAGGTCTGCAGGGACTCGGCGATGCGCGCACCGTCCTGGCCGGCCAGTGCAACCCGAGCCGCCAGCTCCTCGAGGGTGTCGAGGCCGAGCTCCCCGCCGAGGCGGCCGAGCGCCTCCCAGGGCCGCTCCTGACCAATTCGGGCCTCGCTGAGCGCGGCGCGGAGCTGCACGAACCCCCAGCTGTCCCCGGCTCCGGCGCCGTCCTGCAATGCCGCCTCGATGCCGCGGTTGGCGGTCAGTGACATCGCCACGGTCTGGACGAAGACGGTGAGGTCGTCGACCATCTCGCGCCGACGGGTGACCGCGTTGCCGCGCACCGCGAAGTCGGGGGCGATGAAGCCGCCCAGACCGAGGACCAGGGCCAGCCACAGCGGGATGACGAGGGGGATGGCGATCGTTGTCTGGAGCACCCCGCCCGCCACGGCGACCACGGTCGCGAGCACCAGCGGCAGCGCCAGGCCCATCAGCCCGCTCGCCAGCTTCTCGGCGATGTGCCGCTCCGGGGTCTGGCCGACCACGGCGAGGTCCTCGGGGGCGACCAGCCCGCCCAGGAGGCGGAGACCGAGCGCTCCGGAGCGGCGCAGCAGCGCCCGCGCGAGCGGCGTCCCGGCCCGGACCAGGGCGGTGGGCTGGGCGATCCGGCGCGTGGCGAGCGGCGTGGGCTCAGGGAGGAGGCGCAGCCGGGCCATGCTCTCGGCGAGGCTGGTCCGTGCAGGCATGGCGCTGAGGAGCAGCAGCCAGAGTCCGATGCCGAGCCCGAGCGCGGGGAGGAGCCACGGGGTCATTGAGGTGGCTCCGGCGGCGCGAGCAGCCGGCGGGGGGCCCGGATCCGCGCCACCCGGTCCATGGCCCAGATCGAGAGGCCCATGATCCCGACCACCACCAGCAGGAGCAGTTGTCCGCCGGGGCTGTTGTACGGAGCCAGGTAGGTGCGGTCGACGAGGGCCAGCAGCAGGGCGATGGCGATGGTCAGCCCGATGATCATCCGTCCCGTCCAGATCACCCCGGAGCGGCTGGCATCTACCCTGCGCCGCAGGTCCACCTCGGCCCGGCCCCCCGCGGCCACCGACCGGAGCACCCGGCCGAGCTGCTCCGACTCACCAAGGCGAAATGCCATCACAAGCTGATCGCAGATGGGATCCGCCATGACCTCGGCAAAGGCCGCCAGAGCCTCCGACATGCTCACGCGGCCACCCAGCTCGGCGGCCAGGACCTCGGTCTCACGCCGGACCGATCGGGGTGCCACCTGGGCGGCGGCCCTGACCACCGCCTCGAGCCCCTGGCCGCTGCCCTCGAGCATGTCGGCCAGCAGCTCGATGAACTCGATCAGACCGACGGCGCGCTGCATGCGCAGCCGTTCCGCCTGGCGCCGGGTCACCATCTGGGGAAGCTGCCAACCGGCGACAGCGCCGGCGAGCGCCAGGACCGGCCACTGGGTGGCCAGCCCGGCCACCGCGGCGCCGAGAGCGGCCGCGGTGATCCGCAGCGCGATCTGCTCCGGCACCACCCGCCGTCGCCGCGCCGTTCGCGGTGCACCGGCACCGCGGAACGATGCGTACACCACCAGCAGACCGAGGCCGAGGCAGAGGCCGAGGGCCACGCCGAGCAGGGTGGCGTCCATCAGGCGTACCTCTCCTGGGCGCGGCCGTACCACGCCGAGTCGTCGTACCCGCAGCCGGCAAGGAGATCCCGCCGGCGATCGCTCAGAGGGTTGACCCACTCCCGCCCCTCCGGCCCGACGCGCATCAGCTCGCTGCGGGTCACGCTGCCGTCGCGCACGCCGGTCACCTCGATGATCGAGCTGATCAGCCGGGGCCGGTGTCCCTGGCGGTCGCGCCGGGCGGTGATCTGGATGACGAAGTCGATGGCGTCGGCGATCATGTGAGCGCTCGCCTCCATCGGGGTCCTCCCGGGCCCGCGCAGGGCCAGGGACTGGAAGCGGCTCAGTGCCTGCATCGGGTTGCGGGCGTGGATGGTGCTGATCGAGCCCGCCGCATCGCCAGCTCCGGTGGCGTCCAGCATCGGCTCCACCTCCTCGGGCCGGCGGACCTCTCCCACGATCAGCACACCAGGGGCCATGCGCAGCGCGGCCTCGAAGAGCTCCCCGGCGGGGATGCGGCCGCGGCCCTCGACGTTGGCCTGGCGTGCCTGCATCGCGACGCAGTTGGGATGGGCGTCGACGTCACGGTCGAGGTGGAGTTCGAAGGTGTCCTCGACGGTCACGATGCGCACCTCGGGAGGGATGCACGAGGCGAGAGCAAGGGCGGTGGTGGTCTTGCCCGCGCCGGTCGCCCCCGAGATCACGACCGTCTGGCGGCCGGCGATGGCGGCCCGAAGCAGTTCGGCCCCCCGCGGATCGATCACCTGTGTCCGCACCAGGTCGTCGAGGGTGAGCTTGAGAAGGCGGTGGAGACGGATGGTCACGGTGGGCCGTCGCACCACCTCGCGCACGGCGTGGAGGCGGCTCCCATCGCGCAGGGTCAGGTCGAGGATGGGTTGGGCGGTGTCCCATCTCCGCTCCTGGATGCTCTCCCGCGCCGCCAGGCGCTGGATCAGGGTGATGAGCTCCTCGTCGGACTCCGCGACCGGCGACGCCACCCGCTGCATCCCCTTGGACCGCGACTCGACCCAGACGCTGTCGAAGCCGTTCAGGTACACGTTCTCCACGTCCGGGTCGGCCAGCAGGGGCTCGAGGTCACCCAAGCCGAAGAGGCGCCGGAGCACGATCGCGCGGATCTGTCGCTCCTCCTCACGGTTGAAGGGGTGGCGGCCGGCGGCCACCTGACGCAGGTTCTCGGCGGCCAACCACTCGTCGAGGAGCTGTCCCGCCCGCTCCTGGACCTTCTTCTCGCTGAGCCCGCCCTCGGCGGCCCTCTGCTCGGCGCGCAGCCGTGGGTCGACGTACTCGTATGCCGTGCGGCCGATGTCGCGGATGAGCGGCATCAGGTTCCCTCCGAGAGCGGTACCGGACCACTCGGCTGGGGTGAGAGCTGCGCGGGGGAGGCGGCCGCCGTCGCCGGCAGTCGGGCCGCGAGCGCGTCGGCCACCCCGCGCGCCGCGCGTAGCACGGCGAGGCTCCGGCCAGGAATGCCCCGGCCACCGCCCGACAGCAGCGCGGCACCCGCCGGATCGAACGGGAGGGTGCCGATCACCGGGATCTCGAGGGCGGCGGCGATCTCCTCGGGGGAGTACGGGCCGCGCTGGGAGAGCAGGACGAGCACCTGCACCCGGAGCGCGTTCAGGGACGGCAGCCAAGCGTGGAGATGCTGGACCTCCTCCAGGGTGGGCCGGGCAACCATCACCACGACACCCGCCCGCTGGATCAGCCGCGCTATCGGTGTCCGTTCCCGAGCGCCCCAGCTCTCCAGGCGGCCGCAGTCGGCGATGACGTCGCAGCCCGCATGGGCCAGGATCGAGAGGTCCTCAGCGAGGCGGTCGAGCGGAACGCGCATCTCCTCGGGCGACGTGGGGGCCACCACCACCTGGAGGCCGCCGCGCAGCTGCTGAGCGTGCTCCAGAAGGGGGCTTCGGTCGGCCGCGGCCGCGACGTCCGGCACGCGCTCCAGTGCCACGGTGAGACTGACCACGCCCCGAGTGACCTCGAGGCCGAAGCGTGCGGCCAGGTCACCGCCCGCCGGATCGCACTCGACGACGATCGGCGTGGGGCGCTGCTGCGGCCAGACCGCCCCCAGGGCGCAGGCCGCGGTGGTGACACCGGGGGCACCCTTGACGCTGCACAGCGGCAGCAGCGCCACTCTGTCAGCTCCCCCCGCCGGAGACCAGCAGCAGGACCAGGTTGCCGCTCGCCGCCGCCGGCGCCAGAGCGGTCGCTTGGTCGGACGGCAGCTGCAGGGAGATGACGCCGTCCTCATCGTCGACGGCCACGACGGTCGCGTCGACGGGGCCGCTCCCGAGCGGTGCCGATGAGGACGTCGACGCCGACAAGGTCTGCTCGTCGATCACCTCGACGTCGTCACCGGCGGCGATGCTCGGGGGGTACGAGCCCAGCTTGGCGTTGACCGCCATCACGCTCTCGCCGGTGGGCAGCTGCACGGGGCCGAGCTCGGCGACCACGAGCGGCGTGCCGCTGTACAGGGTGGTCGCCGCCGGACGGCCGACGACCGCGTCCTCCTCCGCGGAGTCGATAACAGTGAGGCTGCCCATGTCCTCGGAGACGTTCACCACCTCGAGGTCGCCGGCGGTGATGACCTGGCCCGCCGGCACCGTCTGGGACATCACCAGGATGCCGTGCTCACCGCTCACCGAATGGATGAGGGCACCCACGCCCACCACCGAGGCCAGCACAAGCACCAGGCCGACGACGAGGAGCGAGGGACGTGGCCGCCACGGACGCGGCGCGATGCGAACGGGCGTCCGCCCACGGGGCGTGTCGGCGAGGGGGGTGGGGAGCATTGGTGTCTATCCCGCTGTGATGACGCTGGCGATCTGCTGCACGGTGATCTGCTCGGTCACCGTCGGGCCCGGCACCAGGCCCAGGTCACCGCCGAGGCCCCCCGCCCCGGTGGAGGTCCACGTCGCGTGGTAGTAGACGGTGGCGGACAGCGTGTACGTGCCGGTGGCCGTGTAGGCGTAGGTGCAGGCGTCGGAGGGCGGGGTCGTGCCGTATGAGGAGTTGTATGGGACCCCCTGACCGGGGCACGTGACGCTCTGTCCGTCACCGGTCGTCCACACCACCTGCTCGGGGACGGCCACCACAGTCGCTGAGACACCTCCAGCGGTCGCCGTCGCGGTGAAGGTCTGCCATGCACCGGGATTGAGGTACAGATAGGTCGGGAGGTTCACCACCGCGGGTGCTCCCACCGGCGGCGAGGTGCCGACGTTAGGCGGGTTCCACGCAACCTGCGAGACGGCCCACAGCCCGAGCACGTTCTCCGCTGTCGGGGGCGTGCTCAGGGTGCCGATCGTGAAGACGCCCACCACCGTGGGGTCGGGGCAGAAGACGACCCCCAGCGACGTGTACGGTGCGGTCCCCAGACCGATCACGCCATGCCTCCCCATCCAGGCCACGACGGCGTCGTATTCGGCGTCGCTAAGCCAGGTCCACTCCGACTGCGGGGGCGCCGTGGCGCCATAGATCCCGACCACCGAGCTGCCCCCCTCTTTCCAGGTGCAGTCACCGGCACTCCCGCCGCTGGGGGCCGGGGTCGATGTGGTGCCTCCCGCTCCGCATCCGGGCCCGCTTGCGTCCGCGCTGCAGCTGGCGGTGGGAGTGGGGCTGACCCAGGTTTGTGCGTATGCAGAGGTCGTCGGGCCCCCTTGAACCACGTGGCCTGCGAACACGAGGCTGACGGCGAGGACGGGCAGGCCGCCGGCGGCTGAGCGCTTCAGTACCCGGTGCAATTCCCGTACTCCAAGCTGATGGTGGAGGACGCCATCCACTTCCCGGACACGAGCGTGAAGCCGGTGCGGATGCCGTCACCACCGCCATTCGGCCAATCGGGCTGACTGGGAACAGCCGCTGGGGTGCCCCCATCGGACGCCCGGTAGTACTCGAACGCGTCATCCCACAAGCAGTCCGAGACGACCGCCGTGGTACCGGTGTTGGAGACTACGCGCGGGTGTTCCGGGGTGTTAGTCCCCTCCACCACGATCCCCTGAGACTCTTGCTGGATGAATTGGCTCTGCCACTGCTGGAGGAGGGGGTTGATAATCGTCGCCGCGAGCGCGGGCATGTTCCACGCGCCAGGGCTGGAGCTAGCCGCGTCAGCCTGGTTCACCGCAGTGATGTACGCCTGGTAGGCGGCGAGGACGGCGGCGTCGCTCGCGTCGGGGGTGGGCGACGCGGTCGGCGTGGCAGAGGGGGTAGGCGTGGGCGTCTGCTTTGGAGTGGCTCGGGCCGACGACCCGCAACCCGTGGTTACCACCAGGCCCGCCAGCGCCAGGGAGACCAGCATCAGGCGGGCCTTACCTCTGGCGAGCAGACGCTCGCCGGGACGCGACGCAAGTGTCTCCGGCGCACTCACGCGAGGGCCTCCCTATCCGTGTGACGCGTGACACCGGGGGCTTTCCGTCCCGGCGCGGGACATGCTGGCATGGCGGATAGACCGGATGCAAGCGATTGAGCGGAATGAGCCACCAGTGCACCCGGAATGTGCCGCGAGGGGAGCGCGAACGACTCATCAGGGCGACCCGTGGCCGCACCTCGGGCAGCCCGTCTGGGGCGCGACCCTCCGGGTGTTCCTAGCCGCCTCCGGCCTTCATCGCCGTGCAGGGCAGACTCCTCCCTTTGCAGCAAGCGCGTGAAGCCGCGGCCCTCCCCTGTAGGCTCGCGATCCCTTCGGCGCGGGATGGTGCCACAGCCGCGGCGGTAGTCGCAACCGCAGGGCTGGGGCGGGTCGGCGACCCAGCCTGCCTGAACCCCCATGCAGATCTGGCACGAGGAAACCACACGGCAACGATACACACCGTTGTGGTGGTTCTACAACCGTGTCGTACCCGCCCGTGGCACCCGTGCTCCCGCTCCGCGGGCAATTATCGCGGAGCCACTCTCGCCCCCAGCTGCCACCCGCCGGGCGATTCCCCCGAACGATGAGGCGCATCGTGGCTATGATGCGCATAATCGCCTCATGATCTACCGACTGCCCGAGTTGGATGACGCGGTCCGCCGCCAGCTCGCCGATCTCACCTCGGTCCGCCACGAGCTGGCCCAGCAATTGCGCGACGCCTCCGGCTGGACGGGGAGCCTGCGCCGGGTGGCGTGGGCAGAGGCGATCCGGTCGTCGACGGCCATCGAGGGGTTCAACACCATGCCGGAGGAGGCCCTGGCCATCGTTGAGAGGGGCGAGCCTCGGCACACCGATGCGGCCACGGTGGCGGCGATTGACGGCTACCGGCGGGCGATGGACAAGGTGCTCGTGTTGGCGGCCAGCCCGGACTTCGACTGGCGCCGCAGCGACCTCCTGGTCCTCCATGCCGACGTCGCGCAGGGCGTGGCCCGGGCCCGACCGGGCCGGTTCCGCGACCACGCCGTTCACCTTGCTGACGGGCAGGGCCTTATCGTCTTCGAACCGCCGCCGGCAGCCGAGGTGGCTGGGCTCACCGGCGAGATGTGCGCGTGGCTGCGCAGCGACGAGGCATCCGCAACGCCCCTCGTGGTGCGGGCGGCGATGGCCCATCTGCACGTCGCGGTGATCCACCCGTGGGTCGATGGCAACGGGCGGATGGCCCGCATCGTCCATTCCCTGGTGCTGGCCCGCGAGGGCGAGCTGGCCGCCCCCTTCGCCTCCATCGAGGGTCTCCTGGGGCGCCACACGCAGGCCTACTACGCGGCGCTGGCAGGTGTATCCCCCAGCGGGAAATATGACCCAGTGACGGGGGATGCGAGACCCTGGCTGCGCTTTGCCGTGAGGGCCCATCTGCTCCAGGCGCTGGAGCACCAACGGACCCTTGCGGAGGCTGGCGGCCGCTTTCGGTTGTGCACGCGCCTGGCCACCGAGGCCGGCCTTCCGGAGCGAGCCGCCTCCGCCCTGGACCAAGCCCTGCTCGGCCTGCCCTCTCGGAACGACGCCTACCGCGCTGAGCACGGCGTGTCGCGACCGACGGCTACCCGTGATCTCGTCACTTTGGAGCGGCGCGGGCTTCTGCAGAGCCGCGGCCAGGGGCGAGCCGTCGAGTACGTGACCAGCGACGCTCTCGTCGAAGCCTGGGCCGAGGCTCGCGGCACCCCCGCCCTCAGCGACATCGATCGCCGCATCCAGGAACTCGCCGTCGGCCTGGCACCATCGCGGGACGGGGACGACCGGGCCCGCGTCGCGGAGCGGCGCCCTGCAGCAGTGGCATCCGCCGCAGGACGCGCCGCCCCGGTCCCCGGGTCACCCCCACCCCTGAGCCTCGGCCCGCAGAGACATCCCCACGGCGTCAGAGCCCCCAAGGTGATGGACAACGCGGAGCGCGAGCGACGCAACCACCGGTGCTTCCCGACCAGATCGACATCCTCGCCATCACCGCCCACATTGCCCGCATCACCGTGAGCGGCTCACCCGCCGACACCACCTTCTCAGACGCCCTTCGCGCCCCCGCCTTGAGGATCTGGGAGCTGGACACCTCCGGCGACGCCCCACCCACCTCCGTGATCTGCTCCCTGCTTTTGTCGACGGGGGGCATCTCGAGGCCACTGACTGTCAGCGCGCGGAGCGGGCACCTGATCTCGGGGTCGGACGGGTAGATGGGTCGACTTGCGCGGCCTGGATGACAGGCGAACCCACTGTGGCGGATACTTTGGCCGACCACCGACGGGACGCCATCCGCGCCTCGTCCCAGCACAAGGGAACGCCACCGTGGACCGTCTAGAGGCCATTAGCCGGCTGCAAGCCCTCGCCCAGAAGCCTGTGGAATGGGGAGGGCGTGAGCGCTCATGGGCGGCGCACACCCAGCGGGGCGGGGCCGCCGACGAGGAGCAGCTAGTGCAGCCGGTGATCTTCCCGGCGCTAGCGCGGCAGCTGCTGGGTTTCACCGTCGGCATCGATCTCGCTGCCGAGCGCGGGGGCGCCTCAGGAGTCCCAGACTTCACCCCTGCTGACCTGCTGACGCATAGCTTCGTGTTCGAAACCAAGGGAAGTAGCGAAGGTATCGACCTCAGGGGGCATGAGGCGCAAGTCCGCGGCTACCTGACCCGCGCCCACATACGGGCGGTTGTCGTGACTAACGTGGTTGGCATCCGCGTCTTCGAACTGGACCAGGCCCAGCGAGTGGTCGAAGTGCTGACGGTCAATCTTCGCGCCCTTTGGTCGAGTCCACCGGACCAGGCGGTGAACTTCGCGGATGCCCACCGGCTGGTGGACTTCGTGGAGCGCTTTCAGCGCCGCCAGCTGACAACGGCGGAGAAGATCTCCTCCGTACGCCGCGCGCCTCCCTGGACCAACGAACTCATGATCACCGATCCGAGCTGGCTGGAGGCGCGGATCTCCCGCGTCGTCGACATGATCCATTCGGACGTCAGCGAGCGAATCCGCGGGGGAGCGCTGGACGAGGGCGGACTTGCAACCGAGGACGAGCGAAAGGCGATACTCGTCGAGCTCCGACAACTGCTGATCCGCTTCGGCGTCAGTGTGACTGAGGCCGAGCGCCGCAGCTTGGCCGATTTCACCACTGCCCGCCCTTCAGATGACGAGGGCAAGGCGACCACCCAGTACGCCGCCCACGTGGCGTATCTACTGGTTACGAAGCTGGTGCTCGTCCGGGCGTGGGAGGACCTCAGTCTCATCAGCCCAGCGAGCCTGTTTAACGGCGGCTTCGACCAGGCGCTAAGTCGCTACGACGAGGCAGTGTTGGAAGTCCTCGACGGTGCCTTCCATGCCGCCGGTACTCACTACCGCGCCCTCTTCGCGGAGCGGCCCGCGTATGCGTGGTACACGCCCGGCGAGACGCTCGCGGTGGACATCATCTACGAACTGGCAACCACGAACTTTGGCGCGATTGAGAGTGACATCCTGGGACACGTATATCAGGGCATGCTAGAAGGCATCGACCGTAAGCTTCTTGGCCAGTACTACACGCCACGCGACATCATTCGACTCATTTGTGACCTGGCTGTCCCGCCCGATTTCCTGGGGAGGTTCCGGGGCGCCTCCGTTCCGAAGGTTCTCGATATCGCGACCGGATCTGGCGGTTTCCTAGTGGAAATGGCGGTGAGAGAGCGAGCCCGCTATCAGGAACGCGTTGGCGCCGGCGCGCAAATCAGCCGCACCGACTGGATGCGCGCGCTGGCCGGTGCGCTGAACGGCGTGGAGATACAGCGCTTTAGCGCCTTCCTGGCTGAACTCAACCTCCTAATCCAGTTCAGCCGTATTGTCGTGGAGCAGCCGAGCCTCCGGATACCTGAGCTCGGTATTATCCCCGGCGACACGCTCTCACTGCACGACCCGATCACTCTCTTCGCGGACGACCCGAGCGTTCACGCTGATGACTTCCTTCCTGACGTGGCGGACCGTCGAGAGCGAGCAGCGCGTATAAGAGACGCGCACAGTCGTGACATGGCCTTCGACCTCGCGCTGGGCAATCCGCCATACGTTGGCGAGAAACTCGGTGCTGCGCTCCTGCAAAGAACGCGGCAGCGCTATCCGTACTGGAGCCAATTCTCCGCGGCGCATGCCGATTATCTGTACAACTTCCTCATTCTAGGGATCTCCAAGCTCCGCGAAGGCGGCCGCTTTGGATTCATCACCACGGAGTATTGGCTGCGTGCCACTGGAGCCCACAGGCTTCGCGAGTACATCGCCGAGCGCTGCTGCATCGACCGCATCATCCTGTTCCGCAATATGCGCCTTTTCCCCGACGCTCCGGGACAGCACTCTATGGTGATTGTCGGCGAGTGTAACTCGAACGCTTCAGAGCGCCAGTCTGTGCAGCACCGACCGCGTATCTCGATCTACGGCGGCGGGAGCGTCCGTGGCCACGATAGGCAAGCGATCCTGTCCGCGTTGCGCGACGGACGGACCAGCAGCAGCTTGGGAGTCGCCAGCTTCCGCGCGCCTGCCTCTCCAGCCGCGCTTGGCGGGGACAGCTGGGCGGGGGTGGTCCTGACCCGGGCGGCGCTCCGGCGACGCGTAGCGGCGCGCGACGTACCCCAGCTGGGCGCCCTCACGGTCACCGAGGGCGTCATCGCGACGCCACAGGCCCTGCGAGCGAGGCACGAGGATCTCCTCCGCGTGGATGTTGCGCGTGCCCTTGGAGCCAACTCACGTGCCGGGATCTTCTTGCTCACCCAGGAGGAAGTTCGTGCGCTACCTGATGCGCATCTTCGGGATGGGGCTCGGGAGCAGCGACCGTCAGCGGAGGGGCCCTTTGCGTTGGGTAAGGTCGAGGGCCTGACCGCGGCAGAGCGGCGGGTGCTGCGACCGGTCATCAACACGGCGGACGTATTCCCTTACGCCGCCGTACTCGCCGAGGATCATCGGTACCTCGTCTACCTTCGGTACGAACCGTCGCCAGGCGACCTTGGGCTCGACCTTCAAACGATTCAGCGGCGATCTTTCCCCGACGGGCTGCCCAACCTTGCTCGACACATGACAAGGTTCCGTGACATCCTCGAGTCCGTCGTGGCGGGTTACGATCGGGGCAACCGTCGGCCGTGGTGGTCCGTACACGACGACCGAGCCGCCACGGTGGACCAACCCATCGCGCCGGGGCAGAGCTGGGCAGACTACTGCGTCACGGCTCGTTGGGGCGAAGGAGGGCGATTGGTGGTGGGCATGGCTCCTGCGGGGTCGCTCCCAGCCTCCGGGCTTCATGCCCTGCGTGCCCCGAGTGGTGCTCCCGCCGCCTATGTATGTGCAGTCCTCAACTGTCGGCGGTTCCAGGATCTGGCCGTGGACCTCGCGCCGGGACATCTACGTTCCGAGGAGCTGATTGGGCTGGGAATCCCGTTGCTCGATGCCGAGGGCATCGCGGCAGTGAGCGACCGAGCGTTGCAACTGGCTAATCACGTGGCAGCGATGGTACACGACCTTGGATCTAAGTTTCCGATGCTGCTCGACCAATGGCGGCGCGATGTCTCGTTGGGTTTTGACCCTGCGATGGCGTGGACACCACAGGCGGAAAACCGTGAGGACTGGGGTACGTTTGCATCGGTGCCTTGGATCACCGAGCGGCATAGCCACGGACCGCAGCATCGAGTGATCACCACCACCGCAGTGAGCTCGAGCCTGTTCGGCAAGTCGATCGTGGCATCTCACGAAGGCACGTCCGCTAGCGCCAGCCTGAGCCTTGATCTCGACGTGGACTGCACCGATGACCAAGTGGCCGCTTTGTGCCTCTACGTTCAAGGCTTGGCGGCACGAGGCGTCGTTCTGGAGGACGTGTTGTCGTGCCGCCTGCCCTTGCGCCCCGCCGAACTCGACGCCGCAAGAGTCGCCGACTTTAGCGCGTTGGAGGCTAACGTTGCACGGTACTCCAGCCTGCGCGAGGAGATCGACAGTCTGCTGGGAGACTAGCGTGGTTGGCTGGAGGCCGAGGATGAAGGCCGGGCTGCGTTGAGCGGAGAGCCCCTCGCCAGCCTAGACTGTTGTATCCCCGAGTTCTGCCGACACTGGGAGGTCTGACCCCCAGGTAGCAGAAAGCGGCGCATCCTTCGGAGATCTCAACCAACCTAAGGAGCGCCGCCGTGACTCCCGATGAT
>Ga0181539_1002511_pt1 | contig 18198 bp, 14 predicted proteins | sample PEATcosm2014_Bin_46_FD_119767 | JGI IMG/M metagenome (GOLD analysis project Ga0181539, IMG submission 119767) | Peatland microbial communities from MTU Mesocosm Facility, Houghton, MI, USA - PEATcosm2014_Bin23_60_metaG | ecosystem: Environmental > Terrestrial > Soil > Wetlands > Peat | place... | reverse complement strand
TCCCGATTCCCCCGACCAAAGGTTCCTCGAGAACTCCGCTTAGAGCAACCGCCCTAAGACTCAGCCACCTCACCTGGTCTGGTACTACTGTGACTTTCAGAACTTGTCATCCGACCACCTCCTCTCCGGTGTAACCGCAGAGTACAAAAAAGAAGGGTCGGCGTCAACGGTTCGGACGGGGCGTGCCGGAAGAATTAATAGTTCCCGGTTCTCAGTTCTTAGTGATGCGCCGGAGACGACCAACTCGACTGCTAAACCCAAAACCAGCGCGCACCTGTGGCTTGCATGCGGCAACCCCCTCCAGTACATGCCCGCCAGATACCTACCTTCGTCACTTCCCCTTCCCTAGACTGAAAACACCCCTGCAAAGCAGGAAAGGCTTCCCCCAAGGCATCGATCTTTCAATGAGTTCTCAGTAAAACCTGTGGAACCGCGGAACGAGAATTTTTCTGGGAAGCTGAGAACTGGCGTCAGCCCTTCCACCGGTATGCATCTTGTTGGGCCAGTCCTATATGCGCCAGCACCCGGTTCGCGAATTCATGTGCCATGGCATCGGCACTCGACGGATGGTTATAAAACGTTGGGATGAGCGGGAAGATAGTCGCCCCCGCGTCCGCCGCCAGCGACATATTGCGGATGTGGATTTTGTTCAGCGGAGTCTCGCGTACGCAGAGCACGAGCGGCCGACGCTCCTTGAGAGAAACATCGGCGGCGCGCTCGATCAGGTGCGAGGCCGTGCCGTTGGCAATGCGGCCCAGGGTGCCGACGCTGCACGGGATCACGACCATCGCGTCCGAAGGATACGACCCGCTGGCCACGTTCGCCCCGATATCGCTGTTTGACTGCTGCTGAATCTTTGCCGAAGGCGCGCCGATGATTTGACGTAGGAGTTCAGAACGGCCTTCGACACCGAGTTCCTCGGCCATGACGCGCAGGCCGCTGTCAGAAGCGATGAAGTTTACTGTCTTCACCCGCGGATCGCGTTCCACGGTGAGTAGAAAGTGCTTCAGAAATAACGACCCACTGGCGCCGGTAGTGGCAACAGTCAGGTTTTCTGGCGCAACAAGGGGCAAAGTTGGCGCTCCACGAGGCCCAAGCCAGTTCACGGCCTCAAAAACCTGAGGATAGGGACGCGGGGAAAGCAAGTCAAGGCGGGTAATTTGCGATTTGTAATTTCTGATTTGTAATTTCGGCTTTCATCGAAGCGACGGCGAATAGCGAACGACCAACGACCGACGACGAATTTATGGCAACCACCGGCATCTTACGATCGCGGCGCAGTGCGGCTCAACTGCACGCCATCGCCAGCGTCGAGCGTGAGATTCGCGCCATCGATCCCGCCGGCGGACGCAAATATCTTCGCGACTTTCGCGAGGCCTACCGCTCCTACCAGAAAGTTCTTGCCGCGGGCGATGTCCGCGACGAAATCGCCAAAGCCGGAATCGTTTTGGTCGGCGACTACCACGCCCTGCCTAACTCGCAGCGCTATCTGGCCTCGCTCCTCCGCGATCCCGAACTCCACCACCGCCCCGTAGTGCTGGGAGTCGAAACGATTTTTTCCCGCGACCAGCACATTCTCGACGAATGGTTCCGCGGCGAGATTGACGAAGACGAACTGCGCCAGCGCATCCGTTTCGAACTCGACTGGGGATATGAATGGGCTCCATTTTTCGAACTGCTCTCCGCCGCCCGCGAACAGGGCGCTTCCATTTACGGGCTTGATTGCATGCCTCGCGAAGATCTGCGCAAAATCGGAGCCCGTGACCGCCACGCCGCCGAAAAGATTGCCGAACTCCGCCGCGGCCATTCCGACGCGCTCATTCTCGTCCTTTTCGGCGAGTCGCACCTGGCGCCCCAGCATCTGCCCGCCCTGCTCCAGCAGCGGCTTCCCGCGGAACGTGTGCTCACCGTTCTGCAAAACGTCGATGCCCTCTACTGGCGCGCCGCTGGAGAAGCCAGCGACCACGTCGAGGCCGTCCAAGTCCGCAAAGACGTCAGCGAAAATGTTCTTTGCGTTTTCAACGCCACACCGCTGGAGAAATACGAGAACTACCGCCTCTGCCTCGACCGTTGGGGACGCAGTGACAATGGCCACAGCGCGCCCGACCTTGGCCCCACCCTCTACAACCTGATCGACGGCATGGTGCGTTTTCTCGGCATCAACCAGTACTCCTCGCACAACACTACGCAGCCGAGGCTGCTGGTTGACCTCATGCCCGAAGTCTATTCGCGCAGCTCCGATGCGCTCCTGCGCCGCCTGCTATCGCGCAAAGGATTCACTGCCGAACACCGCCAATCGCTGCTCCGCCAGGTGCACCAGCGCGGCAGCGTCTACCTCACGCCCATCAACGCGTTGTACATACGCCAGTTCAGCATGAGTTCCTCCGCCGAGGACGCCACCCACTTCCTTCATCAAGCCTGTCGCGGCTTACCAAATCTCTGTAACGACAAGGCTTTAGCACAGCACACCGCACCGCACGCCGCGCCAGTCGCCCAGTCGCTGGCCAAGGACGACGCGTTTTACATGGCAGTCTTTGAACACGCGCTCGCCTTTTTCGGATCGCGCATCTTATACCCAGCGCGTCCGGCTTTCCGCGATGCCGATCTGGCGGATTTGTTCGACGTGACTCGTGAAGACCTCGAACACCAGACTTCGCTTCCCTTCGCCGACGCTGTCGACGCCCTCGACTTCCTGACCCAACACCGCGAACGCGATTTTCGTGTGGCGCAAGCTCCCGCCTTCACCGGCCGCAAGTACGAATACGTCGCCGAGCAACTCGGATATCTCACCGGCAATGATCTCTACGACGCCTACCTCGAAGGCCGCCTGACCACCGCCGCCCTGCGAAAACTATTCCTAATCCACATAGAACAGCCCGGCGTGGCCCGCGAAGCCTACATCCAGTTAAAAACGCGCCTGCGCTCCGGACCGCGCGCATAAGTTTGGCTTTCCTCGGCACTCTCCGCGTCTCGGCGGTTCAAGGTTTTTGATTTTGCAGCCGCTGGAGTATCCTCACCTGTCCGATGGCTGATGACTTCCCACTCCAGTCCCAGACGCCCGATGCGCTCATGCTTTTCGGCTTCTGGTACCGCGCGCTGCCGGCCGGCCACCTCCGCTGTGGCCAATTCGCCAAGACGATGCTGCTCGAACAGCCGCTCGTCGTCGGACGCGATCAAGAAGGCCGCGCCTTTGCCCTGCGCGACGCCTGCCCTCATCGCGGCATGCCGCTTTCCTGCGGACAATTCGACGGCCAACAAATCGAATGCTCCTACCACGGCTGGAGATTCGACGCCCACTCCGGCCAGTGCAAGCTGATCCCGTCGCTGGTGCCCGATCAAACTCTGAAAATCGACCGCATCTACGCCGGCAGCTACCCCTGCGAGGAGCGCGACGACTTCCTCTGGGTCTTCATGCCCGATCCCGGCCCAGCCGGCGCCGGATTCTCCAAGTCTGCGCCCGCTCCGGTTCCAGCACCCGAGATTCCGAAATTCAGCGAGCATTACAAACTCGCCTACCTCACCGCCGACCTGCCTTGCTCGGTCGACCACGGCATCATCGGCCTGATGGATCCCGCGCACGGCCCCTTCGTCCACCAGGCGTGGTGGTGGCGCACGCAAAAATCGATTCACGAGAAGCACAAGAACTTCGAACCCATCCCCTACGGATTTCGCATGAGCGCGCACACGCCCAGCTCCAACAGCGCTCCCTACAAACTTCTGCGCCTTTACGCGGACGCCGATTCGATTTCGACAACTATCGATTTCGTCCTGCCCAACCTGCGCTCGGAAGTCATTCGCGCCGGCAAATACTGGTTCTCAAGCCTGACTACAGTTACTCCCATCACGCGCCACCAGTGCCGCATCGATGTAGTGGCCGCCTGGAACCTGTTCCGCTGGATTCCCTTTGGCCCCCAGCTGCTGAAATTTGTTTTCGCAAAATTCGTGGAGCAGGATCGCCGCACCATGGAGCTTCAATCCGAGGGTCTGAAGCACAACCCGCACCTCATGCTGATCGACGACGCCGACCGCCCCGCAAAGTGGTATTTCGGTTTGAAGGAAGCAATGCTGGAAATGAAGAGGACCGGCGGCGAGTTCCGGCATCCGATGAATGGGCCCGTGACGTTGAGGTGGAGGAGCTGAGAGGCAGTTCTCAGTTCCCGGTTCTCAGTTCTCAGAAAAACCACCTAGGGGCTAACCACTGAGAACCGGGAACTGAGAACTATTCCTTCACCAGCTAGTCCTTCACCAGCCAGTCCATCGCTTCTTCCCGCGTCTTGAACGTCACAATTTCGCGCTGGGAAAAACTTTGGAAGTTTTCCATGAAGGCGTGCGGGATACTCTCCGCGCCGACCCATGCCGTCTTCTTCACGAACGGCCGGTCGAGCGTCAGCACTTCTTTAATCCTGGTGGCAACCGCGTGATCCACTGCGGAGCCGGTGAAGTCGGCGAGCGTGACAAGCGACTCGTGCGCGTGCTGCGCCACAGTCATCCGCACATACTCAAGCAGAAGCTGCATCTCGTGCGCGTTGGCGTGCGAAAAGTCCAGGAGCAGAATCTGCTTGCCCTGATGCTCGATGAATCGTATGTGATCATCCATTTTGGGCCCCCGAGTGGTTTTCCTTGTGGTCCTCGTGCCTCCGTATTGGACAGAAACCTCAACCACGGAGGACCCCAGGGGCACGGAGGAAATCTACCCCAACAGCGACTCCACGATGTTGTACACCGCGGCCAGCGCGGAGTCCAGCGCCGCCACATCCTTTCCGCCCGCTTCGGCCAGGTCGGGACGCCCGCCGCCTTTGCCGCCAACTTTCGCGGCCACCGCGCCCACCACTTTGCCCGCCTGAATACGGCTGGTCAGATCTTTAGTGACGCCGGCAATCAGCGAAACGTTTCCGTCCGCAGCCGAACCAACCACCACCACGCCCGAGCCAAGTTTGTCGCGCAGTTGATCGACCAACGTCCGGAGCTGTGCGCGCTCAAGATTGTCCACGCGATGGGCAAGCACTTTGACGCCGCGAACTTCTTTGACTTTGTCGCTGTCACTGTCAATGACCGAAGCGACCGAAGATGAAGCGAACTTCATCCGCGCCTGGTCAAGCTCGCGCGCGAGCCGCTTGATTTCCGAATCGCGCTTTTCGATCTCCGCCCGCAGCGCTTCGGCGGGAGACTCGGCTTCTTTGCTGCTCAGCGCGGCGACGACGCCTTCCAGTTCGTGATCTTTGCGAAAGCGGCGCAGCGAGCCTTCGCCGGTTACGGCCTCGATGCGCCGCACCCCCGATGACACGCTGCCTTCTTTCAGAATTTTGATGAGCCCGATCTCGCCCGTTGCGCCGGTGTGCGTGCCGCCGCAGAGTTCCGTCGAAAAATCTCCGATCCTGATCACGCGCACCTTGTCGCCGTATTTTTCGCCGAACAACGCCATGGCGTGATACTCATTGACGGCCACGTCAATCGGGACATTTTCGACAATCTCTACTCTTTCGTTGCGCAGAACTTCTTTGTTGATGATGTCTTCGATGTCCTGCAGTTCTTCATCTTCGACGCCGGTGAAGTGCGAGAAATCGAAGCGCAGATGATTGGGAGCCACCAACGATCCCGCTTGCTTCACATGCTTGCCCAGCACTTCGCGCAGGCCCGCGTGGAGCAGATGCGTGGCCGTGTGATTGCGCATGGTGGCCTCGCGAATCGCGGTGTCGACAACGGCATCCACTTTCTGCCCAACACGAATTGCCTGCTTGGCAACAACCTGATGCGCTCGCACACCCTGAACCGGGTAATAGCATCCCGTTACTTCGGCGACTACGGTGTTGTGATCGTCGGAGTAAAGCCATCCGCGATCACCAACCTGTCCTCCGGATTCGGCGTAGAAGGGAGTGTGATCGAGAATGATCTCACCGGAGTCGCCGGGTTTAAGCTGCTGCGCGCCCTGATTTCCTTTGATGATCGCGAGAACCTCGCAATTATCCGAGCGAGTCTGGCGATAGCCTTCGAAGTCGGACTTTGGGAGTTGCTGGTAGGCGGGATTGGCCGTCTGCTTGGTCGCGCCTTTCCAAGAGGTGCGGGCGCGTGAGCGCTCCATGTCTCGCGCTTGTTCAAACCCTGCCAAGTCGACATCAACACCCTGATCCCTGGCTGTGTCGATAAGAAAATCCAGCGGTACGCCATATGTTTCGTATAAATGGAAAGCCTCGTCTCCACTAAGTTTGGGGTTACTGCGGAGTTTTTGTTGCAATTCCTCAACGATTACCGGGGCCAATTCATATCCCCACAACTGAGCAACCTGTGCCGCGAGCAATCCCGGGTCATTCGCGAGTTTTTTCTCGGCAGCCAGAGCCGCTACATGTTGTTCAGAGATCTCAACACCGCCAGCGACCTTCTGCGCAAGAAAATCCCGGATCCCCCTTATCTTCGAACCGCGTGCATCAGTAAAGTCATCCTCGAGCTTGTCTAGTCCGATCTCGAGGGTACGGGCAAATCGAGTTTCTTCCGCCAGGAGGGTTTTGGACGTTTGGTCTGCGGTCTCCTCAAGTTCCGGGTACGCATCCCGCATGAGGTCGCGCACGGCGAAAACCATCTCATGCAAAAACGGTTTTTCTTGTCCAAGCAAGCGTCCATGGGTAATGGCCCGGCGAATGATTTTGCGCAGGACGTAACCGCGGCCTTCGTTCGAGGGAGTCACGCCATCGGAAATAAGAAACGTTGCGGCGCGTGAGTGGTCAGCAATTACTCTTAGCGATGCGGCTGATGATCGGTCGTGAAATTCATGGCCAAGTTCCGTGAGCAGAGCAGCCCTATCCATCTCGCACAGTTCGGACGCACGGAGAATCAGCGGCGTAAAAAGATCAGTCTGGTAGTTCGAAATCACTCCCTGCAGCACCGCCGCCATGCGTTCCAGCCCCGCGCCTGTGTCAATCGACGGCTTCGGCAACGGCGTCAACTTGCCCGACGCGTCGCGGTCGAACTGCATGAATACCAAATTCCAGAGCTCGACGTAGCGTCCGCAATCGCAGCCGAACGCGCAGTCGGTATGACTCTGATCGCTGGCAGCCACGCCCATGTCGTAATGAATCTCGCTGCACGGGCCGCAGGGGCCGGTGTCGCCCATCTGCCAGAAATTGTCTTTCAGACCAGATTCGAAGATGCGATCTTTCGCGACGCCCTGCGCCAGCCATAGGTCATAGGCCTCGCTGTCGCGCGGAACGAGCATGGGTTCGCCTGATCCTTCGAAAATGGACACGTACAGCCTGTCTTTGGGAATCCCAAACCACTCTGGCGACGTGATCAGCTCCCAGGCATAGGCGATGGCGTCTTTCTTGAAGTAGTCGCCAAAGGAAAAATTTCCCAGCATCTCGAAAAACGTGTGGTGGCGATTGGTGAAGCCTACGTTTTCAAGATCGTTGTGCTTGCCGCCCGCGCGCACGCACTTCTGCGAGGTCGTCGCCCGCGCGTAGTCGCGCTTTTCGAGGCCGAGGAAAACGTCCTTGAACTGGTTCATGCCGGCGTTGGTGAAGAGCAGCGTCGGATCGTTCGACGGGACGAGGGACGAGGAGTGCACCTCGCGGTGTCCCTTCTGAATGAAGAAGTCCAGGAACTGGCGGCGAATTTCGGAGCCTGTGAGCATGGAAATTTAATTCTAAATGAAAGGCAAACCTTCACCACAGGGGGCACAGGAAAACGCAGGGGCGAGACTGCGAAGGGGAGGGACGGGCGTCTCGCCCGTCCAGCCGCGCGGGGGCGCCCGGCTCTCCACCAGCAAACCTTTTGGATCGGCGACGTCGAAGACCTGCTGCGCAAACAGTTCGCAAGCCGCACTTCGCCGCCGTCCGGAGAAAGCAGAATTACTTCACAGATTTATTTCACTACGTCATCGGTTTTCTCGGCGCCCGTCTTCACGCCCTTGCCGGTCGCCTTGGTGCCTTTTGCCACGCCCTTCCCGGTATCCTTGACAGCGGTCTTGGTGGCATGCCCGGTATCCTTGGCGGCGGTCTTGGTGGCAGCGCCGGTTTTGTCGGCGGCCTTCTCAGTGGCTTTGCCGGTATCCTTGGCGGCGGTCTTGGTGGCGTCGCCGGTTTTCACGGCGGCCTTCTTGGTTGCTTTGCCGGTATCGTCGGCCGCGTTTTTCACGTCGGTTCCGGCCTGGCCATAGGAGAACGCGGTCAGCGCCAGTAGCGCGGCTGCGATCATTAAAGAGAACTTCAAAGAGAACCCCGTTTTCATAGTTCCTCCAAAGGAATTGCCGAGAGTGTTGGCTGCAAATTTCTATCAGAAAATGAGGGATGGACGCAACCGGGGGCAAGAACTGATTGTGTCCTAATTTCCCGATTTCATCGAGAACTTGTTTCGATTTACACTCTGCGCCGTAAAGACGCGGCAAGCCTCGTCTCTACAAACGAGTTGTCCTGGCTCAATGGGACGCCTCGGAAGTCTCGTTCTCGAGTTCGGTGAGCGTTTCTTCGTCCACGTCCCATTTCTTCAGGATGGTGAAGATGGTTTTCGATCCGAATCCGGCGCGCATCAACTGGCGGAAGATGCGGGCGGCCTGTTTCTGATCTTTGTCCTTGGGCTTCTGCAGGCGTTTGCGGCGGAGGTAGGCACGAGCGAGATTTTCTTCTTTCACGTCGTCATAGACGGACGAAACCGCTTTCTCGATGACGTCGCCGTGCACTCCCTTCGCCTTCAGGTCGTTGACGACGCGCAAGCGGCCGAACTTCTCGTTGTCGCGGCGATAGGACGAAAAGGCCGTCGCGTACTTGGCGTCGTTCAGATAGCCCTGGTCTTTCAGGCGAACGACAATCAGTTCCACCAGCGTTTTGCCGATTTCTGTGTCGGCTTCCACCCGGTTCCGCAGCAGGCGTTTCAGTTCCGCGACCGAGCGCATGCGGCGCGCCAACGCGCCTACAGCGTAGTCGTAAAGCTCCGCTTCGGTGAAGAGTTTTCTGGGACGGCCAAACGCCATGCCTAACACGATAGCGCGAGACGGGGCTTGGGGGTTAGCGTTCGCGTCCGTTTTCGCGGATGACGAATTCTCAAGTTTAAATCGAGCGGCTTATTTTGGCGGGGGCATGGCACTCGGCGAGACCGGCGGAGCCATCGAAGGCGGTCTGGTTGCAGTCGGCGGCATGCTCGGAGGTGGCGGGACCAGCGCCGCTTTTGCTGAGGCTGACAGCTTGTCGGCATTGGCTAACAGAATCGCCACTTGCCACATCTGAGTTTCAGAAAGCGACTTGCTGAAGCCGGGCATGCCGGTCAGGCGAATGCCGTTGAAGATCTTCCAGTAGGTTTCGCCCGGCTCATCGTCAGTCACGCCTTTTCCCTGGAACAGCTGCGGCGGCCGTGGATACATTCCCGTCGCAATCGCCGTCTTCGGCGCCAGCGGCAAGCCGTGGCAAACGGCGCAATGCTGATTGTAAAGCTCGGCGCCAGCCAGTTCGTTGGCTTCGTTCGCCTGGATCGGGACATTCTTCGGCATATCTTTCTTGATGCGCGCATTCAAAGCCTTGTGCGCGAAGAAATTTTCGAAGGGCACGTCGGAGTCGGTGGTGGCAACGGGAGCACTGCCCCCGGTGAAATACAGATAAACCGCGAAGGGCACGAGGATGAGGCCGAGCAGCAATCCGCCGATGAATTTCACTGGTTGAACCTGCCATGACTAAGATTTTGCAAATTTAACTGTATCATCCGCGTCTAAATCCCTTTACCGAGCATCCAAACGCTCGGATAGCCCCAAGGGGAGATTTGCCAGGTCGTCCGAGACAGGAACAACCATGCGAATTGTCAGCGCGGCGAGCGCGTTTCCCAAGCATTATTACTCCCAGGAGATGTTGCTGGCGGCGCTGCAGGAATACTGGGGCGATCAGATCGAAAACCCGCACGTGCTGCGGCGTTTGCATCGTCACGTTGGCGTCGACGGACGTTTCCTGTCTCTTCCCAAGGAGGAGTATCTGAAGATGAAAACCTGGGGCGAGGCCAACCATCACTGGATTGGCACGGCCAAGGAGTTGGGCGAGAAAGCGGTTACCGGCGCGCTGGCGGACGCAGGTTTGCATGGCCGGAATCTGGGCGCGTTCTTTTTTGTTTCGGTGACGGGCATTAGCAGTCCATCGATTGACGCGCTGCTGATCAACCGGCTGGGATTGTGCAGAAACATTCGCCGCGTTCCGATTTTCGGGCTGGGCTGTGTGGCGGGCGCGGCGGCCATTTCGCGCGCGGCCGATTATGTGCGCGCTTATCCAGATCAGGCCGCGGTGGTGCTATCGGTTGAACTCTGCTCACTCACGCTGCAGCGCCAGGATCTCTCGATGGCCAACCTGATTTCGTCCGGGTTGTTCGGCGACGGCGCGGCCGCGGTGATCGTGGCCGGCACTGACGCTGAGTGCGAACTTTCTGGCCCGCGCATCCTGGCGAGCCGCTCGGTGTTCTATCCCGACACCGAAGAGATGATGGGCTGGGACGTATCGGAAAAAGGCTTTCGCATTGTTCTCTCTCGCGAAATTCCGAACCTGGTCCGAAAAAACCTGGCGCACGATCTCGACGAATTTCTTGCCGAGCGCGGATTGACTCGCGCCGATATCAGCAACTGGGTGCTGCATACCGGCGGGCCGAAGATTCTGGAAGCAACCGCCGAGGCGCTCGGCTTGAAGAATGGTGAACTCGACGTCTCCTGGCAATGCTTGCGCAGGACGGGCAATTTGTCGTCGGCTTCAGTGCTGGTAGTACTCGAAGAAGTCATGAAGAATCGCCGTCCCGAACCCGGCACGCTCGGCTTGCTGGCCGCGATGGGTCCGGGGTTCTGCTCGGAATTCGTTTTGTTGGAATGGTAGGCGGCACTGGTAAGAAGCGCATCACACCCTCATCGCTAAGAAATTTATGGAGACCCGTTTCCCCAGGCCGTGGGACGTATTCGTAGTCGGCGGCGGACCGGCCGGTCTGGCGACAGCGATTGCGGCGCGCCGTCACGGTTTGAGAGTGGTGGTGGCGGATGGCGCGGTTCCGCCGATCGACAAGCCCTGCGGCGAGGGACTGATGCCGGACGGAGTGGAGGCCCTGCACCAACTTGGCATCACGATTCCCGAGGGCGAAGCGTATCCATTCCGCGGCATTCGTTTCGTGAGCGACGGCACGAGAGCCGAGGCTGCGTTTCCTCGCGGAACCGCGTATGGAATCCGGCGCACGAATCTGCATCGCGTCCTGTTGGATCATGCGGCGGCGTGCGGCGTGCGCATGCGGTGGCAGGCGGCGGTCACCGGGCTTGATCTGGAAGGCGCGCTGGTTGCTGGAGAATTGGTGCGTGCGCGCTGGGTAGTCGGCGCCGACGGAACCAGTTCCCTCGTCCGCGGCTGGGCAAAGCTGGATCAACACGAGCTGGATGAACCCCAGAACAAAAATCTGCGCTTCGCGTTCCGGCGCCACTACCGCGTCACGCCCTGGACCGACTTCATGGAACTGCACTGGGGCCGTCACTGCCAGGTTTATGCCACGCCCGTCAGCCGCGAAGAAGTTTGTGTGGCGATGATCTCTTCCAGCCCGAAGTTGCGGCTGGAAGACGCGCTCGGGGAATTTCCGGAACTTTGCGCACGGCTCGAAGATGCGGAATACGCTTCCAACGAACGGGGCGCGATCACCGTCACCCGAAAATTGCGGCACGTGTATCGTGGCTCCTCGGTGTTGGTAGGCGACGCCTCGGGCGGGGTGGACGCCATCACCGGCGAAGGTCTTTGCCTCGCCTTCCGGGAAGCCGTGCTGCTGGGCGATTGCCTGGCGACCGGAGACCTCGCCCGCTATCAAAAGGGTCATCGCACTCTGATCCGCCGTCCCGCCCTGATGTCTCGCATGATGCTGTTCATGGCCAAACACAGCCATCTGCGGCAGCGCACCATGCGGGTATTCCAGTCGAGCCCCCGCTGTTTTGCTGGAATGTTGGCGATGCACGTGGGCGAAGGCTCCATGCGGGATCATGTCTCGAACGGAATTGCCTTGGGGTGGGAACTGCTGAAGGCCTGACGCCGCAGGAAGCGCAACTCCGTAGACCCGGGCTGTAACTTCCTTCCGCTCGCTCTGGAAATTTCCGTCGCACACATTCGGCATTCACGTAAACCACGTGTCACCAAGGACACGTCTGCGTTTCCGCGGACACGCGATGTTACCCTGCGCGCAACATTAACTTCATTCTTTTCAATCGCCTAGCTCTGGCTCCTCGCTTGCTTTTTCTTCCGGTGAAGGCATGGAGCTAATCATGGAAACGATCCTGCAAGGTCTGGTAATTATCGGCGGTCTGACCTTCTCGCTGGCTGCGTCTCTGCTGATCGAGGAACTCATCTTCGGACAAATCGTGCGCGTGGCGTTTGCCCGCCGCCCGGAAATTTCTAAACACACTTCTGAACACGCACCAAAGAATTGAAAGGAGTACTACCATGCTGTTGCTAAAGTATTTGCTGTTGAGCACGGGAATCGCGATGTTCGCGATCGCCGCCGGAATTCTCACCTATGACGCTTATTTGTTCATTGCCTACCAGCGCAGACGTCTGAATTTAGATCCCGAGGCAGGCGCGCCCGGCCCCGCGCCCGGATTGGCGCCCAAAGTGCGCTGGCGCACTTCGGTTGCGCTGGTGATGCTGGCCTGGGCTCCGCTGCTGATCTCGGCTGGCATCGTGATCGTCCCCAGCGGAATGGCCGGCGTACGCGTGAGCCAGACCAAGGGCACGCTTGCCGGAACTCTGTATCCGGGCGTGCACTTCGTTGTGCCGCTGGTCGAGCGGGTCGAACTGTTCAACACGCGCGACCAGTTGTTCACCACCGGCATCAGCGAAGATTCGCTCGCCAAAGGCGTGACGAAAGGCGAAGCGCTGCACGTGCAAGCCAAAGAAGGGCTCACCCTGGGCCTCGCCATCACCGTGCGTTACCAAATCGATCCAAAGCGCCTCGACTACATTGAGGCCAATCTGCCGCAGCCTCTGGAGAAAGAAATCGTGCCGCCCGTGGTTGCCACTGCTTGGCGTGAACTGGTGCCGGGTTATACGGTTCGCGAAGTTTTCTCAGCCAAGCGCGAAGAAGTTCGTCAGCGCTCCGCCGAAATCATTCGCAAACGGCTGGCTGCCGACGGCATTGTGGTGAAAGAAGTCATGCTGCGTGACATCGAACTTCCGCAGGAGTATGCGAAGGGCCTCGAGTCGCTGCTGTTGAAGGAGCAAGAGAACGACCGCATGGGCGTCGAGACCGAGATCCACCAGAAGCAAGTGAAAGTCGCAGAAGCCGACGCCGAAGCAACCAAGGTTCAACAAGTAAAAGGAGCCGAAGGACAAGCCGCCGTCCGCGTGCTGCAAGCCAAGGGCGAGTCTGATGCCATGCAGTATTTGCTCCCGCTGAAAGAGAAGCAGATTCAGCAATCGAAGCTCGAAGCCGAAGCGCGCAAGGAAGCCACGGTCAAGAATGCGGAGGCTGCCGGCGAGGCCAAGCTCATCGACAGCAAAGCGGAGATGGAACGCCGCAAACTGCTGGCGCAAGCCGAGGCCGAACGCATCCGCTTGACCGCCTCCGCCGACGCCGAGCGCATGACGAGCGAGAGCGCGATCCTGAAACAGAATCCGCTGCTGATCAATAAAATCGTCGCCGAGCGCCTCTCGGACAAATTGCAGATCATGATGGTCCCGGCAGATGGCAAATTTTTCTTCACCAATGACGTGCTGCGCGGCATGGGCGCTCCGAATCACGTCAGCCAGGCGGGAGATGTGGAAGGCGATGGAAAACAATGAAACCAGTTCTCAGTTCTCAGTTCTCAGTAAAGGCGAGTACTCGGGACGCGGCACTGAGTTCGGGACCGAACCGCGCGGCCAGAGATTTTTCTGAGAACTGAGAACTGGGAACTGAAAACTTTTCTTATGAACAAGCCCCGATCGATCCCGCGCTATAATCAGCGCATTCCACACATGCGAGCGCGAACCTCCAGCGGTCTGCGGCTTGGTTGGCTGACATCGTTCTTACTCGCGACGCTTTTTCTGCCATTTTCGTTATGCGCTTCTGGCCTCGGAGACACCGCCCGTCAACTGGCGCACAAGATCGCTGCGGCCTCCGGGCCTGGCGCCTTCGCACTCGAAGTCACCAACCATTCATCGCTCGACGACAAATCCGTGCGCGAAGTGCGCAGCGCGCTTGAAGCCGAGTTGCACGTCGAAGGTGTGCAGACCGCCAAAGCCGAGCAGTCGATGGGCACAGTGGAAGTCGTTCTCTCCGAGAGCTTGCGCGAGTACGTTTGGACGGCCGAGATTGTGATCGGGTCCGACGAGAAGAAGGTCGCTCTGGTCTCGTTGCCCCGACCTTCAACGGGAACGCCATTCGCCGCCGCGTTGCCGATCGTTCTGAAAACCACACTTTTGTTCGAGCAAGAACAGCCGATACTCGACGCCTCCCTCGTCGAAATGCCCGGAGGATCTCGCCTGATCGTGCTCGATGACGGCATGGTCGCGATCTATCATCATCAGGGAGCGAATCCGGGCGGACGCTGGGAAATCGAAGCTTCGCTGCCCATCGCGCACTCGCGCGCATTTCCTCGTGATTTGCGCGGACGCTTGCTGCTGCGCCGCGATCACCTGTTCGATGTTTACTTGCCGGGAACATTCTGCCGAACGAATTCCATCGCAGTCGCGCCGCTTACCCTCGCCTGTAATGACAGCGATGATCCAACTTATAACGATCCGTGGCCCCTGACGCCGGAGGACGGCGGCGTGCGCGCCTTCTTTGCGTCCGCGCGCAATTTCTTCACCGGAGCACTTTCTCCCAGTATTGGAAAAGTCTCCAACGTTCCTTCGTTCTATTCGGCGGCCGCGCTTCCGCGATCGAGTTACACGCTATGGGCGTTCGCTGCGGTGGACGGATCGCTGCATCTTGTGGATGGGATGACGGACCAGGCCATCCGCGGCGCGAAGTGGGGCAGCGACCTGGCTGCGGTTCACTCCAGTTGCGGCACCGGCACACAGATACTTGCCTCAGAGAGCGGAGATACGGAGCACGACGGGTTGCGCGCGTTCGAGATTCCCGATCGCGATCCGGTGGCTGCCAGTTCGGCAGTAGAGTTCGACGGGCGAGGCGTTATCGTTGCACTGTGGGCGGAAAGCAGCGGCAATAGCGCAACGGCAATCGTAAGACGAAAAGACACGGGATGGTATGAGGCGTATCGCATATCTGTTTCTTGCGGCAATTAGCCTGCTGGGTTCGGCTACCAGCCCGGCTAACGGGGCAACCCGTCCGCACTACGGCGGAACCTTGCGCGTCATGCTGCAATCGGCGCCGGACGCGCTCGACATTACCGCGAACGCCACGCCCGCCGACTACTGGGACACTGCGCGCGTGCTCTCGCTGATTGGCGACACTCTTGTAAGACTCGATGCGCAAGGCCGCCCGCAGCCCGCGCTGGCTGTGGTGTGGCGGAGTGATGCGACCGCCCGGCATTGGCAATTCACGCTGCGCCGTGGAGTGAAGTTCCATGACGGAAGTGCGGCGTCGCCCGCAGCCGTCGCGCAGATTCTGGGCGCACTCCATTCCGGATGGAATGTGCGTGCATCGGCAGATTCCGTGTCGATCGATGGCGAGACCGCCATGCCTTCGCTGCTCGCCGAACTCGCGCTGCCGCGTAATCTCTTGCTCAAGCGCAATAACAATGACAATCGCGTTCCCATCGGTACCGGCCCGTTCCTCGTCGCCGAGTGGCAGCCGGGAAAACTGCTCAAGCTCGCCGCTAATGAAGAGAGTTGGGCGGGGCGTCCTTTTGTGGACGCGGTCGAGATCGAATTCGGCAAATCGCTGCGTGACCAGGCCATCGCGCTCGAACTGGACAAGACCGACGTGATCGAAGCAGCGCCGCAGCCAGCAAGCGGATCGCAGCGGCACAGCGCGTCGTCGTCATCGTTGTCGTTGCCCGTGGAGTTGCTGGCGCTGGTTTTCTCCGCGAACTCAAAGGCGCAGGACCCTCGCCTTCGCGAAGCGCTGGCGCTCGCCATTGATCGCAAACCCATCCAGTCCGTGCTGTTGAAAGGCGCGGGAGAACCCGCCGCCAGCATTCTTCCCAACTGGATGACTGGCTACAGCGCAGTCTTTTCCGCGCAGGCGAATCCGCAACGCGCCCGGTCTGTGCTCGCCGGCTCGCGGCAATCGACGCTCAATCTGAGCTACGGTCTAAGCGTCGTTCTTAGCTATGACCCGCGAGACCCGCAAGCCCAACTGATCGCCGAGCGTATTGCGCTCAACGCGCGGGACGTTGGCATCACGGTGCAAGTATCGTTGTCGGGAGCAGAGGACATCCGCCTGATGCGCGCGGTGCTGCCCAGTCCCGATCCAGCCACATCGCTCGATGAAGCCGCGCGGCAACTGGGATTGCCGCAGCCGGTATTCTCAGCGCCTCGCGGCAAGTCTTTGGATCTGGATTTGGACTTGGACTTGGACGATCTGTATCAAGCCGAACGCAGTTTGCTCGATGGATACGCGGTTATCCCGCTTTTCCATTTGCCGGTGGCGCGTGCCGCGAGTACACGAGTGCGCAACTGGGCAGCGGATCGACTAGGGGAGTGGAGCGAGGCGGGATCTTCGCTAGCTGATGTTTGGCTGACTGATGCGCGGCCCGAGGCGGGCTCGCGATGAGCTTCCGCAAGAAACTTCTTCTGTTGTTTGCGGCGACGGTGCTGCTCTGCGTCGCGGTCATTTCTGCGTCGGTGTACAGCACCATCCGGCGCTCGTTCGAGCAAGCGAATCAGGACCGCGCGAATGCGGTCGCCGCTCAGTTTCGATCCGAGTTCCAGCGGCGAGGACTTGAAGTTGCGCGCAAGGTGGAGTCGGTTGCCGCCAGCGAGACGGTGCAGCACATCGCTCTTGATATGAACCGCGGCGTCACCGACTCCGGCGAGTACGTAAGCGAAGCGCGCACACTGGCGGGCCAGCAGCAACTCGACTTTCTGGAACTCGTCGAGAATCGTGGCACCATCCTCTCCTCCGCGCAGTGGCAGGCGAAGTTTGGATATCCAGAAGCGGCGATTCCCCAAGCAACGACTCCCGCGGACGCGGTGCCGGCCGGAGCGTTCTTGAAACGGGAAGAGCTCCCGGATGGAGCCACCCTCGGCCTGTTTGCCGTGCGCGTGGCCCGCGTCGGAGAACAGCCTTTATACGTGATTGGCGGCGAACGGCTCGACCAGGGCTTCCTCTCGACGCTTGACATCCCGGCCGGGACGCGCGTGCTGCTGTATCAAAACCTGGACACAAAATGGAATCCGAAATCGCTGCTCGATTTGAACGGGGCGGCCGCGGGCGCCGACAAGATCGCTCCGCTGGTCGCTCAGGTACGCGACACACTGCAGGAATCTCAGGGCGTGATCCATTGGACTTCTGATTCTGCGAATGCTGAGGCTTTTCATGCCATCCCACTGACCGGACCCATCTTTAGTTCAACAAATCAGAGTGCGACAAATCAGAGTTCGGCAAATCAGAGCGGGGGGGATCAGCAACTGATGGGCGTGTTGCTCGTCGGCAGTTCGCGGCGTCCGCTGATCGAATTGCAGAGGCAGATCATTTCCACCGCAATGCTGGTCGGCAGCATAGGAATTCTGGTAGCAGTGCTGGCCAGCCTGTGGTTCGCAGCCCGCGTCACCCGCCCGGTAGTATCGCTGGCGGAGGCTGCGCGCCGGGTCGCCGCGGGTGACCTCGGCGCTAAGGTCGAGGTTGAATCGAGCGACGAACTGGGCGAGCTCGCTGCGTCGTTCAACCGCATGACGGAAGATCTGGTGCAGCAAAAAGACCGCACGCTGCAGGCCGAGCGCGTGGCCGCATGGCGCGAACTGGCGCGCCGATTAGCCCACGAACTGAAGAATCCCCTTTTCCCCTTGCAGGTCACGGTTGAGAATCTGATGAGGGCGAAACAGAAATCGCCTGAGATGTTCGAGGAAGTTTTTCACGAGGGGACCGCGACCCTGCTGGCGGAAATCAACAATCTGAAAGCCATCATCGGCCGCTTCAGCGAATTTTCCAAGATGCCGCAGCCCCAGCGCCGGCCGACGCAGGTGAACGATGTGGTGGGTTCGGTGCTGCGCGTCTTTCAGGCGCAATTGCGAGGTAACGATAAAGAGAAGAATCCGATTACAGTGCACACCGCGTTGGCCGAGGCGTTGCCCGAAATCTCAGCCGATCCCGATCTGCTGCATCGCGCGTTGCAAAACCTGGTGC
>Ga0181539_1002506_pt1 | contig 18249 bp, 16 predicted proteins | sample PEATcosm2014_Bin_46_FD_119767 | JGI IMG/M metagenome (GOLD analysis project Ga0181539, IMG submission 119767) | Peatland microbial communities from MTU Mesocosm Facility, Houghton, MI, USA - PEATcosm2014_Bin23_60_metaG | ecosystem: Environmental > Terrestrial > Soil > Wetlands > Peat | place... | reverse complement strand
TCGCGCCTTCGGCGGATTTCTCCACCGTCGCGGTGATCTCGTGCAGCGCCGCCGCCGTCTCCTCGAGGCTCGCCGCCTGCTGCTCGGTGCGCTGCGACAGGCGATCGGCGGCGGTCGAGATTTCGCGCGCTCCGGCGTGGATCGAGCCGGCGCTTCCGGTGACGCGCTGCATCACCGCTTCGAGCTGTTCGATCGCGCCGTTGAAGTCCGCCTGCAGCTCCCTGTAGGCGCCGGGCAATTGCGACGACAACCGATAGGTCAGATCCTTGCTGGCGAGCTTGGACAAGGCGACGCCGACCGAATCGGCGACGAGCGCCCGCTCCTGCGCGATCGCTTCGCGCCCCGCTTCTTCCGCTTGGCGGCGTTGCGCGTCCAATGTCTCGATGTAGGCCGAGATCGCGTAATCCATGTCGAGGATCGCCGCCTTCACCAGGCACGAAAGCGCCTCGGCCAGGCGCTGCGGGCGGCGCTTCGTCATCGTGAGCAGGCGAGGCCACTGGTCCGCGACGACGGCGTGAATGAGTTGCTCGATCACCACCGCGTAGCCGCCGATGTACCAGCGCGGCTCCAGGCCGACCCGCGCGTGGGTCTCGCCGATTTTTCTCGCCCGGATCGCGTAGTCGTCGCCGTACTCCGCGGCGGCGATCACCGTCCAATGGCGCGCCTGCGCGCTTTTCGCCATCCCCATGTGGCGTTCGTCGGCGAAGAACTTCCGGGTCTGGGGCGTGGCCTTCACTTTGCCGTAGAAGGCGTCCAACGCGGCGCCGATCGATTTTTCGATCAGCGGCCGCAATCGGCTCAGCGTCTCCCGCGCCGGCGGGTCCAGGCCGATGAAATTCAGGCGCTCGTTCAGGAAGGTCTCATTGCGGTTCGCGTCAGCCACGTCGTTTCCCCGGGTTCGGACTTTCCGGCCCGCGGCGGATCGGAGTCCGGGCCGCAGGCCGTCTTGATCGAACGAGCAATCCGGATCGAGACCGGGGCGAACGCGCGGCGCCATGCCCTCGACCGGCCGCTCGCACTTGACCGGGTCGACACGTCATCGGAATACTCAGGCAAAACAACGATTTATAAAATTCTGCGACAATTATTGCCGGCCGAAGAAGTCACAAATCTCCCCATTGCCCGGCCGCGTCGTTTTGCCGCGCTCGACTTAGCAAACGGCGCTTTAATGCATGGTTAAGCGCGCCCGCAGACGCAACGGTAAGCTTGCAGCGGATTCCTTTTGGTGCTGTATTTGGACATTGAGGTCCAGAAATGGATAGATTCTAAGCTTGAAAAACCGGGCGGCGCGCGACTATTTTCACCTTGCGCCGCTGCGATTCACGGCCGCTCGAACGCGAATCAGCGGCGAGGCGGCCCCTCGTTTCCCGGCTCGATTTCGGGCCGGGTCCAGTGATCGAGACAGGGGAGGGGACTGCGTTCGAAAGCCGAGAATAAAGCCGTATGGATTGGAAGACCAAGCAACGGATGCGAACACACATCGTCAGTCGTGACGCTGACGAATTGTCCGAAATCATGACGAGGAGAATGTTCGCCGCCAGCGTTCGCCCGCAGGGAGACGGACGCGACTTTTACGTCTAAATCATTGCGAATTTTTTCGATTTCGTATTCGAGAATATTTTTCCGAGCGGCGGCGTGCTGAAAAAGCCCGACGGGGCGGGGTTGGACGCCTACAGCCTCTTCGTCCCGCTGGACGGCGCCATCGAGCTGCGGGCAGGCTCCAAATGGGTGCGCTCCACCGCGGGCATGGCGGGATTCGGCGAATCGCCCGCCCTTTCCGAGCAAGTCATTTCGGCCGGGAGCCGGTTCCTGGTGATCGCCGTCGAGCGCGCGGACATGACGCGGCATTTGAGCGACCTGATCGAGCGGCCGGTGACGAGGCCGCTCGATTTCGCGCCCAGCGTCGACCTCACCACGGACGCGGGGCTGACGATCAAGGCGATGGCGGGATCGCTCGAGGCCGGCCTGACCGGAAGGGCGCCGCTGCTGCGATCGCCCATCGCCCTGCAACGCATGAAGGAGACCGTGATCGCCTTGTTGCTCGAAGGCGTTCCCCATCGCTTCTCCGACGTTATTCACGGTCCGGTCACGGCCGTTTCGCCCCACTACGTGAAGCGGGCGATCGAGTTCATGTGGGCCAACGCCTCGCGGCCGATGTCGACGGCCGAAATCGCCGCGGAGTGCGGCGTCGGCCCGCGCGCGCTCAATTCGGGCTTTCGGCGCTTCAAGGCCATGTCGATGATGGCGTACTTACGCGAAATTCGCTTGAGCGCGGTCCGCCGCGAGCTGCGCGACCCCGGCGCGGTCGCCTCCATCGCGACGATCGCGCAGAAGTGGGGCTTTTCGCACTTCGGCCGGTTTTCCAGCGAGTACGAGAAGCGCTTCGGCGAACTGCCGTCGCAAACCCGCCGCCGAACGGTCGGCGCCGGCCCCGGCGGTCCGTGAGCCCCAGCACGTTTCAGGCTTGGCGGCCGCCCTTCGGAGCGATCGCGCCGGCCGTCTGCGACTCGTTCAACCACTTCGCCAGATCGACCTCGGCCCGCGCGGAGAGCGCGCGCTTGCGGGCCGCGCCGCGTTCGAGGCCGCGCAGGCGCTTGCCCGCCTCGTCGAGCCGCGGCTCCTCGATCGGCGGGAAGAGGCCGAAATTGACGTTCATCGGCTGGAACGAGCGTGGTCCGGCGTCGATCGCCTCGATATGGCCGCCGGTGACGTGATCGAGCAGGGCGCCGATCGCGGTGGTCGGCGGCGGCGGGTCCAATTCGCGCCCGAGCCGCTCGGCGGCGGCGAAGCGGCCGGCGAGAAGCCCGATCGCGGCGCTCTCGACATAGCCTTCGCACCCGGTGATCTGCCCGGCGAAGCGCAGACGCGGCGCGCCCCTGAGGCGCAGCCGCGCGTCGAGCAGGCGCGGCGAATTGAGGAAGGTGTTGCGGTGCAGGCCGCCGAGCCGCGCGAACTCGGCCCGCTCCAACCCCGGAATGAGCCGGAACACATGCGCCTGTTCCGCGTATTTCAGCTTCGTCTGGAACCCCACCATGTTGAACAGCGTGCCGAGCGCGTTGTCCTGGCGCAATTGCACGACGGCGTAGGGTTTGACGTTTGGATCGTGCGCGTTGGTGAGGCCGACGGGCTTCATCGGCCCGTGGCGCAGCGTCTCGCGGCCGCGTATCGCCATCACCTCGATCGGCAGGCAGCCGTCGAAATAGGGCGTGCCCTCGAATTCGCGAAACTCGGTCTTTTCGGCGGCGAGCAGCGCGTCGACGAAGGCCTCGTATTGCTCGCGGCTCAGCGGGCAGTTGACGTAGTCGGCGCCGGAGCCGCCGGGGCCGGCCTTGTCGTAGCGCGACTGGCGCCAGGCCACCGACATGTCGATCGAATCGCGATGCACGATCGGCGCGATGGCGTCGAAGAACGCCAGCGCGTCCTCGCCGGTCAGCGCCCGGATCGCCGCGGCGAGGGCGGGCGAAGTCAGCGGCCCGGTGGCGATGACGACGTTGTCCCAGTCGTCGGGCGGGGCGGCGATTTCGCCGCGCTCGACGCGAATGCGCGCATCGCCGGCGATCGCCGCCTCGACCGCGGCGGAAAAGCCGTCGCGATCGACCGCCAGCGCGCCGCCGGCGGGCACCTGATGGGCGTCGGCCGCGCGCATGACCAGCGAACGAAGCGCGCGCATCTCGCGATGGATGACGCCGACCGCGTTGTTCAGCGCGTCGTCGGAGCGGAAGGAATTCGAGCACACGAGTTCGGCGAGGCGCTCGGTGCGGTGCGCTTCGGTGCTGCGCAGCGGGCGCATTTCGTGCAGGACGACGGGGACGTCGGCCTGGGCGATCTGCCAAGCCGCCTCGCAGCCGGCGAGCCCGCCGCCGATGACGTGAATGGGGCGCATGAGGGCTTGTCACAAAGCCGCGCCGCTTCGTCAACTGCGGGCGGGGCCGGCGGCCGAGCAAAAGAAAACGCCCGCCGGGGGAGGACCGGCGGGCGTTTGTGCGTCGGGCTGAGCCCGACGCGGCGGACGCGCCCGGGGGGAGGACCCGGAGCGTCCGAATTTATCGAGCGACCGCTCCGCTGACGACGAAGTGAATGTCGCCGCGGCGGATGCCGATGTCTTCCAGTTCGCGATCGCTGAGCTGCGACAGCTCGCGCACGGCTTCACGATAGCGGCGCCAGGCGTTCAGCTTCTCGACGATGGTCTTGAACGAGGTCATGTGACCCTCCTTTGTAAAACTTTCCGCCGCGCCCCGTCTGCAACGGTCGACCCGGCCTGTGCGCTGCAACATAGGGTCGGCGCCCCCGAGCGAAAAGGGTCAATGTCGCCGCTCAGGTATGCAAAGTTAGCATGGCAAGCTCCGGCTAATTTTAACGATTCGTTGAAAGTTGATCGTTTCCGTTCGAGAACGCGCGCAAGCGGTGAGAATCTCCGCCGATTTCGAGCAAACCGGCGCTCGGAAATAGATTCCTGAGAATGGAGCAATGTGACCCTTTCATGGCTATTTTGCTGCATTGCAGTAAGAGACGCCGACCGCGGGCGCGTATGAGCGCGCGCGCCGGCCTCGCGCCGCCGCGCCCCGCCAACGCGCCTCAGCCCTTTTTCCAGCTTCGCGCGCGCGGGCGAGCGCGTATACGTCGTCGCGACGCTTGATTTTGCCGCTCGAAGCGGCGACATCCGGCGAGACGCACGCCTGTCGGCGGCGTAGACACGATGGGAGCCGGAAATGGAAAGTTTGCTCGCCCGCGTCGCTGCGGTGGCCGAAACGACGCCCGAGACCGCGCGTCAGGCTGTCGGCTTGGTGCTCGATTTCATCAAGCGCGAGGCGCCGGAGGAGGCGGTCGACGCCTTGCTCGCCAAGGCCCCGGCGCTCAACGCCATCGTCGCGTCGATCGCTTCGACCGCCGGCGAAGGGATGAGCCCCGCCGTCAAGGGCCTGATGGGGACGGGCGCCGGCGCGATGGGCGGCGGCGGCCTGATGGCGCTCGGCGGCGATCTGATGGGGCTCGGCCTAGGGATGTCTCAGATGCACGCCGTGGGCAAGGAGATATTCGATTACGCGCGCGAAACGGCGGGCGACGACGTCCTCGGCGAAATCTCGGCGGCGATTCCCGGCCTGTCGCAATTCATTTGAGCCCGGGGGTCGACGTGGCGGAGTTTTCAGGGGCGTTCGCGACGGCCAGCGAGGCCGATTGGCGCAAGGCCGCCGAGTCCGCGCTCAAGGGAGGGGCGTTCGACCGGCTCGTTTCGCGAACCGCCGACGCGATCGCGCTGCAGCCGCTCTATTGCCGCCGCGAGGGTCCGCGGGCGGTGCGCGGCGAGAGCGGCGCCTGGCGCGCGCTCGCCCGTCTCGACCATCCCGACGCGGCCGCGGCGAATGAACAGGCGCACGACGACCTCATGGGCGGCGCCGACGGGTTGCAAGTCGTGTTCGCCGGAGCCGGCGGCGCCTACGGCTTCGGCCTCGGCAAATGCGACTCGGCGACCCTGCACCGCGCCTTCGAAGGCGTGCGTTTCGACGGCTCGCTCAGTTTCGAACTCGATCTCGGCCCCGAGGCCGAGAGTCAGGCGGCCGGCTTCGCCGGCCTCGTCGAGCGCAGCGGCGCCGATCCGGCGGCGCTCGATCTGAACTTCGGCCTCGATCCCATCGGCGCCCTGGCGCGCAGCGGGCGCGCCGCGCGCGCGTGGGAGGACGAGGCGCCGGCGCTCGCCAGGCTCGCGGCCTTTCTCAAAGCCAAGGGCTTCTCAGGCCCGTATCTGGCCGCCGACGGACGCTGCGTTCACGCCGCCGGGGGGACGCCGGCGCAGGAGCTCGCCTTCGCGCTCGCCGCGGCGCTCGCCTATTTGCGCGCGCTCGGCGACAACGGCTTCGCCCTCGACGACGCGGCGGCGGCGATCGCGTTTCGCCTGACGGCGGACGCCGACGAGTTCGTCACCCTGGCGAAGTTCCGCGCGCTGCGCGTGCTCTGGGCGCGGGTCGTCGAGGCCTGCGGCCTCGGGCCGCGAGCGGCGCGAATCCACGCCGAGAGCGCCTGGCGCGCCTTGAGCGTTCGCGATCCCTTCGTCAACGTCATGCGCGGCGCGGTCGCCGCGTTTTCCGCCGGGCTCGGCGGCGCCGACAGCGTCAGCGTGTTGCCGTTCACGCTTGCGCTCGGCCTGCCCGACGCGCTGGCGCGTCGACTGGCGCGCAACACCCAGCTCGTCCTGTTGCAAGAATCGCATCTGGGCTTCGTCGCCGATCCCGCCGCCGGGGCGGGCGTTTTCGAAGCGCTGACGAAAGGATTGTGCGACAAGGCGTGGACGCTGTTCCAGGGGCTGGAAGGCGAGGGCGGACTGCCGCGCGCGCTGCTCGGCGGCGGCTTTCAGCGCGCGGTCGCCGAGGCGGCGGGACGCCTCGCGCGCGACGCGGCGAGCCTGAAGGCGCCGATGACCGGCGTCAGCGCCCATCCCGACTTCAACGAGGCCAAGGCCGAGGTTTTGCCCGCAGCCACGCCCGCTTTCGCCTATCTCGGCGAAGCGGTGGCGGCGCCGTTGGCGCCGATGCGCGTCGCCGCGCCGTTCGAGCGGCTTCGCGACGCCGCGGACGCCGCCTTGGCGCGCCAGGGCGTTCGGCCCCGCGTCTTTCTCGCCGCGATCGGCGCGCCCGCGGCGCACGGACGGCGCGTCGGCTTCGCGCGCGAGCTTTTCGAGGCGGGCGGGCTCGACGCGCTGGTCGAGGCCGGCGCGGCGGACGCCGCCGAAGCCGCCGCGCGCTTCGCCGCGAGCGGCGCCGCCGTGGCCTGCCTTTGCGGAAGCGACGAAGCCTACGGCGAATGCGCGGAAAGCTTCGCCGCCGCGCTGAAGAAGGCCGGCGCGCGCCATGTCGTTCTAGCGGGCAAGGCGGGGACGAGCGAAGCGGCGTTGCGCGACGCGGGCGTCGACGACTTCATCTTCGCCGGCTGCGACGCCGTTGCCGCGCTCGCGCGGACTTTTGGTGGGCCGGGCGTCGAATGCTAGGCCGCCTTCGAAGGATCGGTTGATGAGCTCGATACCCAATTTCGCTTCGATCGCGTTCTCGGCGCCGCCGACGCCGACGCCCGCCGCGCCGCGCCATTGGCTCACCCCCGAGGGAATCGACGTCAAGTCGTTCTACGACTCCAGCGATTGGCGGGGCCTCGATTTTCTCGAGACCTGGCCGGGCCTGCCGCCCTATCTACGCGGCCCCTATCCGACGATGTACGTCAATCAGCCCTGGACGGTGCGCCAGTACGCCGGCTTCTCCACCGCCGAGCAGTCGAACGCGTTCTATCGCGCCAATCTCGCGGCGGGGCAGAAGGGGCTTTCGGTCGCCTTCGACCTCGCCACCCATCGCGGCTACGATTCCGACCATCCGCGCGTCGCCGGCGACGTCGGCATGGCCGGGGTTGCGATCGACTCGATCTACGACATGCGCACGCTGTTTCAAGGCATTCCGCTCGACTCGATGAGCGTGTCGATGACGATGAACGGCGCGGTGCTGCCGGTGCTCGCGCTCTACATCGTCGCCGCCGAGGAGCAGGGCGTGCCGATGGCGGCGCTGTCGGGCACCATCCAGAACGACATCCTCAAAGAATTCATGGTGCGCAACACCTACATCTATCCCCCTAAGGCCTCGATGCGCATCGTCGCCGACATCTTCGCCTTCACGGCGAAGCACATGCCGAAGTTCAACTCGATCTCGATCTCCGGCTATCACATGCAGGAGGCGGGCGCGACGCAGGACCTCGAGCTCGCCTACACGCTCGCCGACGGCGTCGAATATTTGCGCGCCGGCGTCGCGGCGGGCATGAGCGTCGATCAGTTCGCGCCGCGGCTGTCGTTCTTCTGGGCGATCGGCATGAATTTCTTCATGGAGATCGCCAAGCTACGCGCCGCGCGCATGCTCTGGGCGGGCCTCGTCAAGGGCTTCGGGCCGAAGTCGGACAAGTCGCTCCCCTTGCGCGCGCACTGCCAGACCTCCGGCTGGTCGCTCACCGCGCAAGACCCGTTCAACAACATCGTGCGCACTCAGATCGAGGCGATGGCGGCGACGCAGGGGCATACGCAGTCGCTGCACACCAACGCGCTCGACGAGGCGCTGGCGCTGCCGACGCCGTTCTCGGCGCGCATCGCGCGCAACACCCAGCTCTTCCTCATCGAGGAAAGCGGCACGACGCGGGTGATCGATCCCTGGGGCGGCTCGTATTACGTCGAGCGTCTGACGGCCGATCTCGCGGCGAGAGCGCGCGCCCACATCGACGAGATCGAAGCGCTCGGCGGCATGGCCAAGGCGATCGAGCTCGGGCTGCCCAAGCGCCGCATCGAGGAAGCGGCCGCGCGCACCCAGGCGCGCATCGACTCGGGCCGGCAGACCGTGATCGGCGTCAACAAGCACCCGCCCGAGGTCGAGCGCGAGCTGAACGTCCTGAAGGTCGACGCCGCGAGCGTGCGCGCCCAGCAGATCGACAAGCTGAAGCGCCTGCGCGCCGAGCGCGACGAAGCGAAGACGCAGGCCGCGCTGGAAGCGCTGACCGAGGGCGCGTGCGGCAAGGCCAATCTGTTGCAACTCTGCGTCGAGGCGGCGCGCGCCAAGGCGACGGTCGGCGAAATATCGCTGGCGATGGAGAAGGCCTTCGGCCGGCACGTCGCCGAGACCAAGTCGATCTCCGGCGTCTATCTCGCCGAATCGGGCGCCGGCGCCGAAGCCAACGCGCGCGTCATCGCGATGACGCAAGCCTTCGCGGAAAACGACGGCCGGCGTCCGCGCATTCTGGTGGCCAAGATCGGCCAGGACGGCCACGACCGCGGCCAGAAGATCATCGCCTCGGCGTTCGCCGACCTCGGCTTCGACGTCGAAATCGGACCGTTGTTCGCCACCCCGGAGGAAGTCGCGGCGCTGGCGGCGCAAAAACAGGTCCACATCGTCGGCGTCTCCTCGCTCGCCGCGGGCCATCTGACGCTGGCGCCGGCGCTGAAGACGGCGCTGCGCGCCGTCGGGCTCGGCGAGACGATGGTCGTCGTCGGCGGCGTCGTTCCCGGGGAGGACTTCGCGCCGTTGCGCGCGGCGGGCGTCGACGCGATCTTCCCGCCGGGCACGGTGGTCGCCGACGCCGCGCTGAGCCTGCTGGAGCGCCTGAACCAGCGCCTCGGCTACAGCCAACGCGGCGCGGCCTGAAGCGCCGCGCGCGATTACGGCGCAGCTTCGGCGCGCCCGTCGTTCCATTCCGGCGCACGTCAGGCCTTACGTAATGGGCGCCGCGATTGCGCCGCGCATTTCCGAGACGTTGGTGTTCTCGGAGAATGCGATGGCCGACACTATCGAAGCAATCGTCGATCGGGCGATCGAACACACGCGGACGATTCTCGAGAGCGCGAGGGCCGAATGGCGCGTCGCGCGAAAGGGTCTCGAAACAATACACGACAACCTGGCTGCCGGCGCCCCCGGCCATCCGGCCCTGGACCGATTGAAGGCCTTCATCGCCGATCAGGACCGAGCCCGCCGGGAACATTGACCGACGCGCCGCCGAGCCCCCTTCCCCCGCTAGGAGGGAAGGGCGCACCCGCAAGTTACGCAACGTCAATGTCCAAAAACGCCGGTCAACTCAGCCTTGGCCAGGGTGTGGAAATTGAGGTTGAAGCCGACGACGGCCGCCGTGGAATGCTCGTCGGCGTCGAGCTTGTCGACGTCGACGGCGAAGATCGTGAATATATAACGATGCGGCTTGTCGCCCTTGGGCGGACAGGGGCCCCCGTAGCCGGGGGCGCCGAAATCGGTGCGGCTCTGCACCGCGCCCTTGGGCGCCTTGTGGCTCTTGGGATCGCCCGCGCCCCTGGGCAGGTGGGCGACGTCGGGCGGGATGTTGAACATCACCCAATGCCAAAAGCCGCTGCCCGTCGGCGCGTCGGGATCGTAGAGGGTGAGCGCGAAGCTCTTCGTGCCCTCGGGGGCCCCCGACCAGCTCAGGGCCGGCGAAATATTCTGGCCGGCGCACCCCCAGCCGTTGAAGGTGTGCTCGTCCGGGATGCGCGCGCCGGGCTTGATGTCGGGGCTCGTCAGCGACATGGCGTGCGCCGTGGCATGCGTGGTCATCGCAGTCTCCCTTTTTTTCCTGCGTCGTCGTAACGCGGCGACAATTGTCTTGCGTCAACGCCGCATTGCAAGCGAAAGTATCGACTTTGGCGCCGTGGCGCGGAAAGTCTCGGCGCCCGGGGGCGCGTTGAGCGGAGCGCGACGCCGAAGATGCGGGACGGGGCGGCGGCCGGCGGGCGCGAACTCGTTCGAGAATGCGGGAGGGGACGATGCCAGGAGCGACGCATGCGCGAGCGGGCCGCAAGCGGAAGTTTACGACGCGGTCCGGCGCCGTGCTGCCATTCACCGAATTGGGGTTCGGCGGGGCGCCTCTGGGCAATCTCTACCGGCCGCTGACCGAAAAGGAGGCGCGGGCGACGCTCGACGCCGCCTGGGCGGCCGGTTGCCGCTATTACGACACCGCGCCGCTCTACGGCCTCGGCCTTTCCGAGACGCGGCTCAACGGATTCCTGCGGGCCAAGCCGCGCGACGACTACTTGCTCTCGACGAAGATCGGCCGGCTGCTCGAACTCTGCGCGCCCGAGCAGCGGTCGCGCCAGGGCGCGTTCTTCGAAACGCCGTCGCGGCGCGAGATCTTCGACTATTCCTACGATGGCGTCATGCGCTCGCTGGAGTTTTCCCTCGAGCGGCTCGGCGTCGATCGCATCGACATCGTCTACGCGCACGACGTCGACGTCTTCACCCACGGCAGCAGGGAGGCGTCGGACGCGCGCATTCGCGAGTTCATGGAGGGCGGCTACAAGGCGTTGATCAAGCTGCGCGAGGGCGGCGCGATCAAGGCGTTCGGCGCCGGCGTCAACGACTGGGAGGTCGCGGAGGCTTTGGCGCGTTCGGGCGATTTCGATGTTTTTCTGCTGGCTGGCCGCTACACGCTGCTCGAACAGGAGGCGCTGCAAAGCTTCCTGCCTTACTGCGTGGAGAAGAAGATCGGCGTCGTGGTCGGCGGACCTTACAACTCCGGCATTCTCGCCACCGGGCCGAAGCGCGGCGCGTTCTACAATTACGCGCCGGCGCCCGAGGCCGTGCTGGAGCGCGTGCGCCGGATCGAGGCGATCTGCAAAACGCACGAGATCAAGCTGGCGGAGGCGGCGCTTCGCTTTCCGCTCAGCCATCCCGCAGTCGTCAGCGTCATCCCCGGTGGGCAGAAGGCCGGCGAGGTTCGTCGCAACGCCGAGATGCTGGACGCCCAGATTCCGCCGGCATTGTGGCGCGCTCTCAAGGCCGCAGGGCTGCTGCGCGCCGACGCGCCGACGCCGCGTTGAAACCGTTCAAGGAGCCGTTTACGATGCTGAAAGCAATCGATCCGTTGTTGACCCCGGATCTTCTCTATGTCCTGGCCGCGATGGGGCACGGCGACGAAATCGCCATCGTCGACGCCAATTATCCCGCGCAATCGGCGGGACCCGACGTCGTCAGGCTCGACGCCGCCGACGCGACGCGCGCGCTCGACGCCGTGCTCTCCGTCCTGCCGCTCGACACGTTCGTTGCTGAGCCGTGCTGGCTGATGGAGGTCGTCGCCGCCGCCGCGGGCGACGCCGAGCCGGCGATCTTCGCCGAGTTTCGCGCCGTCATCGCCCGGCGCGAAGGGCCGCGCTTCAAGCTCGCCAGCCTCGAGCGCTTCGCTTTCTACGAGCGCGCGCGCCGGTGTTTCGCGATCGTCGCCACGGGCGAGCGGCGGCTCTATGGCAACGTCATTCTCAAGAAGGGCGTCATCCCGCCGAACTGAGGCGCCGCTCAGAAAAGCCCTTCGATCCGGCCGTCGCGCACGAAGATTCTCTCGGCGGCCGGTGAGCGTGGCAGCCCCGGCATGGTCATGATGTCGCCCATCAGCACGACGACGAACCCGGCGCCCGCCCGCAATCGGATCTCGCGGATCGGCGCGATATGGCCGCTCGGGGCGCCGAGCAGGCTCGGGTCGGCGGAAAACGAGTATTGCGTCTTGGCGACGCAGATCGGCAGTTCGCCGTATCCGGCCGCCTGCAGTTCGTCGAATTGCGCGCGAACGCGAGCGTCGGCGGCGATATCGGCGGCGCCGTAGATCTCTCGCGCGATCGCGCGCGTTTTCTCCCATAGCGTCGTCGAGTCGGGATAGAGCGGGCGAAACGCGCGCGCCGAAGCGTCGGCCAATTCGGCGACGACGCGCGCCAGATCCACCGCGCCGGCCGAGCCGCGCGCCCAATGATCGCAAATGACCGCCTTGGCGCCGCAGACCTCTCCAACGAATTGTTGGATCAGCCCGAGCTCCGTCTCGGTGTCGGCGCCGAAGCGGTTCACCGCGACGACGACGTCGAGGCCGAATTTCCTGGTGTTCGCGACGTGGCGTTCGAGATTGGCGAGCCCTCGCTGCAGCGCAGCCAGGTCCTCGACGCCGAGCGCGGCCTTGGCGACGCCGCCGTGCATCTTCAGCGCGCGCGCGGTGGCGACGATCACCGCGACCGCGGGCTTCAGCCCCGCCTTGCGGCACTTGATGTCGAAGAATTTCTCCGCGCCGAGGTCGGCGCCGAACCCGGCTTCGGTGACGACGTAATCGGCGAGCTTCAGCGCGGCGCGCGTCGCGGCGAGGGAATTGCAGCCGTGCGCGATATTGGCGAACGGGCCGCCGTGCACCAGCGCCGGATTGCCCTCCAAAGTCTGCACCAGATTGGGGCGCAGCGCCTGGCGCAGCAGCGCCGTCATCGCGCCCGCCGCCTTGAGATCGCTCGCCGTCACCGGCTTCTTGGCGCGCGTATAGGCGACCACCATGCGGCCGAGGCGCGCCTCGAGATCGTCGAGACCGTCGGCGAGACAAAACACCGCCATGACCTCGGAGGCGACGGTGATGTCGAAACCGTCGGCGCGCGCAAAGCCGTTGCCGACGCCGCCGAGGCCGACGACGATGTCGCGTAAGCTGCGGTCGTTGACGTCGAGCGCGCGCCGCCAGACGACGCGACGCGTATCGATGTCGAGCGCGTTGCCCCAGTAGATGTGATTGTCGAGCATCGCGGCGACGAGATTGTGCGCCGCGGTGATCGCATGGAAGTCGCCGGTGAAATGCAGGTTGATCTCGTCCATAGGGGCGACCTGCGAAAATCCTCCGCCCGCCGCGCCGCCCTTCATGCCGAAGCACGGCCCGAGCGAGGGCTCGCGCAGGCAGATCGCGGCGCGCTTGCCGATGCGCGCCAGCGCGTCGCCTAGGCCGACCGTGGTCGTCGTCTTGCCTTCGCCCGCCGGCGTCGGCGTCATCGCAGTGACGAGGATGAGCTGGCCGTCGGGCTTGCCGGCGAGAGAGGCGAGGAACGAGTCGTCGATCTTGGCGATCGCGCGGCCGTAACAGTGCAGGGCCTCCTCGGGAACGCCCAGCTTGGCGGCGACCGTCGCGATGGGCGCGAGCTCGGCTTCGCGCGCGATTTCGAAATCCGGCTTCATTGTCGTCGCCCCTTCAACGCTGCGCCGGCGCCGCCGATTCGGACGCGCCGGCGTCGCGCCGCGCCCTCGTTCCCGTTCGGCGGTCTTTCGACCGGCGTTCGCGCGGCATCTGACTCCGATCGGCTGCGCCGGCCAAGGAGCATTTTCGTATGAGGGCGCCTCTTTTCTCGCTTTGGCGCGGCCGGCCGCCACCGCCGCCTCCGGGATCGGGCGAAGCCGCCGGCGCGGCGAGGGGGCTAAACCGCCCCCCAAACCTCGCGCGCGATCTCGACGCAACGCGCGAGCTTCGTCCACTGGTCGGCTTCGCTCAAGTCGTTGCCGTGGGCGGTGGAGGAGAAACCACACTGATGGCTGAGCGCGCATTGCTCGAGCGGGACGTAACGGCAAGCCTCGTCGATGCGGCGCTTGACCTCGTCCTTGCTCTCCGCGGCGGCGTGTTTCGAGCTCATCAGCCCGAGGACGATGATCTTTCCCTTCGGGGCGAAGCGCAGCGGCGCGAAATCGCCGGAGCGCTCGTCGTCGTATTCGAGGAAAAAGCCGTCGATCTTCATTTCGTTGAGCAGGATTTCGGCGACCGGCTCGTAGCCGCCCTCGGCGACCCAGGCGCTCTTGAAGTTGCCGCGGCATAGGTGGACCGAGATCGTCATGTCCTCGGGCCGGTCGCGAATGGACTCGTTGATCAGGCGGCAGTAGAGGCGAACCAGCGCGTCCGGGTCGTCGCCCCGCGCGCGCGTCGATGCGCGGATCTTGGGATCGCAGAGATAGGCGAGGTTGGTGTCGTCGAACTGCAGATAGCGGCAGCCGCGCGCCGCCAGATCCGCGACCTCGTCGCGATAGGCGGCGGCGAGATCGTCGTAAAACGCCTCCATATCGGGATAGGCGCTTTGGCTGATCGCTTGGCGGCCGCCGCGGAAATGCAGCATCGAGGGCGCGGGGATGCACACCTTCGGCGTCTTGGTCACGACGCTCTTGAGAAAATCGAAATCGGCGCCCTGGATCGGCTTGGAATGGCGGATCTTGCCCTCGACGTGCATGGTCGGCGGCTTGAATCCGACCTCCGAGCCGTCGTCCTTGCGGAACTTGGCGACGAATTCGCCGTAATGGGTCTCGACGCCGTCGAGGCGCTCGAGAAAGTCGACGTGGAAATAGGTGCGCCGGAACTCGCCGTCGGTGATTCCCCTGAGGCCGACGTTTTCTTGCGCCTGCACGACCTCGCGAATGCAATCGTCCTCGATCGCGCGCAACGCCTCGGCGGGCAGCGCCTTGGCGAAAAACCTCTCGCGCGCCTCTTTCAGCCGGCCGGGGCGAAGAAAACTGCCGACGTGGTCGGCGCGAAACGGCGGCTGCGACATGCGATCCTCCCGGTGGGCGGCGCGCGCCGCCGACGCGCCCAGGTGTAGCAGAGCAAACGCGATTCTCAAGCGCGCCGAATTTCAGCTGAGCGTCATCCGACCGGCACCGCGAGCAAGGGCCAGGAAGCCTCGTCGAGAACGCGTGCGCTCGTGCTGCCGCGCACCGCCTCCAGCAGGCCGTGTCGCCCCGCCGTCGGCATCGCCACGACGTCGACCTTCAGACCGTTGGCGACCTCGAGGATCGTGTCGACCACGGGACCCTTGCGCACGATGATCGGCAGGTCGAGAGGTTCGCCTTGCTCGTCCCTCAGCTCGGGCGCGCGCTCGCCGACGTGCAGAAGCTGGACGCTCGCGTCGCACGAGACCAATTTGAGCATCGCTTCGATCCGGCGAATCGCCGGCAGGCTCTCCACGGCGGCGTCGATCGGGACGAGAACCTTCTTCAGAGCGAGGGCGCCGGTGTCGAAGTCGATGAATCCCCTGACGCCGTCGCGCAAGAAGAGACTCATCGTGTGCAGCTTGCGCAAGACGCTGTGGTGAACGGGAACGTCGAGCCAACGCGCCAACGCCTTGTGCTCGTATGTGGCGAGCACGACGAGATTGGCCGGCCGGTCCTCCAGAAACTCCAGAATCCCGGTGCGGGCGTTGCGGGCGATGACGCTCACGCTCGACACTTGCACGTCGAGCTCCGATTCCCAGCGATCGTATGGCGTATCCTCGGCCAGCCTCTTCCAACGCACCAGGAGGTCGCGCACATGGCGAAGCCCCTGCGTCTGCGAGAAAAAGGCTTCGCCCGCCTGCCTCACCTGAAGCAGGCACAATTGCGATTTCGACGCCAGCGTCATCGCCACGGCGTGAGCGAACGCCGCTGCGTCGCCGGGCGAAAAATCGGTCGGATGCACGATCGTCGCGCGTTTTGAGGTTGCTGGCGCCATGGCCGTCCCTCGCCTGTCGGGGAGCGCAATCTACCGCGCGGCGGTTGAGCGAGGCTGGATTGTCGGGCAGGCGCGCTCGATCGGGCTCGGGCTCCGAATATCGGCGCCCCGGGCATGGGGGAGGGCGCCGACGCGCCGCGAAGCCCGCGAAATGCCTATTCCGGCGATACGATGAGGGAAATCTCGGGGGTCTTCACGTCGCTGAGCTGGATCGTCAGCGGCTCGGCCTCGAGCGGAAACTTCACGCTCTTGCGTAAGGACGGGCAGTCCAGCGCGCCGCTGAAGGCGACGGGCTTGACGAACCGTCCCTCCTGGACGACGTCGATCCAGCCTTCGCCGGAAAGGCTGACCTTGTAGGTTCCGGCCGCGGCCGGCGCGGCGAGCTCGATCGCGCCGGCCCAGCTCGGCGAGGCTTTCGGCGCGCGTTCCGGCGCCATGGCGAGCTTCGCCTCGGCCAGGGGGACCAGGCGCACGCTCGCCGCGGCGTCGAAAGAGAGCGCCGCGCCGGCCTCGAGGCGCGCGAGATCGGGCGCCGAGAGCGCCGATCGCTCGTGCGCGAGCGGCCATTTGAACTTGTCGCAGCCGCTCGGCTCCGCGCCGTAGGCGAAAGCTGGGCTGAACAGCGTGGCGACCAGGAGGGCGGTCCGAGCGCTGATTGTCATGTTACTCCTGGCGACGGATCGATGACGGGGCGACCAAGCATGCCGTGGATGATGAGCCCGACCGTGGTGCGAGGCAAGAAGGAAGAGCCTTCCGCCTGAGCGCAGAGGTCGGGCGCGGTCCGATCGAAACGCGCTTACCTCGCCAAAGAAGTGCGCAACTCTGGCGCGTTGCGCTCTTTGGCGACGATCTCCCAAATGGGCAGCGCCTGTTTTTGCACGACCTTGTCTCGAGCAGGATCGGCGACGTGATCGAGAAAGACCCGCTTGTCTATATCCATGCGAAGCGACTTTTCGGCGCCGCCGCGCTCGGAATAACGGATCACGACGAAACGAGAAAGGTCGCCCCACCACTCGGCTCTCAGGAAGCGGATCCCGTTTGCCGTGGCGATCCTACCCTCGAGTGGGATTGATCGGATTTGGGCCATGCAAGAAATCCCTATGTCCCTAGGATATGTCGAATCGCTCAATTATCCATGCGCGCGGCACGGAGCCGACGATCAGAGCTTCGGCGTCACGCAACGCATTGACCATCGTCTCCAGTTGCTCCGTCAGAATGGGTCCCGCCGGCGCGCCTCCGTGCATGCCCGGTGGCCTCACCGGCGGAGTCGTCAAAAGCGCGCCGTGAGCCGACGGGTCGACCACCGCGAGAAGGAACTTCGAACCGCCATTGTGATGGTACGACGGTTGGGTTACCGGATTCCTGTTGCGCGATGCAACATATTCAACCGGATCATAGATCGCAACCCCGGCCGGTAGCGGGTCGGGAACGTCGACGACGTAGACGTACGCAGGCGCCGCCGGCGTCGGCGGCGCGAGACCCGCGTTCCTGGCGTAGTCTTCCGCGACGGCGTAGGAACGGGTCAGGGAGATGCATGGGGTCATAACAACCCCTCTTGAAACGTGCTGCATCGCGGCGCTCAAACTGAAGGCTGCGCCTGGACGAGCCGGCGTAATGCCGTTTATCCGCAGATCGTTGGCGTGCAAGAAAGTTCCGACGCCGACGCCCTTGTAGAAGTGGGTCATGCGAAGCGAGCCCCCTTGTGTCGCTTCAATTTGGACTTTTCGACCTATCTTCCGCGAGGATGTGCTGCGGTCAAGGAAATTTCACGAGTTAAAGTTCTATTCTGCACCACTGGCGCAGTGCTTCCCGCAATTTGGGACGCTTGGCTCGGAATTGGGACGGTGTCCGAAGGTTGCGTCGCCGCGACGCATCCCTTAAGCCTCCGGCCGCCAACGCCCGACCGGACTGCGCCCGATGATCCGCTCCGCCCTGATGACCGTCATGACCAACGCCGCGATCAAGGCGGGCCGCGGCTTGAAGCGCGATTTCGGCGAAATCGAGCAGTTGCAGGTGTCGATGAAGGGGCCGGGCGACTTCGTCAGCCTCGCCGACAAGCGCGCGGAGAAGGTCGTGTTCGACGAGCTCTCCAGGGCGCGCCCCGGCTACGGCTTCATCATGGAGGAGGGCGGCCGGGTCGAGGGTTCGGACAAGAGCCACACCTGGCACATCGATCCGCTCGACGCGACCACCAATTTCCTGCACGCGATCCCCATTTTCGCCATTTCGATCGCCCTGGAGCGCGAGGGGCAGATCGTCGCCGGCCTCGTCTACAACCCGGCCAGCGACGAGATGTACGTGTGCGAGAAGGGGCAGGGCGCCTTCGGCGGCGCCCACCGTCTGCGCGTCGCCGCTCGGCGCGAATTGTCGCAGGCGCTCATCGGCTGCGGCATTCCGCATCTGGGCAAGGCGGCCGAGCATCCGCGCTTCAAGGCGGAGCTCGCGGCGGTGATGCCGCGGGTCGTCAACGTCCGGCGCCTCGGCTGC
>Ga0181539_1002499_pt1 | contig 18275 bp, 17 predicted proteins | sample PEATcosm2014_Bin_46_FD_119767 | JGI IMG/M metagenome (GOLD analysis project Ga0181539, IMG submission 119767) | Peatland microbial communities from MTU Mesocosm Facility, Houghton, MI, USA - PEATcosm2014_Bin23_60_metaG | ecosystem: Environmental > Terrestrial > Soil > Wetlands > Peat | place... | reverse complement strand
CGTGAGCCGGCCAGGGCCGTTTCATGCCACAGGCTGATGAGTTCACTCAGGCTTTGCAGCCACGGCAGCACGCGGTTTTCCAGCGCGTTGGAGAGCGGAATTGGGTCTTCCGAATGGCAGGCTTCGTTCACTTCCCTGATAATGGCGGCGATTTGTTCCAACTGCCACTTGCGGAGTTGGGCGAGCGATGTGCGATTATCGAATGGCTCGCAAGTGTTTTCCGGCAACAGGCTCAAGGTAATCACCGGCTCTTTGAGAATCGAGGCCAGATTCCACCAGACTTCGTGCGCCACCCGGCCATTGTTGATGAGGACCAGTGTGAGAGCGATTTCAACGCATTCCCGGGCGAGGTCGGTTTGTTGAAACGCCTTCTTGAGCAGCAGGAGGGAAGTCTCTTCCAAAGCGACTGTCCCGGCCTCGACGCGGCAAAAAATTCTTTGATTAAGCAATGGCAGGGCAAGATTTACCGGCTGCCCATCAACGCTTAAGGAATACAGAATGCGATGTCTTTCCAGGGCGAGCGTTTCGAGATGGCAGCGAATGGCGTTAAGGGAGCGGTGCCCGGACGGCAGTCTCACCGGCAGACCATCAAGCATTATTTCAACCTCATCACGAGTTTCAGGGGCATCAAATGAGTTTTTGTGCATACTGCTGTCAAAGTACGCATGCCGTGTGCCCCGAAATGACGGCGGTTCCAAAAGTTATTCACAAATAATTCACAATCCGCGAACCACGAAATCATTTCGCCGGATTTGCGCCTTTGACGGTAAGGCGAATGGAGTAAAGCGATTTGCTTGCGGCAATGAAGAGCGTTTGATGATCCCTGCCGCCAAAGCTGACGTTTGCCGACCAGGGTTCCGGCACGTTGATGTGCTCGATTTGTTTGCCGGTTTTGTCGAAAACCGTCACGCCGTTGGTCGGGCCGGTGGCACAAAGGTAAAGGTTGCCTTCTGCGTCAATCGTCATACCGTCGGAACCTTTCGGACAAAACAGCGTTTTGTTCGTAAGCAAGCCGTCGGGCAGGATGTCGTAGCGCCAGGTTTGATCCCCCCGAATATCGGCAACAAAAAGGGTTTTGCCGTCCGGCGTGCCGGTGATCCCGTTGGGTTTTTTTAAATCCTCAGCCACGGGCACAATTTTTTTCCGGTCGGGCGAAAGATAAAACACCTTTTCACCGTCCAGCGCCATCGTGTCATGATCCCACCAGGTCCGTTTGTAAAACGGATCGGTGATATACATGCCGCCATCCGGCGCAACCCAAACGTCGTTCGGGCCGTTGAGATATTTGCCCTGATAGCCTTTGACCAGCACCGTCACTTTTTTATCGGGCGTGACCGACCAAAGCTCGTTCTTCTCGTCGGCGCAGGCAATGAGATTGCCTTTCGCGTCGAAGTACATTCCATTCGCGCGACCGGCGGGTTGCATGAACGTGGACAGCTTTCCGTCCACGCTCCATTCCAGGATGCGATCATTCGGCTGGTCGGTGAAAAAGACGTTGCCGTTCGCGTCGCACGTCGGGCCTTCGCCGAATTTGAGGTCGCTAGTGAGTTTTTCAAGTTTCGCGCCGGGTGCGATAACGCTTCCAGCCACGGCCGGCGAAAAACCTCCGAGGCCAAAACAAATCCATCCGGCAAGAAGAATCAACGGTTTCTTTGAAATCATGCGGGACAATCTGCGCCAGTCAAAAATTTTAGGCGACAAAAAAACGCGCGAAGATTGCAAAGGGAAAAGTTTTCCACTTTTGCCCGCTTCACGTTCTTCGCGCGACCTCCGCTTTTTAAGTTTGTTCCTTGTTTTTGGCGGCAACCTGAAGCATTTTGGGGAACGCTGATTTGTATTGTGTGAATATGCAGCTTGGAACAAAACGATCTCTGCGTTTTTTGGAAGTTTGGCTCATCAACACCCTTGCGGTGCTGATAGCTTACTACATCGTGCCGGGCATCCACTTCGTCCGTTGGAGCGATTTATTGATCGCCTCCGCGCTGTTGGGGATTATGAACGCGTTCATCCGGCCCATCCTGATGTTCTTTGCGCTGCCGCTGCTGATTTTCACGCTCGGTCTGTTCACGTTCGTCATCAACGCACTGCTGCTCTATGGCATCGGTTGGCTGATGGGACTGTGGGGACTGCAATTTACGGTGGACACGTTCTGGTCGGCGTTCTTCGGCGCCTTCATCATCAGCGTCGTGTCGGTCACGCTGAACATTTTGACCGGCACGGGCAGCACCCGCGTCACTTTTTCGCACCGCCAGCCACCGCCAGGAAAATCAGATATTGACGACGGTCCGGTCATTGACGTTTGAAATTCATGCCGGCGTCCGATAAGCCGCGCGCAATGTTTGAATGCCGCGCGCGCGAAATTCCCGCTCGAAATCCGTGAGCAATTCCACCAGCTCCGGCGGCGTTTCAATCCGCTGAAACTCCTTGCTCGCTCCAAACACCCCGGTCATTTGCGCAAAGTAATCTTCATCGTCGGTTCGCAAATAAACCACGCCGTCCGGAGCGAGCGCGGTGCAAGCCAGTTGCGGAAATGATTCGTTGATGAGCCGGTTTTTATGGTGTCTTTTTTTTGGCCAGGGATCGGGGAAATAGATGTGCAACGCCGATGCCGAATGAGGCGGCAACAGATAGTGTAAAAAATAAGATGATTCGATCTGCACGCCGCGCAAATTCGTCAGCCCGGCGCGCTGGCCTTTGCGATCCAGCTTGCGGATGCGACCGAGCAACCGTTCGACGCCGATGAAATTCCGTTCCGGATGCCGCCGGGCATATTCGGCAAGGAATGAAGCGTCACCGCAGCCCAGCTCGACCTCCAGCGGCTGCGATTTTCGGAAAAGTTCCGCCAGGTCGAGCGGTTCGACAATGGAACGCAGTTCCACAATCAGGTCGGATGGGTTTGAAGAAGCACTTGCCATTTCAAAAAGCGGAGACGTTGGTTGAGTTTCCATTCGGCGATCTGCAATCCGTAATCGAAAATTGAGAAATGGTCGGGGCGGTGAGATTTGAACTCACGACCTCTTGCACCCCAAGCAAGCGCGCTACCAAGCTACGCTACGCCCCGAACCATTAAATCTATTGGACAAAACAGCTTTTTTTAAATTTGCAAATTGCGTTTTCTATACTGATGTTCTATACTATCGGCATGAAGACCAATTCATCCGAAAATACTGATTCACGCTGGCAGAAAACGCCGGTGGCAAATCTTGTTCGTCACGTCCAATCTGGAAATTATTATGCCCGAATCCGAGTGCGCGGCAAGCTCATTTGGAAATCTCTCAAAACCGACCGAATCAGCGTAGCCAAATTGCGCTTGGGTGATTTCCACAAAGAGGAGCGACAGCGTGCCTCCGCACACGCGGCAGTTTCGAGGGGAAAAATGACTTTCGGTGATGCTTTGGCAGCCTACCAGCAAAAGCTCCAGAACGACCCAAACATCAAACCCAAAACGAAAGAGTATTACGAATTCCGCATCAAAGCCCTATTGGAATCGTGGCCGGAATTGAAAGGCAAGGATGTCAGCAAAATTTCCCGCTCAGAGTGCGAATCCTGGAGCATAACCAACGCAAAGTTGACCAGCTCATCCTCACACAATCACACAATCAGCATTTTGCGCCATGTTTTTCAAATCGCCATTGAAGCGGGAGCGCGTTATGACAATCCAGCATTGGCCGCCAAGCGCGTCAAGGAGCGCACCAAAAAACAAATCGTGCTGCCTGAATCCAGTCAGTTTGAAAAACTGGTCGAGGAAATCAGAAGTTCAGGAAGCGGTTTTGCCAAGCCGTCTGCCGAACTGGTTCAATTTTTAGCCTTCGGTGGTTTTCGTAAATCGGAAGCTAAATACATCACCTGGGCTGACTGCGATCTCGCGCGGGGGAAAATAATTGTGAGAGGTTCGCCGGAAACGGGATTGAAAGGACGGCTCGTTGGCGAAAGTCGCGTTGTGCCGATGATTCCAGAAATGCGGCAGCTTTTGGAAAAAATAAAAGGCGATCAATCACCTGCGCCGAACAGCCCGGTCATGCGAGTTTTTGAATGTAAGAAATCCATAACGACGGCTTGTAAGAAATTAGGAATTGCCCGTTTTACCCACCATGACTTGCGCCATTTATTTGCGACGCGCTGTATTGAAAGCGGCGTGGACATCCCGACTGTTTCCCGCTGGCTCGGTCACAAAGACGGCGGCGCGCTGGCGATGAAAGTTTATGGACATCTGCGCGACAACCACTCCACGGCGATGGCGCAAAAAGTTCGGTTCATCAAGAATGAAGAAAATGCAGACGAGCCAAATGCGCAACTGGCTACGAATTAAAAAATTGTTCAACTGTGGTCAAGCGATCAAACACCGCGAAAGAATCTTATTCTCAGCATACCTGCCAAGCCTCTGGCGCAAGCCAAGCTCAAATGTGGCAGGTTTTTTTGCTGCCACGAGAAACAGAAGGCCCGTTGAGCAGCAACGCATGAAATTTGACCTGTGCGAAAGCCAATTTCAACGAGGCTTGCGGGGCAGTTCGTCACCCAACAACCAGGCGATGGCTGGCTGCCAGCGCAACGGTGCAGGCAGCGGAGGCCGGGGCGGCAGCGTATCGAACGTGAGCAGCAGCGGAATGGCGCCTGAATATTCCGCAGCGGCAGCGGTCAGGGCGCGGACTTCGCGGGCGTAAGTGTCAGCATCGCTGACATCGGTGCAAACTTGGATCAGGGTCACGCCGCCTGCTGGGCTGCGGGCAAAAAAGTCCACTTCGTAACCATCGCCAGTGCGAACGTAGTCTATCTCACAGCCGCGACGTTCCAGTTCGAGGAAGACCACGGTTTCGAGGGCGTGGCCTAGATTAGCGCGGTCAGTGCGCTCGTAAAGCGAGATGAGGCCAGGGTCTATCGGATACGCTTTGCGTGGATTGACCATGCGCTGGCGCTCGGACGCGGTGTGCAGGGAGACGGTGCGCACCAAAAACGCATCCTCCAAATAAGCGAGGTAATCGTGCAAGGTGTTCTTACCGACGGGCAATCCCTGGGATTTGAGAGCATCAAAAAACTTTTGCACACTGAAGGATGCCGCAGGGTTTCCGAGCAAGTGACGTTGCAACCAGCGCAGAGCGGCCGGGTTGGTCACTCCATGTCGTTCGATTACATCCCGCAGTATGGCCACGTCCACGTAAGTGCGCAGCAAGCTGGCGCGGTCCCGCATGGGCACACCTTGGGATTCTGGGAATCCGCCTTCCGAGAGATAGGCACGGAAATATTTATCGAGAGCCGAGCGAGCGGCCTTGGGCAGATCGGTCCACGGCGACTTTGGTTCCGCCCCGCGATGGCGCAAAGCCTCACGCAAATTGAAGGGGTGTACGAGCACTTCCATGGCCCGGCCACGCATGCTGGTGGCAACCTCGCGGCTCAACAAACGGGCGGACGAACCAGATAGAAATAGTTCCACTTTTTCCGTGTCCAGCAGACGGCGAACGAAAGTTTCCCAACCCGGCACTTCCTGGATTTCATCGAGAAAAAAAGTGACGCTCTTGGAATCGCGCCGTTCCGGGTGCAGATTAAAGTATTCCTCGACGACCAATTGCAGTTCTTGGGCGGTCATCTCAGCCAGACGTTCGTCCTCAAAGTTGAAATAGAGCAGAGCGTCGCGCGGTGTGCCAGCCTCCTGACGTTCGGCCAGACATTGCCAAAGGAAGGTGGTCTTGCCACTGCGCCGCATACCTATGACGGCCATCGCCTTGCCCTTGATGCCGGGCAGATGGACATCACGACGGGTATGCCCGGGCACCGGGGCGGCAAGCGCGTCAATGATCTTCTGGCGGATGATTTGTTTAAGTTCTCTTTCCATAAGAGACAACTTTATGCAATTACGTCTTTTTGGAAAGGATAAACTATACAGGCTTGAGGGCGGCAAGTATGCGCCGACGATGTCCTGTCACGACTTTGTGGACAACCAGGTGGAGCTGCAACTGTTCGTGCTGGCCTACAACTTGGGCAACTTCCTGCGGCAGGCGGTATTGCCCCAGACGGTGCGTCACTGGACTATGACGACATTGCGGGCGGCGTGCGGGAGAAATTGATCAAGATTCCGGTTGAACACTCTCAAAGTTGGCAGAAGTATGACGGACCATCCCAACAATTCTGTTTTTTCCAAACTGATGGGTGCGAACAGAAATAAGCAGTTGCGCTTTCGTTGATTCCTTTGATAAATCCTAAATCTGATTTTTTTAATGAAGCATTTTTTTTAACGCTCCATTCTTCCCAATTAGTCAAAAACCTTTTAAGTTTTGAGTCGTTTTTAGATTCATCATCAAACCATGCCCAACTTCCAGCAAAAACCACTTTTAATTTGGGATTTTTCTCATTGGCTTGGGCCAGAACGTTCGCCCAAACCGGAAATGCTCTTGCATGAATGAGATCACCCAAATAACCACATTTACATTTGCCTGCTTGATCCGATTTGCCTGCTTGATCCGATTTGCCTGCTTGATCCGATTTGCCTGCTTGATCCGATTTGCCTGCTGGGTTCGGATTGATTCGCAACCCCCAAACTGCGTTAGTAATAATCCATTTTGGATTGTCGCCCCAAATCGCACTTTGCCACTCGCTTTCGCGCAAGTTTTTTAAGGTTCTATCATCATTTTCACCACTTTGAATGTCTTTAATTGCACTTTGAAGTGTTTGAGACTCATTACCCCAATCTTGCATTATCAAAACTCCATCCCATTTTTCCCCAAGGAAATCATCGCCATATTTTTCAACATACCAACGAAGCCATGGACAGCAGATTATCCCCCCAAAACCAGCCATTTTACCTCTCAAAGCATTTTGTGCCTTTTCTTCGAGTTCAAATAATCGAGTTGCCATAAAATGAAAAAAACGTGTGTTTGCTGGCTACTTCAATTCGTCTGCCATTTTATTGTCTTTTTCGCCGGCCAATTTTTTTGCATTCAGTTCCTGTTCAGCTTTTGCAGTTAGATCAGGCAACATTGCAAATAGCTGCTTAATATTTTCGATATCGCTCAGTTTAAATCTTATTTCATTCATCCCACCTTGACTTGGCTCATAATTGACTTTCAGGACTTGCAGTTCTGCCCCGTCGTTAAACCCTTTAAACCTTGCAGTTCCAAAAGTATCATTGAATTTGCCAATATCTTTTTCCTTCCAGCCGATTTCTACGGGACCTGCATTTTTGATCCATTCCGCAAATGCCACAAAATTGGAAAGAACGATTTCCGAGTTCTTTAGCTCGAAATTAATTCCTTGCAGTGACGCCATTGGAATAAATTCATTTTTTTCAGTTAATCTATATTTGATTGAAAATTGCAATCCGCCTAATTGCGGAGATTTGATTTCAGGTAACACGTTTAAGATGCTCTCCGCTCGCTCTCGAAGTTCTTGTGCGCGAAGTTGGAGCGCTATTGCTTGTCTTTTTGCATGATCTTGGAGGATAGATTCTTCCAATGAGCTTTTTTGAACAGCAACCTTGACCGCATCATCAAGTGATATTATGTCAAGAATCTTCTCTATTTTAGTAAAAGTTTCCATATCATTCGTAAAAGTTTGTAAATTGTAATCTGAGGGCAGCGGCCGGTATTTTGAAATTAAACTTTCGAATTTACCCATTAATATGTTGCTCGGAAGCCGCGCCTTTAAATCCGCTGTTACGTTATCACGCAAAACTACATTATCCTCTACCGCTTTTAGATACGCCTTGAGTTCTTCTCCGTATGCACCTCGCTCGTTATCGGTTATTTTTTGAATGTTTTTGTTGAAAGGGGCCTCCTCACTCTTAATCTTTGCTTTGATCTTTTCCTGAAGAGCTTGAACTTCTTGAATGGGAGCAGTCAAAGGATCGAATTGCTGCTGATCATTTTCTTGTTCGTTTGAATTCTTACTGCAACCGCAAAGGCATAAGCAGGCAATGCTTAATGTGAAAAGTGCAATTTTCATAACCATAATTTACCTGGGATTTCCCATTTGGTTTCTAGCCCACGACCCGCGTGGGCCTTTTTCTCGATTTTCTTCCTGCTCCACCGGTTTGCAAGAGCTTTTTTCCAGTCCGTTCCGGTTATTCTCTGGCACAGGGCTGTTTCGATGCCCTTTTGGGCTCCCAACACCCATTTGAATCCTTGGAGTGAGCAAAAGGCGGTGCCCTACAGCCAAAAGCTGTGTCAACCAAGCAGGCCGACCAAGCTCCGAACCACCATCACAAAAAGCGCGGCGTCATTCACTGGTTGCGCCCGGAGTAACACCCTTTGCCAACGGCTCGATTTTGATGGAGGCGACAAATGGCTTATTGCGGTCGAAGTCGGCGTAACGTTTTGGGAGGATGCCAACAACAGCAAGTTTGTTTTCGCTGAGGCGGTCGGCGAGGCGGTCGAGCCGCCACCCCAGGACGACCACGTCGGCGGTGGAAAAGGCAAAGGTCAGTTTATCCGGCGCGGCTTGCGCCTGGCCACCATCGTCGTTTTTGGCATCAGGATTGGGTTCAAGAGTGTATTCAATCAACTGGCTGGCGTGGAAGCCGCGCCGCCGCCCATCGAAATGGAACTCGATGCAGAAGCAATTCATGTTGGCGGGCTGGTAACAATCGTCTTTGAGGAAGTTCATGGACATAGGTTGGTTGTGGTTGATGGTTGATGGATGAGAAATTAAACGCCGATGCCACGGGAATGAGAATGGCCGGCATCGCCGGGCGGGGTGATGCCACGACCCAACTTACGGCGGGCGGCCTCTCTTTGCAGGCGCGTTTCCCCGACCGTGAGGGACGGTTTGGCTGTCTCGGTTGGTTTGACGGCCTCGGCTGACTGGATTTTTCCAGTCTGCTTGACGGTTTCTGCCGGTTCGACTTTTTCGGCAGCGGTTTCCTTGGGTTCAATGCTGAAACGTTCGCCGAGCCAGCGGGCGATTTCCTCGACGACCTGCGCCAGCCGTTGGACGGGTGAGAGGCGGGTTAACCGCGTTGGACGCATCTGGCGCATGGTCCGCCCGGCGCTGTTCTTGCGGACAGCCATCGCCGCTGGCACTGCGCTCTTTTCTTCCGGCGGTTTTCTGCGAACGAAACCGAGTCTGGCCAAATCATCGCGCAACGCCTGCAACTCGACAGCGGCCTTGCGCTCGTGCGAATCGGTGACGCGCCGGGCGAGCAATCCGGTGTCATCGGTGAAAATGTGGACACGCTCGCGGCCACGGGAGATGGAAACGTAAAATTGTTCGCGGTTGACGGCGGCGAAGGATTTTGAGGATGCGACCAACAGGATTTCATCCACCGTTTTGCTTTGAGACGAATGCGACGTGACGGCGTAGCCGTGTGTGAAGGTGTTGAAGCTGACCGGGAGTTGCCGGCCATCGGCCAGCGCAATGCGGCCGTTTTGGATCTCCCGGACTTGAACGCGCTCGCCATTGATAAAGTCCTTGCCGTGGTTGGCTTGGAGCAGGAGCCAGTCACCGGCGCCGACTTTCAGTTCACGGGCTTCTCCGACATCAAAGGTGCTGGCGGCACTGGTCGGAATAAAATCCACTTCCGTTCCATCGGGACGGCGAACACGCAGGCCGTTTTCCATGACGGCGGCAATCTCGACCGTCTCGCCCCGGTCAAACTTCCGGGTCTTGCGGATGAAGCGCAGTCGCTGGCCGGGTTCGTATTGGCCGGCATTTTTCTTTTGGGCTTCAGTCCACGAAAGCGAATCAAAAACGGTGACAGCCTCATCGTTTTTGCTGATGACGCCATCCGTTTTCAATGCCTCCCGCACCTTCTCTGTCACCGCTTCAATCTCCGCCCAAGTGGGCGATACCAGCAACGCCGAGCGACCTTGTTTTGTAGCGGACAAATAGGCATGGGCAGCCTTTTGATAAAGCTGACCGTCATCCGTCGATGCTTCACTGACCGCGCCCAGTTCCATGAGTTTGGCAAACGCCTTGTCGGTTTGTTTGGCGGCAGCGAGTTCAACGACCTGCCGGAACGCTTCGGGCTTCTGGCGGCGGATGGTCGTAAGCTCGCTGAAGCGGTAATTGGAATACTGTTCGAGAATGCGGAGCGCATCGCCACGGGGGACTGAGGCGTGCTGGCCGGTGTCACCGGACATGATCACCCGGCAATTCTTGAGGCGGGCCAGCTCGAACAGTTTGACCATGTCATCGAGACCAACGGCCCCGGCTTCATCCAGGACAATCACCGAACCGGGCGAAAGCCGGGACTGCGCGTTTGGATCGGCCAGCAGTTTTTGCAGCGTCATGGTCTTAGCCAGATAGGACACCTCTTTGCGGAGCGTGTCCGCGGCAGAAGCAGTAGGAGCACAGAAAACGGAATCATAACCCCGGTGGCAGAGCGCGCGCGCCAGTTCGACCAGGGCGGTGCTTTTGCCGGAACCGGCCAGGCCGCGAAAGCCGGTGAAGCGGTCGGGGCTGGTCAGGACATGAGCCAGCACCTTGCGCTGGTCGGGACCGAGGCGGTCGGGCGGTTCGTAACGGTTGGTGACGGGCGCAACAGACTCGATGCCAGTGCTGACGCTGCGAATCAGGTAAAGCTCCTTGGCAAGAATCTCTCGCGTGGAAACCTCCGAGCCGACCCGGACGAGGTTCGTCTTACCATCGAGTTCATTTTTTAACTGTTCCAACTCAAGTTGACCGCAGCCTTTGACCAAAGCGGCCTCCAAAATTTTGTGTCGCGGGACGACCGAGGCACGTTCAAAAACGTGTGCAACGCCGTGGTCAACGGCGACAGACTCGGTGACGGTTTGGGCCAGAGCTACTGGCAACCCGTCAGCGGCAGCGATAACTTTGCGCAACGCCCGTTTCTCAAAAAAGCCAATCTCGCCGAGTTGCTGTTGGCGCACCTGTTCATCCGACGCGCCCTTGAGTTTTTTAGGACGGGACTGGTGGACGACATGGGCGACCTCCTGTTTGGTGAGCTTGCGACCGAGCTTTTGTTCCTGACGTTTGACGGCCATGTCCCGCTGCTGCGACCGCTTCGAGAACCGTTCAATAAACTTGGCCTCGACACCTTCGATTTCAAAGGCCGAGCCGGTGCGCCGGGTGGAATATCCAAGCTGGTGGAGACGCTTGGCCAGTTCATTGCGATAGACTGCCGTGCCGTAGTTAATGGCACCGAACATGTCGCCGGTCTGGAGCGCCTTCCAACGCTGCTCCGTCTTGTCCCAGGTGCAGTTGAACAGGACAAAATGCGTGTGCAATTGCGGGTCAAGCGCGCGTGACGTGGTATGCACGAAAGCAGCGCCGACCAGGTTGCCCGTAACGCGATCCTGTTCCTGAATGCCACCTTTACGAATCCGTGTGGCGGCAAACTGTTCCAGTTCCCGGAGCGCGATTCCAGACGCTTCCCTGTGGGCTTCAATGATGCGCTGGTCATTCATCGTGACCGCCAGAATCGAAACCGATTTGGGCGGCGAACACACGAAGTCGAAATAAATCCGGCGCTCCCGGAACTGCTGCGGTGTCAACTGTTCACCCGTCTCTGGATGCTGGTTATCGCACAATTTCAGGAACGTTTCACGGGTAACGACGCTACCCGGCTGCAATCCCAACCGTTCAGCGCCGGCACCAATCCAATGACCATGCTCCGTCTCATTCTGGGTGTAATAATCGTTATGGGACAGGTGCTCATCAAAATACGTCTCCGCACCATCCCGATTCTTCTGTGGTATGCCGCTAAACATAAATCAACAGTTTGCGCCAAAACCATTCAGCGGGTTGTAATGAATTCATTACAACCTGACATTCCGGTTTTAGATAAAATTCCCGTCATCATGGTTGAAACGGTAGCACCAAGTTCAAAGCGGATTGCACCCAAGCGAGCGCAATCGGGAACCATCCACATGCTACGGTTTGAACGAAGCAAGATGCTGAAAGTGACTGAACATTTTTCAGAAATGAACCGGCGGTTTCTGACAGTGGAAACCGGATTATATGCCATGACACTTACCCCGCCTTGCGCCGGTAAGCGCGCTGCCGGAAGCCGGCTCGCTTGGCTGCTCGCCGCCAGGCACGCTGGAAAAACCACCGACGAGCCAAACACGAATCGGATGAAACGCCGTCGCAGTGAACCGGGCAAAGCCGTCAAGTTGCCGGTGGATAAACCGGCAACTGCGATGCGGCTTGAACATCAAGACGGCGAATCATCGGCCAATAAAAGGAGCAATCAAACATTATGAGCAAACGCATTGATTACGAACAGATCGCCGCGAAGCTGGACTACACGGCGTTGGACAAAAAACTGGAACAGTTGGCGCAACGCGAGCCGCCGCAAAGCCGGAAGACCGCCGTTGATTTATTGAAACCGTTGCGCGAGCGGTTGCTGGCCTTGCAGCGCAAAGGCTGGAGCAGCAAACAACTGGTGGAGGAATTGAAAGCCGCCGGAGTGCCGGTGAGTCCGGCGCGTCTGCGCGAGTGCCTGAACCAATGGACCACAGGCGGCAAAGGAACCGCCAGGCGGCGCGGAACCAGCCGGGGCAAACGCGCCGCCGCGCACATCACGCCGCCGGCGGCGGCAAGCCAAAGCGGACGGAGCAAGAGCGCATCTGGCGACGGCCAACCGAAACTTGGATTGTCTTGAACCGGATGAACGGTTGAACGCAGCCGCGTTGAAATCTTGACGGCGCATCCGCTGGCAAACGCTCGCAGGCCCGTTGCCGGCATGGTGCGTTGCTACATCAGCAAGCCTCACGCCCGCAACGCGCCTGCTTCGCGCTAAAGAGAGAACCTAAACGGCTCGCTGTCCGTGGCTGCGCGAGCCGGGTTTTGTGCCCGGCACTGCTCGCCACCGACAGCATGAAGCGAACGCATTCCGTGCCGGGATGCCGGCAACAGCGGCATCGGACGAGGGCCAATCAGGAACGTAACGCCAGCGGCACGCTCCATGTCCAATGCGCCGGCATCCGCCGGAAACCGAACCGGCGCAGTTGCTTGAACCGTGACGGAATGTTGAACACATCCGCGCCGGAATCGTGACCGACGCATTCGCTGATGGACGCTCGCAGGCCCGTTCCTGTCATGGCGCGTTGCTATATCGGCAAGCGCCACGCCAGGAACGCGCCTGCTTCGCTGTCATTCAATATCAGTCGGTTCGTAACGCCAGCCGTCCCGCCGACCGGAGCGGACGCGAACGGGTTAAGTTGGAGTGTCCGCACCGTTCCTCGTGCCGGCTGTCGTCACCAACCGAACAGGAAAACGAAATCGCGCCGGTCGTTTGCCGGTGATTCGTCCGTTCCTCGCCGCGTGCTATGTCATGGGTTTGCGTTCGTTTGTAAAGACCGCTTCTAGGAGTGGATTGCAGGTTTGTCGGAACGGCGTCCGAACCTTTGCTGCCGCGTTGCGTGGGCAAACGTCGCTGGCCTGCTCATTAGGCGCTCTGGCTGCCGCGCCGGGCAGCGTGGCGATGCTCGCGCATCGCCTGCTACATCCTCTTGTCACGCACTGTCCCTTGCCGTCACATTGTATTGCTGATCGTTGCTTTTTTTGTGAACGCCAATCCCGGCATCTTGTCAAATTGTCGCCTTCTTAGGCCAGGTAGGATACCTGAAATTACCTCAATTGAGGCTTCTTTGGCGAGAGTTTGACCGCCAGTTTGCGGTCGGCTTGATGACCCCATACTTAAAATATATTTCCCAAGGCGTGGATTGTTCCGCCTTGGAAGCAGTTTTGTGCCAACGACTATGACCGTTGGCATTACAACGAAACAAGGAGGCCCGAAGCCATGTGCCGACAACAGAAACGCCAACGCTGCCCCATGAAGGTGATTTTAACTGGCACCTACTCCCTAACGCCGGACTGGTGGCGTTGCTAGAATGGCCGGTTGGAAAGTGAAGAAGACGCTAAACATCGTTGGCCGACAGGTCAGCAAGTTCCGCAACCAGCGTGACTGGTCGCAGGAGGACCTGGCGGGCCGGTTGCAACGGGCCGGCTGGGCCATCTCACGCAGCGGCGTTTCCAAGATCGAAGGCGGCACGGTTTATGTCCATGACTTCCAAGTCACTTGGCTGGCCGCCGTATTGGACGTGCCCAGGGACACTCTATATCCCCAATTGGATTCAAGCCGGCCAATTCAAGACGCCATTCTTCGCTACATCCACAACGCCAAACGCGGCCTCGTGCTGCCGCTGGCTTCATTTTCTCGCTCATCGTAACTGTGAAACACCCATAAAAGGAGGAACGTATGGAACCCATCCCAAAGACTGAAAAACAACCCGCCGCCACGCCGACCGAACGGCTGGCCTATTCAATACAGGAATCTGCCGATATGCTCGGCGTGAATTATTTCAGCGTTTACCGGCTCATCCAGCGTGGTAAACTCAAAGTGTGCCGGGCTTTGCGCGGCAAGTTGCTGGTGCCGCGCGCGGAATTGCTGAAATTGCTGGCAACCGAATGAGGCGTTATGAGCAACCGATTTGACGACCGACGTTCAACCGAACTGGAGGACAAGGCCCATGCCGAGGCCGTCCAGCATTTCGCCGAGCACTTGAAACAGTTTCCCGCTAGCCGGGAGGCGGTGGATCGGCTGGAACGGGACATCGCCAAGATTGGCCTGGCGGCGAACATGGCCGCATCCAAGCCGACGCTCAAAGAGAACTTCATTCAAGCCGACGACGGCGCGCAGTGGCACAAGGACGTTGAACTGATGGAAAACATTTTCCTGTGTCACCGTCCCATCACGGGCGGGGCGGAATATGCGGTGGTGGAGCATTTCCCGGCGCGCGGCACGAACGAAATCTGGAACCGCGGCTGGAATGCAGTGGAGGTATTGAAGGCGTTTGCACAAGAGCAACGGCAGGCGTTGCAGATTTGGACAGAGGACATGACCGCGCAGGTGAAGGAATTTTTGGGGGAGAAATATCCCGGCCACGACTTGAGCCGCGTGACCGATGGCCTCATGCACCGTCTCGCCACGCACACAACTTCACACCGGCAAACCCAATCGCACGGAGAAAATCACAATCGCGGCGTGAGGATTTAAAAAAGGTTTCCCGAAATTTTTCTATACTGCCGTTCTATACTATATGCGCTTTTTGTAGCCAAACGCGACCAAGCGCAGCAAAAGCAGAAATGAATAAAACCATTGTGGTTATTGACCGAATCAGCGATTGCAAAACATTGCTAAAACCGGCCAAAACGCCGTTTTTTACACCCCAAGCAAGCGCGCTAGCCAAGCTACGCTACGCCCCGGACCATTGGAGCACTGATTCTAGCCTGCCGACCGCCGGTTTCAATCACGAAAAAGTTTGGAGTTCCGCCTTCAGGCGGTGCCCCTCTCTTTTTCAGTCTTCGAAACCGCGTAAACGCGGGACTCCAAACCCTTATCGCCGGCCGCGGGTTGGAATGATCTTGGGGCGGATCGGCGGCGGCAGCGGAATTTTCGGCGGGATGACCGGCGCAGCCGGCAAAGGCGGAACCTGCGGCGCGGGCGCAGCCGGAGCCGACAGCTGGGAAGGTTTGACTTCCAACTGCCCGATTTTCTGCGACAGCCAGTCTTCGGCTTTCGCCACCGCCTCGCCGATTTTCGTTTCGGGGAATTTCATTTCTCCCAGGTTGAACGCTGCGAACGAACCCAATTCCTCGGTCATCTGCCCGTCGCCTTTTTTGATCGCTGCGCCGGTCGTCGTCAGCGTCTGCCAGACTTCGTACCCGTTCACAATCCATTCGAGCTTGCCGGTTTCGATGTCCACCAAAAAACCATGCACCGGTATTTTCGGACCGATGAGCGGGCTGTGCCGGACGATGTCGCACGCCTTGATGACGTTCTGCCGTTCGCTGCCGAACATGCCGAAAAATTCGTTTAGGTTTTCCGGCAACTGATGCCGGTCAATACCCAGGGCTTTCAATCTGTCCAGCAACTGCATCGCCGTGGTTTTGCAAATCTGGCAGTCCGTGTGGCCGATGATGGCGATTTCCCTGCCGCCCTTGACCGCACAGGCCAGCGCCAGCGACCGCATGGTGCTGCTCAAGGGCTGGGTGATGATGTTGCCCGCGTTGCGCAGCCAGATGAACTCCTCCGCCGGCAGCGCCAGCACATTGGGAAAAAGCGCATTCAACCGCGGGTCAACGCACGTGAGCGCGATGACCGGCAATTCATCCTCGAAATCTGCCGGATGCAGGCTGGCGTTCGCGTCACCGGCCACCGCCCGGTGGTTCGCGTCAATGATGGCTTCAAAAAGGCGCATAATGAAATTCAAAAATAATCTTACATTTCTCGCACTCGTTTCGTGCCGCAACAATATACTACCCCTCATGTTCCTCACACGACTTCACTGTCCATGTGGCATTGCAAAATTTGCAGCAATATTTATTGAGATACCATTCTCTAATAAAATGAGCTTGCTCCTGCCTTTCAACAACAAGTTCGTCATCCGAATTCTTGGCTGAAGCCCGATAGATACGATCTTTTCTAGTCACAGTCTTGAGAAACCCCTCGCTGTCTAGTAGCTCTCGCGATTGAAGAATTCTTGCCCATGGCTTACCGCATTTGGGACAACCTGCCTCTTTGCCGGCTAATTTAAAAAGAACGATGACAACGACAATCCCAACAGGGACTGATATTGCCACCACCCAGAAAATTTCCCGTTTTTGTTTTGCCGCTGCCTCCGCCCGCCATTGTTTGTCCTTAATCGCTTCAGCCTTCTTTTGCTGTATCTCCTGATACTCGCGCAAGATGCTTTCGGCATAATAACGATCTGATATAATCAAACCGGAATTGATCATGTTGGTCTTCTGTTTTGGGTCAATCTCATTTAAGGCTGTTTGAATTTCTTTTAATCTGCCAAGCTCCACTTCGGTTATGGATGAGTCGCTTACTCTCTGTTTTAAGGCGTCCAACTCCGTTCTGAATGCGTTTAAAGTTATCTCTTGGTCTTTTGAACCTTTTTGTTTTACCTGCACAAGCTTCAATGCATTAATTAGATTTGTAAGGTTATGATCAACCCCAACAGCATAGGCGCGGGGCTGTTTATTTCTGGCATCTTGAAGAGCTTCTAGCAGTGTATTAAAATCGTCTTCCGTCCATTCAGAAAACGGCTTCATTTTGTATGCTTTTGCAAGGTCGTCATCAAAGTTGGGTGGTGGATGCAATTGCCAGTAACCATAAAGCTCTCGTAAGCTCTGCGGGATTGGAAAGCTATCTGAGGCAAGTGCTTTATTTGCCAAAACAGCAAGTAGACAAACGAACGCGGCGAATAGTCTTGCAGCAAATATTTTCAAGAAATCCACCCTTTCTCTTTTGCCTTTATAATAAGTTGCTCAAAATCTTCTCGCCGAATCATGGTTGCATACTGTCCAAAGAGCCACTTGCCTTTGCCGCGTGGTTTTTGCCCAATGATGTAGTAGCAAAGCCTCATTTCAGTTCTGCCATCATCTGCAAATTTCAACAATTGCAAATAGATGGCTTTTGGTGGCATCGGCGGTTTGTCAACGACTCGAACAATCTCATCCAACACTTCGTAAATCATTGGGGAACCATCAATGTATTTACGGGGAGTTATTTTGCCAATTCGACTTGGCGGTTCAGGATATATCGCATCGGCAGCCATATAAAATGGTAAGTTGTTTATCCTGCTCAAATGGTTCAGCACAAAGCAGGCAAACTTTGGTTCGGTCGTTCTCAGACATAACTTCATGCCGTTTTCTTCCACGGCTGCAACGGCGGCGGTTCAAAGGCGGGCGCGGGCGGCGGTTCTTTCGGCAGCAAATACCAAAGCGCCAGATACAACATAACGCCCGGAAATGCCGCGCTGAATAGCGTTCCCAAAACCCAGACCACGCGCAGCTTCGATGATGGCAGTTCAAAATGCTTCGCCAACCCGCCGCAAACCCCGGCGAGCCGGCTGTCGTCGTATGAACGGCGCAGTTTCATCACGTTTCAATTTATCGGAGGGGCGAGTTACACGAGCCCCCATTTCCCAAACGTTCGTCCAGTCAGGGACTCGCAGAGCTCGCCCCTCCGAAATTTGGCGGAGCGGCAGCTCTGCCCTACCGACGCCAAAATTGGTAGGGCGCTTTCTCCGAAAGCGCCGCGGCGCGGTGCGGAGACCGCGCCCTACCATTTATTTGCCTTTATCATCGTCCTTGCTCATCGCCTTTTTGAGCGCCGGGACCTGCTCCATCAATTTCTCAAACTTGATTCCAGTCAAACTTTCCAGCACCGGCGGCAACTGGCTGATGATGGTGGTCACGTCGCTGGTCAGCTTGCTCGCGCCGCCGCCGGGGCCGTTGCCGCTGTTGATGATGACCATCTTCTCGGTCTTGCTCAGCGGCTCGCTGATCTTACCCGCGATTTCCGGCATCACGCG
>Ga0181539_1002494_pt1 | contig 18290 bp, 13 predicted proteins | sample PEATcosm2014_Bin_46_FD_119767 | JGI IMG/M metagenome (GOLD analysis project Ga0181539, IMG submission 119767) | Peatland microbial communities from MTU Mesocosm Facility, Houghton, MI, USA - PEATcosm2014_Bin23_60_metaG | ecosystem: Environmental > Terrestrial > Soil > Wetlands > Peat | place... | reverse complement strand
AAGGGATCACCAGCACCTCGCCGGCGCGTACCATCACTTCCCGGCCTTCCAGTTCAAACTTCAGCGCGCCTTGCAAAACCATGCTGATCTGCTCGCTTTTGTGGTGGTGGAGCGGCACCAGGCAATCCTTGAAAAGCCAGAGTTGCGCCACCATAACCTTTTCGCCGCTGACCACCATTCTCCAAAGTTTGTCGTTCAGGATCTCTTTCTTGACATTTTCCCAAGCCAAGAGCTGCATCGCGCGCCTCCCTTTATGAAAGTCCGAAGTCCGATGTCCAAAGTCCGAGGTCTGGTACATGTAATTTGGACCTCAAGCCTACTTGTATCGTACACGTATCGGGTCGAATTTCGCGATAAAATGGCGGAGGCTGATTCAATATCAAAGCTTATGCTTCGATGCTACGTGCCGGTACATCGAACTCCGGACCTCGGACTTTCGTTTATGCTTTCCATCGCCACCCGCCACATGTCACTCGCCAATGGTTTTCTGCACCTCATCGATTTCATCGCGCTTTTTTGTCTGGTGCTGTTTCTTTGGATTCCCTTCTACTGGTTTGTGTTTCATCCCGCCATTGGCTTCTGGCGGCGGGTGGGCAATCGCGCGTTCTGGGTGGCGCTGCCGGTGTGGCTGATTTTCGCGGCGGGCATTATCATCGCACGCCACCAGCTCCTGGCGTGGCGACTGGAGCGTAACGTGCTGACCTGGGCCGTGGGCGGCGTTCTATTTATCGTGGCAAGCTGGCTTGACGTGCAAACGCGGCACGCCCTCGGCTGGCGGCGATTGGCCGGTCTGCCAGAACTCAATCCGGAACACCGCTTGTGCGGGGTGATTCGCACGGGGATTTACGCCCGCGTACGCCACCCGCGTTATTTGCTCTACATGCTGATGATCCTGAGCATGGCTTTCCTGACCGGGGCGCAAGCGATTTTTTTGCTGGCATTTCTGAACATCCTGATGTATCTAATCCTCGCACCGCTTGAGGAGCGCAAACTCCTGGACCAATACGGACCACAGTATGAAGACTATCGGCGGTCGGTCCCACGGTTCATGCCTCATCTCGGGCGGACGCCCGAAGCCCGGATTTGGTCCTGAACCGGAGGTTTCCATGTATCAGCGTTTTTGCGGTTTCATCCTGGTCGCCATGGGATTGGCGGCTCTACCTCTTGGGGCCCAGCAGCCCTGCCCCAGCTTTACCGTGGCCGTCAACACCGATGAAGACCAACTGATGCTGGCCGTTAACGGCGCGAATGGCCCGCAAGATCAGCTCACGGCCCTTGACAAGTTCGCCCAGGAGCACGCGGACTCTAAATTCATGCCTTGCGTGAATGAATACTACGCCACCGCCAACTTCAAGTTGAATAATTTCGATAAAGCCATCGAATACGCGGAAAAGGACCTGGCGGTGAATTACCAGGATCTGAACCTGTTCCTCACCCTCATGCGCGCCTATGCTTCCAGCACCAAGGTGAGCGACACGGTCTTCGAGGTTATCAATAAAGTCCCGGACCAGGCCAAGGCGGAGACCGGCACTCCTGCGCGCCCTCCCAAGGCCACCGAGGAGGAGTGGGCAAAGATTCAGAAAGATAGCCAGGAACTGGCCAAGGATAGCCACGACTACGCCGTGTGGGCATTTTTTCAAATCCTGCCGCGCGTCACCGATCCGGCAAAACGGATTCAGGTGCTCGACACTTTCCTCAAGGTTTATCCCGAACAGGAAAAGGAGAACGCCGCCCAGATCAATCGCGGCTACTTTGAAGCCTACCGTTTGCAGAACAATCTCGACAAGACCGTGGAGTACGGCGAAAAGGCCATTGCGGCCGACCCCAACGACCTTGCGGTTATCAACCTCCTGGGGTTCATCTACGGGGTTGTGAACCGTACGAATCTCGATCGGGCACTTGATTATGCTAAGAAGTCCGTGACCTTGGCCCAAAACGTGAAGAAGCCTGAGGGCGTCTCCGATGAGGCGTTCAAACAGGAGCAGAATAACCAGCTCGCGATGGCTCACCTGACGATCGGGTTCGTGGATTTCCAGCAGGCCGGAAAGACCCGCAAAGTTGCTCCGGCGATAGAAGAACTGAAGACCGCGTCCGAACTCGCTTCCGCAAATCCCCAACTCCAGGGCCAGGCGCTCTTCTACTTGGCCAATGCTTATGAATACCAATTTCCCGCCAACCACCGTGCAGCCATGGATGCCTTGAACAAGGCCGTGACCTTGCCGGGACCCTTCCAAAGCCAGGCGCAAGCCCTGCTCGCCAAGGTCAAGGCAGCCGTTAATAAGTAGCCGCGGCTTCTGGGAATGTTTACACGGGAGTTAACGGGGGAGAAGCGCCGCGATTCGCTCCCGGCGCGGCCCGTCGCTTCCAGAACCCATACACCAGAACACCCACGCCGAGCATGGCGGCGCCGCACCCCGCTTCGACCGGCTCTTCCATCAGGGTATTCACCAGGAACCACGCTGAGCCCAGCACGAAAATGATGGGCACGTAGGGATACCCGAAGACCCGGTAGGGCCGCGGCGCATCCGGCCGGGTGCGGCGGAGCACCACCACCGCCAGCGCCGTCAGCGCATAGAACACAAACGCCGCAAAGATAACGTAGGTGAAAAGCTGTTCGTACGTGCCCGCCGCCACCATGACAATCGCCCACCCACCCTGCACCAGCAGCGCCAGGTGCGGCGTGTGGAAACGCGGATGCACGCGCGCGCACCAGCGGAAGAACAGGCCATCCCGGGCCATGGCGTAGTAAACCCGGGGCGCGGCCAGAATGCTGCCGTTCAGGCTCCCCAGCGTGGAAATGATGATCAACAGCGAGACCAGGTAAGACCCGGTGTGGCCGAAGATGCGCACAGCCGCATCCGCTCCCACGCGCGAGGAGCGCGCCACCTGGTCCATGGGCAGCACGTGGTAGTAAACCAGGTTCAGCGCCAGGTAGATGGCCATCACCGCCACGGTTCCCAGGATCAGCGCCAGGGGCACGTTGCGCTCCGGGCGCTTCACTTCTCCCGCCGCAAACGTGCAGCAATTCCAGCCTTCGTAAGCCCAGAAGGCGGCGACCATCGCCACCCCGAACGAAGCCACAAACCGATGTCCCGTGGGCGCGGCGAGCGCGGCAGGCCCGCCTGGCAATCCCCGCACCAGCATGTAACCCAGCAGGATGATCACGGCAATGATGCCTACCTTGAATCCCGTTAAGATCGACTGCACGGCGCCGCCCTCGCGCACGCCGCGGTAGTTAATCGCCGTTAAAACCGCAATCGCCACGGCCGCCGCCGCCTTCTGCTCCCAAGGCGTGAGGGGCATAAACTCGTTGGCGTATACGGCAAAGCCCACCGCCAGCACGGAGATGCCTCCGGTTTGCGCGGCGACGAAGAATGACCAGCCGCACAGATAGCCTGTCAGGGGCCCATAAGCCTCGCGCAGATAAACGTACTGCCCGCCCGCCTGCGGCATCATCGCGGCCAACTCCGCAAACGAGAGTGCGCCGAACAGGCTCAACAAACCCGTGACTGCCCATACGGAAAGCGCCGCGTCCCGCGTGCCCATCGCACGCGTGATCTCGGCCGGCACAATGAAGATGGCCGTGCCAATCATAATCCCGATGACAATGGCTGTGGCTTCCCACCAGCCCAACGCCCGCAGCAATTGCGGCGGCGCAGAGGCGGCAACCGTCGTGGCCAGACCGTTTTCAGGAGAATTCATGGAAGAGATCGAGCCCAACCCGGAGCGGCCGGATTGCTTCCCAGCCAGCCCTGAGCTTGCGAAACAATAGAAGAATCCGCTTACGCGGTCAATCGGAGATGTGGGTTGGGGCGCTGCGCGATGACAGATGGCATATTTGAGATTTCAAATTGCCGATTTCAGATTTGAAGAGGCGAACGCATCTCGTCCCCACTTGTAAATCGCCCTTCCGCCGAAATCTCATAAGCTATGTTTGACAAACCCTCCCCTGCGCCGCAAAATGAAAGCTCTGGGCATTTCCTGAAATTCTACGGAGAACATGCATGAGCAACCGAATCAGCCCGCAAGATGTCTTGAACGCCCTCCGATCGGTAAAAGACCCCGACTTGGGGCGCGACATCGTTACGCTGGGTTTTATCAAGGAATTGGAAGTTGGCGACAACCGAGTTTCGTTCGCGTTGCAACTGACCACGCCGGCCTGCCCGGTGCGTGACCAACTCATGGCGCTGGCGCGCGCGGCGGTGATGGCGCTGGGCGTTGCCGACGTGCAAGTCCGGCTGGTGGCGCAAGCTCCGGGGCGCGCTCCAGGCCACTCGCTGATTCCCCAGGTGAAGTACACCGTAGCGGTGGCGAGCGGCAAAGGCGGCGTGGGAAAATCCACGGTGGCGGCCAACCTGGCCGTGGCGCTGCACCGCGCGGGCGCCAAAGTGGGCCTGTTGGACACGGACGTCTACGGCCCGAGCGTGCCCATCCTGATGGGCGGAAACGAAGCGCCCTACGTGCTGGAGGGTAAAATCGAACCCCCCGTCGAGTACGGCATCAAGATCATGTCCATGGCGTTTTTCATGCCCAAGGACGAAGCCGTCATCTGGCGCGGGCCTATGTTGCACAAAACCATCCAGCAATTTCTCGGCGACGTGCGCTGGGGAGAGCTCGACTATCTCATCATCGATATGCCCCCGGGCACGGGCGACATCCAGTTAAGTCTCTCCCAAAGCATTCCGCTTACGGGGGCGGTGATTGTCTCCACGCCGCAGGATCTGGCGCTGAGTGTGGCGTCCAAAGCCATCGCCATGTTTCAAAAGCTGAACGTGCCGATCCTCGGAATCATTGAAAACATGAGCTACTACCTGTGCCCGCAGTGCGGCAACCGCGAAGAAATCTTCGGCCACGGTGGCGCGCACGAAGCCGCGAAGAAGCTCAACATCGCGTTCCTGGGCGAAATCCCGCTCGACTTGTCGATTCGCGAGCAAAGCGATTCCGGCAAGCCCGTGGCGCTCGACGACTCGACGATTTACGGCATAGCCTTCCAGGAAGTCGCCGAAGCCCTGGCGGCGCAAATCAGTATCGCGAATTTTGGAACGGCGGAGGATATAAGTATTGAGTAGCTGTCAGCTATCAGCTTTCAGCCGTCAGCTAGAGCGGAAGGCAGAAGGCAGCACCGCCACCGGCCGGTGCCGGATTGAATAGTCTGTGACTCGCAGTTTCGTCGGCCGTTTAGAATCAGAAGGTTGCCATGTAGTCACAGGCCAGTAGGCACAAGGCAGAAGGCGGTAGGCAGAAAGCAGTAGGCAGAAGGCAGAAAGGTGAATGCTGCGTGAGGAAACTATCGGCTGTTAGCTGTCGGATGTCAGCCAGACCCTTAGCTGAAAGCTGATGGCTGAAAGCTGATAGCTAGATCCTAAATCCTGAATCCTTATTTACCCCCATGCCCCCGACCCCGACGAAGATCAAACTCGCCGCCGGCAACAACACTTTGGCCATTCATTGGTCGGATGGCCACGAGAGCGCGTATCCCTATCGCTATCTGCGCAGCAAGTGCCCCTGCGCAACCTGCGATGAAGCGGCTCCCGTGGCGGAGGAGGCGGTGGGCGGCCTGCCGATTCTCGGCCAGAGGCCGTTGCACCCCGAGCGCGCCGAGTTGGTGGGCCGCTATGCCCTGCAAATCTATTGGAGCGACGGCCACTCGAGCGGCATTTACGCCTTTCCGTACCTCCGCACCCTTTGCCCTTGCCCGGAATGCACGGCCGCCCGTAGCGCCGGGCTTTAGCCCGGCACCTGCCGGCCTAAAGGCCGGCGCTACATCAACCGTTAAGACGGCGGAGTCCTGCGATTGAAGTTGCACCGCCTAGGGATTAGAATGCTGTCCTGCCGAAGGCTCAAGGGGCGCCAACGCACCGATAATTACGGAGGGACTTATGGAGAGCTGGACTTTTCGCTTGCTGCTTGCCGCAGGGGCATTCTTGATGGTGACGCTGTGCGCGGCCGCGCAAAATAATCCCGCGCCGTCAAGCGGGCTGTTGCTTATTGCCAACAAAGGTGATCACACGATGGGTATTATCGATTCAGTGGAGGAAAAGCAAATCGCCACGGTGGATGAAGGCGGCATCACCGGCCACGAGGTGGCGGCGTCGCCCGACGGCCGTCGCGCTTTTGTTCCCATCTATGGCAATTCCGGCGTGGGCTCGCCCGGCACCGACGGCCGCACGGTGGCGGTGATTGACCTCGCCACTCACAAACTGATCGATACGATTAACCTGGGGAAACCGCTGCGCCCCCATTGCGCGGTTTTTGGACCCCAAAACGGCCTGCTCTACGTCACCACCGAGCTCGCCCAATCCGTTACGATCATCGATCCGGGCAGCCTGCGCCTCCTGGGCTCGGTGCCCACCGGCCAGCCGGAATCCCACATGCTGGCCATCACCCACGACGGCAAGCGCGGCTACACGTCAAATGTCCATGTGGGTACCATCAGCGTGCTGGATCTCGAGGCGCGCGAGAAAATCGCCGTGATTCACGTCTCGCCGCACGCCCAGCGCATTGCGCTTTCTGTAGACGATCGCTGGGTGTTTACCGCCGACCAGACCCAGCCGCAGCTCGCCGTTATCGACACCACAACCAACGATGTTACGAAATGGATTCCCCTCGAAGGCATGGCCTATGGGACGGCCGCGACGCTGGATGGCAAATGGCTGCTCGTCACCCTGCCCAAACTCGGCAAGGTGGCCGTGGTCGATCTCAGCTCAATGAGTGTGGTGCGCTCGGTGGAGGTGCCCAAGGCGCCGCAGGAAGTCCTGGTGCGGCCCGACAATCAGGTGGCCTATGTCTCCTGTGACGCGAGCAAGAAGGTGGCGGCGATCAATCTGCAAACCTGGAACGTGCACCTGATTGACGCGGGGCGCAACGCCGACGGGTTGGCGTGGGCCCAAGCACATTGATTCATTGAATCATCGGGTCATTTAAAGGCTGTCCGTTGTCCGTGGTCCGTCGTCAGTGGCCTCAGACTTTCGATCTCCATGTAGCGCTTGCAACGGACCACGGACAACTGACAACGGACAGCCTTTAAATGACCCGATGACCCGATGGCCCGATTCCTAGATGATTTCAACCTGGCAGTTCTTCACCAGGTTCTTGAACTTGGTGGCGTCGGCATCGCTTCCCACGATGGCCGCGTAGTGCATGGGCACGGCGATCTTGGGATGGATGGCCAACGCCGCTTCCGCGGCTTCTTCCGGCGTCATCACATAAGTTCCCGAAACCGGCAACAGCGCGATATCGACAGCGATATCCTTCATCTCCGGGATGAAGTCCGTGTCGCCGGCGAAATACACGCGCGTGCCGTCCATCGTGATCACAAAACCCAAGCGCTTTTCTGCCTTGGGATGAAAGGCCTTCCCCGGCTCGCGAAACTTGTTCACGTTATAAGCGGGGACGGCTTCGATTTCCACCTTGCCGACGGAGTACTTTCCGCCAGGATCGAGGAAGCGGGTCTCTTTCACCTTCACGCCTTTCAGCCCGTCCTTGCAAAGCGGGCTGGCCACAATGGTAGTGCCAGGAAAGATCACCTTGTTGAGATCCTCCCGGCTGAGGTGGTCGAAGTGCTCGTGGCTGAGCAGAACGATGTCGGCTTCGTCACGGGCCGTCACTTTAAAGGGGTCGGTGTAGATGACTTTCGATCCCTTGATTTTGAAGGTGTCATGAGCGATGCGCGTAAATTCGAGATTCAGAAGTTTCATCATGTCCCTCCCAGTCGGTTGTCTGTTGCGCGCCCACACCGGTCGGGGCACGCCCGTCTATACAGAGCGACATAAATGTTTGCGCATTCGGCTGTAGCGGCGATCTCCGACCGCCGGTTGGCGCTCAGGGAGCGCCGCTACAATTTATGTCGCTCTGTATAGAATATCACCAGATTCTGGGTTAAGACGAGAGCCGCAGTTGTTTTCAAAAGGCCATAACCGTGACGGCCTTCTTGCCATGGATGAGACTTCGCTCGGAACTGGAATGCTCCCATGCCATCCCCGAATCCCCCATGAGTCCATGCAGGCGCGGGTGGTGGGTCAATTTGATGTAGAGGCGGCTTAACGCGGCCATTTGGCGAGGTAAACTCGCCGCTACGGAATGACATTGGCCCACTACCCAGGCGCGCGAAGCCTTCCAAGCCCTTTGCAAACTGTGCTAGAATCGTTCGTGTTTGCGAGTCAGATGGGCCGTTAGCTCAATTGGTAGAGCAACTGACTCTTAATCAGTAGGTTGGGGGTTCGATTCCCTCACGGCTCACCACTTAAATACTTTCTTTGCAATGCGCTCCTATTTTTCATACCCGTCGTCGTGCCGAAAACGTAATAAAACCGTAACAAAACTCATTCAATTTGCGTGTACCGTAACAAAACTCCCCGCGTGTTCGTTGGCGTGTCGATCGATTTTGGCGAGTGCTTCTCGCATCATGTTGAGTTTGGCTTGGCTGTACCGCTTGAAGACCTCTGCATCCCCCTGCCGCAGCATGAGCGTGACAAAATGATCGGAGACACCGCCGGCACTGAGACGACTGGCGAACGTGTGGCGTAGATGATAGATCGGGAAATGAGGAACACCAGCCCTTCTCAGCGTTGCGGCCCAGGTTGTCTTGAGTGTTGTAATGTAGGGCCTAGAGGATTTATTGTCCGGGGTCGGAAACAGGTACTCCGAGCCGGGTGTTTCGTCCATCTGTTCCTTGAAGGCTTGGCGAGCCAATTCGCTCATTGGCATATCTCCGATCCCGCTTGGAGTTTTGGAGTCATTGATACAGACCAACGAGTTTTCCAGGTCGACTTGAGATTTCATCATCGGCATCAGCTCTTTGTAGGGACGAAGTCCCATCTCCGAAATGATGGTGATGATGTGCCTCAGGTGGCTAGGCGCGCACATCTCGATTCGCTCTTGCTCGCTGGCCGTCATGTAGTGGGGCTTTTGAGTTGAGTTCTTGAGAGGAACAGGGAATTCGACCGCGCTACAAGGATTGCTCGACAATCGCTTCTGCTTGACGGCAACGTTCAGAATCCGCCTCAGAACCCGGAATTCCTGATGGACCGTCATCGGTTTGACCGTCGCTCGCCGATATCGGATTCCGAGCTTCGTATGGTACCTCTTTCTTGCGGAAAGCCTTCCACGTAGATAGTCCTCGATTGCTTCCGGCGCGATGTCGAGGAGCCGTGTGTTACCGAAGGTTGACCGCAGTAACTGGACTGCGTTAAGGTTCATAAGGTGCGTCTTTATTGCGCGAAACGGTGGCTTCGATCGCTTTTCCAGGAACCAGTCAACGAACTCGCTGAAAGTGAGGCTGTCCTTCGCCAAAACGCGATGCTGGAACATTCGCTGCAAAAACAACCGCCCAAAGTCCGCAGCCTCGGCCCGTCGCTCCGGGCCTTGGTCTCTGGTCCGGGATGTCCTCGGACTGGTCGCGCCTTTGCGCCGACAAGCACCCGCCTTGCGCGAGGCAGGTTGCAGTTTTCCATGTAAGGGAACGGCAGGCCGATGCTGCCCTCGGTCAGGCAGCGCGCCGTTCGTAGCGATGGTGCAGGCCACCGACCTGCGGGATCTCCACGATCTCTCCCGCCTCCGGTCCCTGCACGACCCGAGTGGTCGGAGCGTCCTTGGCCAGAGATAGGTGAGTTCTCGAACCCAGATAGTAATCGAAATAACTTTTCAGGATTCCTCGCAGATGCTTCGCTCCCAGCACAATCACGTGATCCAAGCACTCGCGTCGGATGGAGCCCACCAGCCTTTCCGCAAACGGATTTTGCCAAGGGCTCTGCGGTGCGGTCAGGACTTCGGTGATGTCCATGTCTCGGAGGCGATGGCGGAAACATTCCCCATAGATCTGGTCCCGATCTCGGATCAAATAGCGTGGCGCCGTGTCGTCGGGGAACGCTTCCAGGATTTGCTGCGCGGTCCAAGCTGCCGTCGGATGCTCGGTCACGTTGAAATGCACGACGCGCCGGCGATGATGCGCCAGCACGACAAAAACGAATAACACTCGAAAACTAGCCGTGGGCACCGTGAAGAAGTCAACCGAGGCCAATCCCTGGACATGGTTATTCAAGAAAGCCTTCCAAGTCTGGGAAGGTGGCTTCCTATGCTTGGGCATTAGTCGGGATACTGTGCGCTCGGAAACCTCCATTCCCAGCTTGAGCAGTTCCCCGTGAATGCGAGGCGCACCCCAATACGGGTTCGCGGTCGCCATCCGCTTGATTAAAGTTCTGACCTCCGAACTCGCTTGCGGCCGACCCCCACTTTTCCGCTGCGAAATCCTGGCCCAATAGACTCGGAAGCTCTTTCGCTGCCAGCCGACGACCGTATCACCGTTCACTAGGTGCAAGGCCTGTCGCCAAGGGGCCCAGATTCGGGAAAGCACCACCCAAAACAATCGGTCTTTCCTCTTCAGTCTCGGCACTCCCTTCCTTCTCTTGAGCACTCCCAGTTGTTGTCGCAAAGCCAGGTTCTCAAGGGCCAAGTCACGGCGTTCTCTAAGAGCTGCAATTATGAAAATGGCCAGCCATTGCAGTGTCTCGATCATGGATTGGAGTGTGGAGATAACGACCTGAATAATCAACGGATTTCGAGCCGATGGAGTTTTGGCGAACCACAGGCAAAAGTGACCCCTTCCGTCGTCCGTGGAAGCACCCAGCACGGAGAACTCGACTGGACCTTGCATGCAGACGCGGTCGGGTGTATCTTGCCGGTCGACCGGAAGGTGAAGGCGGAAATTCCGGACACAGGCACGCTTGAATGCTTGAGCCCCACGGCATAGGAATTTTCAAGGGAGTAGCTTGACATCACCGAGTTCCTCTGGCGTCTTAATTTTCGGAGGGCGTTGAAGGATATTTACTGGCACTCATGGGAGGTGCTGCTCCAATAAGCTCAAGCCTCGAAGGGAACGTCCATTCCCCTTCGGGGCATGTTCTACGCCGGCGATTGGGCGGCAACCTCGCTTCTTTACCTCAAACCATGAACCTGAACCAAAAAGCGATACGCCATTGCGGGACGCAAGCGGCTGTGTTCCCGAAGTGAATTACTTCTCCTTAAGGTGGGTCAAATCTCCTGAGCGAAGGCGGGGCATTTTTGGCGAAGGTTGAAGGGTTGACCGCCAGTGGTGATTCGCGCCTTTAATCCGCTATCGTCAAGGAAAACCTATATCAAGCCTCTCGCGAACAGGTCCCGCTGCTCACAGGCTTACTTGTAGGGCTGGAAAGAAAAGGTAAGGAAGGCCAGGTAGGAGGGCTCCCGTTGGGCATTCGTTGGTGCGGCGAGGGCGAAACCAGCAAGGCGAAGGGGGACGTATGAGGCGCAGAACATTTATGGGGGGCATTATCGCGGGGCTAGTTGCTCCGGCCTATCAAGCGACACCGGCAAAGGCTATGAATACAACGCCTCCGATCTCTCTGGATGATTTGGCCACGGCGTGGCTGCCGCGGAGGATCTGCGAGTTGGCGGCCATGCCCGGACTGAACAACGACATCGGCGCGATTCAGGTTGAGGCAGATGTCGCCGCGATCAAACATCCGGTTTTCCCCCCCTACAGCGGGGGCAACGAGATCACTGGTATTACGCTGCTCAACGGTCGGCAACTGGCGCAGGTTGTTCCGCATGTCGAGGTGCGCTGGCGTGCATTCGAGATCGAGCGCCGTTGCGAATCGGAGGGTTGGCGGCTGGAGAGTCGCACGGCGTTGTTGGCGGACCAGCCCGGCGTGCTCGTCCAGGTGAAAGTAAGCAACGTGCGGAACCTCAGCCGCAGGCTGAAGATCGGCTTTATTTGCTCGGGGCGTTCCGTCAATACCGGCAACGAGGGATATGCGTGGGGGGTGCCGGCCGTCCCCACGGATGTGATGAGCTTCACCAAGGCGGGCGGGCTGCGACAGTCGGTCACGGCAATCGACCTTCCCGATTCCCGGTGCATCACAAACGGAGCAGGCAATGGACACTGCGTGCATTCGCTGTGGCCCGCGCCAGCACGCTGGGAACAGGAGCGCATCCCCGTATGGGAAACCGACGTGGAGCCGGGGAAGGGTTTCGTCGTGAATCTGCTTTGTACGTTCCACGCCGAGCGGGCGCAAGCCGAGGGAATCGCGCGGCAATGGTACCGCCAGGAGGAACGTCTCTGGGCTGCGGCGCGGGCGCGATACGAGGGGCTGTGGAAGGCGGCGTTCACACCGGGAAACGGCATTTTCAGTGGACACATGCCCTTGTTGGAGTCGCCCCACGACGCGCTGAACCGACTCTACTACAATGGTGTATTGACGCTGCTGACCTGTAGGAGAGTATACCCGCAAGCCCAGATAAAGCCGTGTTACCTGACGCTCTGGCCACGACGCGGGGAAGGTTCGGTTTATCTGCCCTGGGATCTCGGTTACACCAGCGGGACGCTGGCGCGCCTGGATCCGCGCTCGTTGCGTGACCAATATCTATCGCTGGTGTCGGGGCCCTGGCTGGAATATCAGATCACCAACCTGTTCGCGAACACTTATATAGGGTGGCCGTGCTGCGCCCACCCGCAAGCCGTCTACACGACAGCAATCAATCTGCTGCGGTGGGCAGGCGACAAATCCTGGATGTCCATCTCGGTTGTTCGCCAACCGAAGCAGGTAAAAGGTTTCGAGGCTGTGTCAGAGGGGCGGGTGACCACGGCGCCGTGGGCGCAAGCCCGGACCATGACCGGCCTGGACGCGGTGCGCGAAGCGATGCTGGTTCACCGCCAGCGGCATCTTCCCAACAAGGCAACCGTGGACCTCGGTGACCGGGGTAGCTATTTGGAGTGTGTCACGACGTACGGCCATGGCACGGCGGGCCATACCGCCATGCAGGCCTGGGCGATGCGCGAAGGAGCCGCCCTATTGAAAGAGGGCACCGCGACGGAAGTCAAGGCACTCGAGGATGCGGTCCTCGACCTATACAAATCGAGTGCGGGCTACTTCTATTGCGAATACCCGGACCAAAGCCGCTACCCCGCGGCGAATCTCTACGACCTTGGTTTGGTGTTAAACCATCTCGGGGGACGACTGCCGCGATCCGTCACGAAGGAGATCGTACAGTTTGTGCGCAATGAGTTGCTCACGCCGACCTGGGCGCATTGTCTTTGGCCCCAGGACCTCGACGTCGTCAGCGGCGTGCGATGCGATCACCAATGGGCCGGTTCCTTTCCGGCGTGGCTGCCGCAATTCGTGCTGGGGGTGCTAAAAGCGGGCGAGGGAGGCGATTGGGTGGTGGATTGGCTCGAAGGCGTTGCGCGCGTCACGCGCCAGGGGCCGTTCGGGCAAGCCTACTGGTGTGAGGATGTTCATACGCCCGAGAGCGGCGCGGCGGCGAAGTGCTTCGATGAACTCCCACAGGGCAATCACTGGGTGATCAGCAGCGGCGCGATGTTTGACCAGATGGTTTTGGACGGTATCTGCGGGATCTCCTCCGATTTGTCTGGGAGGGTCACCCTGCAGCGGGGCTTGCGGCCGTGGGCGCAAGAGTGCACGATCGCCAACATCGCAGTCCACGGACGCAACTACAATCTAGAAGGTGGAAAGCTATCCGAGAGCCGCTGAGCGCGAAGGAGGGGGCCTGCATAAGCCCGTATATTCAAAAAAACTCGAAGATGTCGAAACAGCATGTTGGTGGGCGCGCCAGTGTGGAGAAATTTGAACACGCGACGGTATTTGAGAGCGAATCAGCATCATCGCCGCAGGCGCGTTTGGGAACGTCGAATTGGGTAGGATGAGTTCCCGGAGGCTTACTGATACCAAGGTGCGTTGGTAAAGACACAAATGATCTGGCAACTCCCAGTTTGCCCAGCGCGACACCGCATTAGTATGTGTCTTTTTGAATGCACCTTGGTATGAGGAGAACCCCGATTGTAAAGCAACTGGGGTTTGCCGAGCATGTTCGACAGCTTGGGGGGTGAACGTCACCTTCACAACCCGAGGGAGGCAGAGTGATAGCAAAGCGCAAGGGCGTCGCCGCGAGGACGAGCTGCATGTTTTCCCTGGGGGCCGCATTATGGGCTGGTTCTGCGGTGCGGATTGGCGCAACTACACCCTTTGCACTTGTGGCATTGGGCAATGCGAGTTGGCAGAGGGTGCTCAAAGCTCTGCCTGGCGGACAAACTCGCGTTCGTCTTGACGCACGCATGGCCTTGCCTCCCTATGGCAAGGTTGAGTGGCGAGCTTCACGAGTACCCGCGTGTGGCTGGAACGACTGAAGATCTATGCGCCGCGCTGGATAGAGCAACATCACAATGGCAGTCGAGACCAATGGACAGTTCTTCGCTGAAGCGACTCTGCTGTGAGGCTTCTATGCATGAAATCAGAGCTCCCGTGGCCGCGCAGCCCATTCGACGGCGCTTGCCCGACGAGCGAGAAGCCGTCGTCCATCGGTCCAACGTGGGGGGGGGTAAATGAGCCGCCACCGTATCCCGTAGGAATGTCTAGGAGACGAAAGCCGTGGTCAGAATAACGCTGATACCCAAATCGCGACGAAATATTTTTAAATAATCGCATGATCGATATTTCGATAATAAGTCGATTGTGTTATTAAGCATTGTGAGGTGTGCATTGGAAGCCTTATTCCGTCCTTTGAAACACTCCAATGGGAGGTCCCCGTGAAACTTGATCGGAGAGAATTCATAACCCTTGTGGGAGCTTCGGTAGCCTCATCCTCAACGCCGCTGTTCACCGATGCGGGCGGTAACCTGGGCGCGCCGGAAATTCTCGAACGGAACGGTTGGCGGTTGCAGATTACGCAGGACGGGGAAATGACGTCTTTCACGGACGGGAAGTTGGAACTTGTCAATCGCCAGCAGGGGAATAACCGGCCGCGCGTGCTGGTGGGAGAGAAGAGAGAGTACAACTGCGAGCGGCCGAGCGTCGCGCGGCGGGAGGGCGCGGCCCTGATCTTTCAATACGACTTCGCGGGCCAGGAAAACTTTTCGGTGAACTATGAATTGGAGCTTCAGGACCTGGCGCCGGGAATGGTGACGTTAAAGCAGAAAGTGGGCATTCACGCGACCCCCAAGATCGATGCGATTGTGCAACTGATGCTACCGCGAAACATCCAATTGCCCTTTGAGAAGCGGAAGGTATTTCTCCCTTTGAAGAATGGAATCGGCCGGCGAAAGACGATACAGGGGTTTGAGAGCGAGAACGAATACGTTTACCCCATGGCAGGGGGAACCTGCACCATGGGGAAGCCGCAACTGCTCGCGATTCCCATGGTGGATGAATACGCGGACCCCACCGGCTTACGCTTAACCCACAGTGCCGACCCGTATTTCTCATCTTATTTCTTTCTGGCGCATGATGAGGAGGTGGGAAACTTCAATTGTTTGTATCGTGCGCAAGAGGGAGTGGAGAAGGAAGAAAGGGTGCTGTACACGGGGTTGCATCGCGGAGATGAGAAGACGGCGATGCAGGTGTTTTACGCCACATCGATGGCAGACGTTAAGCCCGGGCCGGATTGGCTACACGACGTGGCTATGGTGGATTACGATTATCTGAGCAAAAACGGGCAGGGCTGGTTCCGCGACATCGACGCACTGGCGAAGGTGATTGCTCCCCTCGACCGTGGTAAGGTCTTCCTGGCCTTGCATGGCTGGTATGACTATGTCGGACAATACGCATTCGACTGGCGCCGAGGGGAGTTTTTCAATGAGTGGACGGCTTTTCCCAGCGCTTTAGATCCGAGTGTTCAAGCACTGGCGGATGTTCCCGTGGAAGCTACAGGGTACCGCCGCGCAGGGCTAATCTGGCCAAAGGAATCAGTAAAGGCGATGCGACCCGTCCCGATGTCGCTTGCCGACATGCACCGGCGCATCCGCTTCGCCAAGGACAAGGGGTTCAGGGTAGGGATCTACTATGCGGACGGGCCCAACGCCTGCGAGGGCGCCAAGGGGGTTTTTGATCCCAACAAAGTGCTACGCTGGGGAGGCTGGGAAGGGCCGGACACGAAGGGCAAGACCTATATTCAGAACCCGCTGCACCCTGAGGTGCGCCAGTTTTATCGGCGGTACATTGAGGCCTTGCTGGAGGAGTACGGAAAGGAAGTGGACGGTTTTATTTGGGATGAAACATTTGTTGGTCCTCAGGAGCTTGGGTCGGCGGCAACGCCGGGGTATGCGAGCCGCGGATTTATGACCTTGGTAAAGGAGATTGCGGCGACGGTGGCCAAGTTCAGTCCCCAACTCGCGTTTCTTGCTTCGGATGACGTCGGCGCGTGGCTTTCCAACGACCAAGGCGTACCTTATTGCCTGGTCGCTCATGGCACCTATCAAGATTCATGGTGTACGCCGGAGGGCTGGTCCTTCGGGCTGTTTCCCAATTACCGCAACGTCCTTTGGTCCTGTAATTGGGCGCCGCTGACACGTTTCGAATATAGCCGCTACGCCGTGGAAACGTTTCGCGTTCCCGTCCCCATCTCCAATGGAGCGTTCGGGGATGACATCGGCTTTGGAGATATGAAGCCCGAGCAACAGAGGAAAATCCTGGACCTCTTCGGAAAGTGCAAGCGCGAGCGGATGGAAATCGGATGGATTACCGAGGAGCCGTGGCAGCCCCGATACCAAGGGAGGGAAGTTGAATACAAATGGAGCCTGTGATCGGGTGATTTGCAGATCGGGTCATTGGGCCATTGAAGATCGATAGTCGGGATTTGAAACTCGTGCGGCGTGTGCCTTGCGAGTTTCGATTACAATCACACAATGACAAAGGCCGTGGCAAAGAAACGCTTGACAAACGCACATTTCGATGAAAAACTTTCTAATGATCCAGTGATCGATGTTTAGATAATCTATCGGTTACAATGGGCTGCATCGGATCTTTGAGGTCGTCCATGAACATGAAACAGGGCGAAATCAAACAGGGCGCTAACAGGTCCCCGGACTCGTCGCGACGCAGCTTCGTCGCTCAATGGGCCTATTCCCTGCTTTCTATAGCCAGCAATGGCTCAAGGACCAGCGCATTTTGATCAAAAGCTAGCTCTTGTGGCTCAACACCTTGGGAGCCCATTACTCGTGCGATCCCGGCGGCAACGTCTTTGCGACGATATCCTCTCGCAGATCTCAGATTGCCGTTATCTTAGCTCACTTGCTAGTGTCTCCCGCTGGATTCGCACGACATGCCAGCGGCTCCCCTGGACCCCCACCCATTCACATTCGGGTAGTGGCGGGAGCGGGATGTGGGGACAAGGCGAAGCGCCTGAGGCGAAGAGTGGTTTCTCGCAGCGAAGTGGTTATCTGCACCCACATCCGAGGAAAAGGTAAAGTCACAACCTTCTAAAGTAATATTAAAGAGACAAATGTCATGCATTCGCAACGGGCGTGGACTTCCCGACGGAGCTTTTTCAAAGCGGTTAGCGCCTTGGCGATTGGGGCAGGGGCCGAGCGCTCCGTTGGAGCAGGTCTTTTGGGATTGAGACCTCGGATGCTGCCCGCCAAGGCTGAAGAGACGTTTCCTCGTAAGCCTCGGCGGGAAATTCATGTGGGGTCTCGGCGCCAGTTGCTTTGTGATGATTTCTTTATCGATCTGGGTAATCCCGAGTACGAAAGCTATTGTTATGGTGTCCGGTGGAGCGTCGGGCGGGTCGAAAAATCCCCCAACTCCGCGATCTTTCATGCTGACCGGCCCTGGGAAGACTCCCGATATTCTCCAGCGTGGTGTTGCCTACTTTACGATGCGGGCCGTTTCCGTCTATGGTACAACGCGAGGAACAATTCGGAAGAAAGGTGGTATGTTTGCTACGCAGAGTCTGACGACGGCCTCACGTGGCGCAAACCTCTATTGAACTTGATCGAAAAGGGTGGAACAAAGCAGAACAACGTTGTGTACGCCGGAGGTCCGAACGGTTGGACTATGGAACTGGGAAACGTTTTTCTGGATCCCTCCACCAAACCAGAAGAGCGCTACAAAATGTTCTACCCCGCTTTCGAAGGCAAGGATGACCACGGCCCCTTTATTCCAGAAGCTGGAGTAATGCGAGGAGCTTATTCGAGTGACGGGCTCAATTGGAATCGGTATCCGCAGGTTTTCTTGGGAAGGTACTGTGACAGTCAGAATGTGGCGACGTACGACCCAGTTCTGGGAAAGTATGTTGCCTACGTACGTTCTACTGGGGACAAATACGGAGCGTTGGACATTGGTGAATATCCGGTAGCTCCTGCATCACGGGGCCGGTGTGTGGGGCGGATGGAGTCCGATTGCGGATTCCGGGGCAAGGTGATCGCGATCCCGAAGGTGTCCCGATCAGGATTCCGAAATTGATCTGATCACGATTCCGGGATGAAGCTGATCACCGATTCCGATTTTAAGTGAGTCAGTTTT
>Ga0181539_1002484_pt1 | contig 18338 bp, 13 predicted proteins | sample PEATcosm2014_Bin_46_FD_119767 | JGI IMG/M metagenome (GOLD analysis project Ga0181539, IMG submission 119767) | Peatland microbial communities from MTU Mesocosm Facility, Houghton, MI, USA - PEATcosm2014_Bin23_60_metaG | ecosystem: Environmental > Terrestrial > Soil > Wetlands > Peat | place... | reverse complement strand
TAAACTCTGAGGACCACTTTTTTTGTCCCTTTGTTTTCAGTAAACTCTGAGGTCCAACCTTCATTTTTAACATCTTTTTATGTCAACGCTCCATTCTGGACTTTGGCTAGGATATTGGTGAGCCGCCACAACTGACGCAGGTTGGAATCTTCGAATCTTTGCATCAGCAAGGAATTTTCGTCCCGCGGCGCCATGAGCGCGGCGATATTCTCGGGTGACCGGATCTTATCAAATTCACCCATGAGCAGCTCGTCCTGCCGGGCGTAGGGCAGGATGACCTCATCCAGCGCGGCATCAAGCCTCTGGCAGGCCGCTTCCCTTTCCTGCCCCTCGGCGGTGGAAGGGGTTGGCCCGCTGTCGCCGTTTTCGTTTACCGGCCCCGGCGCCTTCGCCGCCGCTTCCCCGTAAGCCCGGAGAAGCGGGAAGATTTCTCGGACGTTGTCCGGTGGCGTGGCCCCGAAAGCGTTCATTAAGGCCTCGATTTCCCCGGGCAAGGGGGTGGAGTCCGGGCGGTTCAGCATCCTGGCGATGGCACACAGGTTGTCGTAAATACCATGAACGCGCAGCATCGCGGGGCCGGTCAGCAGTTGTTCCATTCGCAACCCGCTTTGCACGCGCTTCGCGGCCAGGCCGTTCTGCATGCGCGCGGCGCGCTTCATCCGCCACAGGGTGTCGCCGGTGCGCTCCTTCAACTCGCCTTCCAGGCCCGCGACCAGATTGGTTTGCAGGGAATTCATGAGCCCGGCGTACTCCTGCGGGTCTTCTCCCAGAGCTGTCAACGCCCCGTTCGTCTGCGCATAGAATCCGTGACGTAAATTGGCCCGGGCCGCGCGCGCCTTGCCTCCCGGCGTCACCGGGCCCCGCGATTTGCCGCCGTTACGACGACTCCGCGCCAAAGTCTTCTCGGTGGTTCTCCGTTTTGCTGTTAAGGACATAAAAACCTCCACGAGGCAGTGGTTAGTGGATAGTGGCTAGTGGTCAGTCCGCGTTCCACTTTCCGCCGGTCCCGGCACGCCGGGACTCGCCGCGGCGTTGGTTGCCTGACACCTAACACCCATTGTAGTCTACATGCTGTTTCTATATTTGTCAAGTAAAATCGACAGTCATATGTCGAAATATATAGATTAGGACTAAACGTCACGCAACCTGTCCAGACAAATTCTCTAGTCAATTTGACTAGACAAATTGACTAGAGAAAATGACTAGACATAGCCTCAAAAGCGCAGGTTCCCGGCCGGATTGCGCAGAGCGCAGCCATAACCGCGATCGCGGTGCCCGCCTACACACGGTCAAGGTTGTTGTAAATCTCGTCGATGTTAGCGTTCACCCCGGTCTGGAGCGGTGGCAACTTACCGAAGTGGGGCGTAAGCCGGTAGATGTTGCGCGTGATGTACTCTCCGTAGCTGTTGGACTGCAGCGACTTGAGGGAAGCAACGGTGATCCGCTTTTGCAAGTCGACCACGGTGAGGCCCGCCTTCTTGCCGTCTTCGACTTTCTCGCTCAATTCCTCAATATAATTGCCCATGTTGGACATAATAGTGCTCCCGTCCTGAAGCAAGGCGTGGCCCGGCAGGATTTTCGTGAACTCAAGCTGGCCAACCGACTGGATGGTCGCTGGCCAAACCCGCGGGTAGCCGTCGGCAATGAAGGGTAGAAGGCCGTGGATCATATCTCCGGTGGCCACCACTCGCTTCTGCGGACAAAAGACAACCACGTCTCCAGCCGTATGGGCGTGGCCGTGAAATTCGATGTGAAGGTCGTGCGCCGAATCCTGGAGCACATACGACTTTTCGAAGGTGATCGTTGGCAATTCGAGAGTGTAGTTCCTGAGCTCCGCCTGATAGGCTTCGAGCTGCCGGATCTGCTCGGCACAAAATGCTTTCTCTTCCGCGGAGGCAGACTTGGCCGCGCGGACCCGCAACTCCTCCACCTTCTTGGACGCCTGCCCGAGAGAAGCCTTCAGCCGTGCGACCGCTAAGTCTGACATGAGTTGCCTTGTGGCGGTGCTGGCGATGAAGTCAATCTTCTGTTCCGCGACGCGATAGGCGTGGTTGCCCTGGGTATGATCCCAGTGAAAGTGCGTGTTAATGACATAACGCACCGGCTTCTCTGTAATCTCCCGCTTGATCTGGCCAAGCAACGAGGTGGCGGCCGATGGTTTGGAGTGAGCGTCGACAACGACTACATCTTTCGCCCCTACGAAGATGGACGCATTGCAGTTGATCATCGCTTGAGGCCTTGCCTGCGCAAAGTAAATGCCATCTGCGGCCTTCTCAATATCGAAGAGCTTGGATCCCGAGTCATGCGCGGCACGCGCCCATGCGGCGCGATGATAGGCAAGCTCCAATATGGATGCCCCTGCCAGGGCTCCACCCGTCAGGACACGAAGAAAATCGCGGCGCGAGGGGTACGCTTCGTGCGCGTGCGCGCGATGGTCCGATTGCCTGAAAGAGTGATTATGGAAATGTGTGTGGTCATCCATTCAGGGACTCCTTCGAGGGGTATCAGCAGCTCGCTGGCTGGCGCAGAGCGCAGCTCGGCGCTTCAGCGTGCTATATTAGCGCTGGCCATGCCCACCCGCAAACGCCATTTTGCGCCTGGACGGCTGCAACTTCTGATCAGCAGAACCTTTTGCCGCGCCAAGCTTTTTGAGAGTGATCGGCTGGCCTGATTTCGGGCTTGTCTGGGGGCCGCAGAGCTGCGCTCTGCGCCAGCCCACTAGCCATATCCACACAAGATTCATGTGAAGCTATTCCGGCAGGGTATGCCTTCGCCATCAAGGGAAGAACCCGCAGTCAGAACTGCACTGACTATGGCTACCCGCTCGGATGTCAAAACAGATAACGAGTTCAACATATTAAGAGCCCTGGGGTGAGACAGGCTGTACCCAACTCCCGGCTGCGCGCTCCTAGTCCGAAATGGTTATCGCCAGGTATTGGTTGTGATCTCCCTCCCGGCGGCACACCCAGTAATTTGACCCTGTCAACGTGAGGATGGAATTGAGAATGCTTCTCACTGAGGAATTTTCAGGCATCGCAATGTGGTAGATCAACGGGCCACCCGGTGACGATTGGGTGGCCGTGTTTCCTTGATAATGAGGCCTAACACCCGCCTCCATCCACCGCTGCACTTCAGAGGATTTTAAGAGGTCGTTAATTGCTCCGTCACGGTATACATTCGGGTCTGAATACTCGGTTACTTCAACGTCGGGGAACGAACCCGCATGGTCCCTGGGGTACACATTGATGACTCCCTCTTTTGATTCCTCCCACATATAGACTGGGTCCGCCGCCATGATGACGTTAAGAACATCGCGAACCGTCCCATACCGCACATCGATGTGAACGCTTGCAGCCCTTTGTGTCCCTGAACCACGGGGCAATGCTTCAAAGCCGATCGGCACGTGGTACTGCTGTGCCAGCGTTTCTAGAGGAACCGATATGCAGTCTGCTATGACGTTGAAGCCGATGACCGTTTGAACCAGACCCAGGTTGCCTGGTTTGGGGCCGGGTTTGGCGGCGTTACGCGCCGGTGAATATGGCGCTGGACTGAAGAGCGCGATGCTGTTTACTTTTGAACCGTCGGGCGCAAGCTTTACTTCCAGTTTGACCCCTTGCTCCGAACTGAGTCTTATTTGGCCCTTGCTTTTTGGTTCATCCTTCGCCGGCCACGGCTTATAACCGCTCGCGGATATTTCGATAGAAACATCCGTATTCGAAGGCACCAGAACAGGGGTCATCGTCGTCGATGTCATAAAGAAGATAGCGGGTTCTGCCACTCGTCGGGCGGTAATTGCGGCGTTCATTTTCATTCCCGTCATCGCATCAACGACCGAGATTGACTCGATCGCGCCTGCTTTGGGGGGCAAGCGTAGAGTGAGGGTGACGACTGGAGAGGCCGGCTGCAAGGTAACGAGCGGGAGGTATTCGCTATGTTCTGGGTACATTTCGTAGGCCGGATCTGGATACCCTTCATCTGGTTTTCTCGCGCTTAGCCTGTATGTCCCCCAACGCAGGTTCTGAATAATAAAGTGCCCCTCGGCATCCGTCTCGTGGAACTGGAGGACTGTATGGATCGCAGGCAAGCCTGTCAATTCGTCCGCGCGCACTTCGGCTTGTGCCACGGGCGCACCTTTTTCATTAACCACAACGCCCGTGATGGTGCCCGCTGTTTGCCCGCCGGCGGCGACCGGGACAGACATCATCAAAAGGAACCAGCCCACTTTCGTCAGCATGGCGCCTTTTTCCTCCCTACGGGTTAATCACAAAACCGACCGGCATAGGATTCGGGGGGAGAGTTTATCCCTGAATAGTCACCGAGCTTGTCCTCAACCTGGGCTGGCGCAGAGCGCAATTCTGCGCTTCAGCGTGCTATATTAGCGCTGGTCATGCCCACCCACAAACGCCATTTTGCGCGCGGACGGCTGCAACTCCTGATCAGCCCGCGCCGAGCTTTTTGAGAGTGATCGGCTGGCCTTATTTCACTCATGTCTGTGGGTCGCAGAACGGCGCTCAGCGCCGGCCGGCGGCCGCTGAGGCACCGGGCATGAGAAAATACCCGTGGTCAGGGCGGCACTGTCCGCTGCTCACTGCTACGCTTGCCTCAACGTCGAAGGAGTACGATGAAGAAAACATTTCTGCTTGTCGCGTTCGTCCTCACGGTTGTGATCGTCTGGGCGCCCCTGCGCCGGGGTGACGCTGTGTCCGCTCCCGTGGCGCAGGCAACCGTTCAGGGGAGCGCGTCGAACGTCGAGGATCGCATCGCCCGGGTTGAGCACGGGTTGCTGCCGCCGGTGCTCGTCAAGGGTGAGCCGCCGCCGGGCATGAAGCTTGTTGACCGCATGACGTTCTACAAGGTGCCGGGAGTCAGCATCGCGGTTATCGACCAGGGTCACATCGATTGGGTGCGTGGTTATGGATTTGCGGACATCGCTGCCAAACGGCCGGTCACACCGGACACACGCTTCCAGGCCGCCTCCATCAGTAAGTCCGTCTCCGCTGCCGCTGCACTTCACTTCGTGGAAAAAGGCAAGATCGACCTCGACCGCAACGTCAACGACTACCTGAAATCATGGAAGGTGCCGGACAACGATTTCACCCGCGAGCAGAAGGTCACCCTGCGGCGCATACTGAGTCACAGCGCCGGCCTTACGGTTCACGGCTTTCCAGGCTATGAAGTTGGTAAGTCCGTACCCACGCTCGTGCAGGTGCTGAACGGCGAGAAGCCGGCGAACACTGAGCCCATTCGCGTCGACACTGTTCCCGGCACAAAGTGGCGTTACGCGGGCGGCGGCTACATAGTGATGCAACAATTGTTGATTGACGTCTTCGGCAAGCCCTTTCCTGAGACGATGCAGCGCGAGGTCCTCAGCAAGTTTGGCATGAAAGACAGCGCTTACTCACAGCCGCTGCGGGACGACTGGCAGCCGTTCGCCGCCACCGCCTACCGGCCCGACGGCAAGCCGGTGGAAGGCAAATATCACACCTACCCGGAGCTGGCGGCCGCCGGTCTCTGGACCACTCCGGGGGACCTGGCCCGCTTCGCCATCGGCATTCAGGACGCGCTCGCAGGCAAGTCGCACAACGTAATTTCAAAGGGGATGGCTGAGCAGATGCTCACCCGGCAGATCGAGCAAGACGGCCTGGGTCTTTTTCTTGACGGCGAGGGCCGGACTTTGCGATTCAGCCACGGCGGTGCGAATGAGGGCTTCCAGTGCATGCTCGTCGCCTACGCGCACACGGGGCAGGGGGCGGCCATCATGACCAACTCCGATCGCGGCGTGGCGCTGATTACGGAGATACTGTTCGCTATCTCCCATGAGTATGGGTGGGCGGACTACAAGCCGACGGAGCGCACGGTGGTCAAGGTGGACCCGGGCATTTTCCGCGGCTACGTCGGCCGCTACCAACTCGCTCCGAATTTCATCTTGACGGTTACACAGGATGGCGATCACCTCTTCACGCAAGCGACCGGCCAATCGAAAGTGGAGATATTTCCAGAGAGCGACCGCGCTTATTTTCCGAAGGTCATCGATGCTCAGATCACTTTCGTTCCCGACAGCCAGGGCCGCGCAACCGAATTGATCCTGCATCAGGGCGGCATGGATCATCACGCGAAGCGGGTGGAAGGCGAGGCGCCCCCGCCAAAAGAACATAAGGAGGTCACCGTCAATCCCAAACTGTTCGACGGGTACGTCGGAAGCTACGGGCTGACCCCTACCTTCATTCTCACGGTAACGCGGGAAGGCGACCATCTTTTCGTGCAGGCAACGGGGCAGCCGAGGCTCGAGGTGTTCCCCGAGAGCGATCGGGATTTCTTCTATAAGGTTGTCGACGCCCAGATCACTTTTGTAACCGACGGCCAGGGCCGGGCGACGGAACTGACCCTGCACCAAAACGGCCTTAACCAACACGGAAAGCGGATCGAGTAGGAACTCTGTTCGGCGGGGCCTTGCTGGAAGAGCTGACTGGCGCAGAGCGCCGCGCTGCACTGCAAATTGCGGTGATCGGAGACCGCTCCGCCAATCCAAAATCCAAAATCGAAAATCCAAAATTGCCAGTCCTGTTACTTCCTTTGGCCTTTACGGTGCAGCAAAGGTATAATTCCTCCCTCAAACTTTGAGAGGAGTGTTTCTTATGTCTAAGGATTCTGAGATCAACCGTCGGGATTTTATGAAGACTACCGCTCGAACCGGGGCCGGTCTTGCGGCTCTGGGGGGGATCAGCTTTTTCTCCAAACCGGAAAGGATTTTCGGGGCCAACGACCGCGTGCGAATTGCCATCGTCGGACTGCACGGACAAGGATGGTCGCACGTCCATCAATATTCCAAGATGCCGGACGTCGAAATCGCCGCCGTCTGCGACGTGGATGAGAACGTCACCAATCAGCGCCTTGGCGAGATGGAAAAAATGGGGATCAAGAAGCCCGCCACTTTCGTCGACCTGCGCCAACTTCTGGAAGACAAGTCCATCGACGCGATCTCCATCGCCACGCCCAACCACTGGCACTCGCTGCAAGCGATTTGGGGCTGTCAGGCCGGCAAAGACGTCTACGTTGAGAAGCCCATGTGCCACAACCCTTGGGAAGGCCGCCAGTTGGTGCGTGCTGCGGAAAAATACAACCGCATCGTTCAGCACGGCACCAACAGCCGCTCCGGCCAAGCCATTATCGAGGGCGTGCAAAAGATGAAGGACGGGGTGATTGGCGAAGTCTATCTCTCGCGAGGCCTGTGCTACAAGTGGCGCAACACCATCGGCCGCGCTTCGGAAGAATCTGTTCCCGCCGGCGTCCATTACGACCTCTGGACCGGTCCCGCGCCTCTCAAGCCTTTCACCAAGAATCGCTTTCACTACAACTGGCATTGGGTCTGGGACACGGGGAACGGCGACTTCGGCAATCAGGGCATCCATGAGCTCGACGTGGCGCGCTGGGGACTGGGCGTCAAATACCCGAACCGCATCGCGGCCATCGGCGCGCACGTGATGTTTGACGATGACCAGACCACGCCCAACGTGCTCAACGTCGCCTACTACTTCGATATGCCGGACGGCAAGAAGCGGCTCCTGGAATTTGAAGTACGGCACTGGTGTACCAACCACGAAGCCCAAATCGGCACACCGGCTTTCGGCGGAGGTGAAGTCCCCGCCGCGGTCGGCAACGCTGCGGAAGCTAAAGGGAGAAGGGGGCCGGAGAACACCGTCGGCAACATTTTCTATGGCTCCAACGGCTACCTGGCCATGAACGGGTACGACAGCTACAAGTCGTGGATGGGCGCAGAGCAGGAGCCCGGACCCCACGCCAACGCCGGTGGCAACAACTGGGCCAATTTCATCGCCTGCGTGCGCAGCCGCAAGAAGGAAGAGTTGAACGCCCCCATCGAGGAAGGACTCATGTCCTGCACCCTGCTGCACCTGGGCAATGCCTCGTATCGAGTGGGCCGCGCCTTGCAGTTTGATCCGGAGACAAAGGAAGTGATCGGCGACGAAGAAGCCTCTCGCCTGCTTCGCGACGGCGACCGCGGTTACCGCGCGCCTTACGTGGTGCCGGGAGAAGTGTAGTCGCACCTTACAAGAACTTGAGTCATCCCCGGCGGAGCACTCCGCCGGGGGGTTTAAGCGGCATAGCGCAGTTCAACGTCCAAGTGGGTCAGTTTCCCATGTGCTGACTCAAGATCAAAGTGCCTGTCGGCGTAAGAGCAGCAACCGCACGGCGCTAGCAGCCTCCCGCAGCGGACTTCATGGCCTTCTTGATGAATTCCTGAATCTCGGGGGGAATCTGCCAGTTTTGCTTCGACCCCTCCGGCCAATTCGCCTGGTCGGCGTACATCGCATTCAAGCCCTTCTGGATCTCCGGGTCGCCGCCGGTGAAACCCGCCACCAACTCCTTCCAGCGAGCCGCCAAGGCTTGCGCCTTCTGCCCGGCGGGATCTTCGCCGAGCGACACTTCAATTTCCGCAAAGAGTTCCGCCCACTGTTTGCTTACCCGTTCTTGCAGTTCCGGCGACCACAGGTGCTTCCGCGCCTCGACTTTGGCTTGGGCTTCCTTGCTGTAATACTTCTTCGTCCAATCTGTGTCATTCTGCATTTCGATCTCCTTAATGATTTGTTTGAACAAACTCCAGTCCGGTCCCCGCCGGGATCGGAGCGACCGCGCGGCCGCATCGATGGCGGCAATGGCCCGGTCGAGTCGCCGGCGCTTTTGGGCCAGCATCCGTTGCTGGCGCCGCAGCGTACCCGGCAAGGCAGTAACGTCCTGGAGCAAGTCACGGATCTCGCTCAGTGGCAATCCCAGAAACTTCAACACGACAATCTGTTCCAAGCGCGCGAGGTCGCGGTGACTGTAAAGCCGATAGCCGCTTTCCGTGCGACGGCTGGGCTTGAGCAAGTCGATGTGGTCGTAATGATAAAGGGTACGAACCGTGACGCCGGCCAACTTGGCGAACTCCTGAGTCTGGTACGAACCGGTAATGTTGGGTTTCACCGTTGTCTCCCTGAAGATGATCCACCCTGACGTTACGTCAGAGTCAAGAGTTTTCTTGAGCGCGTAGGCACGGCCAGGAGGGCACTCACCGTGGCTCGTATCTTGTTCTTCCCATTCTTTCCGAGGGGATTGAATCAGTGGTGCGGGAAGAGGAGTGCTGTTCTTTAACTTCGGCTCTTTTTTGCTCGGAGGATCTCTTTGAAGATCCACCAAACGAAGAAGAGGAATGCTGCCGCGCTGAGGATCCCAGATCCTACCCGTACAAACGCATTCCGTTCGAGCGGGAGTTCTATCGGTCTGCCGAGATGCACCTCCGCCGCCCCCCAGACGAATGCTGTCAGACCAACCACGAGAAAGAGAATGGGAACCCCGAGCCGCAGACTGCGGCGCTTCCAGGTTGGTCAGGTACCGCAGAGACGCTGAGCCAATGGTTTTCCTACCCCACCTGCAATTCCTCGGTATAGGCCATAGAACTTCAAACAGGCTACGGCAATGAGGAGTAGGCCCGGCGCTACCGGTAGCAGCCAATGGGAAATTCCAATCATAGGCACCACGGGATGATTGTACCTCTTTGAATGCCTATTGTCATGCTTCTTACCCACGGTCTTGACTTCCGCCTGCCGCCGCCTTACTCTTAGCGTTTCAGGGTCATTCGAAACCTGTTCAGCTTAACTTCAAAATCCCTTTTGTCCGGAGGCCGCGATGAGTCTCCTCAAGATTGCCAGTGTTCCTCCTGCTGCAGTCGCACCCAACGCCACCGTGTTGGAGGCCGTTGAAGTAATGGCCGAGCACGGCGTGGGCGCTGTCGCCGTGGTCGATAATGGCCAATTGTGCGGCATCTTCACGGAGCGTGACGTGATGTTGCGCGTGGTCCTGCGTCATCGCCACCCCAAGGACACTCACGTGGGTGATGTCATGACTTCTCCCGCCGAGACCATCACCGACGAAAGCCACGAGGAAGATGCGCTGGTCCACATGGTGGAGCGCCACGTGCGCCACCTGCCCATCGTCAACGCCAATGGCCAGCTCAGCGGCATGCTCTCCATTCGCAACCTGCTGGAGCATCGCGTGGACGAACTGGCGCGGGAACTCCACTCCCTCGATCAGTATCTTTCCAACGACGGCCCGGGCGGTTAAGCTCAGCCGGCCGCGCGGTAAGCTGCGAGGATGTCCGGCAGGCCCACCACGCCTTCGAGCTTGCCAAGATCGGCGCGGCTGACGACCGGCAGGAGTGGCCACTCACCCAGGCGGCGCAGGGCTTCGTAGAGCGCCTGGTCGGGATGAAGAAGCGGAAGGTTGGTTTCAGGGAGCAGATCAGCGATAGGATCCTCCTGGCGCATGTGCGCCGCCCAATGGCGCAGTTCATCCTTTTTGATCCCACGCCAGCTCTCGGGAGCATCATTGACCAGGACAAAGACCTCGGCAGAAGCCTCCGCTTGGGTGAGAGCGACCTGGATGGGATCCTCGAGCTTTAGCACGACGCCCTGATAAGCTCGCATGGCGTCCTCCACGTGCAGCGTGACTTCTTCGCGACCCTCCTCCATGGAAGGCAAGCCCATACCGTCCTGCCGGGAGAGCAGATCAAAGAGCGAAGTGTGCTGATACTGCCGGGAGATCAGATAGGCAATGGTATTGGAAATCATCACGGGGAGAATGATGGAGTAGTTGCCGCTCACTTCCAGCACCATAAACACGGAAGTCAAGGGGACGCGTAGGAACCCCGCGAAGAGGGTCCCCATCCCGACCAGCGCGTAAGCGCCGACCCCACCCGTCAGCCAGGGGAAGAAGTGATGTTCGATGCTGCCCACGGCGCCGCCGATCATGGCGCCGATGAACAGAGTGGGTGCGAACATGCCGCCCGGCGTGCCGCTGGTGAAGGAAAGGCTGGTGGCAAGAATCTTGAATGCCGCCAGCAGCGCCAGCATTCGCCAGGTGAACTGGTCGTGCATCGCCTGGTCCATGAAGTCGTAGCCGGCGCCCATCACCTGCGGGAGCCACAGGCCGATCACGCCGATCAGCAAGCCTGCCGCCGCAGGCTGAAAGTATTGGCTCCAGCGCGGGAGAGCCTTCAGCCGCGGCCGCGCGTAGCCAATGAGTTTCACCATGACCAGGGAGGAGATACCCCCGATGACCCCCAGGGCCGCATACGCCAGCAACTCAGCGGGGTGGACGAGGTGGTACTCAGGAATCCGAAACAGCGGCTGCTCACCCAGAAACCAGCGCACCACTACCACACTCGAGACTGCGGCGAGGACGATCGCGCCCAGCACGCCCGCCGTCCATTTCCCGATGACCTCTTCGATGACGAACAAGACCGCGGAAATGGGCGCATTAAAGGCCGCCGCCAGGCCTGCGGCCGCGCCGACCGGCGCAATCAGCCGCACTTTTTCGCGCGACAGCCGCAGCCGCCGCCCCAGCGCTGAGGCGATCCCGGCGCCCATTTGCAGCGAGGGGTCCTCCGGTCCCAGCGACTGCCCCGTCCCGATGGCCAGCGCGCAGCATACGAACTTGCCAATCACCGTGTTGAAAGGAATGAAGCCATTGTAAATGTACACGGCCGCTTTGGTCTGGTTGACGCCACTGCCCCGCACGCGCGGGAAGAATTTGATCACCAGAAAAGCGACGACTAACCCACCGATGATGGGTACCAACAGGATACGGATCGGGGGTGGCGTGAGGGAGGAACCGAAGACGCGCACGCGCGTCCAGTCGATGGCGACCCGGAACAGGACGACGGCCAAGCCAGAAAACAGGCCGATGATTACCGCCAGTAAGAGGAAGAGTTGCGTCTCACCCAGCGCCTGACGCTCGGGCTCCCAACCCAACCTCTGGCGCAATTTGTTCCAGGCGGCGCGCGCCGCGGAAAAGGCAGCGCCCGGGAGCCGGGGTGGTGTTGCCGGGGCGCCGCTCACGGCCGTGCTCCTTCCTGCTCGCGCGCAATCAGCAGCAGCGCCAGGTCCAAGCCCTGCGGCTCGCCACACCCTTGGGAGGCCGCTTTTTCAATTTCGAAGACCAGGTCCATCGTGTTGGAGACCCATTCCGAATCGCGGCTGAGAGTGCGTTGCCGCATACGGGGCTGGAACGTGGTGGCCTGCGCGTATAGCGTTTGGAGTGGGTCGCCGCTCGCAGCCGGCAAGTCGATCCCGCGCTGCGCGGCGCAGGCTTCGAGGCGCGTCATCGCCTGGTCAAAGGCCTTACGCGCGCGCTGCGCCCGCTCCTGCTCCCCCAGCCAGCGGATGAAGGGATCCAGATCCAGCACGGCCCGCGTCGTTTCTAGCATCGGCGCGGTACGCGTCAGATGCGGGTCCTCCTGCATGGCCTGGTCCAGGTAGCGTTGAGCCTGCGCATATTGGCCGGTTTGAAAGTAACATTCGCCCGCCCCCGCCAGCGCCAGCGCCGAGCGCGGTTCCGCGGCCAACGCCTGGCGAAAGAGTTGCAACGCGTCGTCGTACCCGCCAGCTTTCATGAGCAGAGCGCCGACCTGGGTGTGCAGTTCCGCATCGGGCGGCAGGTTGCCCGCCACCCCGATCAATTCCGCGCGCGCTGCGGCCTTCTGATCAGAGTCGAGAAGGAATTTTACCAACTCCAACCTCACGGCTCGGCGCTGGACCACGGGATCGCCGTCCCACTCGCAGTAAACCGCGTCATGGAAATACCGCAGCGCCTCCGGAATAACATGCGCGCGCGCCGCCAACCGCGCCAGCTCCAGGTTGACAGGGCCATTCCCGGGCTCACGTTCCCGGAGGCTCAGCAAGTAAGTGCGCGCCTCCGGAACGCGCCCCGTGGCCACGAGTGCCTGCGCCAGCCGCAGTTGATAAAGGGAATTGTCGCGCGAGTAAGTCAACGCGTTGCGGAAGTCCGCCAGCGCCGCCCCGGCGTGCCCGGCCTTGAGATCCTGTTCGCCCTGGCTGTACCAATTCTGCGCCAGGCTCCTTTCCATCGCCTGATAGCGCCTGACGGTAAAGCCCGTGATGACGATTAGAAGGATCAGAAACACGAACACAACCACCAGGAAGGTGTCACGGCGCAGCGACCAGAAGTAGCCACGGCGCTCCGAGCAGAAGGGGCACTCCTCGGATCCCCACGGAATTATTTGCCCGCAGCGCGGGCAGCGTCTTTCGGGTTCCATCCGATGTCAACCTCAGTTCGTAACTTTGGACCTTATCAGGATACCGCAAGTTCGCACTCTTACCCTCACCTCGTAAAGAAAAGATTGCTGGAAGGAAAAGGGCGACATATCACAATGTGAGCTACTCTCGTCAAGCCTTCGCGGCGGGAATCAAGTACGTCCACATCCCTGGACTGGGGGGCCGGCGTCACGCGCGCCGTGATTCTGTCAACACCGGCTGGCGGAACGACAGCTTTCGTGGCTATGCGGACTACATGCAGACGCCGGAGTTCGAAGAGGACCTGGAAAAGCTCCTCGATCTGGCACGACGACGGCGCCTCGCGATCATGGCGAGCAATAGGCCGCGAGTGGTGATTGTCGGGGCAGGCTTTGGGAGCTTGTGGGCTGCGCGCGCGTTCGCGAACCGGAAATCTGACATCAGACAAATTGTCTCGAATGTTCCTTTTCGACGTTTTTGTAATAGCGCCCCCTTGAAAAAGATGGTATGGTCAACCGCGCAGTTTGTTGTAGTAATTTCCGCCCGATCGCAAACGCGAGCAGCGCACAGATCACGGCTACAGAATTTGCGAGACGAGGTATTACAGGAGCTGTCGGGTATTCCCGCCGTTGCCAATTCGACAAATTGCCAAAATCACACTAACCAGGTGCTTTCAGCATGAAGGAACAAGGAACGGTAAAGTGGTTCAACGCCGCCAAAGGGTACGGATTCATCCAACGAGAAAGCGGCGAAGATGTATTCGTACACTTCTCAGCCATCCAGGGCGAAGGGTATCGCTCGCTCGAAGAGGGCGCCCGGGTGAGCTTTGAAGTCAAGAAGGGCCCCAAGGGTTTGCAAGCGGCGAACGTCGAACGTGTCTAAGACCCGCAAGGCGGGGTAACTTGACTGCTTAGCGGGTAAGAGTTTTTGCTCCTCCGGATGCCGTCGATTTGTGTGAAGGCTCGCCCGCCCGCAGGTATAGTCTTCTCTGATGCCAAGCGGACCGCTTCGCAAAAGAGCGAAGGGGTGGTTTCTCCGGCCCTCTCCTCTTGGTGTCTGTCGCAGGCAGACTGCCACGCGATCTTAACGAATGTTCCTGAAGGCCCAGGCAGGGTTTTCAGCCAGACAACTCTGCCGCGTTAAGAGGCGTCTCCGAGGCCGGCAACGCACAGGGTGGTAGCGGTTCCTGTGTGCGCCCCATCAACCGCAGGAAGCGAAAGTGGGAGCGGATGGCGCCATAGACCGAGCGGTGTGTTCGGTAGTTGATCTGATACTCTTGGCAAACCTGCGCGACGACTCGAGCCACCTGAGGATAGTGAACATGGCAAATCCTCGGGAAGAGGTGGTGAATAACCTGGAAGTTCAATCCGCCGAGATACCAGGTGACTAGGCGGTTCTCGCACGCGAAATCGGCGGTGGTCCGAATCTGGTGAATCACCCACTCGGCGTGGACATCTTCCAACGAGGCCGGGTGCTCAGTCTCTTCGACGATGTGGGCCAACTGGAACACTACGCTGATCACCAAGCCCACGACCATCGTGACTCCGAGATAGGATGCCACTACAACCCACCAAGGGTGACGCAAGAAGGGAATAATAAACGCCAAGCTGAGGAAGACGACTTTCCCGGCAACCACTCCCGCCAAATCCCACCCCCGGGGCGGCGCAAAAGTTCTATCCCCAATTTTCCTGGTCCACAGTTTCTTGTAGTCACTGTAAAAGTGCCATTGGATCAACAGCAAGGCATAGAAGAACCAAAGGTAATAATGTTGATAGCGATGGTAAGAGCGCAGGGGAATCTCCGATGAGAGTCGCCCGACCGGGGCCAAGTCGATGTCATCATCCACATGGGGGATATTCGTGTAGGTATGGTGGCTGAAATTGTGCTTCCAAATCCATAGGTAAGAGCTGGCCCCCAGAAGATCAAGCGTTAGCCCTGCCAACCGATTCATCCAGGGGTGGCTCGAAAAGCTTCCATGATTGCCGTCATGCTGAATGTTGAACCCAACCGCGGCCATGGCCAAGGCGAGAGATAGGCCGACCAGGACGCCGCCGGGCCAAGTGGAGGCACGGAAAACCAATAGGTAGTATGAACCGGCGAGCCAAGCGAGCAGCAACGTCGCTTTCAGGTACGTCCAGAGGTTTCCGGTCTTGGAAATCCCAGCCCGCCGGAAGTATTCATCTACGCTAGTTTCGAGGGCGTGCTTAAATCCGGTCGCGGGAGCAAAAGTTGGATTGGGGGTCATTTTCAGTCAACGGCTATTTTACTATATCTTGGCGAAAACTCGTCTCCGGAAAAGTCGCGTCTGTTCGCGTCTGCCGCGAAACTCAAGTTCGAATCACCCCGCGCCGCCTAATTACCGTGTCGTGAAGACGCCGCCTTTAGCCGGGCAGCTTTTCGTAGAGGCTGGCTTCCGCTTGCTGACTTCGAAAATCGCAAATCTCATATCACCCGATGGCCCGATGGCCCCTTGATTCAATCACCAATCGCTAAATCACCCGATCATCCGATCACCGGATCACCCGATGCCTCGCCCTTCCCTGCCGCGTAAATTCCTGCGCGCCAGGCGCAGTCGCGCTAAACTAATGCCTGTGAAGATCCGGAAATCGCACCCGGGGAGCGGCAGGCGGGCGTCGCGCCGAGTCTTTTTGCAGAGTGCGTTGGGACTGGGCTGGACGCTCACGGCGACGCCCGCCCACGCCGCAGCTCGGCGGAACGCAGGGGTGAATAAGTGCAACATGATCCAGTGGCAAACGCACGAGGTGGCGAAAATTCCCGAGGGCTATCAGGTGGCGGTGGCGGATGTGAACGGCGACGGCCGCCTGGACATTCTCGCGCTAAGTTCGGCGAAGAGCATCGTGGAATGGTACGAGAATCCCACCTGGAAACCGCGGCCCATCACCACCACGACCCACAAGAACATCAGCCTGGCGCCGTTGTTTCGCGCGGGATATCCGGCGCGGGGGCTCGCGCTGGCCAGCGATTTTGCGCTCGACGATAGCACGCATGGCGGGACCCTTTGGTGGGCCGAGCCCGCCGCGGACTGGGACCGCGAGTGGCGCCTCGACCCGCTCGGCAAGATTCCCACTTCGCATCGGCTGCGCTGGGCAAACCTGGACGGCCAGGGTCGCCTGGGCTTGGTGGACGCGCCGCTGCTGGGCTTTGGCGCGGTGGCGCCGGAGTACAAGGTCCCCGCCCCACTGACGTGGTTCGAGATGCCGGAAGTCTTTTGGCGTGGGCACGCCTCCGCCAAGGAAGCGCCGCCGCTCGACTGGCCTTCCCACCGCATCGATGATTCTCTGACGGTCGTGCATGGCCTGAACGTGCTGGATTGGGATGGCGACGGGCGCGACGAGATTCTGACCGCGAGCTTTGAGGGTGTGCACCTGTTTCACTCCTCCGGGCACGGGGAGAAGCTCACCTGGACGCGCACGCATTTGGGCGTGGGCGATCAGCAGTCCGGGCCGAAGCGGGGCGCGAGTGAAATCGGCGTGGGCAAGGTGGCCGGAAAGCGCTTCCTCGCCACCATCGAACCCTGGCACGGCGACCAGGTGGTGGTCTATACCGAAGCCCGGTCGGGAGAGTTGTGGACGCGGCACGTAATTGACCCCAGCTTCCATGAAGGTCACGCGCTGGCCTGTGCCGATTTGGACGGCGATGGCAACGACGAGATCGTGGCGGGTTTTCGCGGCCCGGGAACCAGCCTCTACGTCTACTACGCCGCGGACGCTTCCGGATGGAATTGGGAACGGCAACTCCTCGATGCGGAAATGGCCGCGTCCGGCGTGGCCATCGCGGATCTGAACGGCGACGGCCGCCTGGACGTGGTGGCCATCGGCGCCTCCACCGGAAATGTGAAGTGGTACGAGAATCATTCCGTGTAAGTCAGCGCTCAGCAGTCAGCCGTCAGCATTCAGCGTTGCGCCTTCGGACTTCTGGCCTGTGACTACATGGCAACCTTCTGATTCTAAACGGCCGACGAAACTGCGAGTCACAGACTATTCAATCCGGCACCGGCCGGTGGCGGTGCTGCCTCCTGTCTATTTCCTATTGCCTACCGCGGCTCTGTTCCGGCAAGACCTGGGCACGGCACTTCGCCTCGGTTTATCGCGCAACCTGTGCATTTCGACCAAAAAGTGCGCTCGATTATTGTCAATTATCGCGCAATTGGTGCATTTTCGTGTAAAAGGCGTGTTTTTGGCTGGACATTTTGTCGTCGTCGCCTTTGTTTTCATGCACATCCCCGGAGGTTGCTTCATTTTTAACATCTCTAAGGGTCAACTCCCCGTTTCGGACCTTGAAAAGCACATTCGTAAGCCGCCACAACTGGCGCAGGCTGGAATCTTCCCTTCTTCGTATGAGCAGGGCATTTTCATCCTGGGGAGCCATCACCGTCACAAGTCAGGAGTCAGCGTACTGCTTCCTGTCTGCCTTCTGCCGTTCCAGGTCCGCGGCCTTTCCCGTCAGCCCGCGGGTGACTGGCCTCAGGAATCAGTATACATACAATCCTAGCCTTTGTCAAGAACATAATGAGGCTATATTATAAAACCTATGAATTAAGACAAAACATCGAACCCACAGTCCAGACAAATCCTCGAGACAATTTCACTAGACAAATTCTCTAGACAAATAATCTGGACCCATCGTCAAGACCGACGTAGGGGCGGTTCGCGAACCGCCCCCATGACCACGTTAACGTCACGGCTTACGACGCCGCATACGTCGCCTTGGCGGAAGCTCTGGATGCACCGCTTCTAACCTGCGACCGCGCACTGGCCCGAGCCCCGGGCCATCGCGCCGTCGTGGAGCTGATGGAAGGCTAAAGAGATATCTGGGGTATCGGACATAAGAAAAGCCCACGGTGAGGACTCCGCTGACTGTGGCTGCTTTACGTGGCCAAGGTCACGTGTGTGACGCCACCTGCACATTTAGCGGGCGTATCGCTCACGATCAGCGATGGAATTAGTGGGTTTCGGTGTGCCCGGCAGGCCGGTCGCGCTTGCGCTACGAGCCGACCTGCGGGATGAGTTACTGTTACTTGTTTTCGGGTTTCTTCTCTTCCTTCTTTGGCGGAGCCGGCTTTTGCGCCGGTGGCGGAGCCTGGCGCGCCGGGGGTTGAGCCTGCTCATGGGCCGGCGGAGCTTGGCGGACCGGGGGTTGAGCCTGCTCGTGGGCCGGCGGAGCTTGGCGGACCGGGGGTTGAGCCTGCTCGTGGGCCGGCGGAGCTTGGCGGACCGGGGGTTGAGCCTGCTG
>Ga0181539_1002481_pt1 | contig 18341 bp, 22 predicted proteins | sample PEATcosm2014_Bin_46_FD_119767 | JGI IMG/M metagenome (GOLD analysis project Ga0181539, IMG submission 119767) | Peatland microbial communities from MTU Mesocosm Facility, Houghton, MI, USA - PEATcosm2014_Bin23_60_metaG | ecosystem: Environmental > Terrestrial > Soil > Wetlands > Peat | place... | reverse complement strand
TGCGCACGATGATCGGCACGACCGTGATCGAGGCGTCCGAATTCGCCGTCGCGGCGAAATAGGCCGGGCGCCGACCCGTCAGTTCAATTCGTCGGGCGCGGTCGGCATCGGCAGGACGCCGACTCCCTCATCGATCAACGCTTCGACTTCCGCGCGGCTCGCCTGGCCGCGGATGGCGCGCTCCGGCGCTTCGCCGGTGTGGATCGCGCGCGCGATGTCGGGAAACTTGGCGCCGACGTCGTCGGTGTGGGCTTCGATCTCGCGCCGCAAGCTGCGCACCGCCTCGCGCAGCGCGCGCTGGCGCTCGTCGATCAGCGCGACGGGAACCGGCGCCGCCGCGCTTGGCGCGCGTTCCGGCCGGCCGGCGCCGACGACGGCCGGCGCCATGATCGCCTTGGCGACGCGCGTCGAGCCGCATTCGGGGCAAGCGATCAGGCCGCGACGAGCCTGTTTCTCGTAGGCCGCGCCGTCGGGAAACCAACTCTCGAAGCCGTGGCCTTCATCGCAAGCGAGCGCGAATTTGATCATCGGTTATCCCGCGAGCATCGCGTCGAGCCGCCCGGCGCCCTCGAGATCGTAAAGGTCGTCGCAGCCCCCGACATGGGCGCCGCCGATGAAGATCTGCGGCACGGTCGATCGCCCGCCCGCCTTCTGCGCCATCGCGGCCTGGCGGGCGCGGTCGCCGTCGACGCTGATTTCCTCGAACGGCGCGCCCTTGCGGCGCAGCAGGTCCTTGGCGGCGTGGCAATAGGGGCAAGTCGATTTGGTGTAGACGACGATCGGCGGCAAGGCGAAATCACTCCTCTGAGGGCTCTCGGCCCTCGTTCGATTTTATATGGGACGTCACGCGCCCGTCACAACCCGCGCGAACACGAGAAGATCGACCTCGCCGGCGCCGGCGCGCAGCAGCGCCCGCGCCGCGGCGTTGGCGGTGGCGCCGGAGGTCAGCACGTCGTCGACGAGGACGATTCGTCGCCCCTTGATCGGCGCCCCGGGCCAGGCGCGAAACGCGCCCTGGACGTTCTCGGCGCGCTGCCGCCGGCTGAGGCCGACTTGGCTGCGCGTCGCCTTGACGCGCTGGAGCCACTGCGGCTCGAACGGTTTGCCGGCGCGAAGCGCGATCGCGCGCGCCAGCGCCGCCGCCTGATTGTAGCGGCGCGTCCACAGCCTTAGGGCATGCAGCGGCACCGGAACGACGGCGTCCGCGTCGGCGAGAACGTCGGCGCCGGCCCGCGCCATCCAGGCCCCGAGCGGCGCGGCGAGTTCGCCGCGGTCGGAATACTTGAGCCGATGCACCAGGCGGCGCGCCGGCCCGTCCTCGAAGCGCGCCACCGCGCGCGCGCGCCGGAAGACCGGGGGATCGGCGATCGCCTGCGGAGACAGGAGACCCGCCCCGAGATCCTGCTCGAAAGGCGTGCCGAGCCGCTCGCAGAACGGCCGCTCGATGAAGCGCATCGCCCGCCAGCAGGCGGGGCAAAGCGCGTCGGCCTCGCCGGTCGCCGCGCGGCAGGACAGGCACGTCGGGGGATAGAGCGTATCGAGCGTGGCGCGGCCGAGGCCGGAGAGGAGGCCGCGCAGCCGCGCGCCGAGCGCAGGAGGCGCACCGAACTCGGCGTCGCTGGCGAAAGGCGCGGTCACGAGGGGGAATTAAGCAGGAATTTCGACAGGGGGGAACGGAATTTGTGCGAAAAATTCGGCGCGCCGGGAACTCGCGGCGCAACCGGGCCCGGGGCGACCTCGTCCCGGGCGCCGAAAACGCCAACCGCCGTCATGGCTGTCGGCCGTTCGCGTCATCCCTTGACGCAGATCAGCGGCCGCAGGCGCGCCACCCTGCGCGCCAGCCCGGCGCGCTCCGCGGCGGCCACGACGGCGTCGACGTCCTTGTAGGCGCCGGGCGCTTCCTCCGCCACGCCGCGCGTCGAAGGCGAGCGGATCAGAATTCCCCGCGACGCGAGATCGTCGACGATCTGCCGCCCGCTCCATCGCCGGAGCGCCGCGTGGCGCGACATCGCCCGGCCGGCGCCGTGGCAAGCCGACGAGAACGCCCTGGCTTCGCTCGTCGCGTCGCCGACGAGCACATACGAGCCCGTCCCCATGCTGCCGCCGACCAGCACCGGCTGGCCGACGGGGAGCAGCGCCGCGGGCAGGCTCTCGTGGCCGGGCCCGAAGGCTCGGGTCGCCCCCTTGCGATGGATGTAAAGGTCGCGTCGCTTGCCGTCGACACGGTGAGACTCGACCTTGCAGGTGTTGTGCGAGACGTCGAACAGAAGACGCAGGTCGCAGTTGGGGAAGAAGTGGGTGAAAACGCGCCGAGCGTAGTGGCCGAGCACCTCGCGATTGGCCAGCGCGCAATTGATCCCCGCCCGCATCGCGCCGAGATAGCGTTGGCCGACCTCGGAATGGATCGGGGCGCAGGCGAGCTCGCGGTCGGGGAGCTCGATGCCCGCCTCTTTCGCCGCCGCCAGCATTTCCTTGAGGAACTCCGTTCCGATCTGATGGCCGAGGCCGCGCGAGCCGCAATGGATGGTGACGAGGACATCGTCCTGCGCGAGTCCGAAGGCGCCGGCGACGGCCGCGTCGAATATCTCGACCACCGCCTGGACCTCGAGATAGTGATTGCCGGAGCCCAGCGTGCCCGTCTCGCGGCGCTGGCGTTCCTTGGCGTGATCGGAAACGAAATCGGGCCGGGCGCCGGCCATCCGCCCCCCTTCCTCGATCCGCTCGAGGTCGCGCGCGGCGCCCCATCCGCGCTCGACCGCCCATTGCGCGCCGCCGGCGAGCATCGCGTCCATTTCGCTCGCGTCGAGCGAAATCGCTCCCTCGCTGCCGAGGCCGGCCGGGATCTGACGAAACAGCGACTCGGCGAGCGACTCCTGCACGTGAAGGACGTCGGCGACCGTCAGGCCGGTCAGCATGGTGCGCACGCCGCACGAGATGTCGAAACCGACGCCGCCGCCGGACACGACCCCGCCGCGATCGGCGTCGAACGCCGCGACGCCGCCGATCGGGAAGCCGTACCCCCAATGCGCGTCCGGCATGACATACGAGGCCCCGACGATCCCCGGCAGGGTCGCGACGTTGACGGCCTGCTCGAAAACCTTGTCGTCCATGCCGGCGATCAGGGCGTCGTCGGCGTAGATGATCGCCGGGACGCGCATCGCCCCGGTCGGTTCGACGCGCCACGTCGTGGGATCGACGCGAGTGAAGCGGCCTGGATCCATCGGCGGTCTCCCTCACACGTCGACGACGCACGCGGCGGACCACGCGCCGTCGGCTTGCCTGCCGACTTTCAGCGCGGTGTAGGTCGCGCCCTTCGGCTCGCACGCCGGGGCGTGCCGCGCGACGTCGATCGGCTCGCCCCACAGCGTTCCCTGGAGGCGGGCGCCTTCGATCCGCACTGCAAATCGGCCAAACAGCATATTCCGCGCCGCCATCTCGTAAATGATGGCGTTGAGCCATTCGACGAAGAGGAGTTCGAGGTCGGGCGCCTCGCAGGTGACGCGAACGGCGTCTCTCGGCTCCACCGAGGCGTCGGTGACCACGGCGGTCAGCGCGTGGGCCGCCGCCTCGAAGGCCTCAGCGGGCGTCGCGCCCCGCCCGCGCAGCCCGACATCCGCGTCATGGGGAAAATGTTCCCACGCGCCGCTTCGCTCAACCGGCGGCGCGGAAAATTCTACAGCCATGCGAGCCTCGCACCCGCCTCGTAAGTCCCACCTTGGCCGACGGCGCCTCGGCCGACGCCCTCGGCCCTGATCGCGGATCGGAACCCTGCTCTTCACTCAACGAGCGAAGGACCCGAACCAAACAGCGGCTCAGTTGAAAACCAATAGGCCGACAAGCGCGCGAACCCGTTGACTCGGGTCAAGCCGCCGCCGCCGATTTCGGCGACCGCTCGGCAAAGCGCTTTCCGATCGCGGCGGCCCGCGGCGGTCGCCTTTGCGCTGAGCGACGAGGCGATCACGCGCCGACACGGGAGGGATCGGCGCCGAGCGATTCCCCCCAGTCGCGCAACGCCTCGATCACCGGCCGCGCCTCTTGCCCGCGCGCCGTCAGGCAATATTCGACCCGCGGCGGAATCTCCGGAAATATCGTGCGCCGCACGACGCCTCGCGCCTCGAGAAAGCGCAGTCTTTCGGTCAGGGTCTTCGGGCTGATCCCGCGCAGGGTCGCGCGCAATTCGCCGAACCGCCGCTTGCCCTGGAACAATTCGCGCAGGATCAGCAGCGTCCACTTGCCGTCCAGCACGTCGACCGCTCTCTCGATTGGACAGCCCCGTTCGCCCACGAAGTCACTCCATACTTCCATTAGTTCACAATGTGAAACTACATAACATAAATATCACTACTTTCCAAAATATCTTGAGAGCCTTATTGGGAAGCTCCGACAACGCGAGCCAGCGGAGCTCCCCATGCGCGCCACACGGATATTGTCGCCGCCGACGCGGCCGATCCTCGTTCTCTTCGCCGTCGTTCGAATCGCGTTCGGCGCGATCTTCGTCGCCGCGCCGGGCTCGTTTCCGGCTCTCCTCGGCTTGCTCGCCGCGCGCGGGAGGGTCCGATGAGCGCGACCGCCGCCCGGCTGTTCGCCTGGCTGCAGGACGCCGCGTTCTATCGCGAAATGCACCTCGACGCCGCAAACCTGCTTCCCGCCGGCGAAGGGCGGAGTTGGCTCGACGTCGGATGCGGGCCTGGCGTTCTGACGCGCCTCGCCGCGGAGCGTGGTTATGCGGCGCGCGGGATCGACCGGGACCCCGAGATGATCGAGGCGGCGGTCCGGCTCGCCGCCGAACGCGTCAGCCCGGCGAAATTCGCAGTCGCCGATATCGAGGCCGCGATCGAAGGCGAGGCGCGCTACGACGTCGTTTCCGCCTCTTCGCTGCTCGTGGTCGTCCCCGACCCGGCGGCGGCGCTGCGCCGGCTCGTCTCGCTGGCGAAGCCGGACGGGCTGGTCTTGGTCATCGAGGCCAGCCGAGAGCTGACGCGCGCGCGCGCTTTCGCGGCGGCGCTTTCGCGAGGGTTCGCGCATCGCGCCTACATGTTGCAGGTCTGGGCGACGTTTCGAGCCGGGCGGACGCTGCCCCGCTCGACTTTCGACCAACCGGGACTTGCCGCGAGCCGGCGCCCGGTCCTCGGCGGTCTGGCCGACGCCTGGACCGTCGCACGCGCGCCGTGACGGCGAGGGAAGGGATTGATCCGCCGCAGGCGCGCCCCGGCGCCCGCCGCGGCCTTTGCGCGAGCCCGGCGCGAGGTGCATAAGCGGCGCATGGCCTCTCCGGCGCCGCCAGCCCTGTTCGACCGCGCAGCTCTCGCCGCGCGGCTCGAGCGCGCCTATCGCGCCGCGCCGGGCAATCCGGGCGCCGACTTCCTCATGCGGCGCGCCGCCGAGGAGCTCGCCGATCGCCTGAGCCTGGTGCGCCGCGTCTTCGCGGTCGCCGTGGACGTCGGCGCGCCGACGCCGCATGCGGCCGAGGCGCTGGCCGAGCGAAGCGGGGGCGGCGCGACGCTGCGCCTCGCGCCCTCGCGGCGCGCCGTCGGGCGCGGCGCCTTTGCCGGCGCCGTCGGCGACGTCGAGCGCTTAGGCATGGCGGACGAGAGCTGCGATCTGATCGTCTCGCTGATGGCGCTGCATCACGTCAGCGACCTGCCGGGCGCGCTGATCCAGATTCGCCGCGCGCTGCGGCCGGACGGGCTGTTCCTGGCGGCGCTCGCCGGCGGCGACACGCTGACCGAGTTGCGCCAGAGCCTGGTGATCGCCGAGAGCGAGGTTCTCGGCGGCGCCGCGCCGCGCGTCGCCCCCTTCGCCGACGTGCGCGCGCTCGGGAGCCTGTTGCAACGCGCCGGTTTCGCGCTGCCGGTCGTCGACTCCGACGCCGTGGTCGCGCGCTATGACGACCTTCTGGCGCTGATGCGCGATCTTCGCGCCTTCGGGGCGAGCAACGCCCTGACGCTGCGCAGCCGCAAGCCGCTGCGCCGCGACGTGCTGGCGCGCGCCGCCGCCGTCTACGCCGAGCGCTTCGCCGACGCGGACGGGCGCCTGCGCGCGACCTTCGAGACGATCTGGCTCAGCGGCTGGGCGCCGCACGAAAGCCAGCCCAAGCCGCTGAAGCCCGGCTCGGCCGCGATGCGCCTCGCCGACGCGCTTCGACCGCGCAAGGACCTTCCGTGATTCCTTGGCTCCTCGTCGCCAAGGCGCCGATCCCCGGCGGCGGCGAATTGCGCCTGATGCGGCGCGGCGCGGAATTCTCGATCCGGCTCGGCGCCGACGAATTGATGAACAGCCGCAGCGGCGGCTCGGAGGAGGCGCTCGCCGTCCTCGCCTGCGAAAGAATCCGCGGGCGGGCGCGGCCGCGCGTGCTGATCGGCGGCCTGGGCATGGGCTTCACCCTGCGCGCCGCGCTTGGCGCGCTCGGCCCGTCCGCGCGCGTCGAAGTCGCCGAGCTGGTCCCCGCGGTCGCGCAATGGGCCGAGGGGCCGATGGCGGACGTCTTCGCCGGCTCGCTGCAGGACGCCCGAGTGCGCGTCGAACTCGCCGACGTCGCCGAGATCGTCCGCGCCGCCGCCTCCGCTTACGACGCGATCCTGCTCGACGTCGACAACGGTCCCGAGGGACTGACCCGCGACGCCAACGATCGCCTCTACGACGCGCGCGGCCTTTGCGCCGCCCGCGTCGCGCTGAGGCCCGGCGGCGTGTTGGCGGTATGGTCTTCGGGGCCCGACCGGCGCTTCGCGCAGAGGCTTCGCGACGCCGGCTTCGCGGTGGAGGAAATCCCAACGCGCGCCCGCGGCGCGCGCGGCGCGCGGCACTGGATCTGGCTGGCGAGCCGACCCGAGCGAGGGTGAGGCGAAAGTTCGGCGCGCGCGCCCCTCTATTCCACCGGCGAGAACGATGTCGAAATGTCGCGGGCGCGAAGCTCCAGGATGGCGCCGTCGCTGTTCTCGAGGCGCGAATAGAGCGACGTCTTCAGATCGCGCGAATACCACAACTCGACTCGATTGTTGACGATTTTGCCGTTGGCGGCGGTACGGCTCGATTCGATGATTCGGGTCAGCCGATAGGCGCATCCGCCGAGTTCGACGTCGACGTCGCCGTCGAACGCAACCGAGGTGTTCGTGTCGGAATTGACTTTGCCGTCCGCGGTCTTCATCACGATGTTGAAATCGAAGGGCTTGCCGAGGCCGAAATAGTCCTTGGTCGTGTCGATGGAATAAGAGGCGATGCGCGGCGCGTTGTCGCCGACGCCGAGGAACTCCATCAAGAGTCCGTTGGCGTTGAACGTGCGCCGCAGGAATTTTTCCGACGGGAAAATGTCGTAGACGAGGGTCTCGTCGGCCTTGCGGTCGACCTGCCGGCGCATGTGCAGCGTGTACGGCTCCTTGCCGACCGACTTGTCGGTGGACTCGATCGCCAGCTCGAACGCGCGAGTGGTCGATTTGATCACGGCGCAGTCGAGCGTGTCGGCGGCCGCGGGGGCGCCGAACGCCACGGCGAGCAAGGGGAGCAGTCGACGCATTGCAGTTCCCCGCCTTTCGAGCGCCACGACGGCGTCGCCCGCGTTTCCTAGCACGCTTTTCGACGCGGCCCGAGGAGGCCGCCGACGCCGCGGCCTCTGTGAAGCGCCGCGTCGCGCCGGCGCGGCCGCTCTGGACGCGGGCGCCGATTGGCATACATTACGGTCCAAGCGGCGCGGGGGCGCGCGCGCGGCGGGCGATATCGCCGCGGGAGAGGCAAGCGATGAAGAGCGCGCGGAGCGGATTGACGAAGACATGGAGGCGCTGGGGCGCGCGGGATCGGCTGGTGCGCGCGATGATCGTCAACTGGGCGTTCGGCATGGCGACGGGCGTGTTTTGCGCGCTGCTGCTGCTCGCCTTCGACTTCTTCGGCCTTCGCTCGCTGCTGTGGCGCTCGGACGTCGCGATCACTGGCGTCGCGATGCTGTGCGCCGCCTTCGCCTTCACCTTCGGCGGCGTCGTCTGCGCGGCGGCGGTGATGAGCGTCGGCGCGGACGAGGAGGCCACGACGAGGCCGAGGGGCCTGCGCCTGAGGACGGCGCTCCGCTCGCGCCTCGCTCCCGCCGCGGTCGCCCTCGACCCGTCGCGCCGCCGCGACTGAGCGCGGTCGGAGGCGGCGGGCGACTCGTCTAGCGTTCGGCGATGACGCGCGCCGCGTTGGCCGCCGAGCCGGTGAGCACGACGCCGGCGAGCACGCAGGCCAGGCCCAGCCACGACGAGGCGCCGACCGGCTCGCCGAGCGCCCAGGCGCCGGCGATGAGGCCGAGGAACGGCACGATGTAGTTGTTGAGCGCCGCGAAGGTCGCGCCGGCGCTGGCGATCAGCCGGAAATAGACGTAATAGGCGAGCGCCGTGTTGAACAGCCCGAGCGCGGCGAGCGCGGCAAGCGAGGCGGGCGGCGTCGCAGCGAGCGCCGCCGGCGAGGGCGGTCCGTCCACCGCCAGGAGGAGGACAAGAAGAAATCCCGAAGAGACCAGCATCGAGCCGGTTGCGGCCATCGCCGATCCGATTTCGCGCGAGACGGGGCGAGACAGCAGCGCGCCCGCCGCGTATCCGAGGGCCGCGAGCAGCGCCAGCGCACGCCCGAGACCCGGCTCGCCGGTGACGGGAACGGCCGCGCCGAGCGGCGCGGCGAGCGAGACGACGACGCCGAGGAGGCCGAGCGCGAGCCCGAGCGCGGCGCGAGCGTTCCACACTTCGCCCAGCCCGAACAGCCGGGCGATGAGGAAAGTGAAGATCGGCACGCCGCCCATCATCAGCGCCAAGTCGGCGCTGGTGGTCAGATGCGCGGCGGCGCCCAACAGCAGGAACGGCATGATCTGGCCGGCGATCGACATCGCCGCCATCCGCCCCCACAGCCGCGGCGCGCGCGGCCATTCGAGCCGCATCGCCAGCGCCGCGACGGCGAGCGCCGCCGCGGCGATCGCCGCGCGGCCGAAGGCGAATCCAGCCGAATCGAAGGCCCGCGAGGCGATCTTGATGAGCAGGAACGACGTGCCCCACAACAGCGTGACGAAGGCGAGGATGAGATAGGGCACAGGCAAACCTGTCGGGTGGGGCGCGCATCGCTAGCAAGGCGCCGCGCCGATGGCAAACGAGAGGCGAGAGGGCGGGAAGACAGATCGCTCCGCCGGGTCTAGGATCGTCGCGGCGCAGGCGACGGCGGGAGAAGGGTCGTGGATGATCATCGCGCAGTCTGTTTCGTCATCATGCCGTTCGGCCGCAAGCCGGACGCCTCGGGGCGGATGGTCGATTTCGATCGCATCCACGCCGAGGTGATCGCCCCGGCGGTCGAGGCGGCGGGGCTCGCCGGCATCCGCGCCGACGAAGAGCAGGGCGCCGGGTTCATCCACAAGCTGATGTACGAGCGCATTCTGCTCAGCGAATACGCGATCGCCGACCTGACCCTGCTCAACGCCAACGTCTACTACGAGCTCGGCATCCGCCACGCCGCGCGTCCCGAAACGACGGTGCTCACGGTCGCCCTCGGCTGCCCTCTGCCCTTCGACGTCGGCCCCTTGCGGGCGCTGCCCTACGCGCTGGACGCCGACGGCGCCCCGGCCGATCCCGCTTCCGCCAAGACGGCGCTGACGCAGCGCCTCGTCGAAGCGCGCCAGCATCGCGCGATGGATTCACCGCTGTTCCAACTGCTCGAAGGCTACCAGGCGGCGCCGATCGACCGGCTGAAGACCGACGTGTTTCGCACCAAGATCGCGGTGGAGGAGGAGCTGAAAGGGCGGCTCGCCAAGGCGCGCGACGGCGGTCGGGACGGGCTCGACCAGTTGCGCGACAGCCTGGGCGACCTGAGCGCGGTGCAGGCGGGCGTGGCGGTCGATCTTCTCTTGTCCTATCGCGCGGTTTCGGCGTTTGACCGGATCGTCGAGCTCTGCCCGAAGCTCGACATGGCCCTGCAGCGCACCCAGCTCGTGCGCGAGCAATGGGCGCTCGCACTCAATCGCGTCGAGCGCGACCGCGAAGCGGAGGCGATGCTGAACGCCTTGATCGACGAGCGCGGGCCTTCGAGCGAAACCAACGCGCTGCTCGGGCGCATCCACAAGGATCGCTGGACGAAGGCGCTCAAGGCGGGCGACGCGTTCGCCGCGCGCGGCCACTTGAAGAAGGCGATCGCCGCTTACCGCCAAGGCTTCGAGGCGGACTGGCGCGACGCCTATCCCGGGATCAACGCCGTCACGCTGATGACGATCGCCGATCCCAAGGACCCCGCCGCCAAGGAAATGGCGGGCGTGGTGCTTTACGCCGTGCGCCGGCGGCTCGGCGCCAAGCCGGACTATTGGGATCATGCGACGCTGCTCGAACTCGCGGTGATCGGCAGCGACTGGGACGCGGCGAGCGACGCGCTCGCCGACGCGCTCGCCGCCCTCGACGAGCCCTGGAAGGCGGAAACCACCGCCAACAACCTCAGGATGATCGCCGACGCGCGCGAAGCGGCCGGCATTCCGGCGCGCGAGACGCGCCAATTCATCGCCGTGCTGGAAGCGCGCGCGCCGCCCAAGGGGTGAGCGCGGGCGGGCGCGCCGCGCGCATCATCGTCAATCTATCTTATTCGTAATCCTGGGGCCGCACTTCAGCCGCGCTGCTCGGCGAAACGGAAGGCGTCGGCGATCGACGCCGATTCGTCGTTGAAACCGCGACCCTTGTAACTTTTTACGGAGATTGGACATGAAGCTTTTGTCGACTGTCGCCGCCCTCGCCATCGTTTTCGCCGGCCCCGCGCTCGCCGCGGGGAAATGCAGCAACGCGCCACAGTCGCAATGGCAGGCGAAAAGCGCGCTCGAATCGCAGTTGCAGGCGGACGGCTACAAGGTCAAGCGGATCAAGACCGAAAGCGGTTGCTACGAGGTCTACGCGACCGACAAGGAAGGCAAGCGCGCCAACATGGCCTTCAACGCGGAGACGCTGACCAAACTCGACAACGCCGAGGCGGGCGAGAACTGATCGCCGGCCGGCGAGCCGCACGTGGGAGACGGCAGAAATGATCCGTGTCTGGGATCCGTTCGTGCGCGCCTTCCATTGGACTCTCGCGCTGAGCTTCGGCGTCGCCTGGCTCAGCGCGGAGGGCCCGGAAGGCCTGCACGACTGGGCGGGCTACGCCGCCGGCGCGCTCGTGGCTATGCGCGTCGTCTGGGGTTTCCTCGGCGCGCCCTATGCGCGCTTCGCCCAGTTCGTGCGCTCGCCGAGCGCGGTCATCGCCTATCTCAGGGCGATCGCGACGGGTTCGGAGGCGCGCTTCGTCGGCCATAATCCTGCCGGCGGCGCGATGATCGTCGCCTTGCTGATCGCCATGGCCGCGACCGCGACGACCGGCTGGATGCTCACCACCGACGCCTTGTGGGGTATGCGTTGGGCGCAGAGGCTGCATTCGCTCGTCGCGCATGGTCTGCTGCTGCTCGTCCTCGCGCATCTCGCGGGTGTCGCAATGGCGAGCCTGCGGCATCGTGAAAACCTCGTGCGCGCGATGATTTTCGGCGACAAGCGCGCGCCCGAGCCGGGCGACGTGGCGTAACGTCCCTGGCGAAGATCGGCGCGGCCGAGCGACGCGGCGCGCCGCTCATCTGCGCGCCAGCCGCTCCATCGCATCGAGAAACTCGGCGATGAAGCGCGTCGCCTCGACCGCGATCGCGACATGGGCGTTGGGCGGGCGCTTCCAGACGCCGCGCCAGTCGGCGACGGTCATGCCGCTGGTCAGCGCGCCCGCGGTCTCGACGTCGACCGCGACTCTCTGGGTGGCGATCACCGACGGATCGATCGCCGCGGCGACGGCGAGCGGGTCGTGCATGGTGAAGACGCGCGCGCCGTAGGATTTCTCCATGAAGTCGAAATAGTGGCGCGCGGCGTCGTCGAGGAAGCGCAGCAACGCCGGCGCGCGCGCCAGGCCGGCGCAGCGCTCGGCGAGCGCGGTCAGATCGGCGGGGACGAGCTGCGCCTTGCGCGTCACGTCGAGGCCGACCGCGACGAGCGGCGCGGCGCCCTCGGCGCCGAAGGCGCGAAAGACGACGCGCGCCGCTTCCGGGTCGTGCCAGATGTTGAACTCCGCCGCTGGCGTGACGTTGCCGGCCTCGCGATAGGCGCCGCCCATCAGCACCAGACGCTGGACGAGGCGGGGCAGGGCGGGCTCGCGCAGAATCGCGAGCGCGATGTTGGTGAGCGGGCCGGTGGCGACGAGAACGATCTCGCCCTTCGCGGCATGGGCGTGGGCGACGATCGCGTCGACGGCGTTCGGCGCGTCGTCCTCGCGCGGCGGATCGGGCAGGACGGCGTGGCCGAGGCCGCTGGCGCCGTGCACGCGGGCGGCATCCGCCGGCGCATGCAGGATCGGCGAGGCGCAGCCCGGCCAGACGGGCGCGTCGGCGCGCCCGGCGAGCGCCAGCACGGCGCGCGTATTGCGCGTGGCGCGGACGAGATCGACATTGCCGGCGACGGTCGAGACGCCGATGAGGCGGGCGTGCGGGGCGGCGCAGGCGTAGAGCAGCCCGAACGCGTCGTCGATGCCGGTGTCGACGTCGATGATCAGGGGCGTGGGTTGGGCGGGCATGGTCATCTCCCGGAGCGCATTGTGAATCGGGTGGGCGGCAATTGCCAGTCGATGGGTCACGATCCGGCTGAACTCTAGCGGGCTCTGCGCGAGCGCCTGTGAAAGCGGCGTTCAAGCGCCGAGGTCCATGGCTGCGGCGCTACAACGGCCGGCGCGAGGTGTGGCGGATGCGAAGGATCACGATATCGTCGCCGTCCACCCGATAAAAGACTCGGTAAGGGTAGGGGGCGATCCACAGCTTATAAATGCCCGGCCTGGTCGTCTTCGTCCCCGTGTAAGGTTGCTCGGCGAGCTCATTGATCCGCTGCTTTATGCGCCGAAAGACATCGCCAGCGGCTTACAGGCTTCGCTCCTCGATATAGTGAAAAATGGCCTCGCGATCGGCGAACGCGCGCGGGGTGTACCGAATCCTCATATCCTCATATGCCGCGACGTCGATCGGCTTCGGCGACTGCCTCGTCGGGAACGAACTCGCCACGGTCGGCCTGGGCGATCCCTTCTTGGACGTCCACCCATTCTCGACCGTCGAGAACATAGACGCCGCCGCGTCGCTGCTCGATTTCTTCGGCAAGCGCGGCAAGTTCCTCCTGATCGGACTCAGGCCAGTCCTGGGCGCGTTCGAGCAAGTTCTTGAGCCTCGGCGTCATGGCGACATCATAACACATGAGGGATTTTTCGCTACGGTCGGCGCGATTTCGCGCAAATTGGGAAACTCGCCGATCCGCTGCGCTTCCGAGAGCGCTCCCCTTCAGAAAAATCCGCGCCGCTCCCTGCCGCGCCAGCGCCACAGCAGTTGCAGCGCCACCGCCGCGAGGCCGCAGGCGAGGCCGATCCACAGGCCGAGGCCGCGCAGCGGGGTGAAGAAGGCGAGGGCGACGCCGATCGGCGCGCCGATCGCCCAGTAGCCGATCAGCGCCATCGTCATCGGCCAGCGCGAGTCGTGGACGCCGCGCAGCATGTTGGCGAGCGCCGCCTGCGCGCCGTCGAACATCTGGAAGAGTGCGGCGACGCGCAGGAAGGACAGCGCCAGCGCGACGATTTCGGCTTTTTCCGGCGCTTCCGAGGCGAGGAACGGCGCGATCAGCAGGCGGGGCGCTGCGAGCATCGTCGAGGCGGAGAGCGCGACATAGGCCATGGTGACGAAGAACGCGATCCAACCCGCGCGCGCGACCGCGGTCGCGTCGCGCGCGCCGAAGGCGTGGCCGACGCGCACGCTCGCGGCCTGGCCGAGGCCGAGCGGAACCATGAACGCGGTCGAGGCGATCTGCAGCACGATCGCGTGCGCCTCCAGCGAAACGGGGCCGATCAGCCCCATCGCCAGCCCCGCCGCGGCGAAGATCGAAATCTCCGCGGCGATGGTCGCCCCGATCGGCAGGCCGAGGCGCCACAGCTTGGCGAAGGCGGGCCAATCGGGCCGCCAGAGGCTGACGAACAGCCGGTAGCGGCGCAAGTGCGGATCGACGAGGGAGTAGACGACGAGCATGAGCAGCATGACGGACTGCGACAGGCTGGTGGCGACCCCTGAGCCGAACACGCCCCAGGCCGGCGCGCCGAAATGGCCGAAGATCAGCGCGTAATTGGCGCCGGCGTTGAAGACGACCGCGATCAGCCCGGCGATCAGGGTCGGCGCGGTGCGACCCAGCGCCGCGAACACCGAGCGGGTCGCGAAATAGAGCAGCGCCGGCGCCAGCGCCCATTGCAGGCCGTGCATGTAGAGCCCCGCCTGCGCCGCCAGATCCGGCGGCTCGCCGATCGCCAGCAGAATGGCCTCGGCGTTCCACAGGATCGCCCAGGCCGGCGCCGCGAGGACGAAGGCGCTGAGGAGCGCCTGATGGCACGCGCGCCGCAATCCCGAGGCGTCGCGCGGGTCCGCGCCCACCAGGCTCGCCGCGACCGGCGCGACGGCGCCGATCACGCCGATGCAGAACAGGAACAAGGGCATGTAGATATTGTAGCCGAGCGCGCCGGCGGCGAGCGCCTTCGGCGAAAGCCAGCCGAGCATCATGACGTCGGTCGTGGTCATGAAATTGACGGCGATGTTGGTCAGCACGATCGGCCCGCTCAGCGCGAGGGTCGCGCCGATCTCGCGCGCGAGCCACGGGCGCGAAGCGCTCTTTGCGGGCAGTTCCGGCCGGGTCATGGCGCGCCGCGGCGCCGAGAGCTTGTCCGGCGTCGAGCGCGGGTCAACAAAGGACCATCCGAGCGGCTTCCACGATCGCGTGACCGAGGATGGCGTGAGCGTCGGCCTCGAAATGGATGCCGTCGAGGTCCGAGCAGGCGACGAACGCCCCCGCGTCGACGAAGCCGACGTTCAGCCGCTCGGCGACGTCGCGATAGCGCTTCGCCAGGAGGAGCGACTTTTCCCTCGCCCCCTCGAACATCTCGGCGAAGTCGGTCAGTCTGGCTATCGGCGGCGGCGCGACGAGCAGGATCGCGGGAGGCGCGCCGCCCGGCCCGACCGCCTCGGCGCGGGCGATATGGATCAGCCGCTCCGCCCCGTTGGCGATGTCGCCGGGCGAGGCGGAGAAGCGCTTCTTCATGTCGTTGCAGCCGAGCGCGAGGATGAGGAGATCGAGCGGCGCATGGCTCCTCAGGCATGGCGGGAGATAATCCGAGCCGCGCCGGCCCGGCTCGATCGGGTCGTCGAAGACGGTGGTGCGGCCGTTGAGGCCTTCCTCGATGACGTGGGTGGCGGGGCCGAGCTCACGCTGCATGACCCCGGTCCAGCGCGCCTCGGGGGCGAAACGGGCCGCGCTTTTCGGATCGTAGCCCCAGGTGTTGGAATCGCCGAAGGCGACGATGACCGTCATGTCCCCCGCTCCCCCGTCCGCCGGCCGTCAAGCGGCGTCCTGAAGCGCGATGCGCACGCGCCGGTTGATCTTGCCTTTCTTCTCGATGCCGGTGACCAGCGCGCGGCCGATTTCGCTCGTTCGCGCGACGTGGGTGCCCCCGCACGGCTGCAGATCGAGGCCGACGATCTCGACGAGCCGCACGCGGCCGGCGCCGGTGGGCGGCTTGACCGACATGGTCTTGACGAGGCCGGGGTTGGCGGCGAGCTCGTCGTCGTCGATCCAGCGGGTGTGGATTTCGGCGTCCCTGGCGATGAGGTCGTTGAGGCGCCGCTCGACGTCGGACTTGTCGAGCGTCGCCTCGCCGGAATCGAAATCGAGCCGGCCCTCGCCGTCGCCCACCGAGCCGCCGGTGACGGGGTAGGGCAGCACGACGCTCAGGAGGTGCAGCGCGCTGTGGGCGCGCATGCGCTTAAAGCGCAGGTCCCAGTCGAGCCTTGCGACGAGGCTTTCGCCGGCCACGGGAAGCCGCGCGCCCTCGGCGGGCAGGTGCAGAATGGTGCGCCGGTCGGCGTCGTAGAGGGTGTCGAGAATATCGATCGACGAGCCGTCGGCGAGGACGAAGCGGCCGCGATCGCCCGACTGGCCGCCGCCCCTGGGATAGAAGACCGTGCCGTCGAGGACGATGCCGTTCGGTCCGGCGGCGATCACGCGCGCCTCGACTTCGCGCCAATAGGCGTCTTCGCGAAAAAGCGGTTCGGTCATCTCAGACAAAGGCCTCAGGGGCGCTGGCGCGACGTTCGAGCCATGAAGGGACGGGGAGATTCTTGGAACGCAGAAACGCGGCGTTGAACAGTTTCGAGGCGTAACGCGCCCCCGAATCGCACAGCAGCGTGACGATGGTGTGGCCGGGGCCGAGATCGCGCGCAAGCCGGATCGCGCCGGCGATGTTGATCCCCGACGAGCCGCCGAGCAACAGGCCCTCATGTTCGACCAGATCGAACACGATGCGCAGCGCCTCCTCGTCGGGAATCCGATAGGCGAGATCCACCGGCGCGCCCTCGAGATTGGCGGTGACGCGCCCCTGGCCGATCCCTTCCGTGATCGAAGAGCCCTCGCTCTTCAACACGCCCTCGGTGTAATAGGAGTACAACGCCGCGCCGTAGGGGTCGGCGAGCGCGATCTTGATGTGCGGATCGCGCTCCTTGAGCGCCATGCCGACGCCGGCGAGCGTGCCGCCGGAGCCGACCGCGCTGACGAAGCCGTCGATGCGCCCTTGCGTCTGCGCGTAAATCTCCGGCCCGGTCGTCTCGTAATGGCCGCGACGGTTGGCGACGTTGTCGAACTGGTTCGCCCATATCGCGCCGTTCGGCTCGGATTTCGCTAAAATATCAGCAAGTCGCCCGGAATATTTGACGTAATTGTTCGGGTTGGAATAGGGAACCGCCGGCACTTCGACGAGCTCGGCGCCGACGAGGCGCAGCATGTCCTTCTTCTCCTGCGCCTGGGTCGCGGGGATGACGATGACGCTGCGAAACCCGAGCGCCGAGGCGACCATGCCGATGCCGATGCCGGTATTGCCGGCCGTGCCCTCGACGATGACGCCGCCGGGGTGAAGCGCGCCGCGCGCGACCGCGTCGCGGACGATCGCCAGCGCGGCGCGGTCCTTGACCGAACCGCCGGGGTTCATGAACTCGGCCTTGCCCAGAATCGTGCAGCCGGTCGCCTCGGAGGCCGCCCGGAGCTTGATGAGCGGCGTATTGCCGATCGCTTCGACGACGGAGGGGCGGAAAAGCATCGGAACCTCGTTTCACGAACACGCTAGGCGAAGCCGCGGCGTCGAACAAGGACGCGGGCGCGATGCGTGGCGGTGAACGTCCCTTATCCGCCCCCGCGGCGGCGCCGCCGGACTTGAATCTGTAAAAATGATAAAATGAATATAATGACAAGCGAAAAGTCGCGCGGTCACGCTGGCGCCGCGGTTCTTCCGCATGGGCGCCACGGCCGCGAAGGCGGGCAGCCGGACGCCGGTCGCGCGCGCGGCCGCGCTCGCCGAAGCCCGCCGTTGCTGCGATGACAATATAACTTCGCCCGATTGCGCTGATCTTCGCGCGAGGGACGCGCGCAGGCTTGTGACGCCGGCCAAAATGGGGCAGAGTTTTCTCGCAACGAATGGCGATCCGGGGGGGGGAAGGGGTCGGTCAAATCGGCCGGTCGCGGCGAGATGAGGGACGAAAGGGGTCGATCCGGCGCTGAAACGGCCGCAAGGCCGGCGCCGCGGGCTTCGCAACGCCATGACGACGATTGGAGCGAAGTGAAATTGAATCCGTCCGATGAAATGCGCCAATTGCAATTAGCCTATCGGCTCTACCAATCTTCTCAAGTCAAGGACGCATATAAATTATTGCAGGGAATTGTCCGCAATAACAAACGTAATTATCATGCGATGCATCTCCTCGGTATAATCGAGCTCAACAATGGCAATCCGTCCGGGATAGAATATCTCGAGAGATCGCTCGAGATCGAACCGCCCAATCCGGACTTCATCGAAAATTACGCGAAGACGTTGCGCGCGGTCGGCAATGCGAAAGAGGCTCATCGCGTTTGCGACCACGGCCTCGAATTGTTCCCGCGTCGGCCCGCGCTGATGTACATGAAGGCCATCACCGCCTGCGAATTGGGCTTGTTCGAGGAAAGCATCGAGATTTTCGATCGCCTGCTCGCCGCCAATCCGAACAACTGGCAGTGCCTGAACGACAAGGCGATCGCCTTGTCGAAATCGGGAGACCCGAGCAAGGCCGTCGAGTATCTCGATCGGGCCATCGGGCTCAATCCGAATTTCGCCACCGCGCACAACAATCGCGGCAACGCGCTGAAGCGCCTGGGGCGGTTCGACGACGCGCTGTCGAGTTTCGATCGCGCTGTCGCGTTGAGGCCGGACTATGCCGAGGCCTTTTGCAATCGCGCAAATACCCTCCGAGATATTGGGCG
>Ga0181539_1002480_pt1 | contig 18346 bp, 14 predicted proteins | sample PEATcosm2014_Bin_46_FD_119767 | JGI IMG/M metagenome (GOLD analysis project Ga0181539, IMG submission 119767) | Peatland microbial communities from MTU Mesocosm Facility, Houghton, MI, USA - PEATcosm2014_Bin23_60_metaG | ecosystem: Environmental > Terrestrial > Soil > Wetlands > Peat | place... | reverse complement strand
GTCTGCGGCTCCAGGCGGATCGTCTCGCGGTACTCGGCCGCCGCGGCGTCGGTTTCTCCCTTCGCCCGCAGGGCCTGGGCGAGTTGGAAATGGGCCTCGGTGTACTGAGGCCGGAGCGCCAGGGCTTGGCGGCAAGTGGCGGCGGCCTGGTCCAGTTCGCCCGTCTCGGTGTAGAAGATGCCGAGATTGAAGTGGGCCTCGGCGTACTGCGGGTTGATCCGCAGGGCCTCCCGGTAGCAGGCGATCGACTCAGGGAAACGGCGCAAGCGGCGGTAGACGGCGCCCAGGTTGTTGTGGGCCTCGGCCAGTCCGGGCGCCAGCCGCACGGCCTGCTGGAGGGCGGCCAGGGCCTCGTCGAAGCGGCCCAACGCCGCGAGCACGTCGCCCAGGTTGCTCTGGGCGTCGGCATAGTTGGGGTTCAGCCGCAGGGCCTGCCGGTAGCAGGCCAGGGCGTCCTCCCGCCGGCCCTGTTTGCGATAGGCCGCGCCGAGATTGTTATGTCCTTGGGCGAAATCGGGCCGCAGCCGCAAGGCCTGCTGGTAGTGGGCGACGGCCTGGTCGATCGCTCCCTGGCGCCAGAGCACGTTGCCCAGGTTGTTGATCGCCTCGAAGAACTGCGGCCGCAGGCCCAGGGCCCGGCGCTGGCAGTCGGCCGCGTCGTCGAGTTTTCCCAGGCGTCCGCAGATCACGCCCAGGATGCACCAGACGTCGGCGTTTTGCGGCTCGGACTCCGCGGCGCTGCGGTAAAGCCGCTCCGCCTCGGTCAGCCGACCGGCCTGGAAGTGCTGCCAGCCGAGGGCCATGGTTTCCGATGCGCTGGGCATGTTCGGTCTCGGATAGACTCAATCCAAAATCTGAAATCTAAAATCCAAAATCTAAGAGGGGGGGCCATAGCCCTTCTCCTCGATGATCTCCGAGTTCAGCAGTTCGTTGATCTGGCGTTTGATCGCCGCGCGGCGGTCGTTCTGCTGATAGACGGACCGGGCGACTTCGACGAAGTGCGGGCCAAAATCCTGCTGGCGGTCGCAGCAACGGATCTGGTCCTCGATCTCCCAGAGGGCCTCGTTCACCGAGCGAAGCTTGTCCGTCAGCCGGTCCAGCTCGGCGGAGCCGCGGACAGCCCGGTCGAGGACGGCGGTGAGCAGGTCCAGCTCGCGGACGACGTTGGTCAGCTTCGCCGGGTCGGTAAACGTGCGGCGCTTGATCTGGAGGATCGTGATCTTGTCGATCAGCTCGCCGGGGCTGACCTTGACCTCGATTTCCCTGGCGACGCCGCGAGGCACGGCCCGTGTAGCAGGCACACGCCGTGTGCCGTCCAAAGCGGCACACACCGTGTGCCCGCCACTGATTTGCCGCTCGCCTAGCGCCGCCGCCATGCGGTCGAAGGCGCCCGGCCAGTCGCCGGGCTGGGGTTGGCGGAAGAGTCGTGCGGTCGGGTACCAGGGACTATCTTCCCGGTGGTAGAGCCATCGCCACTCCGGCGCGAACTTCAGGGCCACCCAGACCGGCACGGCCAGGGCCCCGGCCAGGTGGGCCAGCGACGTGCAGGCCGAGATCACCAGGTCGAGGTTCATCATCACGGCCGCCGTGTCCATGAACGGGCCGGCGGCCTCGTCCAGCCGGCTTCCCAGCTCGACCAGTGGGAACCGGCCGCTGCGTCGCTCGATCTGCTCCACGCCGGGCCCCTTCTGCAAGCTGAAAAGCTGCACTCCCGGCAGCCCGGCCAGCGGCGCCAGACAGTCCAGCGGAAAGGAGCGATGACGGTCGGCCGGGTTGTCGGGATTGCCCTGCCAGGCGACGCCGATGCGGAAGCCCGGATAGGCCGACAGCTCGTCGCGCCACCGCTGGACGAGCTTGGCGTCGGCCGACAGATAGGGCACCTGGGTGGGCAGGGTCGCCAGCGTGGTGCCAAGGATTCGCGGCAGGCTCATCAGCGGGGCCTGGACATTGAACTCCGGCAGGGTCTCGCCTAGGGCGACGAGCTGGTCGATCCAGGGGCAAGCCGACAGAAGCGGCAGCAGTGGCTTCTGGCTGGCGACAACCACCCGGCCGCCACGATCGTTGACCAGCGGCACGAAGCGGAGGAACTGCACCGTATCGCCCAGCCCTTGCTCGGCGTAGAGGAGGATCGTCCTGCCGTCCAGCGGGGAGCCGTCCCAGAGCGGCTGCGGGTAGGCGGGCGAGCCGGCGAATCGTTTGGTCTTCCAACGCCATTCGTATTCGGCGAACCCCCGCGGATAGTCGCCCAGGGCCAGCAGGGCCAGGGCCCGGCCCATGTGCGTTTCGGCATCTTCCGGCCGCAGGCCGATCGCCTTGTCGAAGCCGGCCACCCCGGCCTCCAGCCGGCCCCGCATTATTTGGGCCTGGGCCGAGACTTCGCAAACGTCCGCGTCGTGCGGGCGGAGTTCCAGGGCCGACTGGTAGAAACCGATCGCCTCCTCGACGCGGCCCTGCTCCATCAAGACGTTGCCCAGGTTGCTCATCGCCTCGGTATAGTCGGGTTTCAGCCGCAGCGCTTCGCGGTACGAGGCTTCCGCCTCCGCGTAGCGTCCCTGCTCGGCCAAGACGATGCCCAGGTTGTAGCGGCCCTTGGCCGAGTTGGGCGCAAGCGACAGGGCCTGGCGGTAGCGGGCTTCGGCCTCGGCGTACTGCTGCTTTTTCAGCAGCACGTTGCCCAGGTTGATCTGGGCGTCGACGTGGTCCGGGCGGAGCCGCAGAACCTGCTCATACTGGGCGATCGCCTCGTCCCATTTTTCCTGCCGGCCGAGGACCACGCCCAGGTTGTTGTAAGCGCCGGGCGAGCGGGGGTTCAGCCGCAGGGCCTGCCGGCAGGCGGCGATGGCGTCGTCGAGCCGGCCAAGCTGGCCCAGCACGTCGCCCAGGTTTTCGTGGGCCTCGGCGTAGTCGGGTTTGAGACGGACGGCCTCCGCGTAGCAGGCCGCCGCTTCCGCCAGCCGATTCTGACCCCGCAGGGCCGCGCCGAGATTGTTCTGCGCCTCGGCGTAGTTGGGCCGCAGCCGCAGCACTTCCCGGTAGCAGGCCTCGGCCTGGGCGGCTTGCCCCTGGCGGACCAGGACGTTGCCCAGGTTGATGCGGGCCTCGACGAACTCCGGCCGCAGCCGCAGGGCCTCCCGATACGCGCCGCCCGCCCCCTCGACGTCGCCCAGGGCCCGGCAGGCGACTCCCAGCAGGCACCAGACGTCGGCGTCTTCCGGCTCCCCGGCCAGTACCTGCCGGTAGATCCGCGCGGCCTCGGCCGGGTTGCCGGACCGGTAGGCCTCCATGGCAAGTGCTAGCGTTTGTGGGCTGGCGGTCATCGGCCGTGTTGGTCCGCCTCAACTTTGCGGCAGGTCGGTTAGCGCAAAGGGACTTATGAGGACAATTGTAGCTGATCCCGCAGACGCTGCCGCCGGATGAACCACCAGCCAAAGGCGACCGGCACGAAAAACTGGGCGACCTGCACCATGCTGTGGGCTCCGAGGCCGATGAAAATCGTCCCATCCCCAGGCGTAGCCGAGAACGTCACTTGGCAGTATACCGCTGCGGCAGTGACGGCCAGCACTCCACATGGCAAGAGCATCCATTTTCTTCCCATGCCCGTTCGCCGTGCAAGGCCGCAGTAGAGGAGGCTGAGGATCATCGAGGGGACCACGATGGCCGCCAGGGCCAACACATAAGGCAGCGTTACCTGCACCGTAGGCCCAAACTGCATGCCGTGGCAAGCCATGAGTCCAAGCCGTTGGGCGGTTACGGCCAAGGCCATCAGCCCAGCGAACGTCAGGGCCGTCAGTACGCATAGCGAAATGACCGGCGAGACGGCAAACACCAGAAGTGCCGCCACGGGATGCCTGCCGAGGAAGCTGCGACGCCGATAGGCGACAACCGCCGCTTCCGCCACCTGTTTCGATGGGCCCAAACGGGCATACGCTTCTGCTTCCGATTTCATCGTCTTCTCCTTGAGATCTTCGAGATGGTCCGTCACTTCTTCCATAAATCGTCGAACGTAGCCGTGAGGCAGGCCGTGCCGGATAAGGCGCCTGCGCAAGTCCTCAAACCAGGGCCGGTTGCCCATGTTCGCCTCCTTGCAACGCATGATGGACGGCCCGCACGATCTGCTGCCAGGTAGTCACCGCGCTGGCAAGCCGCTTCGCGCCCTTGGCCGTGACTCGATAGATCACGCGGCTCCTGCCGGCCACCGTCTCACGCTTGCTGTCCAACAGGCCATCCGCCTCCAGCCGGTGAAGGATCGGGTAGACGCATCCCTCGCCAAACTCCAGGGTTCCATTGGTCGATTGGCGGATGGACTGCACCAGCTCGTAGCCGTACATGGAACGTCGCGAGAGCAGGCTCAGGATCAACAGTTCCGGCACGCCGTTGAGGAAATCCGGGTTGGTTCGTTTGCTCTTCATGGCGGCTTTATACCTCGAACCGCAAGGTATGGCAATACCAGAGTCGGCAGATGGGGGGCTGTAAAGGACTTTGTGTCCGGGCAAAGTGGCACGGCCATCTTGTCCGTGTTTCTACATGGGCGGGAAGCCTGTGCCACCGTTTGACACAGAATTCTTTGCAGCCTCGCAAGCGGCAACCGGCTTCAGTCTGCCTCTTCGATTGACACGCTACCCGTGGGCCTCGTATGATCCGGCCGGCGTGGCCGCCGGGGCTAACAAACCTGCGCCAGAGAAGAACGGACGCTTCCCCAGGAACCGACACCGTGCTAGGACCCCACCTTTGTTTGCCCGGCTCCCACCGCGGTTCGCGCGGGGCACTCTCCCAGAACGGCCCCCCTGGCCGGGCACACCTGGTGGGCATCGGCGGCGCCGGGATGCGGTCGATGGCCGAGGTGCTGCTGGGTTGGGGGTGGCAGGTCAGCGGCTCCGACCTAGCCCCCGAGTCCGTGCAATTCTCATCCCAAGCCGGAGTCCGGCTGTACCGAGGACACGCGGCAACCCAACTGCCAAGCCCGACCGACCTGGTAATCCATAGCGACGCGGTCCCGGCCGACAACCCCGAGCTGGTCCAGGCTGCGGAGATGCACGTACCGGTACAGAGCTACTTCCAGACGCTCGGGAAGCTGATGCACGACCGGCGGGGGATTGCCGTGGCCGGCACCCACGGCAAGTCGACCACCACCGCCATGTTGGCCTCGCTGCTGATCGAGGCAGGCCACGACCCGACGGTCGTCTTCGGTGCGGCCCCTTTGGGAAAGCCCAACGGCGGGCAGGCGGGCCGCGGACCGCTGTTGGTGGTCGAAGCCTGCGAATACCGGGCGAACTTCCTGCACCTGGCTCCCCAGCACGCGGCGATCCTGGGAATCGAGCCCGACCACTTTGATTGCTACCCCTCGCCGGACCAACTGCACGCGGCCTTCGCTCGCTTCGCCCGGCGGATTCCCAGCCCTGGCTTGCTCCTGGTGCGGCACGATTGCCGGGCGAGCCGTCAGGCGGCCGCCCAGGCGGGCTGCCGTACGCAGACCTTCGGCTTCCAGGCCACCGCCGACTGGGCCGCTTTGGATCTCGACAGCCACACAGCCGGCGTGGCCGCCGGGGCTAACGGGTACAGTTCTGTCAGCCCCGGCGACCACGCCGGCTTGGATCTCGGCGGTCAGCGGGGACGATACGCCTTCGACCTGGTCCACCAGGGACGGAAGCTGGCCCGGGTCCGCTTGAAAGTGCCCGGCAGGCATAACGTCGCTAATGCCCTGGCGGCGGCCGCCCTGGCCTGGGAGAATGGGGTGGGCCCGGAGGCGATGGTCAGGGGGTTGGAGTCGTTTGCCGGGCTGCGGCGGCGGCTGGAGTGGCGCGGCTGCTGGGGCGGGGTGACGTTGTTGGACGACTACGCCCACCATCCGACGGAGATTTCGGCCACGTTGCGGGCGGTGCGCGAGATGTATCCCGGCCGGCGGGTCTGGTGTGTCTTCCAGCCCCACCAGGCCTCGCGGACGGCCCGCTTACTAGACGAACTGGCCGCCAGCCTGGAAAATGCGGACAGGGTTTTTGTGGCGGAGATCTACCGGGCGCGGGAGCCCAGCCCCCGGCCCGGGGAGGTCACGGCCGCCGATCTGGCCCAGCGGATCCGGTTGCCGGAAAGCGACACGGCGGGCGTACACGACATCGACCTGATCTTCCGGCTGCTGGCACCCCGCCTGGCGCCGGGCGACGTGCTGATTACTATGGGGGCGGGCGACATCGGGAAACTCAGCAATGCCTTCCTTGACCGGTTTCGACAAGATCGTGCGGCGGGCTGAACCGCTGGCCATGCACACCTGGTTCCAGCTCGGCGGGCCGGCGGAATACTTCGCCGAGCCCCGCACGCCCGAGGAGTTGACCGCCCTGATTCGCCGCTGCCATGCGGAGGATCTGCCCGTCCACATGCTGGGCCGGGGCTCCAACTTGCTGGTCCGCGACGAGGGCGTCCCCGGCGTGGTGATTCGCCTGAGCCACCCGTCTTTCTGTGAGATCCACGTGGAAAAGACCACGCTCACCGCCGGCGGCGGGGCCAAGCTGGGCCGCGTGGTCACCACGGCCGTCCACGAGGGGCTCGCCGGCCTGGAAGCCCTGGTGGCCATCCCCGGCACGCTCGGCGGCGCCCTGCACGGCAACGCCGGCGCCCATGGCGGCGACATCGGCCAGTGGACCCGCGAGGCCACCGTCATCACGCTGGGCGGCGAGGTCTGCCGCCGGTCCCGGGAGGAGCTTGTCTTCGCCTATCGCCAGAGCAATCTCGACGAGCCGGTGATCCTCGAAGCCAAGCTGGACTTGGAGCCCGACGACCCTCGCGAGCTTGGCCGGCGGATGCAGAAACATTGGATCGTCCGCAAGGCCAGCCAGCCCATGGGCCACCAGTGCGCCGGGTGCGTTTTCAAGAATCCCCGCAGCCTGTCGGCCGGCGAGCTGATCGAATCGGCCGGCCTGAAGGGCACCCGTATCGGCGGCGCGGTGGTCAACGAGCGGCACGCCAATTTCATCGTCGCCGAGCCGGAGTGTACCAGCAACGACGTGCTGCGGTTGATCGAGATCGTCCGCAGCCAGGTCTTCCAGCGGACGGGCGTGGAGTTGGAGCTGGAGATCGAGATCTGGTAAGGGCCATGACCTGCCAAGCCTCTGATGGCTTTTGACAAACAAAACCGGTATACGCAGGTAACACTAGCCCGACGCGCAAGCGAGGGAAAACGGGAAAGCGTCGTGCTTCCCTCGCTTGCGCTTCGGGCTAGTGTCCCGCCGGAAATAATTCGGGGCCGCGCTATTACCGCACTTGATCGTCAAAACTCATTAGGGAACGCCCTCGGTGGCGTTCCGAAGGCCGCGGAAGAAGATTGTTAGCAGTTCACGGAACGCCACCGAGGGCGTTCTCTGCAATCGGAAATCGTTCAGTTCAGTTTGTCGCGCGATGGCCAAGAAAGAAAACGTCCCCGCCCGGTCACCGGCCACTCCCGCGGCCCGGCTCTGGCGGCTGTTGAGCCAAGAGAGCCAGGCGACGGCGTTGGCGGTCCTGCTGGCGGCGATGGGACTGTTCTCTTATGCGGTCTGGCTTTGGGTCCGCGATACGGTCTTGGCCTCGCCCGAGTACAAGCTCACCCCGGCCAGCGTGGAGATCACGCCGCTGCCGGCCTGGATTCGCAGCGACGTGCTGGCGGATGTTTTCCAGGGCGGCAACCTGAATCCGCCGCTGTCGATCATGGACGACAACCTCACCCGCCGGGTCCACGACGCCTTTTCGCTGCACCCCTGGGTGGGCCAAGTCCGCCAGGTCCGCAAGTTCTACCCGGCCCGGGTCGAGGTCGACTTGACCTACCGCAAGCCGGTGGCGATGGTGGTAGTGCAGGACGGGCTGCGGCCGGTGGACATCGAAGGCGTTCATCTGCCCACGGGCGATTTTTGCCCCTTGGACGCCGACCGTTATCCGCGTCTGACCGGCATCGCCTCGACCCCGGTAGGGCCCGTGGGGACCCCCTGGGGCGATCCGCGGGTCGTCGGCGGGGCCCAGGTCGCCGCCGCCTTCGGCGCGGACTGGCAAGAGCTGAAGCTGGATCACATCGCGGCCACCAACCTCGCCGAGCCCGGCCACCCCAACGACTGCCTGTACGAGATCCTCACCCCTCACGGCACGCGGATCCTCTGGGGCCGGGCGCCGGGGTCCGACCTTCCCGGCGAAGTCCCCGCCGCCGACAAAGTCCTGCGGCTGAAGCGTTACCTCGCCGAGAACGGTTCCTTGGAAGGCCGGTCCGGGCCCCAGGAACTCGACGTCCGCAGCCTCCGCTCGATGGCCGCGCCACGCCGATAGCGTCCGCTCGCTGGTGCATGTTGCTTGACGCGGCGTGACGGGCTATGTAACGTTGCAACCGATGCTTCTACTGTCGTGCGTCAGAAATGGCGGCGCGTATCCTGTACAGTTCAGGAAAAATGGGTGCCATGCCCACGCTTGTCGTGGGCATGACTTGGCGGCGAACATGCTTGCTGTCTCGCTGCGCTCGCTTAGCAAGCATGGCACCCAAGAGTCACCATCAGGCTGGCCCACTACACTTCCACCGCGAGTCACCACAGGAGTCGCTCTCATGACCTTCCAGAAGCCCCAGTCGGCGCAAGGCACGCGGAGGCGGACGTTCTTGGCTCAATCGATCGCCGGCGCCGCGGCGCTGGCCGGCGTGGAGTTGTCGGAGGAGACGTCGGAAGCGGCCGACGAGCCGCCGACGGCCGGCACGTTCCGCGACCACTTGCTGCGATGCCTGGGCGGCCCCTGGCCGGAGCCTTGCGACCTGAAACCCGCGCTTGGCGAGACGATCCGCAAGGACGGCTACCGCGTCGAGTCGGTGAGCTATGAGGTGCAGCCGTCGGATCGCGTGCCGGCCTACGTGCTGGTTCCCGACGGCGTCGATGTGGCCCATCCGGCGCCGGCGGTTGCCGTCTGGCACCAGCACAACGGGGCGTGGCACCTGGGCAAGGTGGAGCCAGCCGGCCTGGGGGGCTCGCCCATGCACCACACCGGCGTGGCGCTGGTCAAAGAGGGCTACGTGGTGATCTGCCCCGACGCGCTCTCGTTCGGCCAGCGGCAAAGTCCCCACTTGAAGGGCGGCGACTTCGAGCGCTACGAGTTCCTCCGCTACGTCGTGGCGGGCAAGTCGATGGCGTGGAAGAACATCCTCGACATGCGGCGGGCCATCGATTACCTCGTCTCCCGGCCCGAGGTCCGGCCCGATCGGATCGGCTGCTTCGGCCACTCCATGGGCTCGACCTTCACCTGGCTGGTCGGTCCCTGGGAGCCGCGGTTGAGGTGCCTGGTGGGGAATTGCTGCCTGCCCACCTACGCGGCCATCCACCGGACGCACATTCTCCACTGTTTCCCCAACTTCATCCCCGGTCTCTACCAGTACGGCGACACGCCCGACATCGCCGCCCTGATCGCTCCCCGGGCCTTGCACTTGAACCTGGGCGAAACCGACGGCGGCAGTCCGATCGAGGAAGCCCGGGAGGGGATCAAACGCATCGGCCAGGCATACGCGGCGGCCGGCGCGGCCGACCAATTCAGTCACTTCATCGAGGCCGGCGCCGGGCACGTGCTATCCGACGAGATGTGGCGCCGCGCCCGCCAGTGGCTTCATAAACACTTGCAGGCTTAGTCCCGCGGGGCTCAGCTCGCCGCGGACCAGGCGCCAGTCGTCCGGCGTCAACTCGCCCCAGAGCAGCAGCGGGCGCCGGGCGGCCTGCACGCGCCGCAAGGTGGGCAGCAACGCCGCAAGCGGCGGCGCCACGCCGTCGTGGTCGATGTTGATCTGGAGCACGTCAAAGGAGTCGTCTTCCAGCAACATCTCCAACGGGTACAGGCAGGCCGAGTGCAAGTGGATGAAATTCACTTCCGCCGCATCGCAAGCCGCCTTGGCCAATGGCAAGAGGAACTGGCGGAACAGGCGGGGATTGAGCAGCGCCGCGGAATCCTCCTGGTAATAGGCCACGCTCGGCCGGCACCAGACCCGGCTGGGATACCCGCCCGCCGCATGGGTCTCGTGCCAGGCGGGAAGGACGGACTGGAGCCGCCGGAGCACAGCCGACCGGGCCCGCGCGGCGTGGTCCAGCAGTCGTTGCACAGCGTCCGGCTGGTCGAGCAAGCCGGTGACGAATCCCGTCCCGCCCAAGATCGCGCTGGCCACGTCGCCCGGTCCGCGCAGCAGCGGCGGGCAGACGGGAAAACGCCCGCCGGCAAAGCGGACCAGTTCCTCGCTGAAGCCGAGCAGGGCGTCGAGCCAGGGATTGGCGTCCAGGTCGGCGTCGAGCGCGGCGAAGTCTCGCGGGTCGCTCAGGAAAGGCTCCGCCCGGCAACTGGCCGCGGCGACCGAGACCGGGCAGCCCAGCATGGCTTCCAGCCACGGAATGCCCCAATAGGCCGAGCCGACATAGAAGAAGTCGTCGTCCGCGGCCAGGTGCGCCTGGTAGAGCGACTCGTAATCGCCGGCAAACGGCTGGAAGCGGACCTCGCCTGGATCGAGCCGCTGGCCCGCTCGCCATGCGGCCGTGCCGGCGGGAAACTGTTCGGCGGGAAAGTAGCCGCCGATCCAAAACCCCAGCAACGGTCGCTCCACCGGCCGGCACGCCAAGAAAGCCTCGTGGGCGCCGATCAGCTCTTGCCGGCTCTTGTTGCTCACGGCCAGGAGTCCTATCCCTCTCGATCGTCGAGTTGCTCGCCGCCAGGGTCTGGCTCCAATTCGACGAGCAAGGGCAGCTTAACCCGCCGGATGTGCGATGACAAGAAGGCAAAGCAACCGTTCGCGGGGTTGCGCCACACGATGTTGGCAAAGAAGTGTGGCTTTTCAGCAATGAGCGCTCTCTTAGGACGTGATTCTCTCAGCCCCGAAGGGGCGCGACTCGAAAGCCCAGGGCGCAGCCCTGGGACACGGAATGCTCTGGCCGCTGTAGCCCTGAAAGGGCGTGACAATTTCGCGGCGGAGCCCATTGGTAGCGCCCCTTTGGGGCTTGCAACCTCGCTTGACCAACCCGTCCCCAGGCGTTGCCCTGGGCTATCGAGTCGCGCCCCTTCGGGGCTAGCACAAAGCGCGATAACGCTACCTCGCGGGCAGCGGAACGCCACGGAGGGCGTTCCCTAATGAGTTTTGACGGACAGAACCAGAAATACCCTTGGGTGGCCCCGATAGCTTGCTATCGGGGTGCCGAAGGCACAGGAGGCCATTACGCAGTCCTCTTGCGGCTGCGCCGCCCCGATAGCAAGCTATCGGGGCCACCCGATTACCGGTTCTGTTCGTCAAAGTTCATCAGATTGCACGTGCCGACCTGGTATGCGATGATGGCGCTGGAGCGTGCGATTTACCGTCGCAGCCGATCGGCGTACATCGGGATCAAACAGCCTAAGAACCATCGAGGCATACCATGAACCATCCTACCTCGCGGCGATCGTTCCTGTCGGGAATCGGCCTTGGCTCGCTGGCGGCACTTGCCGGACAGCGCGGGGGCGAAACTGTTTTCGCCCAGGCCCCGGGCGCGAAGATCCTCGGCGAGGCCGGCGCGAAGACGGCCGCGCGTCCCAAACAGGTGTGGCAGCCGGTGTCCGGGGAGAAGATCCGCGTCGGCATCGCCGGGTACGGCGTCTGCCAGTTCGGCGCGGCGTTCGGATTCCAGGACCATCCCAACGTCACCGTGGCGGCGGTGACCGACCTGATCCCCGAGCGGTGCGCGGGACTGGCCAAGGCCTGCCGCTGCGAGAAGACCTATCCTTCGCTGGAGGAGATGGTCAAAGACGACAGCTTATCGGCCGTGTTCGTCGCGACCGACGCCCCCAGCCACGCCAGGCATTGCACCCTGGCGATGAAACACGGCAAGCACGTGGCGTCGGCCGTCCCGGCGGTCTTCGGCTCCCTGGACGACGCCCATCAGCTCTGGGAGACCGTGAAATCCACCGGCCGCAAGTACATGATGTTCGAGACCTCCGCGTTCCGTCCCGATTGTCACGCCATGCGGCAGGTCTATCGAGCGGGCGGATTCGGCAGGCTCGTCTATAGCGAGGGGGAGTATTTCCATTACATGGCCACGCCGATACCGTCGTTTCACGAGTGGCGCGTCGGCTTGCCACCCCAATGGTACCCGACCCATTCCAACGCCTACTGGGCCTGCATCACCGGCGGCAGTTACGTGGAGGTCAGTTGCCTGGGCATGCCCAGTCTGATCGACCAACTGCGGCCGGAGAACAATCGCTACAAGAACCCCTTCGGGACGGAGATCGCCCTGCTGCGGACCAGCGACGGCGGCGCGGCGCGGATGGCCGTAAGCTGGGACACGCCGGGATTCGAGGGGGAGGTGGGCCGCGTGCGCGGGCAGCGGGGCTCGATGATCGGCATGAGCTATAACGGCGAGGAAAAGAACCTGCCCGACCTGGAATGCCCGCCGCTGCCGCCGACCGTCGCACCGGGCGGCCACGGCGGCTCGCACGGCCACTTGATGAACGAGTTCGTCACGGCGATCCTCGAAAACCGCAAGCCGCTGGTCGACATCACCATGGCCTTGAACCTCACCGCGGCCGGGATCGTCGCCCACCAGTCGGCCCTGAAGGGCGGCCAGGCGATGATCATCCCGCAGTTTTCTTAGACGCGACACCACCTGATGGCAGCTTAGGGGTACCATGCTTGCTAAGCGAGCGCAGCGAGACAGCAAGCATGTTCGCCGCCAGGTCATGCCCACGGCAAGCGTGGGCATGGCACCCGTCCTTCCTGCCACAAGTTCACCATGGAGGCATGTCGTCACGCCTTGGTCGCCAGGTCGCGCGTGTACGTCGCGTTGGCCCGCACCTGGTCCAAGCGGCGGGGAAACATGCCCACGATGACCGCGTCGCCGGGCTTGATGTGGCTGAAGGCGAAGCGGAAGGCATCGCGGACCGTCTCCTGGCTGGCGCAGCGGCGGCCGGCGCCCAGGATCTTGAAGGCCAGGCAGGGCTGTTTCACCTGGCGGATCACCTCGGACATGGCCACGCGGTCGGCGTTGTAGAACGTGTACTCGACGACGGGGCCCTCCAGGGCCGACGCCGCGGCCGGCCCGTCGGGCGGCTTGTCGCGGGTGAGGAAGTGGAAGCAGGTCATGAAGAAATCGACCGGCCAGCCTTCGTCGGCGATGCGGCGGATGCAGTCCGGATTGTGGGCCGACACGCCGGCCAGCAGGCCCGCGTCGTGTACCGCCTTGACGAAGTCGTGTACTACGTCGCTGCGGCCCTCGCGAAACCTGGCGTCGGTCACGCCGCCGTGATGGACCATGGCGATGGGGCGCGTGGCCTCGGCCAGCGCCTTGATCTCCTCCCGCTTCTTGCCCAGGCAGATCAGTTGCAGCTTCGAGCCCTGGTCGCGCAGGCGGCGATAGACCTCGTCGGCCTTCGAGGCGGGCGAGAACTGGTGCGTGTTGATCCCTTCCCGCTCGCACTGCTGCAAGAAGGCCAGCGTCCGCTCCGGAGTGAAATACGACCGCATCTCCTGGTCCATCGCCGGGCCGAGATAGGAATAACCGGCGATCGGGTTGGCGCCGACGATGAGCCGGGTCACCCGGTACGGGCCGATCGCCACGGTGGGCAAAGCCGCACGCGGCCCCTCGCCCGCCGCCGCGCGGCAGCCCAACAAGCCCGCAGCCGCCGCTGCCGAGCAGGCGGCCAAAAAGTCTCTCCGATCGCCCCGCGGCCGATCAGCACTGGTTTCCCGCATGATGATTCTCCAGGGGTTAATTCAGAAGAACGGGTGCCATGCCCACGCTTGTCGTGCGCATGACGTGGCGACGAACATGCTTGCTGTCTCGCTGCGCTCGCTTAGCAAGCATGGCACCCATAAGTCACCATTGGGTTGACAGACTACTCTAATCTGCCGCCGGTCGCTTCGAGGACCGCTTGCCGCCACTCCCGCTGGACGGGAAAGATGGGCGGCACGGGCGACACCTCGGGCGGCGCCGTGGGCGCGGCGACCTCGCTGGGTTGATCGGCCGCCGCGCCCTTCTTCATGAACAAGTTGTAGATCGACCACTGCAAACGGCTGCGCTTGCCGCGAAGCGGGAAGCGGCGGGCCAGCGACCCGAGCGTGTAGAACGTCTGGTAGGCCGCGGCCTGGCCCCGGCGAAGCTCGTCCGCAGACATCAGCGCCGGCCGGTAGACCACCTTGGCCTGGTCGTACTGGTCCCAATCGAAGGAGACGATGCGATCGTCCTTCTTCATCGCGTACCAGGTGAGCGTGCCCGGATAGGGCGTGAGCACGGAATAGGCGCAGACGTCGAAGTCGGCCTCGATGCCGAACCGCGCGGTCTTCTGGAACACCGAAGGGTCGTCGCCGTCGAAGCCGAACATGAACAGGCCGAAGACCATGATGCCGTAGGCGTGGACCTTCTCGACCAGGCCCGCGAAGGTCTCCGGCCGGTTCACGCCCTTGTGGACGCTCCGCAGCGTATCCGAGGAGATCGACTCAAAGCCGATGCTGAGCATGGTGCAGCCGCTGTCGGCGGCGAGTTCCAACATGCGGTCGTCCTGGGCGAGCTTCGAGTTGGCGCCCGCCTGCCAGCGGAGCCCGCGGCCCCGCAGCGCCCGCATGATCTCCTTCGATCGCTCGGGCGAGCCGAAGAAATCGGCGTCGTTGATCGAGATCGTGCGGGAGCCGCACTGGTCGATCTCCCGCATCACCTCCTCCACGGGCCGATGGCGGACCTTCAGCCCGTTCATCAGCGGTTCGGCGCAGAAGGTGCAGCCCTGGTGGCAGCCGCGGGCGGTTTGTACGAACGTGCGGTTCACGTAGCGGTTCTTCTTGATCAGGTCGTACCGCGGCATGGGCAAGCCGGCCATGGGGTGCAGCCGGTCCGCGCGGTAGACGCCGTGCATGCAGCCTTGCTCGAGGTCGTCCAGGAGTTTTTCCAGCACCAACTCCGCCTCGCCGACGACCACCGCATCGCAGTGTTCGAGCGATTCGTGGGGCATGAAGCTGGGGTGGACGCCCCCCATGACGACCGGCACGCCCCGCCCCCGAAACGCGTCGGCGATCTCGTAGCCCCGCTTGACGTAGCTGGTCATGGCGGAGATGCCGACCAGGTCCGCCTCCAGCTCGAAGTCGATGGGCTCGATGTTCTCGTCGGTCAGCAGCACCTCGTAACGGTCGCGTGGGATCGCGCCGGCGACGGCCAGCAAGCCCGCAAGGGGCGAGTACAAGGCCCGCTTGAGGTACAAGGGGCGGGTCGTCAGCGAATCGGTCTTCGGATTGATGAGATGCACGACCCGATGACGCATGAGCCTGACTCCTTACGGCAATCTACTTCCGGACGAGGATTCCATTCGACCAGCCTTCACCATACCAGGAACGAGGCTGGGCAGAAAGGCCCATTACAGCAGCGGGCACACTTCGTGCGCCGCGTGCTGCCTCCTCCGGCTTGGGCGGACGGCACACGGAGTGTGGCCTGCTACTTTGGGGTGGTGGTACCGTTTGCCCGCGGAAACCGCCCGCGCCAAGAAAAATCAGGCGGAGCACCCCGCTGGAGATGTTTTGGCGGGTGCGATCGGGCCGCGTAGACGGCGGCTCATTCTCGACGTTTTCGATTCTTGCATCGCCCAATCGCGTCCGACCCGAGAGCACGCCGGACACGGTACCCAAGCTTCGCGCCACGCCCAGCGCCAGCGGCACACCGACCAGGAAGGCCACAAAGGAAACAAGGGCGGTCAACAGTGTCGGGTTCATGGCTTCACCTCCGCAATGATGCGCTTCGCGCGGGTGAAGAGCGCCAGTTCTACGCTCCGCACGTATGCATCCATCGCCGCCTTGCCGTTCTGTTTGAGCACCGTAAGTTCTGTGGGCGGCCATACGCTGCAGCGGCTCGACGTCCGCCTCCGCCTTCAGCGTCTCGATCTCCACCGCGCATTTGGACTCGACAATGCGCTGGTCAGCCGCGGCGGTCGCCACGCTGATGTCCGAGGACACCTGGTCATGGGCCGTGTTGATCGCGGCCAGCGCAGACTCGACTTTCGACGGTGGGTCAATGCCGGTGATGAGCGATGCGTCGAGTAGAATCCCGTACCGGGCTTGCGAACAGCGGCATTCCTTGTCCATGTGTTCATTCAGGTCGCGCAAGTTCTTGCGAAGATCGTTGATCGAAATGCCTTCGACGAAAACCGCCTCCTGTGTCCCTTCGGCCTCCCGTTTTCCCGGCGCCTCGAAGGTTGCAATCGAATCAAATACGGGTCGTCCGGCGATCCCGACTGGTGCGCCGGCAGCAGGCAATACTGAATCTTGCTCAGCCCCGACATACCCACCTGGGCCACGCCCGTGAGAGCCGCCGGTTGGCCCGCCCTGAGCTTCTTGGGTGTGCTCAAGAATCGCGCGAAGGTCTTCATCGTGGTGTCCACGTCGTTGTTCTGCCCGGCGTAGGTGTCGTTGGGATCCGGGTTGTTGGTGAGCACCACGCGCTGCAGCCACTTGATCGACTTGAAGCCATAGCCGTCGGGAACCACCAGCCGCACCGGCCTGGCCCGCGTAACCGCACCGAAGACGTTGCGCCACACGTTTGCCACGATCCTGCAGGATGCCAACGTCGATCCGCTCATTCGCAATGAGCTGATGGGCCATGTTCCCGCCATTTCCCCTGCGCCGGGCGCTGGGTTGGGTATGACTGCTGTCTACACGCACACCCGGCCGGAAACGAAACGCCGGCAATTGGAAAACGCCCTTGCCAAAGTTCTCGCCCTGGCCGCGCACTTACAGGCAATGTGCGATCGGCTCTGGCCGAAAGGCGAGTCGGTTGCCGGAATGAAGCGGCAAACCCAAGGAACGAAATAGGAGGTTTGCGTAGCCAGTACTCCCCGTCATAAGAACATGGCAGGAGAACAAGTATATTTAGGTGGTTCAATACCACCATATTAACCCATTGTACTCGCCGATTTGTTGGTCAAATGTGGTGGTCTGTGTGGCGGAAGGTGAAGAAGAAAGGGGTGTAGAGGAATCGGTTTGCTAGAGGCCGGGGAAAAGGGGAGCGGGGACGATTGACAGATGGGGAGAGGAACCGCTATACAAGGGGTGTCATGTCCGACAGGTTTGGTGCCTGAGGGTTCCCCTATCCGCCAAGGCTTTCGCGAAAGGGAAGGTGAGCGATGATCCTGGGAAAATTGTGGCACTCGCTGATGGCCCAAGTCAACAAGATCGCTAACATTTTCTGGACCTCCGACCCAATTGCCCAGATGCAGTATGAATACGATCTGGCGGTCTCGCAACTGAAGGAGGGAAGGGAAGGGCTCGAGCAGTACCGGGCCCTGGTCGAGCGGGTCAGTCGGCAGGTGGCGGGCAACCAGCAGAACGTCGCCCGACTGGAGGCCAACATCAAGGCTTACCTTGCGGCCGGCGACCGCGACTCGGCGGCCAAGTTCGCCCTGGCGATGCAAAATGCCAAGAAGGAACTGGAGGAGAACCAAGCTCAGCTCCAATTACACGAGACGGCCTACAATAACAACGTCGCCAAGGTCAGGCACGCAACCCAGAAGCTCGGCGACGTTCGCAACAAGATCACCAAGTACGACGCCGAGCTGAAGATGTCGAAGGCGGAGGCCGAGATGGCCAAACTGGCCACCAGCTTCAACTTCGACGTGAGTACCGATTTTGGCCAGATCGAGCAGGTGATCAACGACAAGATCAGCCTTAACCGGGCCAAGGTCCGCGTCGCCTCCGACCTGTCGAGCGATGGTATCGCCGACATCCAACACGAGCAGGCCATGCAGAACGCGATGGCCGACCAGGCCTTAAAGGATTACGAGGTCCAGATGGGCCTGGTTACTCCCGAGACGGCCAAGGTCAGCGAGGCGGCTAAGGAATTGGGCCCGGCCGACAAGGTCCAGCAGGCGGAAACGACCAAGTAACTTTTGCGCAACAGCGAGACGAGCCTTGTCGCAGCAACCTGCCAACCAGACGCCGGACTTTCAGGCGGCTGCCCGGCCGGCGGACCAACTTCCCGGTTGGTATCCGGCCTGGGCGCGGGAGTTGGCCGACCTCTACTTTTCGGGCACGACCTGCGTCTTCGTGCTGCACGGCAATACCAACGACCTGATCCACTGCCCGGTCGGCGGCCAGGACGCCTACGCGAGCCTGCCGGAGTTCCTGGCCACGCAGGTCTTCGGCCGCTGGGACCTGGTCCTAGGCTACGACATCAGCCGAGGCCTGCGCCCGCAGGCCGGTGACGACGCCCAGCGGCAGCGGGTGATGATGCAGCAACTTCTCACCCGCTTGGGAGGCGAGCCTTCGACCTGGCCCCGCGAGGCCGACAAGGTGCTGGCGCTGTTGGAAGGGCTGGTCGAGCGGAACCTGCTGGACGACCCCGGCGTGCGGAAGAGCGTGGCGGTGGTCTTCGATCATGCGGAG
>Ga0181539_1002479_pt1 | contig 18355 bp, 13 predicted proteins | sample PEATcosm2014_Bin_46_FD_119767 | JGI IMG/M metagenome (GOLD analysis project Ga0181539, IMG submission 119767) | Peatland microbial communities from MTU Mesocosm Facility, Houghton, MI, USA - PEATcosm2014_Bin23_60_metaG | ecosystem: Environmental > Terrestrial > Soil > Wetlands > Peat | place... | reverse complement strand
GTCCTTGTGGTGAGAATACAAGAAATCAGCGAACAACTATGAACTTCCGCTGTGCGGCTTGGAGGGAACGCACGCCTATGTCCCTGGATCGGACCCAAATACGGCCATAACTACCGGATGCAGCCAATCGCTTACGCTCTGGCTGATCCACTTGTTACCGCTTTCAACCGTAAATCCTCACCCGATGCCTTTACTCCAGCGCAGCGCTTCGGCTTCATCCTACCGAGATACATCTGCGTGGTTTTGAGGTCCTGATGACGCAGAATCACCTTGGAGATGACCTCAGGCGGTATCCCGTTCCGGCTCGCATAGGTGGCTGAGTGCCGCCTAAGGTCGTGGGGTCTAATTTTCACGTTCATCCTTCGTCGCCTTCTGCGACAGGCACTCCCCGCCGGTAGCGGAATTCATAAGCAGGCACGAGACATTGAGGGCCGCCGCCCGGCGGTGCCTGACGCCGCTCGCTTACGGCATCGAACATCCTTACCTTACCCTTCTGGTGCGTGCTTTGGGAATAGGCGTGGCGACAGAAAGGTGGAAGTGGAAAGAAACGGGCCTTAGGCGGCATTCGTCCGACTTCAGGGGCGGAGATTGCAGAATGGTAAATCGGCGAAGCCAGTAGCGAGAATCACAAACCTCACGCTCGGTTTGTCCAATACTTTTCGGGCTGCAGTCGCATGGAGTGGTCGGCAGAGGATCTTTACCCCACGAGGGATATCTTTCTATCACCTTTGAAGCAAGCTAAACCGAGCGCTCGGGCTGTCCGGGCTGAATAAAGTCTGTCTCATATTCCGTCCTTATTGCTTTTCTCCGGCTGGTCCTCCGGCTTCGTTCACATGTCCGTTGGCGCATCCAGGCGCACCGGCAGCTCCAGTATGTTCCTGCCCCCCTCCCGGCGGTATACCGCACCATCCGTCAGCCTCTTCATAAAATGTATGCCAAGACCCCCGGTCGGGCGCTCCATGACAGGGGCGTCGAGGTCGGGCGGCGGGACGGAAAGCACATCGAAGGGGACGCCTGAGTCTACTATCTCGATGACTAGCCACCTGCGGTCACGGATACCGCATCGTATCCGCACCTCGCCGGCCGGTCCCCCCTGGTAGGCATGACTGATGACATTGACAAGCGCTTCTTCCGCGACCAGCTCGACGTCGAGCAGTCTCCTGGGACTTGCTATGCATTCCTTCGCAACACTTCTGACGGAGTCGATAAGGACGCCCAGGTTATCCAGCGTTGCCCTCGTCGTCACATCCGATAATGCTTTCACCGGCCGAGCTGCTCCAGGGCTGATTCAACCGAGTCGTAGACCGTGAAAAGCGAGTAGAAGCCCGATATCTCGAAGACCTCCTTCGCGTGTCCCTTCAGATTGGCAAACGCCATGATTCCGGACCGCTGCTTCATTCGCTTCGCCGTGGCCAGAAGCGTCCTCAGGCCTGCGCTGCTGATATAATCGAGGCCGTCGAGGTCTATGAGAAGCTTCATCTCCCCTTGATCCAACAGGCTCATAAGGGTGCGTTCCACCTCGGAAGTGGTAAGTGCGTCCATTCTCCCGATAACGGTCGCCACCGTAACCTCATTTTCTTTTTTTGTCTCCACCTTCATGATCGCTCCTTTCGTTTATGGTCGGCCGGCACGTTAGCCCTCCCGCTCCATTAGCGGTCCCTCGTACCGTACCGCCAGCATAGTGATATCATCCGCCTGTGGTGCGCCCTCCGAGTGCCGCGCAAGGGCCTGCCTGACGGCCTCGATCCTGCCTGACGGCGAGGGGTCGGCGGCGGCGGAAAGCTCTTTCAGTAGGCGCTCGTCTCCAAAAAGCTCGCCCCTTAGGTTTACCGCCTCCGTCACACCGTCGGTGAACAGTAGCAGCATATCGCCGGGGTAAAGTGTAAGCCCTTTGCTCCCGTATTCGATCCCCTCTATTACGCCCACTACAGGGTTACCCGTCTTTTCTATAGGCATCGGCTTCCCCTGACTCCGTATCAGGATAGGCGGATTGTGGCCGCCGTTCGCGTAGAGCAGCTCCCCGGTCTTGAGGTCAAGGACGGCGAAAAAGACTGTGACGAACATGTTGGTTTCGCTGCCTGTTGCAAGCTCATTGTTGACGGTCGTCAGCACGTCGCCCGGCGCCTTCCCCGGGGCCGCCTTTGCCTTTATTAGCGTCTTAGTGACGGCCATGAAAAGCGAAGCGGGTACGCCCTTGTCCGAAACATCGGCGATAATGGCACACAAGCGGCTCCTGTCGAGAAAGAAAAAGTCGTAGAAATCGCCCCCCACGTCCCTGGCCGGCTCTATCCAGGCGTGCATATCGACTCCCGTGCCTGCGGGGAAGGACGGGAACGTCTTTGGGATTATGGACATCTGTATTTCGCGCGCCACTTTCAGCTCGCTCTCTATGGCCTGTTTAGCGGCCGTCGTCTCCGTGAGCCTTTCAATGTAGTCTTTCAGGGATATACGCATATCTTCGAAGGCTTTTGTCATCACGCCTACCTCGTCGCCGGACAGGCTGACCGGAAGCGGGGCGTCGAAGTTGCCTTCCGCGATGTGCCCCGCTGCCTGAGCCATGGTGCGCAGAGGCCTCGTGATGGAGTGGGCTATGATGACGACAGCGCCCGAGAGGGCCGCCAGCCCGGCTACGGCAAGGATGAAGGCGATCATATTGAAGCGCCTCACATCGGCCATGAGCTCGGCTACGGGAAAGACCACAGCGAGCGACCAGTTGTTGGACGGTATGGGGGCGTAGTACATGAGGGAGGCAGACCCTAAAGGACCGGGACCGAGGGGGACCAGACCCGACTCTCCTTTTATCATCCGCCTGCCCAGCTCCCTCAGGCTCGTATCGCCTGCCTCTTCGGCCATACCGAAGATCGTGGCGTTCATGATTAGCTCGCTGCGAGGATGGGTAACTACCGTGCCGTTCTGGCTGATAAGGAAGGCATAGCCCGTTTGCAGCACCTTCACGGACGAGACTATGGCTTGCAGCCTTTTCAGGGAGATATCGACGGCGATGACGCCGGCGAGTCGCTTCTGCCCCTTTGCCGTCATATAAAAGGGCACGGAGTAGGTCGATTTGAGCGTCCTGTCCTGCCCCTCTCCGTAGTAAGGCTCGCTCCATTCGGGCCCTGAAAGCTCCCTTGGTATCTGGTACCAGTCGGCCAGGGTGTAGTCGATCCGTTCGGAGGCGAGCTCCGTGAACGCTATCGTCCATTCGCTTCTGTAAACGTAGGGGGCAAACCCCCGCACGTTCTGCCTCTTGCCGGGCTCGAACGCTATGGCCGCTCCGCAAATGTCGGCGTTACTTTCCAAAACATTGAAGAGGAGATCGTGGAGCGCTGCCGGGTCGAGCGGCGTGCTCTCGACAAAATATCTGTCGTTGAGGGGTATCTTCTGCACCGACCGCAGGCTCGCCTCTATCCTGCCTACCGTCGCCTGCGCGAGGTTCCTCGCGCTCTCGTTGATGTTCTCTTCGATGGTCCGGCGGGAAAAGAAGTACGAGTACCCGAAGACGCAGAGAAAGATGAAACCCCCGGCGGTGACGACGAGGGCGATCAGCTTGAAGACAATGCCCCTATTTCTGAGCATCTGTAGCGGACCCCCTGTAAAATTCCCGGAAATCCGGGATATTCCTTATCAGCTTCAGCTCCTTCAGCTCACGGGCGACAAGGGCATAATCGGACTGCTTGAGAGAGCCGAGACCGGCGGCCTCTTCTTTCGACGGGACGATCAGCTCTTTCATCCTGGCAAGCATCCAGTTCTGGTGTGCCCTGTTGGCGGGGACCTTCGCCTCTGCGGCGTATTTAAGCACTATATCGACCGCTTCTTTTGGATGGGAGAAGGCGTACAGCCATCCCTCCAGCGAGGCCATAACGAAGGCGCGGGCAAGCTCCGGATCGCGCCGACGCGTTTCTTCAAGCGTGTAGATGCCGTCCTCGGGAAAATTGAGTCCAAGATCGGCAAAGGAAAAGGTGGTCAGCTCCTCCGGGTTGATCCCGGTGTTGATGATCGTATGGTACTCGTTGTACCACATGGCCGAGGCCGCGTCCACGCCGCCCCGGAGAAAGAGGTTTACCGAGAACGACTGGCGCACGGGTTTCACGTGCAGCCCCTCTCTTTCGAAAAAGGCCTTTGGCTGGATCTCGAAATCGCCGCCCCAAAGCCCCACCTTCCTGCCCTCAAGGTCGCGGGGCTTTTCGATGCCGCTGCTCTTTTTTGCAACGAGCATGAGGGCGGACCGCTGCACCACCTGGCCGATATTGACCAGCCGTATACCTTTATCCCGCATCTGAAGGGCCGACGAGAGCCAGGCGGTGATGAACGTGGCCTGCCCCGTCTCAAGATAGCGGCTCACCGGCCTATCGGCCCCGCCGGGAACTATGGTCAGGTCGATCCCGTGTTTCCGGTAGATGCCTTTCGCATATGCCGTGTAGTAGCCGGCAAACTGGGCCTGGGGGACCCACTGGGGAAGAAAGACGGCCTTCTTCAGGGCCCCGTCGTCTGCCCGCAGGCAGAGGGGGGAAAGCATGATGCAGGCCGCCACGAAGAGGCACAGGTCTCGAAATTTCTGCATCTTCCCTACGCTACCCGGACGCATCCGCGACCGCCCCCGCCCGGTCGGCCCGGATCATCTCCATGATCCCTTCGGCCCGCTTCGAGTAAAGATGTATGTTTTCCCATTGCGGCTCTTCCCCCAGTTTCTGCATGAGAAGGCCATCGCTGTCATGAAACCAGCGTGGGAGCAGGCCGCCAAGGAAGTAGCCTCCGCCTGTCAGCGCCTCAACACAAGCGCTGACGAAGGGCCAGGAAAGCTTCAGCCAGACCTGGATGACCCCGATGCCCCGTCCCGCAAGCTCACGCTCTTTATTCCCGATGACTTGGGTGAAATCGCGTCCTGCCTCATCGACCGTTATTCTCGCGACACCCGCAAAATCGAAGACCTGCGTTGACAGACGGGAGACCGAATCGGGCAGGTCCGCCGTTCCGGCCCGGTAGTCCGGCCGCTCCCTGCCGCCCTCGTAAAAAAAGCGCAGGGCATCCTCGTATCGGGGAGGCAGATGGACGAGGGTTTGCCTTTCCGTCATAACCTTGCCCATGAAAAGGGCGGAAACCCTCCCGGACGCGCTGCCCTCCGCCACGTAGGCCTCGGCCGGCATGAGGCTCAGCTCGAGCGCCGTCTCGATCCACCCGATCGAGGCGCAGAGCTTCTGCATATGGATGTGGTTGCAGACTGCCTCGCCGAAAATGGCCTCGGCACCGAAGCCGGGCAGCAGCTCCCTGACCATGTACGCGGAAACCTTAGCAATTACGCCTTTTCCCCTGAAATCTGGATGGACCAGGCCCTGCCCGCCCTCGTAGGCGGCCTTGTTCGGCGCGGACCGGTAAAAGGCCTGGTACGCGATGACCCTGCCGCCCGGCCCCCTTGCAACGGCCGGGATGTTATCGCGCCTCTCGAAGGCGGCGACGAGTGCAGCCGGATCGTACACCGTCTTCATCGGGTAGCCTTCCCCGTAGACCGCCCTGAAAAGCCCGGCCACCCCCGGCGCATCGTCAGGTCGAAAAAGGTCGACGGAAAAGAAGTCCTTTTCAGCCTCTCCTGATGTCATATGTGCGCGCCTCCCTGTTGCGCGTAAACCTTCATGAGGAGCAGGGCAGTAAAGAGGGCGAGGGCGCTGCACAGGTAGAAAAGGACCGAAAAGCCCCATGCGCCAAGGACGATCCCTCCCAGAAGGGGACCTATAAAGAACGAGCCCTGCATGGTGACGAGAGTCAGGTTGAGATTGAGCCCCCGGAACCGGGGGGCCGATATATCGAAAACGATGGCGTTGAGAAGGGGCATTACCGCCCCCCAGGCGAGTCCAAAGACCGCCGCGAGGCCGTAGAAGAGCGGTCCCCTCGCATGGACGAGGGCGACGAAGGCGGCGGCAAGGCCGACGAGACAGGCTGACGAGACAACGAGCTTGTTCACCCTGTCGAAAAAGGGGTTGGCGAAAAGGCGCACACCGATCATGACGGCCGTAGCGATAGTGAGAAAAAGGCTTGCCTGCCCGATGCCGATATGCCGCCCGAAACTGATGATAAAGAAGAAGACGACGGTGTAAGAGCTAAAGAAGAGGAGGTTGGCGGCAAAAAGCAGACAGAGAGAGCTGTTCCGGAGGTTCTCGGCAAGACCCTTGAAGCCCACACGGTCGTAATCGCTGTGGCCGGACGCGGGGGACAAAGGCCGCATGAGGAGCACAATGGGGACGCAGAGGAGCATGACAAGGGAAAAACCCGCCAGGACAGCAGGGAAAGAGACGTGCGAGGTAGTAAGCGAGGTGACCAGGGGCGGAATTGCGGCATAAGGCACGAGACGGATGAGGGAGACGAAACCGAAGGCCCGGCCGCTCATGGAAGGTGGAATGTAGGCCACCATGGCCGCCATTATCGCGGCGACGAGGCAGACAAAACCGGCGCCTTGCACGATGCGGACGGCAAGGAGCGCGGAAAGGCTGTGCGCCCCGCCGTAACAGAGAAGGGCCGCGGCCATTACCACGATCCCTCCAGCCATCCACGGACGCGCATTACGGGCATGGAGAAAGGGCGCCATGATGGGTTGGAGGAAGAGACCGGCCACGGAGTCGGCGCTGATGATCAGACCCGCCCGGGCAGGGGTAATGCCCAGGGATTCGAGGTGCTGCTGGAGGTAGAAGAAAGAGGAGACAGCCGCGCAGGCAACGAAAAAGACTACGTTGAGGCTGACAAAACCCCTGGTGAGCAGGGTTGCCTTGTGCTGCCCGCCCAAGGCGCCGTCGAGAACGGTTTCCCGGGCCGTCATATTGCAGGCCCGTATGTTGCCAGTCGTAGCAGGATATTCGCCGCCACTCGCCTCCTGTACTCCTCGCCCGCCCGGATGTCGCTGATAGGGGAGACGCCCCTTTCGACCATGTGGTGGACGGACCGCAGGGTCTCGACAGTCAAGGGCCGTCCGGCAAGCGCTTTCTCCACTTCCGGCATGGTGACGACGAGCGGCCCGACGCTCCCCCACGCGAGACGGACCTTCACGATGGCGCCCGACGCGTCGGTCTTCACGAGAGCGGCCAGGCTGGCGATGGAGATGGCCGACGCCTTCCGCTGCCCCACCTTCTCGAAGTGATGCACGTTATACTCCATGCCCTTCTTCACCCGGATGCCCGAGACGACCTCGCCTTTGCCGAGCGCGGTCAGGCCGGGCCCGATGATGAACCTGTCTATGCCAACCCGGCGCGCGCCGGCGCGCGACTCGATCTCCACCTCTCCGTCGGCCAGATAGAGCGGCGGAAGCGTATCGCCCGCAGGGGAAGCCGTGCAGATGTTGCCGCCGATGGTGCCCATGTTCCGTATCGGCGGCGACCCGAGAAGGCGCGCCGCTTTCTGAAGGATGGGCAGCGCGTCCCCTACGAGGCCGCTTTCGAGAAGCTCCGTGTGGGTGGTGCAGGCCCCGATGAAGACCCTGTCCCCTTCATCGCGTATGCCCCGCAGCCCGGCTATCCTTTCCAGGCACACAAGGGCAGACGGTGACGGGATGCCCGTCCTCAGCCTCACGAGAAGGTCCGTGCCGCCTGCGTAGAGGGCGGCATCCGGCTCTTTCGCGAGGATGTCCCAGAGACCGTCCATCTCTTCCGGGACGAAGACGTTCATAGGAAGAGGTGCCCCCTATCTGCCGCCACGTGTGCCTCCCGCCGCTCCGTTCCGGCCCGAGACAACAGCGCAGACGGCGTCGACGATCTTCTGATAGCCTGTGCACCGGCATAGGTTCCCGCTTATGGCCTCCCTGATCCTCGCCCTGTCGGGCGCGCGGTCGCGCCTCAGGAGGTCATGGACCGCGAGGATCATCCCAGGCGTGCAGAAGCCGCACTGGACGGCCCCATGGGCGACGAAGGCCTCCTGGACGTCGCCTGCGGCCTTTCCTTCCGGCGCTATGCCCTCGATGGTCGTTATGGCCCTCCCTTCGAGCTGGGACGCCAGCATGAGGCACGAGAGGCGGCTCTCCCCATCGACAAGTATCGTGCAGGCACCGCACTCGCCCGTTCCGCATGACTCCTTTGTGCCCGTGAGGCCCAGGTCCTCGCGGAGCAGGTCGACGACCCTCCGGTCCTGGTCCGCGTCCACGACGGTTGCCCTGCCGTTAAGGGTGAAAGATATCTTCATGGTGCGTCTCCCTGCGGGCCGCCGGGTCCATCGAGTTGGGCCAAAAGCAGCCGCTCCGCGGTGAGCGGACCGGCCTTAACCCGCACCCCCAGGGCCTGTGCGACGGCATTTGCCACAGCCGGGAAAGGGCCGCTTACTGCGATTTCCCCGGCACCCTTCATGCCGAAAGGCCCTGTCTCCTCAGCTCTCCCGACGGAGAGGGATGTCACGTCGGGGACGTCGAGCGCGGTGGGCACCGTGTAGGTCGCAAGGCTCGTCGAGCGTATTGCACCCTCTTCCATGGAAAACTGTTCAGTGAGGCCATAGCCCAGCCCCTGGGCTATGGCCCCCTCGATCTGGCCCTCGAAAAGCACGGGGTTAATGACCCGCCCCGCATCGGTGACGGCAAGGTAGTCCTTCACCTCCACCGCTCCCGTCAGCTCGTCCACCTCCACGCGCACAAGGTGCGCCCCGTAAGAGAAGATGGCATGGGGTCCGAGGTAGATTACGCCGGAGTCCTCCTCCGCAACGGGCGCCTGGTAGAAGCACTCTACGCTCCGCTCACCCGAAAGGGCGGCGGAGACCCGTGAAAGGGGCAAGGTCTCGGCCGTTGTCCGCCGCAACACGCCGCCGGGGACCAACGCCAGCTCTCCGGCGGCGCAGGGGAACAGGCGGGAGGCCGCCTCCAGGACGCGCGATCTCAGCGTGGCGGCGGCCTCTATCAGCGCATTTCCGTAAACGTAGGTGCAGCGGCTGGCCGACGCGGAGCCGCACGGCAGGGTCCTTTCCGTATCGGGCAGCACAAGCTCCAGTTGATCCGCGTCCTGGTCGAGCACGTGGCCGGCGATCTGCAGGTAGGTGGCGGCGTTCCCCTGTCCCATGTCGGATACGCCGGCGTAAACCCGTATTGTGCCGTCCGTGGTCAGCTCAATCTTCGCCCCCGCCCGGTCGGGCACGTCCTTGGGGTAGCCCATGGCGTGCGAAAGGCACGCTATGCCGACGCCCCGCCGCTTGAAACGACCGGCCGAGCGTTTCCATGCCTCCCTGTCTTTCCAGAGGGGATGGCCGGCAAGGGTGGAAAGGCACTCCTCCGCAAAAGTGGAATGGACCATTGCGACGCCGATGGAGTTTCTGTCGCCCGGCGCCAGGAGATTGCGCATGCGGAGCTCCACGGGGTCCATGCGGAGCTTTTCGGCCAAAAGGTCGACGGCCTGCTCCATGGCTGATGCCGCCTGGGGCACGCCGAAGCCTCGAAAGGGGCCGCTCGCGGGGTTGTTAGTATAAACGCAGAAACCGTCCGCCTGCACGTGGGGGATCCTGTAAGGCCCACCCGCGTGCTCGACGGCCATGGTCATAATCTCACCCGCAAGACCCGCATAGGGGCCGGCATCGAAGTAGAGGCGGCAGGCCAGGGCTGTCATGGCGCCGTCCGACCGGGCGCCCAGGCGGTAGTACATGCGGGCGGGAAGGCGCTTCACGCCTGCAAGAAAACTCTCCTCCCTGTCCCACCACATCTTGACGGGCCTGCCTTCCGATTTCAGGACTGCGAGGGCTAGAAGCGCCTGCACGGTAAGGCCGTCCTTGCCGCCGAAGGCGCCGCCCAGATAGGGCGCGACCACGCGGAGACGGTCCGGGTCGAGGCCCAGAGCTCGAGCCACCTCAAGCCTGTCCCGGAAGGGCGTCTGGGTGGAGGCGATGATGACGATTTTGCCTGCTTCGTCGGAAAAAGCCCATCCCGCCTGTGTTTCGAGGAAGGCATGCTCCTGGCGCGGCGTCTCGAAGGAAAACTCCACGACCGCATCGCACAAGTCGAGACCGCTCCCTCCCTTCCCCTTCGTGACCGCCACATGGCGCAGGAGGTTGCCAGAGGGCCAGTCCTCGTGCACGAGGGGCGCGCCAGGAGCAAGGGCGGCCTCCATATCGAAGACGCCCTGAACGGGCTCCGCCCGCACGCGTATCGAATCGACCGCCTTCTTCAGGGTCTGCCTGTCCCGGGCGAGCACCAGGGCGACCGCGTCGCCGCACTGACGTATCTTCCCGTCGGCGAGCACCGGCTGGTCCTGCCGGATGATGCCCTGCCTGTTCGGTCCGGGCACGTCGGCATGGGTCAGGACAGATACGACACCGGGGAGGCGCCGCGCGTCCTCCGCGTCTATGCGGAGCAGTCGGCCGTGCGGTATGCCGGCCCTCTTCACCCCGGCCCAGAGAAAATCAGACCCGTAATAGTCGGCCGCGTACCTCTCCCTGCCGGTCGCTTTCGACGACCCGTCGTGCCGGGGGACCGACTCGCCGATCTTCATGCCGCGTTCCCTTGTGGTAGGACTGATCCTATCGCCTCTATCACCGCCTCCATGGCCTCGTGCGTGCCAATGCTTACCCGTATCCAGTTGGGAAACCGGAAACCCGTCATGCTTCGCACCATGACGCCCCGGCTCATGAGCTTCCGGTAAGCAAGCGTGTCGCTCATACGCAGCTTCATCATTACGTAGCAGCCCTCCCCGGCCTGTACCTCTACGCCGAGACGCGCCGCTTCCTCCACGAGGAACTTTTTCTCCTCCCGCACGAGGGCCCGGGTGCGGGGGACGTGCTCCTCGTCGTCCATGGCGACCAATGCCGCTTCCTGGGCGACCGCGTTGACGGAATAAACGACGCATGTGCGGCGAATGATGCTGACCGCCTCCAGACTTCCGGCTAAGTACCCTATGCGCAGACCGGCCAACCCGTACATCTTCGAAAACGTCCTGAAGACGACCAGGTTAGGATAGGCGGCGAGAAGATCCATGGCGTTCGGGTAATCCTCTTCCTCCACGAACTCGCAATAGGCCTCGTCAACGACCACGATGAGGCGCCCGGCCACGGCGTCGAGGAACCGGCAGAGCCTTTCCCTGCTCCAGTATGTTCCGGTGGGGTTGTTGGGGTTGCAGACGAAGACGATCTTTGTCCTCCCATCGATGTTTTCGAGCATGGCTTCGTCGTCGAAGACAAAGCCGCGCAAAGGGACAAGGCGCACATCGAAGCCCGAGAACTGGGCAACCCATTCGTATACGGCGAACGTCTTGTCCGCTGTCACGATATTGTCTCCTTCCTGGCAGAAGGCCTTGATCACGAAGGCTATGGCCTCGTTTGCGCCGTTGCCGAAAAGGAACTGATCGGGGTGGAGCCCGAATTTCTCGGCAAGTCTCACACGCATATAGTAGGAGTCGCCGCTGGGGTAGAGGCTTGCCCTGGAAGGGGAGAATTTTTTCATAATCTCCCGGGAAGCCGACGGCGGACCGAGGGGGTTCTCGTTGTTGTTGAGACGGAAGAGACGGCTACAACCGAAGAGCTTCATCAACTCGGCGTCGGGTTTGCTCGGGATGTAGGCCTCGAACTTCCTGATATGCTCCGGTACTAGCCGCTCAAGCTGCATACTCAGGTCTCCGTTTCTCCCTTCCGGTCTGTCGGCTCACACAGCTGCAACACCACGATGTCGCCTTCACCCGCGTCCGGCAGAAGCAGAACCGGCGCGAACCCGTTTTCAAGGAGTGCCGGGGTTATGAGGCACTGCCAGGACTGGCCGAGGTCCAGGTCAAAAAAAATGTTGGCGAAGCCTTCATCGGTCAGAACGGCGACGTGGTCGGCGATATTGCGTGCCGCGTCTTCTCCGTCCCATGCCGGCCGCAGGCGGGCCGTGCTGACAGGACGGTCGAAACGGACGGTGAGCACCGAATGGGCGTTCCGTTTCTCCCCCTCCCATCTCGAGGTGAGTATCTCGCGGGGGAGCACCAGATGGTCGTACCGGCTGCGCAGGAACGGCACAAGGTCAGGGTGGGACCAGACCTGGGAGCCCATATCCTCGTGGAGCTGCCGGTAGAAGAAGGGGCATTGCCGCACTCCTGCACCCGGAAGGCGGAACTTTATGTCGCCTAAGGTCTCGAAATAGCCAGCGGGCAGGTCGGGAGTGGCGTAGCTCGTTGCCGCGAAGGTAGCATTGGTCTTCGCAACCTGGCCAAGGAAGTGATCGGCCAGCCCGGCCGCTATCTCCTTCTTTTGCATGGTATCGAAGATGTAAGGACCGAAGAATTCTATCATGCCCCTTCCCACACGGCGCCACAGGAGGCCACCGCCGATCTCCTGGCTGACCCGCCCCGCGCTTCCCGCAGGCGCGGCTACCCGGCTGCGGCCTGCGGCCACAAGAAGATGGTAGTCGCCGCTTGCCGCCATATCGGCCACTTTGGCCGGATGACGGTAGCGGGAAGGAAAGTATATCTCATCGTAGCCAGCACACGCCATCCTGGCGAAGCGCTTTATTGCGGCGGTGTCGGGGGTCGATATCGTGAAGCCCTCCAAGGCGACAGGGGTGTGTGCGGGCGCGGGGTCGGCCACGTCCGTGTAGCCTTTTTCCTTGATCAGCACGAATCCGATCCCTTCATTAAGGCTATGCTGTATGTAGAACTGATCGACCGATCGGGAGGCAATGAGGAGGCCCAGGGTTTTGAGACCCTGCTCGTCCGGGGCGACCCTCGCCGTCAAATTGAGGGCGTAGGGATCGAAGACAACGGCATCGAAGAGGAAGCGGACCCTGACGTAGTATGCTCCGTTCGTTACCTCTATCTCACAAGGCCGGCCCTTGGCGATCTCGCACAGGTAGAGAAAAATCTCCTCCGAAGCGAGGCGTATCCGATCCGCCTCGACGGTTCCGAAGCCAAAGGCCCTGACGGACTCTTCCGTGAAAGAGAGCGCCACCGGGAGAAATGCTTCATCCAGGAGCGTTTTTAAGGAGATACCACGGCCTGACAGGCTCATACCGCCTTTCCTTTCGCACCCTGCCGTCCCGGGCCCGCATGAGGGCCTTGCCCCGGCAAGAGCGATCATAACGGGGCGACAGAAGGGACCGGGCTTGCGCCCTGTCGCTCTAAACGATATATGATATCGATCGACCGTGTCAACAAGAATCCCGCTCCTTTTCCCGGTTGGCGCCGGGTCCGGACAGCGCAATTGTGTTTGCAAAAAAGACTTAATTTGCTACAATTACGAAAAACGAAGGGCAGAGGTTGGGGGGGGCATGAAGAACCGTTGGCTCATCGCAGCTTGCGCAGTGGGTATCCATTTGTCCATCGGCTCCGTCTATTCCTGGAGCGTTTTTGTGAAGCCCATTATGAAAGAGCTGGAGTGGAACCTGAAGGAAGTGCAGCTTGCCTTCAGCATAGCCATCCTTTTTCTTGGTTTGTCGGCTGCGATGCTCGGCCGCTACGTCGAAAAATACGGACCGAGAAAGGCAGGAACTTTCGCAGCCTTCTTTTTCGGCATCGGTATTGCGGCATCGGGACTGGCGGTTACGGCCAGGAACATTTACGCCCTCTACCTCTGTTACGGCGTGTTGGGAGGCATCGGCCTCGGGGTCGGCTATATCGCCCCTGTTTCGACGCTTGTGAAGTGGTTTCCGGACCGTCGGGGTCTCGCAACCGGCCTTGCCATCATGGGCTTCGGATTCGCTTCACTGATCGCGGGGCCGGTCATCCAGAGGCTGATCGTGCACGTCGGTATAGCGAATACATTTTTTTCGCTCGGCTTCGTCTATTTTTGTATCATGTTCGCATCTGCCCAGTACCTCGCTCCTCCGCCGGCCGGCTGGTCACCCGAAGGGTGGAAGACGAGCGTGGCTTCGGGACTGAGGAAACCGAGGTCCGATCTTGCTCAATTGCTCGCCGCCGAGGCGGTGAAGACACGCAGGTTTTACTGGCTATGGTCGATGCTTTTCATCAACGTGACATGCGGCATCGCTATAATTTCCGTCGCTTCGTCGATGGCACAGGAATCCGTCGGCATGACTGCCCTGCAGGCCGCCACGATGGTCGGCATTATGGGATTGTTCAATGGAGGGGGCCGTATAGCATGGGCCTGTGTCTCCGATTACATAGGAAGGCCCAATACGTACACGCTGTTCTTCCTTCTTGAGATCGTCATGTTCTTCCTGCTCATGCGGATGCCCGCCCCATTGGCCTTTCAGGCGCTGATCTTTCTCATCATGACTTGCTATGGAGGAGGATTTTCCTGCATTCCCGCTTACATTGCCGATATCTTCGGAACGAAGCAGCTAGGCGCCATCCATGGTTATATCCTGACCGCCTGGGCAGCGGCCGGTCTTGCCGGCCCTATTCTGGTCGCCTGGGTGCGGCAGATGTCGGGCAGCTATTCGGGTGTCCTGACAATCTTTCTCGGCTTGTTCGTGATCGCCTTTATTATCTCCATGGCGGCAAGAATCGATATCAGGAAGATAAGAGCCGTCGCCACCCATGAAAAGGTGGACTATCCGGCGGAAAAGACGTGCGACCTGAATATGGGCCGGATTCCGGAGGTGCTCGACTTCGTCAAAGCGTGGGCCGCCAAAGCCGGCCTTGCTTCGAATCAGATTTTCCGTCTGGAGCTTGCTATCGAAGAGGCAGTCTCCAATGTATGCAGTCATGCCTACTTGGAGGAGGCTGCGGTAAATGCTATGAGCTATGCGTACCAGGATCGGGATGCTTATACCGTACGTATAAGAAATAACGACAATTCATTTTCCGTGGAGCTGACGGACAGGGGTATACCCTTCGATCCGCTGGCCACGTCCGCGCCGGTCATCGACGGTCCTCTCGAAGACTTGGAGACGAAAGGTCTTGGGGTTTTCCTCATGCGTCGGATGACGGACGAGCTAAGCTACGTGCGTGAAGGAGATCGGAATATTCTCACTCTGACAATGAACAAGGCCTAATGGGTATCAGTAGTGGTCTATCCCCTCGAAATCCATCCGGTGTTGAGTCATACGTGGCTGACGGAGAGGTATGTCGAGGATGTTCGCGCGTACGTGAGGACCCGGACACGCCCCTGCGACCGCGCCAGGCGCGAAAAGCGCCCGGCCCCCAGCGCCTAGCTGCGGTAGGATGCGTTTATCTTAATATAGTCGTACGTAAGATCGGTCGTGTACATATCGTAGGAGGCCCTGCCGTCATGGAGGTCGACGACAAGCTCGATCTCGGGTGCGGCCATCAGCCCCTTCAGTTTCTCTTCCGAAAAGGGTGCCTCGATACCCTCTCGCGCGAGCACCTCTCCCTGTATGGCGATCTCCACTTTTTCGGGGTCGAGGGGCACTTCTGCGTCTCCCGCGGCAGCGATCACCCTGCCCCAATTGGGATCGCAACCGAAAAAGGCCGTCTTGACGAGGGGGGAGCCGGCTATCCTCCTGGCCAGCGCTTCGGCAACCCTTTTTTGTTGTGCGCTCTTTACCGTAAGATGGATTACCTTGGTCGCTCCTTCCCCATCCTTGACAATCAGAAGGGCAAGGGCCTTCATGACGCGGGCGAGAGTCTGTTTAAGCGAACCCGTCCCGGCTTGCGCAGGCGCCCCGGGCTTTGTGGAGAAGAGCATAACCGTGTCGTTCGTGCTCGTGTCGCCGTCGACGCTTATGCGCTCGAATGTCTTCCTGCTCAACGTGGGCAGAAGCCGCCTCATCCGGATCGGGTCCAGCGGGTAATCGGTGAAGATAAAGGCAAGCATTGTCGCAAATAGAGGGTTAATCATCCCGGCGCCCTTCGCGACACCCGCAATAGAGCAGCCCCCGTCGCCCGGCACGCGCTCCTCCACGATCTTCGGGTAGGTGTCGGTGGTCATCATCGCGCGGGCAAAGACCTCCAGGCGCCCCCCGCTAAGACCGGCGACAAGAGCGGGCAGGCCGGCGACAACGGTCTCCACGGGAAGCCGCCTGCCGATAACCCCTGTAGAAGCAAAAAGAATCTCCTCTTCCCGTATATTGAGGCGGCCGGCCAGTTCCTTTGCAATGGTCGCGAGGTCTTCGATCCCGTTCTCTCCCGTGCAGGCGTTTGCGCACCCGCTATTGACGAGAAGCGCGGCCACCCGCCGCGCTGCCCTTCTCTCGTTGTAGAGGATGTGAGCAGCTTTGACTTTATTGCGCGTATAGAGGGCCGCATGCGGCACAGCCTCGTCAAAAGAAACGAGACCGAGGTCGAGCCCCGCTGCCTTGATGCCCGAACGGACCCCGGAGAAGCGCACGCCCTTTACCATGGCATCAACCCTTGCCGCAACATTTCTTATATTTCTTTCCGCTCCCGCAGGGGCAGGGGTCATTCCGGCCTATCTTCTGTCCCGCTCGCGAGGGCGCCTCTTCTTCGCCCCTGTTCATGAAGATCACGGGCCCTTCAGGCTTCAGGTCCTCTTCGCCGGCCGGCTGTATCGCAAAGAGCTTGCCGACCGTATCCAGATTTATCCTCTCGAGCATATCGAGAAAAAGCTCGAAGCTTTCCCGCTGGTACTCCCTTAAAGGGTCCTTCTGTCCATACCCCCTGAGGCCGATGCCCTCTCTCAGGTGATCGAGGGAAAGCAGATGTTCCTTCCAGTGGTTGTCGAGGGAGTTCAAGGCGATAAATTGCTCGATGTTCCGGAGGGTAGTCAGGCCGAATTCCTTCTCCTTCGCCTCGTAGACGGAAGACACCGAGTTCTTTACCATATCGAGAAGACCCGCCTTCGTCATCGACTTCAAGTCGAGATGGTCGAAGTCCATAGGGAAGAAAAAGGTCTCGTAGATCCGATTCTTGAGAGAGGTCAAATCCCATTCTTCCGGGTACACTTTCTCCGGGGCATACTCGTCCACGAAGCCTTCGACAACGCCCTCCACCATCTCGACGACGCGCTCTTTTATGTCGCCGTCATTGATGATCTCTTTGCGCATGCCGTAGATGGTCTCGCGCTGCTTGTTCATCACGTTGTCGTATTCCAGGAGGTACTTCCTGATCTCAAAGTTATGCCCTTCCACCCTGGTTTGGGCGTTCTCAATGGCCTTTGTGATGAGACGGTGCTCTATGGGCGTATCTTCTTCCATCCCCAGTTTGCCGAGTAAGGGTGAGATGCGGTCGGAGCCGAAGATACGCATGATCTCATCCTCAAGGGAGACATAGAAGCGTGATGAGCCCGGGTCGCCCTGCCTCCCGGAACGACCCCGCAACTGGTTGTCGATCCTGCGTGATTCGTGCCGTTCAGTCCCGAGGATATGGAGGCCCCCCTCCGCAATCACCTGCGCTTTTTCCTTCTCGCAGATCAGCTTCGCCTCATCGAGCGCCTTGCTGTAAGTCTCCTCGTCATCCTTGCCTTTGGCGAGCATACGGGCCAGGAAAACGGGATTGCCGCCGAGGAGGATATCGGTTCCCCTTCCGGCCATGTTCGTCGAGATGGTGACCGCCTTGTACCTTCCCGCCTGGGACACGATCTCCGCCTCGCGCTCGTGGATCTTCGCGTTCAGCACGTGGTGAGGTATGCCTTTCCTCTTGAGTATCTCCGACAGCCGCTCCGATTTATCGATGGAAAAAGTCCCGACGAGTACCGGCCTTCCTCTCTTGTAAAGGTCTTCAATCTCTGTGACGACGGCCTTGAACTTTTCCTTTTCGGTCCTGTAGACCACGTCGGAATAGTTCGTCCTGATCAGGGGCTTGTTCGTCGGGATGACAACCACGTCGAGATTGTATATCTTCCTGAACTCCATTGCCTCTGTATCGGCCGTGCCCGTCATGCCTGCGAGCTTCTTGTACATGCGGAAATAGTTCTGGAAGGTCACCGTGGCGAGAGTCTGGTTCTCCCGCTCGATCTTGACGTTCTCCTTTGCCTCCAGGGCCTGGTGGAGGCCGTCGCTGAAGCGCCTGCCCGGCATGAGCCTGCCCGTGAACTCATCGACGATGATGACCTGGCCGTCCTTCACGATGTAGTCCACGTCCCTGGTGAAAAGGTGGTGCCCCTTGAGCGCCTGGTTGACGTGGTGCAGGAACTCGACGTATTTCGGATCATACAGGTTATCCACCTTCAGGAGCTTTTCGATTTTTGCAACGCCTTCTTCCGTCAGGTACGCGCTCTTGGCCTTCTCATCTATCTTGAAATCCGTCTCCTTCTTCAATTGATAGATGAGTTTGTTGACCTTATAGTATTTGTCCGTTGACTCTTCAGCGGGACCGGATATAATGAGAGGTGTCCGCGCCTCATCGACGAGGATGCTGTCGACCTCATCCACAATCGCATAGTGGAAGTCCCGTTGGACGAACTCGTCGACGGTGTACTTCATATTATCTCTCAGATAATCGAAGCCGAACTCGTTGTTCGTGCCATAGGTCACGTCACAGCCATATGCCTCTTTGCGCTCCGGGTCATCGAGACCGTGAACGACAACACCCACCGAGATGCCGAGGAAAGCGTAAATGGG
>Ga0181539_1002476_pt1 | contig 18383 bp, 13 predicted proteins | sample PEATcosm2014_Bin_46_FD_119767 | JGI IMG/M metagenome (GOLD analysis project Ga0181539, IMG submission 119767) | Peatland microbial communities from MTU Mesocosm Facility, Houghton, MI, USA - PEATcosm2014_Bin23_60_metaG | ecosystem: Environmental > Terrestrial > Soil > Wetlands > Peat | place... | reverse complement strand
GCTGGCGGATGAGGAACTGGTAGTACTTCGCCCCATCGGGCAGCGCGGAGATGCCGGGCTGCTCGCGGCCGGCGGGAATGTAGCTCACCTCAAGGAAGCGCGCAAAGCGCAGGTAGGCCGGCAGCACCTCCTTGCCAATGGCGTCCAGCATCTCCGTCTTGATGCGCTCCCGTTCGGCGGACTTGATGCCGGCGGGAAAGCTCTTGAGCGGCAGGGCCAACGGCGACTCCTCCGGCTTCTGGCTGGCCAGGCCCTTCACCTGTTCGAGCGCCTTCTCCAGCAGGTATTTGGGCGGCACGCGGCCATCCTCCATGCCGATGGACATGTTGGCGGTCACCTGGTCGAAGGCCTTGGGGATGGCGTGCAGACGGGCGATCCAGTCGTCGTAGTCCTTGACGGTGGTAAAGCTGAGCTGGGCCACCAGCCGCGGGTAAATGGTGTGGATGCCGCTCATCTGGCTCACCGGCATCTCCCACTCCTTGAACTCCGCGGCCTCCTGGTCTTCGGCAAACGTGCGCAGCAGCAGTTCGCGACTGATCGTCTCCTGGGCGGTCAATCCGGCGGGGTCGATGGCCGCCAGCCGCATGAGGAAGTTCTCCTCGCGGGCCAGCCCGTCGTTGAATGCCTTTACGGAGTAGTCGGAGATCTGGTCGTTGTAGCGCTTGTCGCCCAGCGTAGAGGCGAACTCCGGGGAATGCTTGAGGTTGTCTTCCCAGTAGTCCTGAAAGACGGCGTTGAGAGCCTTGCGGTTGGCCTCGACTTGGGCCGCCGGAACCGGGGGCGAGGCCGGCGCCTGCGCGCGCAGGAACTGTGAAGCGGCGAGCAACATCAACGCGGAAGCAGCCAGGGCGGAAAGATGGAATTTGCTCAACGGAAGGAGACCTCGGTGTGAAGTGGGGGAATGAAATCACCCTCTCGTCGAGTGTAGAGCAAAGGGACTCGCCTCGACGACGCCATCCAGCGGGCCGCAGCCCGGACAAGCCGTGGCTGGCGGAAGGACATTTGACGCGCACACGGTTGGCGGCGATGTTAGGCAGGATCGCGTTGTTGCCGCTGACGGCAAACTGATTGGCTGGCGGCGTTGAGCATAATCCCAATGACAGGAAGAGAGAGGACGGAGAAGTGCCGGAGAAATTGGCGACGAGGGCTCTCTATGAGGCGGGCCAGGCAAGGACAGTAGCGAATCGCCGGGCTTTCGTGCGGCAAACGCTGACTCTTTCGGCACAAGTGTTCTTTTCTCCTCGCCCTCGACCTCGAGAGCGGTATAATTTCCGGGATTCTAGGTCGAAAAAGGAGATTCCGGATGGGATTTCCGGATGACGAGGAATTGTGACTGCGCAATCGCGTCAAGGCGAAGGCGGAAACTCCGAGCCGTTGCTGTTGTCCATATCCGATTGGATTGCCCGTCGATCGGACCTGCAGATCGCACTGGCATTCTATTTCTGCGCGTTCGCTGTCCGTTTGTGCGTAGCTTTTCTTCATGGGATCAATACTCCCCTATCCAGCGATGAACCTGAATACTACGAACCCGCGATGAGGATGCTCCAAGGCCAGGGATACAGCCATCTCTGGCCCGACGGAATCCTTCGGCTGTCTGCCTATCGGGTGCCCGGAACCTCAGCCTTCATTGCTCTGGGATTGCTTTCCTTGGGTAAGCACGTGGAGAGTGCAAGGCTGACAGCAGTCATAATCGGCAGCTTTGCGGCGCCGTTGATGTATCTGTTTGCGCGAAGGGTGGCATCGCGCGGGGAATCGCTGGCCGCTGGGATTGCATGTGTTCTCTATCCCACGTGGCTGTTCCTTTCGGGGGGCGTTTGGTCGGAGCCGTATTTTATTCCGCTGTTGCTTTTATCGTTGCTTCTGAGCGGGCGCGCGGTTTACTCGCCTGCCTCGTGGATCTCTCTCGCAGCAGGTATGGCTTGGGGAGTCACGGCGCTCGTTCGGCCGCACGGCGCACCGATGGCACTGCTCATTACGATTTACCTGTTTTCGCGTGCTGGGTGGCGGCGTGCCTTGCTTTTTCTGTTTGGCTTTACGTTGCTGGTTGCTCCATGGCTTGTCCGCAACCAGGAAATCTTTGGCCACCCTTTTCTGGCGACCGAGAGTGGAGAGACATTTCTCGGTTCGAACAATCCATATGTGATTCGCAATCCGGCGTTGCACGGCATGTGGGTCGCACCTAGGCAGATTCCGGAATACTGGGCGGCAATCGAGTTTAACTACAATGAAGCGGAGCGTAGCCAGATTCAAAACCAAATCGCATGGGAATACCTCAAACAGAATCCTCGGGTGGCCCCGCGCCTGGCTCTCTACAAATTGATGCGTTGGCTAACCCCAGTCACCGTAACCGGCGGCGCGGTCAGGCTGGCGGTACTCGCTTCCTATGGAATGCTCCTGTTGTTTCTGATGATTGGCTGCCTTCGGAGGATATACCACGGATCCGTAGAGCTTCATCTAGTATCGATATGGTCGCTGCTGATGACGGCTTTGACCATCGTCTATTGGGGTAACCTGACTCGAGGGAGATTATCGGTGGAGATTTTATGGCTCCCGTGGGGCTCGATAGCTGCTTTCCATACTCTTAGATGGTTTCGGCAGGTCCTAAGGTCACGGGGAACCCCCAACCGGTCCAGCAAGGTTGCCGCTCATTCTGGGCATTGACGCTGAAACGACGATTGTACGCTCTCAGCGCGCGCTTTAGGTCCAAACGGCTGTGTGCGTCCTCGCGGAGAGATCCCCGATAAAGAGCACGACGGCTGCGGCGATCAAGACTCCGGGAGTTGCGAAATCTTAAATCCGCGGCGTATCACGAATCGGCCTACCTTGACTGATTCTGTGCCCCGGAGCTCCTTCCACAACTGACCTCCGATAAAGAAACCGCTGAGAACGAAGAAGAGATCGACTCCCACCAAACCGTTGGCAACAAAAGGCAGCCGGGAATAGAAGTTTGGCCCAAATGCGCCCGCGAATTCGCGGCTGAGATGTGCACTGATGACCAGCAAAACGGCTATCGAGCGCAAACCGTCGAGAAAGGGAGTCTGGTTTGCAGGAGGGGGAAGCAACTCGGCAATTGAACCGGAAAAAAAGGTCGAGATGATTGCGCGTCGTTTGGAAAGCTCCATGCGTCTCCTGAACGCGATGTCTTAGGCCGCAGGTTCTACAGTCAATAACAGCATTCTTCAAGCCGCAGCGCGACCTGAGGAACCCGGGAGGACCCAAATGGCGGTTCCATCAATGACCGCGATCTTCTCAGATTCGATCGGGTTCCCGCTTGTCGATGCTCGCGCCGGCATGACGGAATCGGCTTCGAAGTGCGCCATTCCTGGAACTGCTACGGTGCCGCGATCAATTGATTCGGCACAGTAATGAACTCATGAACGCTCTTACACGCATCCGGGCGATGCAATCGACAACTGTCTTATCCGGTCGTGCCACGGATTCGATTCTGTCTTCGTTCTGCGCGATGCTCACATCAGCCGTCATTCCACCAAGGTTCCGGCGAGGGAGACGTCCTATGCCTCACGGCTTCAGCACACATTCGTCAGTCAATCGAATGGGCGTCCCCATATTGACGACTTCAAAGTCGGTAACCTTCAGGTCGTACAAATCGTGGGAGCCAAAATCCATATCGGCGTACTTTGTTTTGGTCTCCGCGTCGTTCTGCGCGGTGAGGGCGATATTGCCGCCGTCGGCCAGGAACATACCGTATTTCTGCATGGCGCGCGCTACGACCTGGGCTGCGGGCGTCAGCTTCGACATGTCGAAGGAGGCCTTCAGGCGGAAGCGGGCGCCGATTGGCGGTGCGTCAACCGGTCCGCGCGGGGCGCCGGCGTGCGTGGCGGGATGCACAAAGACGTGCGCGCGAATCCGTGGGTTAGGCAGTATGAAACGGATGGCGTGGTCGATGTGTCCCACGCCGAGTTCGTCGGCATTGAAGAGCAGTGGCGCAATGGGGAAGCCGGCGGAGTCGGCGCTGGTGCACTGATCCCCGCGCCCGGAAGGCGGATAGACGCGGTTAAGATCCCAAACCGCGACAAAGACCGCTGTAACAGCATTCTCCTCAACATTGGCCGAGAAGGCTTCATAGAGTTTGCCGTGGCTGCGGTCGGCGACGATGAGGTGGCAGTCTCCGTGGTCGGTGCACGCATAGTCCGAGTGCCCTTCCAAGCCGCCCCCGGCCGGGAGCGGAAAGACCGATACCTTGTCGGAATCCGCGCCATAGAACCCCGAACCCTTGTGAAAAGGTACATACGGAGTCTTGGCGTCCGCCTGCATCACGCGAAGGCTGAAGTCGACTTGCATCTTGTTGTTGTGTCCCCATCCCCCCGCATCCGAGAGCCATCCAATGATGGCGTCGGACTGCGGATCGAGGGGCGCATGGCTCACGTCCTGTGTCCAGACGGCGCCGGGAGGAAAGTATGGCGCGGGCGGGGCGATGTGCTCCAGCTTCGCGGCTTTCACTTTGACGATGTGGTTGTAATACACGAAGCCGGCGGCTATGGCTCCGATTCCAATTGTCGCGATGAATAGCACGTTCTTCCTGTGGGTCATGGCGCTTCGATGCTCCTTCAGTTGATGTGAATCATTGCAGCGGAGCTTGCCGATGTCAATTGCCGCCGCGGCGGCGGGTTCCGGCGGATCATTTTCCGATTCGGGAGTCGAAGCCCTCGCCGCCGGCTCGCTCGAATTCCATATCTTCCATAGCGGGCCGCGCGTCGCAAGAAACTTGTAGAGCCCGGCGACAGCGGCCGCATTGAGCACCAGCAATGCGCTGGCCGGAGCCGCGATGCGATTCAGCCAAGCGATCCTGGAGCGCAGGCCGGCGACGGAAAGAGCCCAGCCGAAGACCTGAAGAGCCGCGAACGCCGCGTAGACTCGCGAACCGGCGGAGAGCGCCAGGCTGGAGACCAGCAGCAAGACCAGCAGGTATGGCACCGCGAGGCGCGCCACCTTGTGCGAGACGAGTTGAAAGAGAACTCGATTCCGCGGGGTCAGCGTCCAGGGCGCGAGCTGGAAGAGCTGGAAGTTCCCCGCCAGGGTTCGCACTTTGCGATGAAACTCTCCCTCGACTTTCTTCGGCCAGGTGTCGTAGACACAGGCATGCGGGTCGACGACCGACCGGTAACCCTGGCGAACGATGGAGAGCGGCTGAAACATGTCGTCGAGAATGATCCCAGCCGGCAGGCGTGTAGCCAGCTCGCGGCGGATGGCGTAAAAGCCTCCATAGACGCCGACCGGAGAGTCGCTTGCCGCCTCGCAGGTCCGGAGCCACTGTTCGTACCGCCAGTAGAATCCGCCCACGGCTCCGGAGGCCGCGTCGTGGCCTTCCTGGCGCAGGGTGAGTTTGCCGCAGACGCAGCCGACCATCGGATCGGCGAAGTTGCTCACCAGTTGCTGAATCGCGCCGGGAGCAATCTCCGGCCGGATGTCCACAAAGAGGATCACGTCGGCGCTGGCATGAGCCACACCCGCGTTGACGGCGACCGCCTTGCCGCCGTGCTCTTTCAGGACAATGGTCTTGAGAAGCGGATGCCGCTGGCGGGCGAGCAATTCCGCCGTGCCGTCGGTCGAACCGTCCGAGACGACGATGATCTCCTTGATGTTGGGGTAGTCGAGGTCGAGGAGATGCTGAATCTTGCCTGGGAGCAGCGCGATGCCGTTATGCACGGCGAGCACGACGCTCACGCCGGGGGCGATCGGGGCCGCCTTCCAGGGCCGTGGACGAATCCGCGCCAGCATCCACATCGCCGCGGGGTATCCCATGTAGGTGTAGAGAATGCCGATCAGCGAAAGCCAGAAGACGAGCTTCACTGGGCGCCCCTTCCCAGCAGGATCGTCTTCACCGTCTCAAACATGATGAGCAGGTCCAAACCCAGTGACAGGTGCTTGACGTAGTAGAGATCGTATTCGAGCTTCTGCTTTGTTTCCTCCAGGCTGGCGCCGTAATGATAGCGCACCTGCGCCCATCCTGTGATCCCTGGGCGGATCAAGTGCCGCAGCTCATAAAAGGGGATTTCGCCGCTGAGCCACTGCACAAACTCGGGGCGCTCCGGGCGGGGACCGACAAATCCCATCTCGCCGCGCAGGACGTTCCAGAGCTGTGGAATCTCATCCAGACGAGTCCGGCGCATGAATCTGCCCAGCGGAGTGACGCGAGGGTCGTTCTTGGTGGCCCACACGGCTCCCCGCGATTCGGCGTCTTGGCGCATCGTCCGGAACTTAATGACGGAAAAGGGACGCCCCCGCAGTCCCACGCGGGTCTGGCGGAAAAAGATGGGCCCCGGCGAAGAGAGGCGCACAGCCAGAATGATGAAGGGGATGAACGGCAGGCAGATCGCCAACAAGATGAAAGAGGCGGTGATGGAAACCAGGCGCCGGAAAATCTGCTGCGAGGCCTTCACGTTGAATCCGTGAGTGAAGATAAGGGAGCTGGGATTGAGGCCGTCCAGCGGCAGCTTGCCCAATAGCCTTTCCATGACGGCGCTGGCATCTTCAATCACAACGCCGCGCAGCCGAAGGTCGAGGAGTTCGCGCACCGGCATCGATCTGCGACGGTCTTCCATGGCAACGATGACACGGTCAATGGCAGGCTTGGGCTTCGAAAAGGCGCGAAGGTCGGCCGCAAAACGCTCGAATTCCCCGCCGGACGCGCCTTCGCTGTTTCCGCCCACAACTTCCATGCCCGCATCGCGCCTGGCGCGCAGAGTCTCGGCGACGGTGTGCGCCCGGTTGCCGCCGCCCAGCACGTAGACCCGTTCGCGGAAGACCGAAAGGCCGATGATCCACTCATACAACCATCGCCAAATGACGAGCGCGGCAACGAGAATAGAGACGCCGAGGACCAGAACATTGCGGCCTATGTCCAAATCCGGGAAGAAGTAGACGAGCCCGGCGAGAATAAAGGATAGAACGCTCAGAAGCAGGAGCAGCCGGAAGTAAATCTCCCAGCGGCCTGAGATGCGTTGCGGTTCGTACAGGTCGAAGTAGTGCGAGAGAAGCAAGGTGACAACGGTGACCCCCGCGATCTTCAGCATCCCGTTCTCGTAGACCAGGGCGATATAGGCATCCGGCCCAACCAGGTATGCCGTAGCCAGCAGGAACGAGCCGCTCACCAGAAGCGCTTCGCAAAGCAGCAGCAGCAGGGTCCGGGTCGGATAATAGACATTGAGAAGCCTGATCATCCCTTTCTTCCGCGATCCTTTCCAGGCTTTTCCCGGCCGCCTTCCTCTGCCCCGCCGTAGGAGTGGTAGTAGTAGTAGTATCCGCGGCGCGGAACGTGCTTGACGTCGTTGAGCACAAATCCAAGGATACGCGAACTGCTGAATGTGGCCTGCGCGCGCTGTGCGACATCGTAAGGCGTGGTTGCTCCGCGCGCAACCAGCAATACCGCATCGGCGGCGCGGGCAAGTTCCACGGCATCGGTTACCGCCAGCACCGGCGGGGAGTCGATCAGTATCCAGTCGAAATGTGGTGCGAGGTTCACGACCAGTTCTTCGATGCGGCGATTGGCCACCAGTTCCGAGGAGTTGTCGCCGCACTTGCCGGCAGGGATGAGGGTGAGGTTGGAGCTGCCGCGCTGGGGAGCGTTCTCAGCGGCCTCGGGGCCTGAGTCGCGCTGCAGGATGGCGTTCAGTTCCGCTGTCCCCGCCAAATACTCCGTCAATCCAACCTCATTGGGGGCGCCCAGCAAACTGTGAAGCGTGGGACGGCGCAAGTCGCCGTCGATGAGCAGGATGTTATTGACGCTGTTGCGCGCCAGGCTCATGGCCAGATTCGCCGCGACAAAGGTCTTGCCTTCCGCGGGCATGCCGCTGGAGACGAGGATCGTCTTCAGCGGAGCCTCATAGCGAGCCTGATAAATGCGCGAACGGAGGCTGCGAAACTGCTCGACGCCTGGGCCGCGGTCCGCCAGCGTGGGAAAGGAAGGAATGGATGGCTTCCATCGATACTGCGCGATGTTTTCGAGGAGGGCGTCGGCACTGGCCGGCGGAGGCTCCTCGGCGTCGTTGACAACCGCCGGCTCGGCAAACTGGCCGACTCCCGATCCTTGCGCGGCTTGCCGCTCCCGATCCGCTCGTTGCAGCGCTTCGTATATCCGGCTCATATCTCACGTTCCTTCAGGGGATCCCTAACATTCGCCATTGGCTTCGCGGTATTGAACATGGCGGTTGGCGAGGCGTTTTCCGGCAAACCTGTCGCAGCCGCCGGCGAAATCAGGAAGGGCTGCTGGTACAGTTCGAGTTCTGCGCAGACCGACTCGACGATGCACGACGGGATGGGCTTCATCTGCTCCACGTAAGCGGTGATCAGGGCATGCTCGCAGATCAGATTGATGAGGCGGGGAATTCCCCCCGAGCAGCGATGGACAAGCTGCACCGCATCGGGCGCCAGCACGGGTTCGCTCGCTCCGGCTATGCGCAGTCTCTCAGCGATGTAAGCCTTCGTCTCCTCGGCGAACAACGGCCGTGTTCTGCACCATACGGCAACTCGCTGGCGAAGCTGGCGAACGCAGGGGTCGCGAAGCTTGTCTTCGAGCTCAGGCTGGCCGGAGAGCACAATTTGCAGCAGCTTCTCCGAGGACGTTTCCAGGTTGGTCAGCAAGCGAATCTCTTCGAGAAGGTCCCAGGAGAGATTCTGCGCCTCATCGACGACAATGACGCACAACCCGCGGTCGCGAAAGCGCTCGATAAGCCAGTGATTAAGCTGCAGCAGCATGCCGGACTTGGTCCGTCGTTCGGGCGGAATGCCAAAGTCGGCGAGTACAAACTCAAGGAAGTCGAGCACCTCGAGACGCGGATTGAAGACGAAGGCTGTCGAAACGCGATCGCTGGAGAACGTGCCAAGGACGGTCTTGAGAAAAGTCGTTTTCCCCGTGCCCACTTCTCCCGTCATGACCACAAAGCCCTTCCGTGTTGCAATGCCGTACTGCAGGCAGGCAAGCGTCTCCCGAATCTGCGGCGTCATGTAGAGAAACCGCGGATCTGGACTGGCTCCGAAAGGGAGGGCGCGAAGCCCGAAGAAGGTTCTGTACATGGTCAGCGGCCCACGCTTTCAACAGGCTTGTGCAATCGTGAAAACAGTTTCCAGCGGCTGTGTTCCTTGGCTGGATGGGGAATGCCCTCAATGTGCGACAAGATGGCGAGCGTGGGGAGTTTGGTGAAGGCCCAAATGTCCCGCTCATTGCGCAGGGAGGTATCGCGATACTCAAGCACCGCCGTGATGAAAAGCCCCAGAAACAGGCCGGCCGCAAGCCCCCCGCCGGCGAAGACCAGACGGTTGGGGAAGCTTGGCTCTTCGGGAAGGTTTGGAGCATCCATGACCCGGAACTGCTCGCCCTCCTGGCGATGTTCAAGAGCGGTTGCCATGGTCGATTCGTTCATCTTCTTCAGCAGGGTGTTGTAGAACTCCAAAGCGGTCTCGTGGTCGCGGGTGACCTGCTTGTACTCTTCCTCGATCAGCGGGCTGGCCTCGATTCTCGCTTCATAGGTGCGAATCTGCTGCTGAATCCGAGCCTGTTCCTGCTTTCCGTTCACGATGGCCTGCTGTACGCTCTTGAGTTGAAACTTGAGTTGCTGAAGGTGCGGCGGGTCAGGACGGTTTGGATTGGGAGCCACTGGCGCCTGCTCGGCGGGAGCGTGCGCGATCTCCGCCTCAAGATCGGCAATCTTGCGCGAAATTGCCGCCACGTCGGGGTAGTCCGGCGTGTAGTGCGTCTCCAACTCCTGCCTCTGCGCTATCAGAGACTTGAGTTCGGCCCGGCGCTCATCGGCAGAGATGCCGGAGCCCGACTCGGCACTCTCCACGTCGCGCGTCTGCTGCGAGACCAGAGCCTGGATAAAAACCTCGTTTTGCTGCAGGCGGTCCAGCGACTGAGTCACGGCGTCCAGCTGCGTGGTGAGCGCTTGAAGCGTGCTTTCGTTCGCGCTTCCCATGGCCAGGCTCATATCCCCCAAATGCACCGTCTGGCCGGGAAGCCTGCCGATATTCTTTTGTTCAAAGGCCGCCAGCTTGGCATCCTGGTCGTCCAGATTCCTCTTGGCATCGGCGAGTTGCTGCTTCAGAAACTCGGTTGTGCCTTCGGCGGACTGCTCGCGCGCATTCAGATTCTCGCTCACGAACAGTGAGGTGATTTCGCCGCATACCTGCTGCGCGGTGCGCGCGTCCTGCGCCTTGAACGTGATATAGAAGCCCGGCATCCCGCCGCCGGCGGATGGGATTGGCTTGACCCCGATAGCCTTCTGCGTCATTTCCACCCGGTCGTCCATGGTGTTCTGCCCGCCGGCGAACAAATTGAATCGCTCGATGATCGGCTCGATGCGCGAGCGGCTCAGTATCTGCTCCTTCATCGACGCCAGGCGCTCGCCCAGGTTTTCTTCCACTACCGGCTTTACATAGTCTTCGGGAACCTTCTGCTGCTCAATGATGACCAGCGTCTGCGACGTGTACTGGGGGGGGATGACGTGGCAGACGCCTACGCCAACAGCGAGGAGACCGATCGCACAGATCAGAATCAGCCAGAATCGCCGTCTCAGAATACCGGCGTAATCTTCGATAGTCAGTTCACGATGCCCGAGCATACGACTCCTTGAAGATTCAGCGCCTCAGGTGTATTCCCCGAGGCGAATACCCGATGCCGAAGCCGATGACTTGCGTCAGCCCGCTGAGAATGTTTTCGTTGTAACCCACAGTCGTATTCGGCACCGCAATCTGCAAATTGGACGATTGGTCGATTGCCGTGTAATTTGCGAATACGTTGAAGTACCTGCCCAGCTTCCGCGTGGCTTGCACCCCACCGTACGTCGCGTCGGTAGCAGGCGTGAGATTGAGTGGAACTAAGCAGATATAGTTAACATTGTCAATTGAGCAAGCATACTCGAGTTCGGCAGCGATGAGTGAGGCAGTACGCGTATACGATCCGGTCACACCGACGGTCAGGCTCCTTCCAAATTCCCGCGAGAAGTTCGCGTTGATGCTATCATATTTCGCTCCGAGCAAGTATCCCGCGCCGCTGTTGATTCCACGTAAATAATTCACGCCGGCCGACCCGCGCCACACCTTGTAATTGGCCGATGCGTCCAAGAATAGCATCGCTGAATTGGGCAAGGCTATGCCAGTATTGGCGATTCCCGAAATAGCGATCCACGCCGGTCCCGCAGCGACGGCAGTAGTGAGTTGCCGGCTCCACTGGCGGACAACGCCGAATAGCGCGGTGTTGGCCTGCGCGGTAAAGCCGGCGCCGCTATAGCTGTAACGGGCAAAAGAATACCGGCCTGAAATCGAGTTGCGCGCGTTCAGCCGGCGAGTGACTCCCGCGTAAGCCGTCTGCATGTCCGTATTCTGGCCATTATTGTCGATAAATCGCATCTGTCCCAATGAGCCGCCCAGGTTGAGCGTCGTTGCATAGTTGAGTCTCTGTCCAAATCTTATCGTCGTGATGTTGTCGAGCATTCGGGTATTCAGGGTCAGGACCGTCTGGTCGGGCGGGGTGGTCGAGCCGGAGCCGCCGATCGGTTCTCCGCTTCCCGGAACTCCCGAAAAGCCCGTGGTCGGAGTCTCGAAAGTATAGCTCACGTTGTCGCTGGCGGTGAGGTTCCACGAGCGCCCCACAATGCCTTGGGTCAGCGACAGGTGCTGAAAGACACCTCCCGCCTCGGGCGGTCCGGCCCAGGTCCAGCCGTAGCCGCCGCCATACTGCATCGTGAACGGGAGCCGCTCGCTGTCGTTCGCGTAGCCGGCGTCACCAGAGGCGTAGCTGCGTTGTTGGCCATCCTGGTAGCCGCCGAACGCGGCGGTTTCGGAGTAACGCAAATCAAAGTGCAGGTTGCCGCTGACCGGCAGTCCTGGACCCGTCGCTTCGGGCACAACCTGTGCAAAGCCCGCGGCGCAAACGGTGAAAAGGAACGCCAAAAGTGTGAGAGTCGCTTTCATCGATGCGCCTTAAGGAACAACAATCGTGTCGCCGGGTTTCAGAACAAGATCGAGCGCGCTGTCGCCCTTCAACGCTTCCTTGTAATGCACCGGAATCTTCTCGTGCTTTCCGGCTTCGTCGCGCAGGATGTAGATCTTCTTGGCGTTGGCGAACTCGGTAATTCCACCAGCGCTGCCAATGGCCTCCAGCAAGGTCATGCCGGGCGTCATCTCGATCGGCCCCTTCTTCCCCACCTCGCCCATAAGGTAGACAACCTTGCTGTGGATCTGGCTGACCACCACCGAGACGTTGGGGTCCTGGACGAACTTCTTGAGCTTGGTCGCGATCTGATCGGCCAATTGCAGCGGCGTCAAGCCGGAGGCCTGAATGTCGCCCAGCAGGGGCAGCGAGATCATGCCGTCGGGGCGGACCAGGAGGCTGCCCGAGAGGGTCGGCTCCTTCCACACGCTGATCGTAATTACGTCGGATGCGCCGATGACATAGGTTTCCGCCGCGGCTCCAGCGGCCAGGGCCGGCGGGGCAGGAGCAGGAGCGGCCTGGGCCGGCGGCGCTGGCTGGGCTGGCTTGCCCGCGGACTCCTTGACCTGGGCGGGGCAGAAGAGGCTTGGCACAAAGAATGCCAAAACAAGAAGTCTTCCCGGTTTCATAGTGCGACTTCCTTTCTGTCGGACGGGGGTTGGTCTTGCATTCCAATTCGCTTGAGCTTGTACAGCAGGGCCTTGTAGCTGATCCGCAATTCGTCCGCGGCGCGCTTGCGATTGCCGCCCGTGGCAACCATTACCTCGCCGATCAACCGGCGCTCGATCTCGGCGGATGCGGCCCGCGTGGCTTCCTTCAGCGAAAGAGGCTTGCGATGTCCATTCGACTTCACCGATGGGGCCGCCGCCTTGAGCGCGGCCAGGGAGATCGACTGGTCGCCGATGGCGACAAACGTCTTGATCGCGGTCTGAAGTTCCGACAGATTGTCGGGCCAGCTGTGCTCCATCAGGAACCCGATGATCCCCTCTCGTAGAACCGGCTTGGGACGATCGAACTGCTTCGCGTACTGAGTCAAGAGGTCATCGGCGATGGAAAGAATCTCCGCCCTCCTGCAGCGCAGGGGCGAAATCCGGAGCGTAACGGCCGAGACCAGGTAGTAGAAATCCTCTCTCATGCGCCAGGTCTTGACTTCCTCCAGAAGTTCGCGGCTTGAACCGCACAGGAGGCGGCTGCATTGCGCTTCCCCGGAGCGAAAATAGCTGTTGACGATCAGCTCCTGCAGGGCAAGGTTCAGGTCCCCGATTTCGGACAGATAGACCGTCCCCTTGGTGGAAAAAGCCGACCGCAAAGCTTGTGCGTCGGCATCGGCGCCGCAAATCTCAGTATAGACGCCGCGGGACCGATGCGATTGGGCGTGGATTTGCGCGGCAACGGAACGCTTGCCGACGCCATGCTCACCCACAATCAATACCGGGCAGTCGCTCTCGGCAATGCGCGCAATCGCGCGTTGAATCTGCGCCTCAATGGGGCCAAACGGTTTCGTCTGTCGCTTCACGCTGTGGATGGTTGCACTGGCTGCCATGACGAATCCTGGGGTCACACCCTTGCTGTTGCAATGCGGGTTCCAAACCCGGCCGCGGGAGGTGGAATAGGCTTCCCATGCGGTATATCCGCTCTCGAGCGCGATTCCGGGAGGCGGCGGGTGCCGAAGAAAAGGGGAAGTCTTTCCATCCCGGTGGAAGAAGTGTGACATTATTTTCCCTATAAAGTGGAAAGTTGTTTCCACTCGCGCGGGAAGAATGATTCCCGTTGCCGGGCAAATCATTGGGAATTCTCTTGGATTGAGCCGTTCCATTTTCGGCATTCCGATTGCTAAGCAGTGTGTGGCGGATTGAAATGCCGCAGGTTCCTTTACGGAGAATATGGTCGAAGACAGAAGCACGCCAGCGATTTCCAAGAGCCTCCGGTTCTTCCGAAACGCTCATCTTGCTTGGGGTTCAGTACTCATCGCCGCGCTCACGATGGCGGTTTACTACCGCGTTTTGGCGAAACTGGTGACCGACTGGTCGCAGAATCCCGATTTTTCTCACGGCTTCCTGGTGCCCGTTTTTGCGGCCTACCTGGTGTGGGACAAGAGAAGAATCCTTCTCGATACCAAAATCGCCCCCACCTGGAGTGGGATTGCGGTCGTTGCCCTGGGCCTGGCCGTTTTGCTCCTGGGCGTCTACGGAGCTGAGCTGTTCCTCTCCCGGGTTTCACTGCTGATTCTCTTGGCGGGCCTGGTGCTTTGCTTTGGCGGGTGGGAGCTGCTGAAGGAGCTGCGCTTCGTGCTGCTGGTCCTGCTCCTGGCAATCCCGATACCCGCTATTATTTTCAATGAGATAACCCTTCCCCTGCAGATCCTGGCTTCGAAGCTTGCCAGCGCTCTGCTGCCTTTGTTCGGCGTGCCGGTTCTGCGCGAGGGCAACGTGATCGAACTCCCCGCCATGAAGCTGGAGGTGGCGGAGGCCTGTAGCGGCATCCGTTCCCTGGTCAGCCTGTTCACCCTCTCGATCTTCTATGGGTACTTCCTGGAGAAGTCCTTCTGGCGGCGGGCCCTGCTCGCGCTGGCCAGCATTCCCATTGCGATTGCGGCTAATGCGGTGCGCATTCTCGGCACCGGTTTGTGCGTCCAGTATTGGGATCCGGATAAGGCCGTGGGCTTTTTTCATGAGTTTTCCGGCTGGGTGATGTTTCTGGTTTCGCTCGCCGGTCTTTTCATCGTTCATCGCACCATGTGCCTGTTCCCGGCCCGCAGGAGGCAGCCATGAAGAGCCCTCGATTCTGGACGGTTGTCTTACTGCTGGCGGGAACGGCGCTGATTCTGCGCGCCCGCGGCGATTCCGATCTGATTCCCGCCAGCGAACCCCTGTCGCAGTTTCCGCGCGCGATCGCGGGATGGACGGGGCGCGATTTGCCCATCGATCGCGAGACGCTCGACGTTCTTGGCGCCGGTGACTTCCTGTCGCGCGTCTACACCGGGAATGGAGGGGCGCAGCCGATCGGGCTCTTTATCGGCTATTTCCCCAGCCAGAGAACAGGGGCCTCCATCCATTCGCCAAAGAACTGCCTGCCCGGCGCCGGCTGGGCTTTTGAATCGTCGCGCTACGTCGATCTGAACGACGCCAGCGGCAAGGCGCACCGGGTGGGCGAGTACATTATTGCCAACGGCGAGGATCGGCAGTTCGTTATCTATTGGTATCAGGCGCATGGGCGCAGCGTCGCCAACGAATACCTGGCTAAGATATACCTGGTAACCGATGCGATGCGGATGAATCGCACCGATGGGGCGCTGGTGCGGGTGATTGCGCCCATCGACCCCAGAGAAGGCGAATCGGCGGCAAGGGCCCGGGCGGAGGCGTTTGTCGCCCAGCTTGCGCCCATGCTCCCCCGCTTTATTCCGAACTGAGCGGCAGGGAGCCGGAACAGGTTTTGCGTAGGACTTCAGGCTATGGCCGTACCCTGGCCGGCCGGCGAGGATGGAAGACAGTGAAAGGTCCGTTGAAGACAGTTGAAGCGAGTTTCGATGGCCGGCGGAGATCGATGAACCGGCGGGGATCTCTTGGCGTGGCCGCGCTCTTTGTAGCGGTCGCTCTGCTGGCTGGCTGCCACCGCGATCCAAATGTGCGCAAACACAAGTACCTGGAGAGCGGAGACCGGTACAGCGCCGATGGCAAGTACAGGGAAGCCGCCATCCAGTATTTGAACGCGTTAAAGGTCGACAAGAGCTTTCCCGACGCTCACTTTGCGCTGGCGCACACCTACTTGCACCTGGGTCAATTCTCCGCGGCGTACGGCGAACTGACGCGCACCGTGGACCTGCAACCGGCCAACTGGAAGGCGCGGACCGAACTCGGCAACCTCCTGCTTGCCGGGGGAAAAATCGACGACGCGCAAAAGCAGGCCGATGCCATCATGGCCGCGCAGCCGAACAACCCCGACGTTCACGCCATGCTCTCCGCCATAGCAAGCAGGCGAGGGAACAAGGATCAGGCGCTGGTCGAGATCAACCGGGCTCTGGCGCTGGAACCGAACCGGGCAGCGTTCCACGAGGATCTCGCGCTGCTTCAGTCGGCCGATCCAACCAAGGCTTCTTCTGAAGAAGATGAGATGAAGAAGGCTGTCGCGCTGGATCCGAAATCGGTAAGCGCCAAGCTGTTCCTCGCCTCATTCTATGCCCGGAACAACCGCTTGCAGGAGGCCGAAAAGACCGGCTGGGATGCCGTCGCAACCGACCCCAACAGCCTTGCGGCTCGGGAGAGCCTGGCCCAGATTGTCTTGCGCGAGGGCGATCGGCCAAGAGCCGAACAGATCCTCAGCCAGGCCTCCAAAGACTTGGCCGACAATCCCCAGGGCGTCCGCATTCTGGCCGACTACTTCGAAGGCTCCGGACAGATGGACAAGGCTAAGGCCGAGTTTGCAGGCCTGGCCGCGAAGTATCCCAAGAACACGTCTGTGCAGAAGGGATACATTCGCGTTCTTCTTCAGGTCAAGGACTACGCGACCGCGCGAACCGTGGTTACTGAATTGATGAAGAAGAACTCCAAGGATCCGGAAGTTGCGGCTTTGAACGGAATCGTGCTGCTCAACGACGGAAAGGCGAGCGATGCCGTAAATGCCCTCATGGATGGCGCCAAGAACTACCCCAAGGACGCCTTCATACAGTACTGGCTGGGCAAGGCGGCGCTGCAGAAGGGCGACGCCGATCTGGCTGAGAAAAGCTTTCGCCAGGCAATGGACCTGAATCCCACCAGGCTGGGCGCGGAGGAGGAACTGGCGCGGATAGCCGCGCTGCGCGGCGACATGCAGTTGATGGAGGATGTGGCCGATAAGACGATTGCCGCGGCGCCGCGCTTTCCTGGCGGCTATGTCTGGCGCGCCACCGTGGAGATGAGCCATAACGCGCCGGACAAAGCTGAAGCCGACCTGAAGACAGCAATGAGCATTGCCCCGCAAAGTAAGCAGGCCTACCTCCTGCTGGGCAAGATTCGATTCTCCCAGAAGCGCTACCCGGAGGGAGTCTCGCTGTTGGAGCAGGCTCTCCAGGACGATCCAAATTCCCTTGAGGCCATGCGCCTGCTGGTGGGCTACGAGATCTTCCAGAAACATCCCGACAAGGCGATGGCGCGGTTGAACGCGCAAATCGAGAAGAGTCCCAAGAACAGCGGTTTCTACGACATGCTGGCGCAGTTGCAGATTCAAAACAAGAATCTGGACCAGGCCGCCGCCACGGCCCAGAAGGCCATGCAGATGAATCCAGGGGATGCCGAGGCGGTCATGCTTTTCGCTCAGCTTCAGGTGAACCGCGGACAAGTGGCGAATGCGATCGGCGCCTGGGAACAATGGCTCAATGCCCATCCCAACGATGCCGGCGCACTTGCCATTCTCGGAACCCTGGAGGAATCGCGTGGAGATATTGCCAAGGCCGAGGCCTACTACAGGAAGTCCCTGCAAATCCAGCCGCAGCAGCCTATCGCTGCCAACAATCTTGCCTATCGCATGCTGCAGAACGGCGAAAATGTGGATGTGGCCTTGACGCTGGCGCAAACCGCCCGGCAGAGCACCCCGAACTCACCCAGCACCGCCGACACGCTGGCCTGGGCTTACTACTACAAGGGAACCTACGCATTTGCCCGCGATCTGCTGGAGGACGCGGTCAAGGCCGACCCCAACAATGCCGCCATGCAGTATCACCTGGGAATGGTGTACGGCAAACTGAAAGATAAGAACAACGCGGCCCTTCACCTGAAGAAGGCCGTGTCGCTGGCGCCCGACTCGCCGGTTGCGAAGGACGCAAAAACAGCGCTGCAAGGACTCGGTTAGACTGCAATTAGGGCTTGACGGCTGCCGGCAGCGCGCGGAGCGCTGCCGGTTCCGTCTCGGGGTTCCTGGCCGCCGCGCAACCAAGGCCCGCTAGTCCGCATCGGAAACACAGCTGGAAATCTATGTCCAACACAAGAACGATAGCTAGGAACTCCGGCTGGTACGGCACTGAAACCATCGTCAGCGCGGTCGTTGCGCTGGTGTCCTCGATTCTAATTAACCGCTATCTGGGACCTGAGAAGAACGGCTACATCGTCTACGTCTCGTATATTGCCTCGCTGGTCGCCGGCCTGGGCGGGTTCGGCATTCCCGCAACCGCGCGAAAGTATATGGCCGAGTTTATCGGCATGGGCGACCGGGGCACCGCGCGGTACATCTTCTTCCGTACTCTGATCTTGCAGACTGTCCTGGCCACGCTGGCCACCGGTGGCTTCCTTTACTGGGTGCTGGGCGACGCCAATCCCGATTACAAACTGGCTGCGGCCTTGCTGGTGCTCAGCATCTGGCCTTCGATGGTCAATTCCATCCCTGCGCAGGCCAATATGGCTACGGAAGATTTGTCAACCAATCTGCCCGCCTCCGTCGTTTCAGCCCTTGTCTACTTCATCGCAAT
>Ga0181539_1002471_pt1 | contig 18393 bp, 16 predicted proteins | sample PEATcosm2014_Bin_46_FD_119767 | JGI IMG/M metagenome (GOLD analysis project Ga0181539, IMG submission 119767) | Peatland microbial communities from MTU Mesocosm Facility, Houghton, MI, USA - PEATcosm2014_Bin23_60_metaG | ecosystem: Environmental > Terrestrial > Soil > Wetlands > Peat | place... | reverse complement strand
CTCGTGTTCGACATCGCCGACGATATCGTCATCCTCAATTCCGGCCGGGTCGCGGTGCTGTCGACTGCTGCCGCGCTGAAAAGCGACGGCATCGACCTGCGCCAGCATCTGGGGGTGTTTTGAAATCGACCTCGCTCGTGTGCGCGGCGGCGTGGCGGCGGCCCAATGACACGGAATTGTGTCAGGATTATTCGCCGCCGCCGCTGTTTGTCGTGCTGCGGTAACGCCGATATTGCAAATTATCGAACTCGCCGTCACCATAGCGCGGTCCGGGCCTGGAGGGGCATGACTTGATTACCGTTCCCGAGTTGGCGGCGGAGGCCCTTGGGTCCTACCTCGCCGAACACCTGGGCCGCCGGTTCGCGTCGACCCAGGCGGCGCTCACCGAACTCATTCCCTCGCTGGCGCGGCTGTCGCTCGAATGCATCGGCAACAGTGATGCGCTCTACCACAATGTCGAGCACACCATGCTGGTGACGCTGGTCGGCTACGACATCATGAAGGGCCGTGCGCTGTTGACGCCGACCTATCCCAGCGATTTCGCCCATGTCATCGTCGCTTGCCTGTTCCACGACATCGGCTATGTCCGCGGCATCCTCAACGGCGATGGCGCCGACGGCTACGTCATCGACGCCAAGGGCGGCAAGACCAAGCTGCCGCGCGGGGCATCCGACGCCGCGCTGTTGCCCCATCACGTCGATCGCTCGAAATTGTTCGTGATGGATCGCATCGCCAAGATCGAGCTGCTCGACGCCGAACGCATCGCCCACGCCATCGAATACACCCGTTTCCCGTCGCCGTTCGATCCCGACGAGACCGGCAGCGAGGAGGGCATGCTGGTGCGCGCCGCCGATCTCATCGGCCAGCTCGGCGATCCGCATTATCTGCGCAAGGCCAATGCGCTGTATTACGAATTCGAGGAAGTCGGGATGAACAAGCAGCTCGGCTATACCTCGCCCGCCGATCTCACCGATCTCTACCCGCAATTCTATTGGAACAGCGTGTCCGCCCATATCCAGACCGCGATCCGCTATCTCAACGTGACCTCGAGCGGCCGGCAATGGATCGCCAGTCTGTACAGCAACATTTTCCGCGCCGAGCGCGATCTCAGTCTCAGCGGGCCGCAGCGCTGACGCCGGTGCGGCAGGTCTTGCCCCGTCATGATGCGGTCATGGACGCCGCCCCAAGCTTCCTAGGAAGAAAGTGGGGTGCTATTCCGTCATTGCGGGCGCAAGCGAAGCGATCCAGGTGGCGGCGCGGTTCTGGATCGCTTCGTCGCTTCGCTCCTCGCAAAGACGAAGCCGCTCGCAAAGACGAAGCCGCTACGTCGTTCAGTTCCATCCAATCGGATCGTCATGACCTCGCCCAGTGAAGCAAGCGGTGCCCCGGCCGCCAGGGTCGGCCGCGGCGCGTTGGCGCTGAGCGGGCTAGGCGCGCTCGGCATCGTGTTCGGCGATATCGGCACGAGCCCGCTCTACACACTGAAAACCGTGTTCGAATTTCTCGGCGGCGACGCCACGCCGGAACGCATCCTCGGCATCCTGTCGCTCGTCATCTGGACCTTGTTCGTCGTCACCTCGGTCAAATACGTGATGGTGGCCATGAGTATCGACAACGACGGCGAGGGCGGCATCCTCGCTTTGATGTCGTTGCTCGGCGTGCAACTGCACCGTCGTCCGGCGATCGTTCTCGCCGGTCTGTTGGGAGCGGCGCTGATCTACGGCGACGGCGCCATCACGCCGGCGATTTCGGTGCTTTCCGCGCTCGAAGGCCTCGACATCGCGGCGCCCGGATTGCAGCCCTATGTGGTGCCGGCCGCCGTCGCCATCCTGTTGGCTCTGTTCGCGGTGCAGCCGCTCGGCACCTCACGCATCGGCGCGGCCTTCGGGCCGATCATGGCGGTGTGGTTCATCGCCATCGGCGCGCTCGGCGTCTGGGGCATCGCGCGCCATCCTTCGGTGCTGGTCGCAATCAACCCTTATTATGGCTTCCGTCTCCTCGTCGACTCTGGCTTTGCCGGCTTTCTGGTGCTGGGCGGCATTTTCCTCTGCGTCACCGGCGCCGAGGCGCTCTATGCCGACATGGGCCATTTCGGCAAAGGCCCGATCCGGCTCGCCTGGTCGTGGATCGTGTTCCCCTGTCTGGTGCTCAATTATGCCGGCCAGTCCGCGATCGCGCTCAACGGCGAGCCGATCGCGAACAACGTGTTTTTCCGGCTGTGTCCGCAGCCGCTCCTCATTCCGCTGGTTTGCCTGGCGACGGTCGCCACCATCATCGCCAGCCAGTCGATCATCACCGGCGCGTTTTCCATGACGCGCCAGGCGATCCAGCTCGGCTGGCTGCCGCGGCTCCACATCAAGCAGACCTCGGAACGGGGCTACGGCCAGATCTATGTCGGCGTCGTCAACTGGCTGCTGATGGTCGTCACCGTGGCTTTGACGGTGCTGTTCCGCAAATCCGACAATCTCGCGGCCGCCTACGGCATCGCGGTTTCGCTGACCATGCTGATGACGTCGTTTCTGCTGTTCATCGCCATGCGCGAGATTTTGCAATGGCGGCTCTCGGCGAGCGCGGCGGCGGCCGGATTGTTCATCGTCGTCGATGCCGGTTTCTTGGCGGCGAATTCGCTAAAGATCGCCGAAGGCGGCTACGTGCCGCTTCTGCTGGCGGCCTTCGTCTACGGGGTGATGCTGATCTGGCATCGCGGCACCGTCGCGGTGGCGCATCAGCTCGAGCAGACGCCGCTGCCGGTGCCGGAATTTCTCGCCGATCTGAAGGCCCGCGGCGTGCCGCGCGTGCCGGGCACTGCGGTGTTCCTCACCCGCGCCGCGACCGGCGTGCCGCCGGTGATGATCTGGCATCTGCGGCAAAACCGTGCGCTGCACGAATGCGTCGTCGTGCTGCGGGTGGTGACCGAATCGCGGCCCCGGGTGGTTTGGCCCGAACTGATGTCGATCGTGCGCGAGGGCGATGACTTCTGGCGCGTCACCGCGCATTTCGGCTTCATGCAACGGCCGGATATTCCGCGCCTCTTACGCGAGGCCCAGCAGCGCGGTTGCGGCGTGCGGCTCGACGACGTGACCTATTACGTCGGCCACGAAATCATCCTGCACCGTGAGCGCGGCGCCGAATTGCCGGTCTGGCAGGAAGCGCTGTTCGCCGCCATGGTGCGGAACGCCTCCCACGTCACCGATTATTTCCGCCTGCCGAGCGAACAGGTGGTCGAGATCGGCCGGCAGATTTCGATCTAAGCCGAGAGCGGCGCCGGTCGCGGCGCGTTGTTTCTTATTGCACATTGCGGTTCACTATGCTTTCCCCGCCACGGCAACAGCCGATCGCAAGGAACCCGCAAGGAACTTCCAAGAAACCGCCAAGGAAACACTGATGCCCAACCTTTGGAATAAATACGCCCCGACCGCGGCGCGCCGTCATGGCAAGCCCGGCCGCGAGACCCGGCCGCAAAGCGTCACCGTCGACATCCACTCCCATGTCGGGGTCCCGGAAGCGGCGAAATTCGTCGAACCCTATCTCGATTGGGCGACCATCCCGCTCGCGCATTTCGCCAATGCCGAGACCAAGGCGTTGTCGCAGAAGCAGGAGGCCGACATCCGCGAGCGCGTCGGCCACGAGCATCGGCTGGCCGATCTCGACGCCATGGGCATCGACGTGCAGATGATCGCGCCGCCGCCGCCGCAATGCTATTACACCATCCCGCTCGACATCGCGGTGAAGGCGACTCAGCTCGTCAATGACGGCATCGCCGCGTTCTGCGCCAAGAAGCCCGACCGCTTCAAGGGCTTCGGTTCGGTGCCGATGACCGACGGCAACGAGGCCGCCAAGGAACTCGAACGCTGCGTGAAGCAACTCGGCTTCACCGGCGTCGAGATTCTGACCAACGTCGCCGGCAAGGAATTGTCCGATCCGGCCTTCGCGCCGTTCTGGCAGAAAGCCGAACAGCTCGGCGTCGTGGTGATGATCCATCCCAACGGCTTCACCGAGGCGTCGCGGTTGTCGCGGTTTTATTTCAACAATGTCATCGGCAATCCGCTCGAGACCACGATCGCGCTGCATTATCTGATCTTCGACGGCGTGCTCGAACGCCATCCCAAGCTGAAGATCCTCAGTGTGCACGGCGGCGGCTATCTCGGCGCCTATTCCGGGCGCATCGATCACGCCTGGGGCGCGCGCTCCGACAGCCACGGCGAGTTGCCGCAGCCGCCGACGGCCTATCTCAAGCGTATCTATGTCGACACCGTGGTGTTCACGCCGAACCAGCTGGCCGAACTCGTGCGCGTGTTCGGCGCCGACCATGTCGTGCTCGGCACCGACTATCCCTACGACATGGCGGAATACGATCCGCTCGGCCATATCGCAGGCGTCGAGGGCTTCGATACAACGACGGTCGCGGCGCTCGCCGGCGGCAACAGCAAAAGGCTGCTCGGGCTTTGATTTAAGTAGCCCGGATAAGCGAAGCGCCATCCGCGGGCGGCCTTCCCGGATGACTGCGAGGTGACGCATGACTCTCGCGCCGCTCCTGCAGGCCGCGCCGGCGATCAAAATTCACGCCGTCGCTGCGATGACCGCTTTCGCGCTCGGGCTCGTCCAGCTTGCGGCGCCCAAGGGCACGCTGCCGCACCGCACGCTGGGCTGGATCTGGGTGACGCTGATGCTCGTCGTCAGCGTCACCGCGTTTTTCATCCACCAAATCCGGCTGTGGGGCGAGTGGAGCCCGATCCACCTGTTGGCGATTTTCACGCTGATCATGCTCCCGGTCGCGGTGCTCGCGGCGCGGCGCCACGCCGTCGAGCGTCACCGCCGGGCGATGACCGGCCTTTTCGTCGGCGCGCTGGTGATCGCCGGCCTGTTCACTTTGCTGCCCGGCCGCATCATGCATGCGGTCGCGTTCGGGCCGTGACGGCGTGGAAATATTACTTCGAGCCGGGAGTGGGAGCGGGCGGTGCCGGCGGCTTCGGCAGGCCGGCATAGACGTCGCCGGGCTGCACCGTCATCACGAACGAGGTCGGCGTCTGCGTCGGGCCGAACGGTCCGGGGACCTTGTTCTTGATCGGCGGCAGGCTCTTGAGATAAGCGGCGATCGCCTCCGCATCCGCTTTCGTCAGATTGGCGAAACCCCGCCACGGCATCGACGGCGCGAGCATGCGGCCGTCCGGCCTCTTGCCGGTCGTCAGCGCGGTGATGATTTGGGCTTCGGTCCAATTGCCGAGCCCGGTGTCCTTGTCGGAGGTGAGATTGGGCCCGTAGAAGACGCCGAGCCCGGGAATGGCGAAACCGACCTCGGAACCGCCGAGGAATCTGCTTGCGTCCTCCTTGCCGAGGAAATGCCCCGGCGTGTGGCAATCGGTGCAGCCCATCAAGCTCACCATATATTTGCCGCGGGCCACGTCGTTTTCCGCGGCGGCTGCGGGGCGGAACGCCAGGGCGACGATCGCCAGGGTGAAAAGCGAGACGGCTAAGGCGGTCGGGACGACGGGGCGGCGAACCGAAGATGGCTGCATTGCAAGCTCCCTGAGTCGCGGGGGTGCGACGGTCCCTACTAGCATACCGCAGAATACCGCAACATGCCGTCGGTCCCATGACGAAAAGCGAAATGCGCTTCGGGTGCCCGCGCTTGCCGAGGAGTCGTTACGCCGCCAAGGAACTGTCGTGCTCCGGGATCGAAGGCCGCGCCGCGGTCAAAAACCGCGCGGTGTGGCGCGCGATCATCATTTCCTCGTCGGTATGGATGACGAAGACGCGGACGCGGGAGCGCTCCGACGAAATCACCATCTCGCCCGACTGGTTGCGCAGCTCGTCCAATTCGATGCCGAGCCACTCGAAGCCGCTGCATATCTTCTCGCGGATGCGCCAGGCGTTTTCGCCGATGCCGCCGCAGAAGGCGAGCGCATCGAGTCCGGACAGGATCGCCGCCATCGAGCCGATTTCGCGGCGCGTGCGGTAAACGAAATAGTCGATCGCTTGGCGCGCTTCCGGCATTCCCGCCGCTTCCAGCTCGCGCATGTCGTGGGACAGGCCCGAGAGCCCCTTGAGACCGGAGTGGCGATACAACAGGTCCTCGACCTGCCGCGGCGAAAGGCCTTTCTCCTCCAACAAGTAGAGCACGACGCCGGGATCGAGCTGGCCGCAGCGGGTGCCCATCGGCAGGCCGTCGAGCGCGGTAAAGCCCATGCTCGATCCGACGCTTTGGCCGCCGCTCGTCGCGCACATCGAGGCGCCGTTGCCGAGATGGGCGACGACGAGGCGTCCCGCGGCATGCAACGGCGCGAGTTCGCGCGGCCGCTCGGTGACATATTCGTAGGACAGGCCGTGAAAGCCGTAGCGCCTGATGCCCTGCTCGTAGAATTCGCGCGGCAAGGCATAGACGTCGTTGACGAAGGGATGCTGGCGGTGGAACGCGGTATCGAAGCAGGCCACCTGCAAGGCTGTGGGAAAGGCGACCTGCGCGGCGCGCACGCCGGAAAGATTGTGCGGCTGATGCAGCGGCGCCAGCGGGTTCAGCCGTTCGAGATAGGCAAGTATGCGCTCATCGAGCACCACGGGTTCGCTGAAGTCGATCCCGCCATGAACGATGCGATGACCGATCGCCTCGATCGCGATCTTGCCGATGGACTTTTCCAAGAATTCCAGCGCGACCCCGAGTGCCGACCCATGATCGCGGGCTTGCGCCTCGGTCAAGACCTGATCGATGCGCGGCTCGCCCGGCATGGTCGCTTGCAGGTGCGGCACAGCGCCAAGCCCCTCGATCTGACCGCGCACGCTTGCCGTCAGCGCGGCGCCGGTCTCGAACAGCGCGAACTTGATCGACGACGAGCCGGCATTCAGCGTGAGAATATGTTCCATCATTCGGCCGCCTCCGCGATGGGGGTCAGTCTCGTCAGTGAGCCGGACTGCCAGGCCCGATAGAGCGCCGCGATCGCGCAGGAGGCGAGGCGCGCTTTCTCGCCGTCGGCGCGGCTCGTGAGAATGATCGGCACCGCGGCGCCGAGCGCCAGCCCCGCCCCTTCGGCGTGCGCCACGAAGGCCAGCTCCTTGGCGAGCATGTTGCCGGCCTCGAGATTGGGCACGATCAAAATGTCGGCATGGCCGGCCACCAGCGACGTGATGCCCTTGGTCCGCGCCGCCTCGACGTCGATGGCATTGTCCATCGCCAGCGGGCCGTCGACGGTGCCGCCCTTGATCTGGCCGCGTTCGGCCATCTTGGACAGCACCGCGGCGTCGATGGTCGAGGGGATTTTCGAATTGACCGTTTCGACGGCGGAGAGAATGCCGACTTTGGGCAGTTCGATGCCGAGCGCCAGCGCGACATCGATCGCGCTTTGCGTGATGTCCACTTTGGCGTCGAGATCGGGCGCGATATTGATGGCGGCGTCGGAGACGATCAGAAGGTGGTCGAGGCCCGGCACGTCCATGACGAAGACATGGCTGAGCCGCCTTCGGGTGCGCAGTCCGCCGTCGCGCTTGACGACGTGGTGCAGCAGTTCGTCGGTGTGCAAGGCGCCCTTCATGATCGCGGCCGCCTTGCCGGCATGCACCAGCTCGACCGCCGCCGCGGCTGCGGCGTCGTGATCGGCGACGTCGACGATCTCGATGCCCTTGAGATCGGCCGCGATGTCCTTCGCCACCGCGGCGATCGTTTTCGCCGAACCGACGAGGATGGGGCGGATGATGCCGCGCCGCGCCGCCAGGAGCGCGCCGCCGAGCGAGACCTTGTCTTCGGGGACGACGACCGCGGTCGCAAGCGGTTCCAAACTTTCGGCGGCCATGAGCAGCCGGTCGAAATGGCGATGACTTTCGACCAGGATGTCGGGCAGGCGGTCGGCGTCGACGCGCACCTTGCGGGCCGGTGCCAAAACCTCGGCGACGCCTTCGGCGATGCGACTGCCGCCGCGACCGGTGACGGAAGTGTCGAGCACGACGCGGGCGTCCTCGGCCTTCTCGCGCACCGTGACGGTCACGGTCAATTCGTCGCCGACATGGACGCGGTCGAGGAACCTGAAGGTCTGCGATTTATAGAGCGTGCCGGCGCCGGGCAGGATGTTGCCGAGCACCGACGACACCAGCGCTCCGACCCACATCGAGGGGGCGATGGCTTCGGGATGCACGTCACCGTCGTCGGCCGGCAAATGCACCGGGTTCAGATTGCCCGATGCGTGGGCGAAAATGTACAGATCGTTCGCGGTACAGACGCGCTTGATGGAGGCGGTATCGCCGACCTTGAGTTCGTCATACAGCTTGTTCTCGCGCATCATGCCGCGGTCTCCTGCCGTTTGACGTTTTCGGTGACGCTGTTCGCCGGATCGTTCGCCGTTGCGGTCGCTTCGCGATCGCCGCTTTCGGGAGCCCGCATCGCCGGCGGTGTGCTCTGCACGTCGGGCCCCAGGTCCGGCCCCAGGTCCGGCCCCAGGTCCGGGTCGTGCCAGTCCCGCGCCAGCGTCAAAAGCGCTGACTGGAAGCGCTTGAACATGGCGATGGTGGGACCGTCCATGTCTCCGATCGGCCCGGCAACGTCGAGGACCAAATTCAAGGCGCGATAGCGATCGACCGGATCCTTGAGCAGGTCTTCCAACGACGTGACGGCCTCGTTGCCGCAAAATTCCACGATGATCGATTGCTCGTAAATCAACCGGGCACGAGTGTCCGGCGTCATCGAGTTGAAGGGCGGGCGGGCATGCAGCAGCCGGTCCGAGCGTTCCAGGTGGTCGCGCCGTACCGAACCGCGCGCGCGGGCAAGCAACACCAGCATGCGAATGATGCCTTCGGCGTAGCCGCCGACCTTCGCTTTTTTTATCGCCTCCTGCACGTGCGGGAATTTGCTCACATCGTGGGAAGCCGGCCGGGCATGGCGCGCTGCGCCGAGCCGTTTCATCCACGGCGTGCCATAAAGGCCGTAAAAGCCGAGTTCGATCGCGGCGTCGCGCGCATCGCGGTAGAGATTAAGGCTCTGCTCGACGCAATCGGCATAGAGCCGTTCGAGCGCGACGAACGGGTTGTCGTCGGCCGCCGGCGCGCGCTGCGCACGGACCTGTTCGGCAAGCTCGTCGATGTTGGAAAACAAGGGCGTCTTGTGCGAGAAGAAATATTGTTGTTGGCGCAGCGGATGCAATCGCTTGCGCGCCTCGGCGGCAGCCGGCGTCGTCAGCGCCTGGATGATAGGCTGAAAGGTCAATTCATAGGCTTTGGTCGCCAACTCGGACAGTCCCGCCACCGCGGCGAATTCCAGCTCGTCCTCGCGCCCGCCTTCGATCTTGAGAATGTCTTCGATCGTTCGCGCTTCGAACGCGACCGTATAGACGCCACGTTCATCCTTGCTGATGAGCATTTCATACAGGCCCGGCGCAAGCGATTCGATCGTTTTGACCACCGAACCGATCTGCTCGTGCTGCTTGTTGGCGACCTGCGCGGAGACGAAAATGCCGAGGTGCCCGATGCTTTCATGCAGCGTGTAGATGATGACGTGGCCGTGCGCCTGGATTTCCTTGAGCGATCCGTAGAGATCCGGAATCCAGTTCAACGCCTGCTGCGGCGGAGTTATGTTATCGCCGTGCGAAGCGAACACGATGACCGGCGCTTCGATGCGCCTGAGATCGATCGGCGTGCCGTCGGGCAGGAACGCTTCGCCGCGTGTCAGCTTGTTGCCGATGAAGAGATTTTCGACGATCCAGCGAATCTCGTTGTCGTTCATGAAGTAGAAGCCGGACCACCAACGCTCGAATTCGAGAAAGCGTTCGGCTTCGCTGTCGACATTGGCGAACAGGTCGAAATTCTTGCGGAACCAGGTCTTGCCGGGATTGAGCGCCTCGAAGTTCAAGACCAGATTGGCGCCGTCGAACTTGCCGCCGCCGAGATCGGATGCGAGCGCGGCAGGAACCGCGCCGCCGCTGATGCCACCGAAATAACGGAATGGATTGGTGCCTCGTTTCCCTGCCCAATAAGAGAGCGGCGCGCCCGCGATCACCACCGGCCCCATCAGATCGGGGTGCGTGGCGGCGAGAATCATGGTCGCCCAGCCGCCTTGGCAGTTGCCGGTGACGAGCGGTTTCGGAGCGTGGGGATGGTGCGCTCGCACTTCCCGCAGAAACACGGCTTCGGCCGCGCAAACATCCGCAAGCGTCTGGGCCGGTTCGGGCTCGGGAAAGAAGATGACGAAATAGACCGGATGACCGCTTCGCAACGCGACACCGACTTCCGATTCACTCTTGAAGCCGCCGATCCCGCTGCCATGTCCGGCGCGCGGATCGATGATGACCCAAGGCCGCGCGTCGTCGCGTGGCGGCGCCGTGTCGGGCGGCGGATGGATGCGGACCAGCGCGTAATTGACCGCACGATCGAGTCGACGACCATCCACGACGACGTCGTAATCGAACGCCAGCACCGGCTTGAAGCCTTCTTTCTCGCGGACCATGCAGGAATCGCCGCGGCGGCACAGCGTTTCGAGAAAGAGGATCCAGCGTTGTCCACGGTCTGTTAGATATTCGGATAACGCGTCGGGGGTGCCCGGCACTGCGAACCTTGGCATCAGCTCTTGCAGCGCCGTCAGCGCCGCACGTCGGGCTTGCAGCTGACCGCGGCCGATGGCCTGCGCATGGCGCAGCCACAAATCGCTCAGCACTTGGATCTGCTCGGTCGCATAGGTCCCGTTTTCGCCAAGCATCTGCAGGCCTTTCTTCTGATCTTGGACAAACGCGTCACTGTGATGCATGAATGCAGCCCACGATGCGGAATTGATGCTTATTCTTTAGTTCGATCGCCGCGGAATTATATTGCGGTAAGTCAATGCGGCGCGCCTCCGACGAGAATTGCCGCTGGAAATTATTCAGGATGACATAACGGTGACGGTTGGATATCACTCCGACGACGTTGCGGGATTGAAATGGAGCGAGGATCGGCCCAGAATTGATTTATTCATGGTGCAGTGAGAGCGGTGGCGAGTTAACGACAGAGTTATGAGACGAAAGAGTTAGGCGATGACAGATCACACCGTGAAGACCTTCGATGCCGATCTCGCCAATTTGTTGCGCATGGTCGCCGCGATGGGCGACTTGGTGGAAACGGAATGGAACGAGACGATCGAGGCGCTGGTTCGGCACGACGATCCGACGCAGCACGGCGCCGGTTCCGGCCCGTCGAGCGGCGCCATGCAGCGTGAGATCGAGGACAAGGCCGTTGTCGTGATTGCGCGGCGGCAGCCGGTCGCACGCGACCTGCGTCTCGTCGTTGCGGTCTGGGAAACGGCCATCGAGCTTAATCGCGTCGGCGATCTCGCCAGGAATATTGTCGATCGCGAGCGCGTCATCGGCCCGAAATATTCGATGCCGGCGCCGGCGCGCGGCCTGCGTCGGCTGTCGCGTGTCGCATTGCGACGGCTGCGCGAAGCCGTCAATTGCGTCGTTAGCGGCGACGATGCGAAGGCGGCGGAGCTGTGGGGCTCGGACAACGAGATCGACGCGCTCTACAGTTCGCTGTGCCGCGAATTGTTGACCTATATGATGTCCGATCCGGAATCGAGCCCGGCGGCGGTTCACCTGCTGTTCTGCGCCAAGAGCATCGAGTCGATCGGCGATCACGTGACCAATATTGCGGACGCGGTGCATTATCTCGTGCAAGGCCGGCGCATCGGCGGCGCGGTGGAAAATTCGGCGGCATGAGATGCAAGTGCGGGTAGTGCAAGTGTCGCCAGGTGCAAGTATCGCCCGGTGCAAGTGTGGCGGGCTGCAAGTGTGGCGCGGTGCAAGCGGGTCAAGGTAAGATGAACGGCGACGCCCGATAACCGGCCGAAAAAATATGCGCCGACGCCAGTTCGCCGAACGATCGATTTCCCGGCTCGCCATCTGGGCGCGCCGCATCGCCGTGTTCTCGCTCGCCGCGACCTCGGTCGCGGTGATCATCGTCCGCTCGGGCGCGCTCGACATCGTGCCGGCTTTGTCGACGCTGGGCGGCGCTTTGGTGCTCGCCTGCGTCGCGATCCTGCTTGCCTTGGGCGCCGGCGTCGTGATCTGGCGCGACGGTCTCGGCGGCGGCCGTTACGCGGTCACGGCGTTCTTCATCGGGCTCGCTTTGATCGCCTATCCGGCCTTTCTCGGCATCCGGGCGACGCGGCTGCCGGCGATCTACGACATCAGCACCGATCCGATCGATCCGCCGCGATTCGACGCCATTGCGCGGTTGCGGCCGCGCGACGCCAACCCGATCGTCTATGCCGGTCTTTACGCCGCCGAGCAGCAGCACGCGGCCTATTCCGATATCGAGCCCGACGACACCAATTCGACGCCGCAGGAGGCCTACGATGCGGCCATGAAAGTCATCACCAAGCGCAAATGGCGCGTGGTCGATGCGCGGCCGCCGCAGCAGGGGCCATTGCCGCGCGCCCTCGATGCCCGCACCGCCTCCGCCGCCGCCACGCGCGACGGCATCATCGAAGCGGTGGCGCGCACCCCGATCCTCGGCTTCCGCGACGACGTGGTGGTGCGGATCCGGCCGACCGGCGACGGCGCCCGCATCGACGTGCGCTCGGCCTCGCGCTACGGCCGCCACGATCTCGGCACCAATGCGCGCCGCGTGCGTAATCTCATCGACGACATCGACGATGTGTTGGCGATGCCGCAGCCGGTGAAAAAGGCACCGCCCGCTCAACCGCCGGGCAAGGGCAATTCGGCCAAGCGGTAGGTACCGGCGATCGACGGCGCGCCTTCGGTCGAGACCATCCCGCGCGCCACCAGGTCTTCGAGATGCGCCAAGACCGACAGCGCGGCGGCGCCGACGAGGCGCGGGTCGAGCCCGATATAGACCGCCTTGACCAGCGTCGGGATATCGGCTGCGCCCTTGCCGAGCCGGTGCAGGATCGAGGCCTCGCGGCCGTGGCGGTGCCGGATCAGAAACTGCACGTAGCGCTGCGCTTCGAGCACCGGCGCGCCGTGGCCGCACAGATAGAGCTGTTCGCCTCGGCGCGCGAGCTTGTGCAGCGAGGCCATGTAATCGCTCATGGCGCCGTCGGGCGGCGCCACGATGGTGGTCGACCAGCCCATGACATGGTCGCCGGCGAAAACGAGATCGGCCTCCTTCAACGCGAAAGCCATGTGATTGGCGGTGTGGCCCGGCGTTGTCACCGCTTCGAGGGTAAAGCCATCGCCCGCGACCGTTTCGCCGTCGGCGAGCGCCACGTCGGGCCGGAAATCCATGTCGGCCGAGGCGTCGAGCCTATGAGTTTCGCCGGTATGCAGCGGCCGCGCCAGCCGGTGCGGGCCTTGCGCGTAAACCATGGCGCCGGTCGCTGCTTTGACTTTCGGCACCGCGGGCGAATGATCGCGATGGGTATGGGTGACGAAAATATGGGTGACGGTTTCGTTGCGCACCGCATCGAGCAGCGCCGCGACATGGGCGTCGTCGTCGGGCCCGGGATCGACAATCGCCACCTTGCCGCGGCCGACGATGTAACTCATCGTGCCTTTGAAGGTGAACGGCCCCGGATTGTCGGCGACCACGGCCCGCACGCCCGGCGCGATTGGCGTCGCCGTGCCGGGTACGAAGTCGAACGTCTTGTTGAAAGGGATGTCGTCGCTCATGCCCGCTTTATAGGGCGTGCATAAGAGCTTCGCCATGCCGGGCGGCGATCAAGTAAAAAGGCTTGGCGATTGCGCAAAAAAAAGAGCCCCGGTGCCGGGAATGCCGGGGCTCCAGCAACCTCATTTCGCACGGTGAGTGAGACCGAGATCGCCGACCATTGCCATGCAAAGGATGGGCCAAGTCGCAGGGCCGGTGAAATGGCAGCGATTCTCGTGGAATGCCGAGGCCATGGTCGTCTAGCGGGCGCTGGCTGGCTATTTTGCAGGCAGCGGCCGAATGGCGAATAGGGCGGCTGTTCGTTCCCTACTCGCTATTCGCCACTCGCCGCCTCAGAACGGCGTGCGGCTGCGGATGGCGGCGGCGAGCGTGCCCTCGTCGAGATAGTCGAGTTCGCCGCCGACCGGCACGCCGTGGGCGAGCCGTGTCACCTTCACGTCTGCCTCGTGGAGGAGGTCGGTGATGTAATGGGCGGTGCTCTGGCCGTCGACGGTGGCGCTGAGCGCGAGGATGATTTCCTTGACCGCAGGATCGCTCGCTCGCTTGATCAGCGCGTCGATCGAAAGGTCGTCCGGGCCGACGCCGTCGAGCGGTGACAGCGTGCCGCCGAGCACGTGATAGCGCGCATTGATGGCGTGCGCCCGCTCCAGCGCCCACAGATCGGCCACATCGGCCACCACCACGATGGCGGAGCCGTCGCGCCTACCGTCGGTGCAGAGCGTGCACGGGTTTTGCGTGTCGATATTGCCGCAGACGCGGCACACCTCGATCTTCTCGATCGCGGTCTGCAGGGCGGCGGCGAGCGGCGCCATCAATAGTTCGCGCTTCTTGATGAGAAACAGCGCGGCGCGCCGCGCCGAACGCGGCCCGAGCCCCGGCAGGCGGGCGAGCAGTTGGATCAAGCGCTCGATTTCGGGACCGGCGGAGACGGCGTGCATCAAAACAGCTTCAGCCCCGGCGGCAGCGGCAGGCCGCCGGTGAGCGCCTGCATTTTTTCCGCGAGCTGCGTCTCGAGTTTGCGTTTGGCGTCGGCGTGCGCCGCGACGATGAGGTCTTCGAGGATTTCCTTCTGGTCGGGTTTGAAGAGCGAGTCGTCGACGCGCACGCCGCGCAGGTCGCCCTTGCCGGAAATCGTCAGCGTAACCAGCCCGCCGCCGGCCGCGCCCTCGACTTCGAGGCGGTCGAGCTCGGCCTGCATCGCTTCCATTTTCGATTTCAGCTCGGTGGCCTGTTTCATCAGGCCGAAAAAATCAGGCATCGAAGTCTCTCTCGTTTTCGCTGGCGTCCGCCACATCGTCCGTACCGGCCCCAGGCCCGCCCCCAGGCGCGCGCACGTCGACGATTTCGGCGCCGGGGAAACGCGCCAGCACCGCCTGCACCAGGGGGTCGGCGCGCACCGTGTCTTTCAGCTCGGCCTTGCGCGCCTCGGCCTGCGCCCGCAGCGACGGCATGCCGGCCTCGGCGGAGACCGCGACCATCCACCGCCGCCCGGTCCAGTCGCCGAGTTTCTTCGCAAGCTCGCCGACCAAGGTCGGGCGCGCGCTCGGCTCCAGCGCAAGTTCGAGCTTGCCGTCCTCGAAACGAACGAGCCGCACGTCGCGTTCGAGCGCGGTCTTGATGCCGAGATCGCGTTTTTCGCCGGCGAGCGCGATCAAGTCCGGGAAACTTTTGACGGCGCGGGCCGGCGCGGTCTCGGCGCCGGCCGGCGCGATCGGTTCGTCGCGCGGCGCGGCTTGCGCCGACGCGGCGCCGGCGCCGAACGGGCCGCGCATCGTGCGCGCTTCGGAGCGCAATTCCGCACGCGGGGCGGCCGTGGGCGGCGCCGCCGCCGCGGTCTTGGCCGCGGCGCCGTTGCCGCGCGCGCCGTCGAGCGCGCGGATCACCTCGTCGGGCGTCGGCAGGTCGGCGGCATAGGCGATGCGCACCAGCACCATTTCGGCGGCGTCGATCGGCCGGCCTGAGGCCTCGACCTCGCCGATGCCCTTGAGCAGCATTTGCCAACAGCGCGCCAGCACCCGCATCGACAGCTTGGTCGCGAACGCCCGTCCGCGGGTGCGCTCGGCTTCGGTGAGCGAGACATCGTCGGCGAGCGCCGGCACGATCTTGATCCGGGTGACGAAATGGGTGAACTCGGCCAGATCGCCGAGCACCATCGCGGGATCGGCGCCGCAATCGTATTGGTCGCGCAATTCCGCGAGCGCCGCGGCGATGTCGGCGCGCATCAGTGCCTCGAACAGATCGATCACGCGGGTGCGGTCGGCGAGGCCCAGCATCTGCCGCACGTCCTCGGCTCGCACCGGGCCGGCCGACTTTGTCAAGTTGCCGGCTCCGCCGGCATGCGCGATGGCCTGGTCGAACAGCGACAGCGAATCGCGCACCGAACCTTCCGCGGCCCGCGCGATCAGGCCGAGCGCTTCCGGCTCGGCATCGATCGCCTCCTTCCTGGCGATCGCCTGCAAATGCTTCACCAGCAAAGCCGAGTCGACGCGGCGCAGATCGAAACGCTGGCAGCGCGATAGAACGGTGATCGGCACTTTGCGGATTTCGGTCGTGGCGAAGACGAATTTGGCGTGCGGCGGCGGCTCCTCCAGCGTCTTCAGCAGCGCGTTGAAGGCGGCGCCCGACAGCATGTGTACTTCATCGAGGATATAGACTTTGTAGCGCGCCGAGACCGGGGCGTAACGGATGGCGTCGTTGATCTGGCGCACGTCCTCGACGCCGTTATGGGAGGCGGCGTCCATCTCGATGACGTCGAGATGGCGGCTCTCGATGATCGCCTCGCAATGGATGCCGAGCGCCGGCATTTTGACGGTTGGCGTGGTGACCGAGCCGTCCGCCAGTTGATAATTGAGCGCCCGCGCCAGGATGCGCGCCGTCGTGGTCTTGCCGACGCCGCGCACGCCGGTGAGGATCCAGGCCTGCGGAATGCGCCCGCTCTCGAACCCGTTCGAGATCGTGCGCACCATGGCGTCCTGGCCGATCAGATCGTCGAACGTGGCCGGCCGGTATTTGCGCGCCAGCACGCGGTAGGCGGCGGATGGTGTGGAGGCGTCGTTCATTGCATCAAGATAACGTAGCCTGGGTTGAGCGGAGCGACACCCGGGAGCGGCGCGCCGGCCGCTCAATCCGGGCTCCATGAATATAATATCTGAGGTGGGAGGCTGACGAGCGACCCGAACCGCGCTCGTTAGGGCTGCTTCCTTCCGGACCTGACCCGGTTGGCGAGTGGCTCGTCCACCGCCAACCTCCCGCCGCCTATATCGGCCGGGAAGGCCGCGAAAGCAAGCGCTGCGGGCGGTTGCGCCAGCCATCCGCGCTCTCCGGATCGCGCGGCCTCGCCGCCCGATCATGGTGCGATTTCGGCACGATGCCGGGTTTTATCCTTACGGAAAAGTCCTGAATTTCGTTGGTGCTGCCTCTGCCGTTAGCCTGTCGCATCTTCGCCACTGGTGGGCCGGCTTACAGGGGAAGAGAGCCATGCCGAGGACACGGTCGACGACGACGGCATTGGATCAGGAGAACGCGGTATTGCGCGACGGCGCCGACGCGGACAAGCTGTTGCAGCTCGGCGTCATGTATTCCACCGGCAAGTCCGTCCCTGCCGATCTGGTCTCGGCGCATAAATGGTTCAATCTCGCCGGCATGCACGGCAACCGCGAAGCGCTGCGCTTGCGGTGCGAGATCGCCCGCGAAATGTCTTCCGACGAGATCGCCGCCGCGCAACGCGCCGCGCGCGCCTGGCTCACCCACCACTGAAGCAGCGATCGTCGCCGCCGGCCGTTGCTGCTTCTTGCGATTGCGCCACATTTGCGGCGCTGCTCTGTTTGCCCGCAGAAAAAATCACCTTGCTTGCATTACAACTTCGCCGTCGGTGCGGGTTACATCGCCGCCGCCGTTTGCTAACCTGCATACGATTCTTCCCGCAACCAAACGAGAGTGATCGCCATGCTCCGCGTGCTTGCCATTGCCGCGATGCTCGCACTTGCTCTGCCGACCTTGGCTCTCGCCCAGGAGCACAAGGATGAGCACAAAGGCGCTCCGCCCGGTCCGGGCGGTCCGCCGCATCCCCCCGGTCCGCCGCATGCCGGTCCGCCGCATCCGCCGGGCCCTCCCGGCCCGCCGCATGGGCCGCCGCCCCGTCCCGGCGCCATGGTCCCGCATCCGGTGGGACCGCCCCCCGGTGCCATGGTCCCGCATCCGATGGGACCGCCGCCTGGGGCGATGGTCCATCCTGGCGGTCCGCCGCCCGGCGCCCAGTTCGGCTATCGCGGCCATATGATGGAGCGCGTGCATCGCGACCCGTTCGTCTATCCGCCGGGCTGGGCCTATCGGCGCTGGGCCGTCGGCGCCGCGCTGCCGCCGGTCTTCCTGGCGCGCAATTATTGGTACGCCGATTGGGCAGCGCTCGGGCTCGCGCCGCCGCCGCCCGGCTATCAATGGGTCCGCTACGGACCGGATCTGCTCCTGGTCGATGTCGTCACCGGCCAAGTCGTCGATGTCGCCTACGACGTGTTCTATTGAGAGCGTTGCGTAGCCCCCCGGGTTCGCGCCAGCGAACCCGGGGACGGCACTCGAACTTGCACCGTCGTTCCCGGCTTTCGCTGCCGCGAACCCCGGGATTCATCTTGTCTCTTTTATAGGGATGGCCCCTTGACATATGTCCCTATTCCAGTTACGTACCCAAAATCTCGCTCATCGAGGGGCGCACTCATGAGGCGATCCTGAGGGTGGAGCGAGTGCGGTGCCCGCGCGCGGTCTCGCAAACCGCTCCCGGGCGGCTTCGGACCCCGCTCGACCGGCACTATCGACCGGTCCGCG